>Ga0326728_10012116_pt1 | contig 19323 bp, 22 predicted proteins | sample MB3enrmetagenome_FD_207602 | JGI IMG/M metagenome (GOLD analysis project Ga0326728, IMG submission 207602) | Lab enriched peat soil microbial communities from McLean, Ithaca, NY, United States - MB31MN | ecosystem: Environmental > Terrestrial > Soil > Wetlands > Peat | place: USA: New York... | reverse complement strand
TTCAGCGATGAGAAAAGAGGCGGCGCCGAGAACGGGGGGAGAGAGGATGGCACCTATGCCGCCCGCTGCCAGAAGCCCTCCGGCGGAGTCTTTGTTGTAACCTGATCGCCTCAAGAGCGGCCAGGCTACGGCGCCGAGGGTTACAGTGGTAGCGGCACCGCTTCCCGATACCGTTCCGAGGAGAAAGGATGCCAGGGTGACGGCGCGACCTGCCCCGGCCCTGCTCTTTCCCATACAGCCAAGCGCGAAATCGACAAAAAACTGGCCTGCTCCGGACAATTCGAGCACGGCGCCGAAGATGGTGAAGAGGATGATAAAGGTGGAGGAGACCTCCACGGGGGTACCGAAAAGGCCGTTCAGGGTCATGTACTCAAGGGCGATAATGCGGGTAATGGTGTAACCACGGTGGCCCCACGGCTCGGGCAGGAACGAGCCCCAGTACGCGTATGCAACGCAGACCACGACCACAAGGGGAAGGGCTATACCCGTAGCCCTGCGCGTGGCTTCGAGCACCAGGCAACACGCGAGCACACCGAGCGCTATGTCGAGGGGCTCCGGATTTGCCACGCGATAGATGAAGGATTCAAAATCGACGAAAGGGTAGGCGAAGGCGACAAAAACCAGCAGCGCCAGGACGACGTCGAAGACGATGGTGCGGTTCTTCCAGCGCCTGGAGGCAGGATAGTAGAGAAAGGTGAGGATCAGTATCAGCATTACATGGCCGAATCTGACGATCTGGGTCATCATGGAGCCGAAGGCGCCGTAGAGGGCGAAAAGGGAGCAGAGCACGGCTATCGAGGTGGTGATGTACCACAGGGGGCCGCTGAATTTACGCGTGGGGGCCTCGAACTCCTCCAGGATCTCCTCTGCCCTCTCCGCAGATATGGTTTCCAGGTGTTCCTGCGTGCTCACGCCGTCTCCTCCACGCTCTCCATCGAAGTCGGGTGAAGAGCCTCGTTCGCTCTACTTCCAGACCCCTTTCTCTTTATAGTATCTGGTAGCCCCCGGATGGAAAGGAAGGACCTCCGCAAGGGCGACAGCGCTTTTCAGGGTCAGTTTGTTTGCCTCCTTGTGCACGGCCACAAGGTCGGCCTTTTTCTCAAAGAGGGTCTTCGTCACCGCGTAAACCAGCTTCTCATCCATCTTTTCCGGCGCCACGAGGAGCACGGGGACTGCAATGGTTTTGACATCGGTCTCCTGTCCTCTATAGGTGCCCTTAGGAATGACGGCCGCGTAATAGATGCGACCGTGCTTTTTGATGATCGCCGGGAGGTAGGACTGGACGTCCAGCAGCTTATAGGAGAGACCCGGCGTTGCCCCGAGATCGAGCATGGCGGAAGCGGGGAGGCCGGTGGCAAAGAAGAAGCCGTCGAGCTTGCGGTCCTTAAACGCGTTGGCCGATTCGCTGAGGCTGATGCGCTCTCGCCTGAAGTCCTTGAGGGGGTTCACCCCCGCCGCTTCGAGGAGCTTCAGGGCAACCATTTCGTGCCCGCTTCCCGGGGCGCTCGTGGAGATGTGCTTTCCCTTCATATCCTCAAGCTTATTGATGGAGGGCGTCACGACGACGTGAGCGATGTCGGGATAGAGCACCGCGAGGACCCGGACCTGGACCTTACCCGTGACGGCGAAGGGACCGACCCCCTTAATGGCTTCCAAAGCCACATCGCTCTTTGTGAACGCGAGGTCGATGGAGCCGTTCTGCAGCATCTTCACGTTATCGACAGCACCGGGGGTCACCTCGGCCGTTGCGAGCGTACCGGCTACGTTCGCGGAGATGACCTTGGCGATCGCCCCTCCGTATATATAGTAGACGCCGCCCGTATCCGCGGTGCCGATCGATATTCTCCGGACCTGGGCAAAAGTGTCGGTGCAGAGGAGGGCACTGATTGTCACAACCGCTGCAATAACCGAAAACCAATACCGACCTTGTTTCGTGCTCACAAAAAACCTCCTTAGGATCAACTTCGAGAGGGCTCCCCCCCTTTGTTGCCTATCGCGATAACCATCAGGCATGGTACAACGAGACTCAACGAATTACAAGAATAAATTTGTTCTCATCACTAGTGCTACACCGTCAATTAAGAGTAACAAGCCAAGGAGTGGTGAAGGCTGGAATTCCTGGCGGCCTTTCCCCGGCTGCCGAGATGGTTGCCGGCGTCGCTCGCGGGACGGCCAATCGTGCTTAAAGGGCCGAATCGCCGGCCCGGCGGGTTGCGCGGAGACCGGCCTGTGAGGAAGGGCCGGGAGACGGCATGGGCCTCCACCGATAGTATCGCTCGTCGGCGATGTCAAGCATCGCCCGGTCTCCCCGGCTGTCCCCGTACGCATAGATATAATCGAATTGTTCAAGGTCATATCGCGCCGTGATCCTGGCGACTTTTTCACGGCCGCTGCAATTGCGCGTGAGGAACCTTCCGGTAATGATGCCTCCCTTCTTCGTTTGCAGGCGGGTGGCGATCAGATCGAGTCCGTGAGCCGCGCACCAGCCCTTCAGCCATAGATCGATCGAGGCGGAGACCACGACAACCGTGTCCCCCTTTAGTTTGTGCCACTCGATCCGCTCAAGGGCGTTTTGCCTCACCATGGCCGGCAGCTCCTCCAGGGAGTACTTTGAGGCGAGTTGCTCAAGTTCGGGTGCTACCCGGCCGCCAAAGAAATAGGTCGACATGAGCTCCTTCGCCCGCGAGGCCCGGACGAAGCCCAGAAGGAATCCGATGAGCACGGGCGTGAGGCAGGCGATTCCGAGCCAGTACCTCACGGGACCCACCGCATACCTGATAAAACCGGCAAAGCTGTCCCTGGAGGTGATGGTCCCGTCGAAGTCGAAAAGCGCCAATGCCACGAGGAGGCCCCCTTGCCCGTGGGGAATCGCCTCTTATTCTCCCATGATCGGCAGGGAAAGACAAGGAAGATCCTCGCTGGAGTTTTTGTGCCGGCAGTATTCCACCGTTCCTGTGGCTCACTCAAAGCGTCCGCCTCTCCCCCTTGCGAAATCCCCCGCTCAAATTCGGTTGCGACCCCGCCTTGCGCGGGGCAGGTTGAACGATTCATTGAGTCCTTGCCGAGGAAAGAATAGGCGCCGAGGCGACCGACGACAAAAGCCTGCCCGACCGTTCTCAGACAGGCTCGGCAGGCCTGATGATATCTGGCTCGGAAAAGAGTATACTATATACAGCATATTGTAGTTGAGCCGGTCTGTGTTCCGTCGCTTCACGGCCGTAGGAGATCGGCTGAAGAAGGGCCGGCATTGCTATGCGATTCAAAACGATGTTTCACGCCTCACTAAAGCAAAGGACCAAAACATGAACAATGTAGCAGAATTTATTCAGATCAGGCAGGGGATTGAGTCTCTCGCCAAAGAGATCGCCACGCTGGTCGAACGGAAAACGATGCCCCAGTCAAAGATCAGGCTTGACGAGGCGACTGAACTGCTGGCAAAACTTACGGTTCTCGCGGATAACGATGTCCAGGAGATCGCAGTTGGTCGCTTGACGAGGCTGCTCGGCAGCCTTGGAACGAAGGTCGGGGCCTTAAGGCCAAAGAAGCGGGTCGTCAAAAAGCAGTCGGTTTCTTAGAGGTTTTTGCAAAAATAATTAGCGTTTTAGCCTTTCTTTCCAGGCTCCGTCTATCCTTTCCCGGCCGCGGGGATTTGTGATGCATGGCGATAAAGTCAGGCGCGAAAAGCACCCGGCCGGCTTAGTGAAAATACCTCTTGACCTTTGCCCTCTATTCTGACATACTATGCAACGGAAGTTTACGTTTTTGCCGTAATGAAGGCCGCAAAGACTCTGAGCTTTGCGGCTTTTTTATTGCTGCTCGTAACCTTCTTAACGCTAAAAAGGAGGTGTTCGGGTATGGCAAAAGGAACTGTTAAGTGGTTCAACGATGCAAAAGGTTTCGGCTTTATCAGCAGAGAAGACGGCGATGACATTTTTGTGCATCATACATCGATCAGCGGCAGTGGATTCAAATCCCTGTCCGAGGGTCAGGCTGTGACGTTCGACGTCGAAAAGACGCCGAAAGGCCCAAGAGCCGTCAACGTAGTAATAGGGTAGACCACCGGCCGGACGATAATGGGGGCCCCTTTTCAGGGGGCCCTTATTTCTTCGAGCGGACCTGCCCGGGCGGACCGCCCGAAATCGGTGCGACCGCTATCAATCTCGATGCTTCTGTGGTATCATCTTGTTCAGCACGTCTCACCTTGTTTCCGTTCCCATTTCTCAAAAGAACAGTCGATCAGCCGTGCAGGATTAAGAGGTACCATTGAAACCTGCGTAAGGTGTGTGCGAGTCTGCCGGTCCTTGAGGCCGTGTTGAGCGACGAGAACGAGGATGTGCATATACCGGGGTGCTGTACAGTCGGGAGAGCCGAACAGGGAGTCTGCCTCACGGTGCGATCTCATAGTAAAAAGGAGCTTTTATGCTTATAGGAAAGATCAACGACAGAAACAGGCAGAAATTGCTGGTAACCATTCGGAACGTCAAAGGCATCAAAATGATCGATTTCAGGCTTCATCATACGGCCGATGACGGTGAACTGGTAGGGACGCCGGCCGGTGTCTCTCTCACCCTTGATCAGGCAGAACAGGCAATAGGGTTGCTTCAGGAGGCAAAGAAGCGGATCAACGAGCCACAATGAGACAGGCAATGCCATAATGGACGCAAAGCTACTCGTACTTCTGCGGGCCGGCATGAAACAGGAGGGCGTGATATTCGAAAAAAAAACGTGCGTTCAGTGATGCCTTTGCGTCCGGCCTGTTGCGGTGCGCTTCCGGAAAAAGAGTTCACCGGTGGCTCGCAAAAAAAAGATGGATAGAGGCTTAAGTAAACCCCGGACCATCCGATAACATGCACGGAGGATGGAGAAAGCCCATGTCCAGCATCAGCAGCATCAACAGCTCTCTTACATCATCGCTGCTCAGCAGCTTGCAGTCGTCGGCTTCGGCCTCGTCAACCGGCACGAGTTCAGACCCCACCGGCACGGCCGCCGATATTGTCAGTCTCCTGAGTGGCTCCTCGTCGGGTTCAAGCAGTTCTCTCTACAGCGCGCTTGCCGGCAGTTCGGGGTCCACTTCAACGGATTCCATGTACAATATTCTCCTATCGGCCGAAAGCGCATCCATGATGAAATCCGATCCTGCCCTCGTCAATGAGGTCACCGCTGCGGAGCAGAACTCCACAACCGGCGGTTCGTCCTCCACCTCGACCAGCACCGAGAGCCTTGTGAGTGAGCTCCAGAACATAAATCTGCTCACCATCAGTCCCCAGACGCTCTTATCCTTGATCGAGGGCGCATCGAAGGGCAGCACCTCGACGGTAAGCACGACAGTCTGAAACCCGCACACAAAATCAGCGTAGTCGTCTCATGGCGGAGGGGCGGCGGATCTATGCCTGGTGCGGTTCTCCACAACGCTTCTACTCATGGACATCGCCGGTCTCGCCCCAGAGCTCTTTGAGGCGCGCGTCCCTGCCGCAATTCCAGCGGTAGAATTTGTATCGCACCGGATTCTTCTGGTAATACTTCCGGTGGTATTCCTCGGCCGGGTAGAATTCCGACGCCGCCACGATCTCGGTATAAATCGGACCTGGGAAGCGTTTCGACTTCTCCAGTTTATTCTTCGATTCTTCGGCGAGTTTCCTCTGTTCCTCATTATGGGTGAAGATGGCGGAACGGTACTGGTTGCCCACGTCGCAGAACTGTCTGTCCTTTACGGTAGGGTCGCTGTTATGCCAAAAAACATCAAGCAGCCTTCCATAGCTGATTTTTGAAGGATCGTAGACAATCTGCACCGATTCCGCATGCCCTGTGCGGCCTGAAGATACCTCTTCGTAGGTAGGGTTCTTTTTCCGGCCGCCGGTATAGCCCGGCATCACCGATATCACGCCTTCCAGTTTGTCGAAAGCCGGCTCCATACACCAGAAACACCCGCCCGCGAAGGTCGCCTTCTCGAGCGGACTGCCATCCCCTCCCTCCCCGGCAGCCTTCCCGTGAAACGGGAAGGTCGTCAGCATAAGGATTGCCGATAAGATAGTGAACAACATGGCGATCTTCAAGGGACCTCCTTTTCTTCTCTCTCGCTAGTCTCTCATCAATGTAAAGTCTGGCGCGCCGCATTGCAAGACACAACGCGTCCGGCTCCATGGGTAACACATTTCCCCATGCGGCGCGTTGCAGTGAAGGAATGTTTTTCCTTATCGTAAGGAATTATTTTCCCACGTCCCCCGGGCGGCAAGGGGCGCGTGATGGGCGTTTTTCGCCCGCAAGGCGGCCGATCCCGTCCGCTGCCGCGAGATGTAGTCCGTGGCCCGGATTTTGCTTCTGCCTTTTTCATTGCTTTAATGAGGAGCACATCATGATTGATGGGATCACAAGCATTGGGAGCTCCACCGCGGCATCACAGATACGCATGGCCTTGTTCAAGAAACTGGATGCCAACGGAGACGGCGTGGTCGATAAGGCGGAGATGAAGGCGGCCCTGGCAAGCGGCAGGAAAACGTCGGCCGCCGGGAACAAGGGCGCATCCACGGGCCAGACATTCGCAAAACTCGATACAAACAACGATGGTGTGATCAGCCAAAGCGAGCTTGACGCAGCCTTGTCGAAGGCCCAGGACAGCGCGGGCGCTTACCCCTCGGGGACAACGTCATCTTTTGTCAATTATCTGGTAGCAACAAATGGTCAAAACGGGGCGGCCGGATCGGCCTCAGCCCAAACCGGCGCAGTCAATAATCTTTTGAAGAACTACTTTGCCCAGTGCGGACAGTCGTCCCGCCTGCAGGCGGGACAGGGTCTTACGACGGTCGTGTAGGCGGTTTTTTAAGGAAGGTCACGGCAAGTATTTTGTCTCACCCCGAAATCGTGATTGACAAGCGCCCCAGTCTGTTGTACAACGTAGATAAGAGAAAGAACCGGCGCGTTCAGGTGCAGCGAAGCTTAATAGGGAATCCCGTGAAATTCGGGAGCGGTCCCGCCGCTGTAATCCCGATTCCGAAAACCTCGGAATAAGCGCCTCTGCCGCGTAGGGTCACTGTTCCGACGTTGGGGACGGGAAGGCCGGTAAGGGGTCGGGAGAGCCAGAAGACCTGCCTGAGACGCAAAAGAATTGCCTTCCCGTGGCTGGAAGGCGGGGATCAAGTAAATCAGGGTGCAATCCCCAGGCGATTATGTCCTGGGGATTTTTTTTTGACCACTCGGGTGACGTGGAATGATGAGCAAAGTAGTATTCGTTATTGGCGGATCGCGGAGCGGGAAGACCGCTTTTGCCTTGGGCAAGGCGCAAGAGGCGTCGGGCGAAAGCAGCCGGATTTATATAGCTACCGCCCAACCGCTCGACGCGGAGATGGAGGAGCGGATCGAGAAGCACAGGAGGGAACGGGGCAGCGCCTGGGCTACCTGTGAGGAGCCGCTGCATCTGGGCCGTGCCGTGAGGGCCGCGTCCCGCTCCTGCGCGGTTGCGGTGATCGATTGCCTGACCCTTTGGCTTTCGAACCTCCTGGGCAGCAATCTCGATGTGGAAGAAGCGCAAGACGACTTTATCGACTCTCTGTGCATCCCCGGCCGGCTTCTCTATATTTTCGTCGTTTCGAATGAGGTCGGCATGGGAATAGTGCCGGAAAATGATATGGCCAGGCAGTTCAGGGACATGGCGGGAAGGCTGCACCAGCGCCTTGCAGGGCTTGCCGACGAAGTCTACCTGATGGTGGCCGGCATACCGGTGAAGATAAAATAGGAGAGTGACGAGGAGCTAACAAAGATGGGGCTTCGAGGCCGGCTCGGCATAGAGCCCCGATCATGGAGGGAGACACATGCAACAGGAAGGATGGAAGTCTGGAGAAAGGATCATGCAGAAAATCGCGCCATTAAAAAAGGAGTTCATGGAAAACGCCCAAAAGAGGCTCGACGACCTCACCAAACCGGTGGGAAGTCTCGGCAGGCTTGAGGAGTTCGCCCGCCGGCTTGTGGCCATCACCGAGGAGACGATGCCCGCCCCCGGCAGGAAAATCATCTTCACCTTCGCCGGGGACCACGGCGTCGTGGCTGAAGGGGTGTCGGCATACCCGAAAGAGGTGACGCCGGAAATGGTCTTCAATTTTTTGCATGGGGGCGCGGCGATAAACGTGCTTGCCCGCCATGCGGGGGCCGAGGTCCTCGTCGTCGACATCGGGGTCGATTACACGTTCGAAGAAACACCCGGCCTCGTCATACGCAAGGTGATGCCAGGCACGAGGAATATGCTGAAGGAACCGGCCATGACCAGGAATGAGGCTGAGGAGAGCCTCAACGTGGGGATCGAGCTTGCGTCGCTCTATGCGGAAAAAGGATATCGCCTTTTCGGCACCGGCGATATGGGCATCGGTAACACGACCCCGTCCAGCGCCATTGCCGCCGTGCTGACGGGGAAGCCTGTGGCACAGGTGACCGGCAGGGGCACCGGCATCACGGATGCCTCGCTCGCCCGGAAGGTCGCGGTGATAGAGGAGAGCATACGCCTTCATAAGCCCCGCCCTGATGACCCCCTGGACGTGCTGGCGAAAGTCGGCGGTACCGAGATAGGGGGGATTGCCGGACTGATCCTTGGCGCGGCAGCAGCCAGGGTGCCGGTAGTGATAGACGGCCTCATCTCGACGGCGGGCGCCCTCATTGCATACGCCCTCGAACCGAACACGAAAGAGTACATGTTCGCGGCCCACAAGTCCGTTGAGATAGGCCATAAAGTGATGCTCGACCGGATGGGGCTCACGCCCATCCTCGACCTCGACCTGAGGCTCGGCGAAGGCACCGGCGCTGCGCTGGCCATGCTGCTCATCGAAGGCGGTCTGAAAATATACCGGGAAATGGCGACATTCGGCGAGGCAGGGGTTTCAGGAGAAATAGAGGTCTCTTAAAAAGAGGCCTGAGGAGACCGGGAGACAAGGTGGCTAAAGCACTGATGATACAGGGTACCGGCTCCGGCGCGGGCAAGAGTCTCGTCGTTGCGGGGCTGTGCAGGATCTTCCATGATGAGGGCATGAGCGTCGCACCTTTCAAGGCGCAGAATATGGCCCTCAATTCATATATCACCGCTGACGGGGGGGAGATCGGGCGCGCGCAGGTGCTTCAGGCGCAAGCCGCGGGCATCGACCCCACCGTCGATATGAACCCCGTCCTGCTCAAGGCGTCCGGGGAAATGGGGTCGCAAGTGATCATCCAGGGCCGCCCGCACCGGGTCATGTCGGCGCGGGAGTATTATGGCTTCAGGGCAAGGGCCTGGGAGGCGGTAAAAGAGTCGTATCACCGCCTTTCGAAGACCTTTGACCTGATCTTCATGGAGGGGGCGGGCAGCCCGGCTGAAATCAATCTCATGGACGTCGATATCGTCAACATGTCCGCGGCAAAGCTCGCCGGCGCCCCGGTGCTCCTCGTCGGGGACATCGACAAAGGCGGCGTCTTCGCCTCCCTCTACGGGACCGTGAAGCTCCTCGGCAGGGACGGGAGGCGTATCAAGGGATACCTCATCAACAAGTTCAGGGGAGATCTGGACATACTCAAACCGGGTCTCGACATGATAGAAGCAGCCACGGGCAGGCCGGTGATAGGCGTCCTTCCCTACGTGGCCGATCTGGGGCTTCCCGAGGAAGACAGTCTTTCCTTGAGGAACGGGACAATGACCCGGGGAGACGGTACGATCAGGATCGTCGTGGTGCGGCTCCGGTACATCTCCAACTTTACCGATTTCGACCCCTTCCTCTGCGAGTCGGACGTGCAGCTTCAGTATTCCGTCAGTCCCGCCGACATAGAGAACGCCGACATGGTGATCATCCCGGGCTCGAAGAACACCGTGAAGGATTTGCTTTTGCTTAAGGACGCCGGGCTTGACAGGAGCATCCGGACGGCCCATGACAGAGGCGTCCGGATCGTGGCTATCTGCGGCGGCTACCAGATGGCGGGCAGAAAGATCTACGACCCCCATTTCGTCGAAAGCACGCACGGCGAGGTCGATGGCCTTGGTCTTCTGGACATAGAGACTACTTTCGGAGAGACGAAGACCACGTGCCAGGTGGAGGCAAAGGTCGTGCGAAGACCGGCAGCCTTGCTTCCGAGCGTTGAGGGCGGAGAGTTGAAGGGTTATGAGATCCACATGGGAGAAAGCAGAGGCGATATCGGTCTCTTCGAGATAAGGAGACTCTTCGGGCCGGCGTTGCCTGCCGTCTCCCTGCCGGACGGGTCGGCGCGGGGGCATTGCTGGGGTACGTATATCCACGGCATCTTTGAAAACGACGCATTCAGAAGGGGTGTCCTCAACCGGATCAGAGAGAAAAAAGGCCTGGCCCCCCTCCCGAGCCTGGTTTCTTACACGGAGATGAGGGAGCGGGCCCTCAACAGGCTGGCTGACCTGCTGCGGTTACACGTCGACATCGGCTTTATCAGGAGGATTCTCGGTCTGTGATAGCGCCGGTTAACCTCATATTGGCATTTTTCCTCGACCTCGCCATAGGCGACCCCCGGTGGCTGCCCCATCCGGTGAGGATCATCGGGAAGGGCATAGAATCGATGGAGAGGCTTCTCCGTGACCGGTTCAATGACGAGCATGAAAAGGCGGCAGGCGTGCTCCTCGTCTGCGCCGTCGTGCTGCCTGCGACCTTTATCGCTTTTGTCGCCGGGCGTTTACTCCTTTCGTTTTCCGGCCGTCCCCTCTCCGTTATCGGCGCCCTCGCCTTTATCTACCTGGTGTCGACGACCCTTGCCCTGCGCGGGCTTATCAGCTCCGCCCGGCACGTCATCGGCGCAGTCAGGGAGAAGAGCCTTAGCGTAGCGAGGCAAAGGCTCGCCATGATCGTGGGCCGCGACACGGACAACCTCGGGGAAGAGGCGATCCTGCGCGCAACCATAGAGACCCTGGCCGAGAACCTCTCTGACGGGTTTGTTGCGCCCTTGCTCTACCTTGTCGTGGGAGGATTGCCCCTTGCCGTCGCGTACAAGGCGGTCAATACGCTCGATTCCATGGTCGGCTACAAGAACCCGCGGTATATCAGGTTCGGCTGGGCCGCAGCACGGCTCGACGACGCGGCGAACTATATCCCCGCCCGGATAACCGGGCTCCTCCTTGCAGCGGCTGCCTTCTTCTGTTCGTTTGCAGGCGGCGCTTCTCACGCTGCCCGCAGGTCCTTCGCCGTTATGCGCCGGGACGGCAAGAACCACACGAGCCCGAACAGCGGTGTCCCTGAAGCGGCAATGGCAGGCGCCCTCGGGGTGAGGCTCGGAGGCCCTTCAGTCTACGGCGGCGTAGTGGTGGAAAAGCCTTTTATCGGCGACGGCGTGGCCGAGGACTATCTGCGATCGGCCGATTGCGCAGTCGCCCTCGCGGCATGCGCGGCATCCCTTATGGTCGCGCTGGCACTTCTGTTCCTTGGCTGCCGGAAGGTCATATGAGTGATCACGGGGGAAATATTTATGCCGCGTCGCGGAGGACCGGCATCCCTCTATCGCAGATCCTTGACTTCAGCGCGTCGATCAATCCCCTCGGCGTGCCGAAACGGGCGGCGCTGCTCATGAAGGAGCATATCAATCGCCTCCGCCACTACCCCGAGCCCTATTCGGAAGAGCTTGCCGCTCATATCGGGAAGCAGCTCGGGTGCGGCGGCGAGACAATCGTCTGCGGAAACGGCAGCACCGAGCTGATATACCTTATCCCCCGTGCATTGCGCCCGGCAAGGGTCCTTATCCCGGCGCCGACCTTCGGGGAATATGAAAAGGCATGCTCGAGCAGCGGCGCGTCGGAAGTGGTAGGCTATCGGCTGAGACACGAGGATGCCTTTGATGTTGATCCGGAACTCTTTGTCGAGGCGATGTCGGGAAGGGCGGGCAGCAGCCCCGCGTCCGGGTCGCGCACCCTCAAGGGGCGTGAGCCGTGCCGCATGGCCTTTCTCTGCAACCCCAACAATCCGACGGGACGGCTCATCTCCAAAAAAGAGGTGCTCAGAATAGCCGATGCGGCCGGAAGTCTTTCGTGCTACCTCGTTGTCGATGAAGCCTTCATCGATTTCTGCCCTGCCGGCTCCGTGGTCGCGGAGGTCGCCCGGAACCCCTACCTGATCGTGCTCAGGTCTTTGACCAAGTTTTATGCCCTTTCCGGCATTAGGATAGGATATGGCGTTTTTTATCCCTCGGTCGCGGAAAAGATAAGGGCCTGCAAGGAGCCGTGGACGGTCAATTCCCTTGCCCAGTGTGCAGGGATCGCGGTCCTTGAAGACACCGCCTATCAGAAGGCCTCGCGGGAGACGATGGAGCGGGAAAAATCGTTTGTGGAAACGGGATTCAAAAAAATGGGCATCGATTTCATCCCGTCGGCGGCCAACTATTATCTGCTCAAAGTGGAGCACGGGGCCGCGAAGATGGTGGCCGCCCTCGAGCAGAAGGGCATTCTGGTGAGGAATTGTGCGAGCTTCGTCGGGCTTGACCAGACGTACATCCGTGTGGCTGTCAGGTCGCGCGCGGAAAACGAACGACTCCTGAAGGAGATGGCGGACATATGCGCGGGTTCGTGATAGCGGGCACGCACTCAGGCTGCGGCAAGACCACCGTGACTCTTGGTCTGCTCTCGGCCCTTCGAAAAAAGGGCCTCATCGTTCAGCCGTTCAAGGCAGGCCCGGACTTTATCGACTCGGGCCTCCACCGGATCGCGGCCGGCGTCACATCGCGCAACCTCGACCTCTGGATGTGCGGGGACGCATATGTGAGGGACTGCTTTCACCGGTATGGATCAAAGGCGGACATCGCGGTCGTGGAAGGGGTCATGGGACTTTATGACGGCGCGCTGAGCACGGCCAGTCTGAGCCACGTCCTCGGCCTCCCGGTGATCCTCGTTGTCGACGCCTACGGCATGGCTGAGAGCGCGGGTGCGCTCATCAAGGGGTTCAGGCAATGGGGTTCGGAGCTGCACCCCATCGAGGTGAAGGGAGTTATTTTCAACCGTGTCGCCTCCAGCCGCCACTACGAGCGGCTGATCCATGGGGTCGAAGAGGTTGGTCTCCTTGGTTACGTGCCGAGGGACATGCGCTTCGAAATCCCCCACAGGCATCTTGGGCTGATGGTCGCGGAAGAGGAGCCGGTCTCGCCTGCGGCCCTCGACAGGCTCACCGAGGCGGTTATCGCATGCGTCGATATGGATGGCCTCGTGACCCTGTCCGCTTCCACCGGCCCGCATTTCCCCTTACCAGCCGGGGAGACGCCAAGAGGGGAGCACGTCCTTGCGCCGTGCCGGGTCGCCGTTGCATTGGACAGGGCGTTCTGCTTCTACTATCAGGACAACATCGACCTTTTGCGGGAGGCAGGGGCCGAAATACTCTTCTTCAGCCCCCTCGCAGACAGCAGCCTGCCTATGCGCATCGACGCGGTCTATATCGGCGGCGGGTATCCGGAGCTCTACGCGGGTGCGCTTTCGCAGAATGCTTCCATGGTGAGGGCGATCCGGGAGTGGGCCGGCTCAGGCGGCCCGGTTTACGCCGAGTGCGGGGGATTGATGTACCTTTCCCGGAGCATACGCGCGTTTGACAACCACGCCTTTGGGATGGCGGGCGTCTTCCCTTTTGAGATAGCAATGGGGAGAGAGAGGGCCCACCTCGGGTACCGGGAGGTGCTGCTGAGGGAAGACTGCATTCTCGGCCCGGCCGGGCAGAAAGTGAGGGGCCATGAGTTTCGCTACTCCGATATAGTCGAAGGGAGGCGCAGCCGGCCGGGTAGAAAGGTCTACGCGGTGACGGACGGATCGGGCAAAGACCGGGCGGCCGAAGGATACCGATATAAGAATACGCTGGGAAGCTATATTCATGTTCATTTCGGCAGTAACCGCACGGTGAGCCGGAACTTTATCGATTTCATAAAAAAAGGAAGGACCTAAAGAACCGATGGAAAGGATCATCCTTGTAGGACACGGCAGTCCAAAAAAAGAGGCAAACAACGTGGAGGTTATCGGCGAACTCCTCCATCGTATGCTCCACCCGAGCTGTGCCGACAGCTGCGTGAAGGTGGCCTACCTCCAGTTCGCCCAGCCCGATATCGCCGCCGCCATAGATGCCTGCGTCGCCGAAGGCAGCCGGAGGGTCATCGTCCATCCCTTCTTTCTTTATGGGGGTGTGCACGTGACAAGGGACATCCCTGCAAAGATCGCGGAGGGAGAAAAAAAACATCCCGGCGTCGAGTTCGTTTATACCCAATCTCTCGGCATCCACGAAGGCCTCGCCCGCATCGTCTTCGAGAGGATCAGGTCCGCAGGCGCCTCTGCCCCGGACGACATAGAAAGGCGAAGCTTCGAGATCATCTCGCAGGAAGCAGACCTCGGCATGCTGCCGGCAAAAGCGCTGCCCATCGTCAAGAGGGTTATCCACGCCACGGCGGATTTCGAGTACGCATCGAGTCTCTTCTTTCACCCCGACGCCGTGCGGACGGGCATCAGTGCGATCAGGGCCGGGAAGGACATTCTCACCGATGTGGAGATGGTCAGAACGGGGATCAATAAGCGGCTCCTTGCCCGATGGGGCGCGGCCGTCTCGTGCGGCATATCAGCCGGCCCTGCGGACGGACATGCGCCGCGAGGGGGGACCAGGGCGGAGATGGGGATAGAGCGGGCCCTCAAGGGCGAGCATAATATCGGTATCATCGCTATCGGCAACGCGCCCACCGCGCTCCTGAAGGTCATCGAAACCTTCAACGCGGAGCAGCCCGCCCGCCCGCCCCTCGTCGTCGGTGTGCCCGTCGGATTTGTGAACGCACTTGAGTCGAAGGCCCTGCTCTCCAGCCAGAAGTTTCCCTTTATCACGAACTTGAGCAGAAAAGGCGGGACGCCTGTTGCCGTCGCCATCGTCAATGCCCTGCTCAAGATGGCAGCGGAGGATGCATGAAGACCCAACCCAGCCGCGCTAAGTGCCTGCGAGGTCTCGGGAGCGGCTGTGCCCTCCTGCTCGGCTGCGCTCAACCTGCCTGGGCCATGCATATCTCGGAAGGGATACTCCCTTTTCCATGGGCCCTTTTCTGGTTCTGCGTTGCGGCCCCCTTTCTCGTGGTGGGACTTCGCCGTCTCGCAGCTGCCTCAAGGGACGACCTCTCCTTCAAGCCCCTTGTCGGCTTTATGGCGGCGGTGGTTTTCATCATTTCCTGTATCCCCGTGCCGGTCCCGACCGTCGGGACCTGTAGCCACCCTTGCGGCACGGCCATCTCCGCCATACTCCTCGGCCCCGCGATAAGTGTTCTGGTCGCCACGGTCGCCCTGCTGATACAAGCGCTCTTTCTTGCCCACGGGGGCCTGAGCACGCTCGGCGCAAACATCGTGTCAATGGGCATCGTCGGGTCATTCTCGGGGTTCCTCGTATTCAGGCTCATGCGGGCCTGTGGAGCCGGCCTGTCTGTTGCCTGCTTCGCAGCGGGTGTCGCGGCAGACTGGCTCACGTATCTTTCGACGTCGTTTATCCTGGCGTCCGCCTTGAAAGGGAGCGCGCCCATGATGCCGCTCCTTATAAAAATCGCCATGGCCTTCATCCCTACTCAACTGCCTCTCGGCTTTCTCGAAGGGGCGATGACCGCCGGCATGGTAGCACTTCTCCACAGAAAGCGGCCCGACCTCCTCGTGAAGATGAAGGTGCTCAAAGCCACGGAGGTTACACCTTGAGCAACAAGGGCACAAAATCCGGCCTGACTTTAGCTGCGATCGGCCTCTGCATCATTGCTTCGATGCTTATTCTCTCCCCCCTCTATGCTGCTGCAGCCGAAAGTCATGGAGATGGTAAATGGCAGGGGGTCGATGAAGCGGTCGTGGAAAAGATCGCCGGAGTTCACCACAGGGAGGCACGGCCTCCGCTCATCAATATGGGCCATGGAGACCTGCTTCTTTTTGTCTTTCTTGTGGCGGGCGCCGCCGGCGGCTTTGTCGCCGGGTACTATTGGAGGAAGCTGACGGAACAACGAGGGCACTAGCACATGCATACGTTTTTTTGGGAAGAAAAGAGGAGCCACCCCCTCACGGCGGTCGACGCGAGGATCAAGCTCCTCTGCGCCGCAGCCGTTCTTTCCATGGTGCTGACGTACCAGGGCGTCCTCTTTCCTCTTCTCGTCGCCCTTCTCTGCCTTTCGGCTTGCGCGTCTCTGCATATACCGCTAAAAAGGCTCCTCGTGCGGTTTTCGGAACCCGCGTTCGTTGTCGTTGTCCTGATAGCCCTTAAGCTCCTCTTCTCCGGAAAAGAGGTCATCGGGACATGGCACGTCCTGGGGATCGAGATCACGGCCCACAGAGACGGGCTCATGGACGGCCTTTTCCTTGGCGTGCGGATAATCAGCGCGGTCTCCGTGATCACCGCGCTCGGCTTTGCAACCCCCTTCATTGAATTCCTCGGCGCTCTTGCCTGGCTTCGTGTCCCGAAAGCCTTCATAGAGATATCGATCTTTGCGTACCGGTACATCTTCCTGCTCTTCGATGACGCGACCGTCATCTATTACGCGCAAAAGAACCGTTTGGGCTATTCGAGCGTCAGGCGGGGAGTAAGCTCGTTCGGCGTGCTCGCAGGCGCCCTTGCGCTGAAGGCTTTTGAGAACAGTCAGCATGCGGCCGTTGCCATGATCCAGCGGGGCTATGACGGGTCTCTGCCTTCCACCGGTCAAAGGCGTTTGAAAGGCAGTCATCTGGCGCTGTCGGCGCTCTTCCTGTTCCTTATGGCGGTGCTATGGAAGATGTAGCCAGACTCCGCGTCGCCATCGATTCTTTTGTCTACCCGGATGGCACCGCCGCTATGTACGATATCAGGCTCGACGTGAAAAGCGGGGACTTTGTGGGCCTCCTTGGCTCCAACGGCTCGGGGAAAACGACGCTTCTCAAAATCATCGATGGGCTGCTGAAGCCGTCCAAAGGGAGGGTCATGCTCGATGGAACCGATATCAGAAAGCTGTCGCCACGGGAGATATACCGCAAGGTCGGCCTCATTTTCCAAAACCCCGACGACCAACTCTTCGCGCCCACCGTCTCGGAGGATGTCGCCTTCGGCCCTCTCAACATGGGGTTCTCAAAGGAAGAGGTCACAGCCAGGGTGAGGAAGGCGCTCGCCGACGTCGAGATGGAGGGCTATCTCGATAAGTCCATCCACACCCTCAGCTTCGGGCAGAAGAAGCGCGTTTGCATCGCCGGGCTTCTCGCCATGGGCCATGAGATCCTGCTGCTCGACGAGCCTACCGCCGGGCTCGACCCCATGGGGGAATACAAAATGATGGGCCTCCTCGTGAAGCTGAACAGGGAGGGGCGGGTCACCATCGTCATGGCGACTCACAGCGTTGACATGGTGCCTTTGTTTCTCGATAACCTCCATATCCTGAGCAAGGGTCGGGTAGTCAGGAGCGGTCCGCCTGAAGAGGTTTTTACAGCCCCCCAGGATATGGAGCATGTACGGCTGCGGCTGCCGCAGATCGCCGAGCTGATCTACAGGCTGAAGCACGAAGACCGTCTCCCTTTTGAAAAGGTCCCGCTGACCATAGGAGAAGCGAGAAGAGAGATCTTACGCCTTCTGGAGGGGTCCCATGCGTAAAGGTTACGTGCAGGTGTACACGGGCAACGGCAAAGGAAAGACAACGGCTGCCCTCGGGCTTGCCCTCAGGGCGGCAGGGGCCGGGCTGAAAGTGTTCATCGGCCAGTTCATCAAGAAAGAGCGGTGCAGTGAGCACCTGATGCTCGAACGATTCGGGGACATGATCACGTATCAGCAGTACGGGCGGGGTCTGATCAGGCATACTCCCACTGAGGAGGACATCGCCGGGGCCCGCGAGGGTATGCGGGAAATCAGCGATGTGGTCCGCTCCGGCTCCTATGATGTCGTTATTCTTGACGAGGTAAACGTGGCGGTCAGTGTGGGGCTCATCAGCGTGGAGGAGGTCCTTGGGTTGATAAGGGAAAAGCCGGCGACCGTCGAGCTGGTGCTCACCGGGAGGAACGCCAACGACGCGGTGATGGCGGAGGCCGACCTAGTCACTGAAATGCGCGAGATCAAGCACTATTATGAAAAAGGGGTGCAGGCCCGCCGTGGGATCGAAAAGTAGACATCTGCGGCCCGGCTATACAAGCGGCGCCTGCGCCGCGGCAGCCGCCAAGGGGGCAACCCTGCTGCTGCTTTCGAGGGCGGTCCTCACCTCCGCGCACACGGCGGCGCGGGGCCCGGTAAGAGGGCGCGGGGTCCGGGAAGTGGAGATCCCGTTTCCCGACGGCTCAAGGCATGCGTTTATGATCGAAAGGGCATGGCATGAGGAAGCAGGAGGCGCGGCATGCGCGTCGGTCATCAAGGATGCGGGAGACGACCCCGACGTGACGCACGGGGTCGAGATCGTCGCAAGGGTCATTTTCAGGGGTACGGCGAGAGGGAGTGCCGCCGGGCAAGAAGAGCTGCCCCGCGTCGTGATCAAGGGCGGTGAGGGCGTGGGTGTCGTTACCCGCCCCGGGCTGCCCCTGGCTATCGGCGAGGCGGCAATAAACCCTGGCCCAAGGGCGATGGTGCGCGAGGCGGTAATGGAAGCGCTCTTCAGCGGACCGGTCCCTTTCCGTAACCCGCCTGCGGGGATCGAGGTGACAATCTCAGTCCCCCGGGGCGCATCACTTGCCGGAAGGACCTTGAACTCGCGCCTCGGCATTGTGGGGGGCATCTCAATCCTTGGCACTTCCGGTATAGTAAGGCCGCTTTCGAGCGAGGCATGGACAGCGACGATCGCTGCATCGATGAGCGTGGCTCGTGCCATGGGCAGGAGAGAAATTGTGCTCTCGGCGGGCAGGAGCTCGGAAGCGGCCCACATGGCGCAGTACGCCTTTCCCGAAGAGACCTACGTCATGATGGGTGATTACGTGGAGTACGCGCTTCTTGAGGCAAAGAGGCACGGGTTTGACAGGGTTCACCTTTGCGCGCAGTGGGCAAAGATGCTGAAAATTGCCATGGCGACACCCCAGACCCATGTGAGCCACGGGGTGATCAGCCCGGCAAGGGCAGCGGCATTCCTCGGGGACCTGGGTTTTCCTGGCTTCGCCGGCAGGGAGTTCACTACAGCGCGGGAGATGTTCGAGTTGATCGCGGCGGCATCGGACAGCGCCTGGCGGCCGGTCTTTTCCCGTGTCTGCGCTGCGGCAAGGCATTTCGCCGAATCGATTACCCGCGGGGTCCCGGTCTCGGTCTATCTCGTTTCCTACGAAAAGGAGGTCATGGCCTGAAATGGCTAAGCTGACAATTATAGGCATCGGCGGGAGACCGCTCGACGCGAGGGCCAGGCAGGCCGCCATGTCGGCCCAGGTTATAGTCGGCCCCCGGCGGCTCTGCGATGTCTTCGCCGGGT
>Ga0326728_10012115_pt1 | contig 19325 bp, 19 predicted proteins | sample MB3enrmetagenome_FD_207602 | JGI IMG/M metagenome (GOLD analysis project Ga0326728, IMG submission 207602) | Lab enriched peat soil microbial communities from McLean, Ithaca, NY, United States - MB31MN | ecosystem: Environmental > Terrestrial > Soil > Wetlands > Peat | place: USA: New York... | reverse complement strand
GATGGTAGCGTCGATCTCCGATCGACGTTCGGCGGTCGGAGACCGCCGCTACAGCCACATGGCGGGGTAAACCCGCCGCTACGGAACTCTAGGCCGAAGGCTCTTCGGCCCTACACGCACCGGTACCGCCCGCCGCCGAGGAATTCCACCAAGCCCAGGCCCCACAACGCATGTCAGTCAGCGGGCGGATCCTCGGGCGTCACTGGCGAGTTAGAATTTGCAGCTTTGCCAGGTGGGCGTAGTGCTTGGCATTATTCGTTACGAGGGGTGTATCGAGGTACAACGCGGTGGCAGCGATCCAAGCATCCTGGGAACTGATTGGCCGCCCCTTGCGGTTCGATTCAAACTTGACCTCTGCCCATTGGCTACAAAGCGGGTCGTCGGCGTAGCAAACGGCGAAGCGCGACAAATACCCTTTCAGCAAACTCCTCCTGCGGAGTCCCCAATGTGCTTTGAGTGCCCCGAGCCGCATCTCGGCAGGGGTAATGAAGGAAATCACAACTTGGTTTGATTCGAGAAGTTCGACGTAACCTGGGGCGGAAGGATGCCACTTGAAGATATACGACGCCACATCGGTGTCCAGCACGAGCCGCTTCATTCGGGCGCTGTCCCCTCGCCGTCCTGGCGCCGTTCTTCATAAATGAGCTGCACGAAATCTTCCGCGTCTTTGGCCGGGCCGGGGTCGATAAACTTCTGAACCTCGTCCATGGAAAAGGTTTTGGGCGGAAGAGTCTCGGGATGACTCTTGACTCGGTGTGGCGGTTTGGTCTTGAAGCTCCTCATCGTGCCTCCTTCATTAAGTTTACCACCATTATCAATTGATTTCTTGAGGCAGCACGCACTCTGGCCGGCGCCCCCTGCCTTTCCCTGTCACCGGTAACCCGTTTTAAGCTGAAGGCAGTAGGCAGTAAGCAGTTTTTCTTTCCCCCCCGACACCTGACACCTGGCACCAGACACCTTCTTTACCCTTTATCCTTGCATTTCGCCCCCGAATCCCGTGTCCCGTGCTCTGTCCCTGAAACCTGACACCCGGCACCTGGCTCCTTGTTTTGCCGGTACCGCCCGCCGCCGAGGAATTCCACCAAGCCCAGGTCCCTCAGCACCTGTAATTGCTGGCGGGTTTTGTCGCGCACGTGGCGGTTCGCGGGATGCAGTTCCGCGGTTCGCGAACCGCCCCTACAGCTCCCGGCCATGGCTACTTTATGGAATGCGGAGCAGTAAGGCTAACAAACTCGCGGGGCGTTATGATTTTGGTGTTCTTCCAGAATCTCGGAAAATGCTTCTGATTACCGGTCACCAGATAGTCCGCCCGGGCGGCATCGGCACATTCCAAAAACTTATTGTCGTCAGGATCAGGTGTGACTTCCAGATGCCGTGCGGGAGCGACGACATTACTATGGTCCTTGATAAGTTGCACGAACTGCTGCTGAAGGCTCCGGCGAATCTGCAATTCCGGGCGGGAAAGCACCTCGCGGTATTCCTCCAGGATGGGATGGGAGACATACCACCGTGCCGGTTTGGTAATGGCCAGCAGAAAGACGGTGCGCGGCAGTCCTGCCGGCTGGAGGGCAGCGGGAATCAGCACATTCGTGTCCAGGACCAATCGGAGGGGAAGCATCACCGCCTGGCCTTCTGCCGGCGGGACGCCTTGATGATCTTGTCAATCTGGCGCGAGGCGAGCGCGCTCGTCCCGTTGCGCTCTGCCTCCTCGCCGAGCACCCTTAAGACCTCGGGCTCCGGCGCGGCGAGCTTGACGTAATCTCGAATACTCAGCAGGACAGCCTTGGGTGTTCCGCGCTTCTCGATGACCAGCGACCGGCGCTCATCATCGACGCGACTCAAAAGCTTCCCGAAATTCGCGCGGGCGCGCAGAGCCGAAACCACGATCGTGCCATTCCTGGCCAGTGCGGTGCTGGTTGCCATAAACTCTCCATTTCATCTTTCTGAACTGTACAGTTTAACAGAAGTCGGGTCAACGAGGCAGGGAATAGTTGAGTCATCAGGACGCAGGGGCGCCCTTTGGTCGGCATTGCCGACCGCGAATGTAGGGGCACGCCATGGCGTGCCCCTACGTTCCGACGGCGTCGGCCAGGCCGAAGGCTCTTCGGCCCTACATACACCGGTACCGCCCGCCGCCGAGGAATTCCACCAGGCCCAGGTCCCTCAGCACCTGCAATTGCTGGCGGATTTTGTCGCGCACGTGGCGGTTGGCGGGATGCAGTTTTTCCAGGTGCCCGGCGAAGGCGTAGACGTCCTGAAGGGTGAACTCGGTCTTGTTGAGCGCGCGCACGACGTTGAGAACGTCGAGGAAAGGGGAGAAGGCCCAGGTCGCGTGATTTTCCGATCGCGGAAGTCCACGATCAATACGCTCACCACACCGGCCTTGCGAGGGTGATCCCATTTGTCGAGGAGGTAATTGTCGAGGCGGGCCCCGGTTAGTGTGGATGCTTTGGGCGGGCAGGGATTATTTGCCGCCGGGCGCGGCGCGGAAGAACTGCTCCAGCTCGGCTTCCACCAACCGGAGGGTCTCTTCGCAGCCCAGCACCAGTGTTTTCATCCTGTCCCAACGCAGGTCGAAAGTGTAGGCATGGCGAAATACGTGGCGGAATTCCATGTACTCCTTTAATCGCCTTGCCAATTCAGGAGAAAGGACAGATTTTCTATTTCCAGTAGGCCGCATCATGCCATCCAGAAGATCCTTGTGCCACGACGTGCTGCCGGGCATGGGGTCGCCCAGCTCCAGGGTGATGCGCTTGAAAATGTTCTCCATGCCGTTGTAAAAGGAATGGAGCATTGCCGCGAGGGCGTAAAGCTCAAGGTCATTGGGCGGGCTTACCGCGCACTTCTCCAGCAACGGGTGGCAGACGGGGAACAAGCGGCGGAGCTGTCCTCGCTCCAGGGTGACATGCTCTCGCAGACTATCCCACACGCAAGAGTTCCCCTTTGCTCTTGAGGTATCGCGTGAAGTCGTTATCGTCGTCCAAGTCCACCAAGTCCAAGGGGCGGCCCAAGGCATCATGGGCGGCGGCCATGGCGCGGAAAAAAACTTCGGGCGGCAAACCTGAGACGGCGATGTCTACGTCGGAGTTGGGGCGAATCTCCCCCTTGCTTGCCGAGCCGAAGAGGTACACTTCCTTGGCTCCGGCCGCCTTCAGTGTGGACGCCGCCTTATCAACTAAACCCTTCATTTCGTCCGTCATGGTGTCCTTTCCTGCCCTAGTATGGCAAACCGCGCCGCCTCCGTCGAGATAAGAATGGTAAAGAATAATGGGTTAAGGGTGAATTATCAATCCTGCGCTGCGCTTGCTGCTCGCCCCTACGTTTCGCCGAAGGTGATGCGGCCGCGCTCCTGTCGCTCTTGTAGGGACCAGCAGCGCTGGTCCGCGACGTGCCACGGGCGTCCCCGCCCGTGCTCCGGCATGGCCAGGATGGCCATGTCACCCCGCTGGACCGCCACCGTCGGTCCCCGGGCCGAAGGCTCTTCGGCCCTACCCACACCGGTACCGCCCGCCGCCGAGGAATTCCACGAAACCCAGGTCCCTCAGCACCTGTAATTGCTGGCGGATTTTGTCGCGCACGTGGCGGTTCGCGGGGTGCAGTTTTGCAAGGTGCCCGGCGAAGGCGTAAACGTCCTGAAGGATGAACTCGTCCTTGTTGAGCGCCCGCACAACATTGAGAACGTCGAGCGTCCAGCCGCGGGCGTCGTGTCTGATCTTCTCCAATGGGCGCAGGCGTGCGTAGCGTTCGCGAACCAGGCGGGCATCCGCTGCCACCCCACCCTTTACAATGGAAATACGTGCGTCCGGCGGGATATTGCCGAGCAGGATGTTGCAACCCACCCAGTTCGCCCGACGCGCAGTCGTTGCGAGAGGTGGGCGTTTCTCAATGGCAGAAAGCGAATAGGCAAAGCGTGGGACCACAATGAGGTTTATCACTTCCCAATTGGGGCGGTCGTAATGGAGGGCGAAGAGATTCGGGGTGTGCCCACTGATGATAGCCCTCTGCATGGAATCGTAAGCGGCATCAACAATCTTTCCGGCAATTGCGGTGGAGCGGCTTTTGAGTTGAAAGAGTTCCTGGCATCGCGGACAGGTGTAGTCAATGGCCTCGCGATTCGGTGCGGAACGCGTCAGGTGCTCCGATTCGCAGCCTGGACAAAAGAGATTGCCTTCCCCCCACGCCTCCGTCACAACGCGCGCTTGCTGCGCTGGACTCTTGTAGGAATGTGCCAAAACTCCGGGCATGGCGAGTTCCATGCCGCTATTAGACCACGGCTTACTGGGCAAGGTAAATCTCGGTTTCGGTTTTGATGACGGAGAAGACGGACTCGCTGGATTTGGGGCTTTTGTGGAAAGATTGCCAGGCTTCGTCGAGCGAGGGGGCTTCGACGGAATAGATGACCTCGCGGCGCGTGAGGCCGATGAAGTAAAACCGGCACTCGCGTTGCACGAGTTTGGTGAGCGGGGCCATCGAAAAACTCTCCGGATCGGATCGATCCATAAAAAGGAGTCCCACGTCAAGGCTAGGGGCGTGGCACGCGGCAACAAAAACCACGGCTAGAAGTTCACCCATCACTCGACGTGTGCCTAGCCACGCAAATTCGGCGTCAAATTCAATTCCCACTGCAGCGCGTCCGAATCGCAACGCAGCGATCGCGGTCGTTCCGCCGCCCATGAAGGGATCGAGAACGAAATCGCCCGGGTTGGAGGCGGCCTGGACAATCCGCTCGAGCAGGGCGACGGGCTTTTGCGTGGGGTGTTTGCCGAAGCGCTTCTCCGCGCGGTCGGGTGCGGGAATCTGCCACACGCTTTTCATCTGCTTTCCGCCCGCCATTTCCCGCATCAACTGGTAATTGAACGTGTGCTTGCTCTTTTTATTCTTCGCTGCCCAGATGATGGTTTCCGTGGCGTGGGTGAAGTAGCGGCAGGAGAGGTTGGGCGGGGGGTTGGGCTTGACCCAGGTAATATCGTTCAACAGCTTCATGCCGAGCTGCTGCAGGGCGAAGCCGACAGAATGAATCACGTGGCTGGTGCCGCTCACCCAGATGCTGCCGTTCGGCTTCAGCACGCGCTGGCAGGCGGCCAGCCAGGCGCGGTTGAACTCATGGTCTAGGTTTACCCCCTTGGACTTATCCCACGTGCCCTTGTTGACGGAGACCATTTTGCCCGCGTGGCAGGTGATGCCATCGTTGGAAAGGAAATAGGGCGGGTCGGCAAAAATCAGGTCCACGCAATCAGCGGGAATGGCGGCCAGAATCTCCAGGCAGTCACCCTGATAAATCTTGATGTGGTGCCGGGGGTCGTGGAAGACCGGCTTGGGCAGCGGGCGGGGTGCGTCTGGGGCGATGGGCAAGAAATCGGCCATGAAATTTGGCGCGGGTTCGGGCGCCAGTTGGGATCGTTGATCCGAGGAGTGTTAGTTGTCAAGGTGATCCCTCGTTGGTAGGCGATCAATTCGATAATCTCGATCAACCCGTTGATCACCTAAAAGAAGGTGTCAGGGGGCGGGATACGGAAGACGGGATACGGGTTACGGGATACGGGTTACGGGATACGGGACACGGGATACGGGGGCGGAGGGCAAGGTGTCACGTGCCAGGGGGCAAAGAAAAACTGCCTACTGCCCACTGCCGACTGCTCGGAGCACTTGCGCATGCGGTCCAACGTGCCTTCGATCATTTCCGCGATGGCGGGAATCTCCACGCGCGTGTCCGTGCCCCGGAAGCTTGGTGTGCGGGTATGTCACCGGATTCGAAACGAAAAGCGCCCTTCCGTACCTGAATTCCATAATGGCCGGCGCCTCGATGGGCGGGGGCGACTTGGGTCATGGCAACGAGGGCGGTGTGGGGTGGTGAATTCGGACAAAATGTCGATAAAGGTGCTCCCCTTGGGCCGCCAGGGGGTCTGTGGGCAATCACAATTTGGGGGAGGGGAACAGGCACCCCTGGCGACGTGGCAGTCGCATGACCTTACGAGTTTCGAGGAGCTTCGGGGATTTGCGGAATATCCACAATCAAGTCCGCAACCCTTCGTCTGGGATCAACCGAAAAATTCTTCCCGTGCCCTCTGCCTTTTTCGAATGCTGTTCCGTGGTAGACTGGGCCTGAGTGGAGCGGACCGTCAGGAATTTCTTGATCAGGCGCGACGAATCGTGGAGTTTAGACCTGACCCCTCCCGCCTCGTGGCGCAGGAGTTCTCCTCCATGGCGGAGTTGTGATGATGTCCGGCCAGCAAGGTACCCATACGGATTCACTCGATACATCATTATCCGTTGAGAGCGCAGCGCGCCACCGCACCGCTACGCTTCGGGCCTTGGTGGAAACGCTGCGCCCGCAGCAGTGGGTCAAGAATGGATTCATCTTTGCCGCCCTTATTTTTTCCCAGAGCCTCACGCGCTGGGACCGCTGCCGGCAAGTCCTGCTGGCCTCCCTGGTGTTCTGCCTGGTTTCCAGCGCCACCTATGTCCTGAACGACATTCTCGATGCCTCGGAAGACCGCCACCATCCCACCAAAAAGCTGCGGCCTATCGCCTCCGGCCGGCTCAGCCCCAGGACGGCGGGAATGGTGGGCGCGATCCTGGGGTGCGTTGGTCTGATGTCGGCATGGAAGCTCAATTCCGGCTTCTTTGGAATCGTCGTGGCGTATCTCGCGCTCAATGTTCTCTATTCCACCTTCCTGAAGCACGTGGTTCTGCTGGATGTGTTCATTGTGGCCGCGGGCTTTTTATTTCGCGTGATTGCCGGGGGGGTTGTGATTCGGGTGGCCATTTCCCCCTGGTTGATTGTGTGCACGACGCTGCTGGCGCTTTTCATTGCCCTCAGCAAACGCCGCCATGAGCTGGTGCTGCTGGGTGACAATGCCCCAAACCACCGGGCGATCCTGGCGGACTACTCGCCGTATTTTCTGGACCAGCTCATCAGTATCGTCACCGCTTCGACGGTGGTTACGTATGCGCTCTACACCCTGTCGCCGGATGTCCAAACCAAGTTCCCCGGCAAACGGTTGGAGATGACCATTCCCTTCGTTTTGTTTGGTATCTTCCGTTATCTCCACCTCATCCACCATGGCGAGCACGGCGGAAACCCCACACGGTCTCTATTCACAGACCCGGTGTTACTGTCGGTGGTGCTTTTTTGGGCGGCATCGGTTATTTTGATCATTTACCTGTAGCTGTCAGCTTTCAGCTATCAGCCTTCAGCTTTGTCGATCGGAGGGTTCGCAATCATATTCGCCATTCTCTGGGGGAAGGATAAAGCTCACGGATCGAAGCCGAACGCTGATCGCTGACGGCTGATCGCTGACCGCCCAATGCAACCTGGCTACGCAACCCAATCTCTCTCCGGCTGGGGCCGCTACCCGGTGGAATCGTGCCACCTTTTTCGCCCTGAGAAACGCAGCGAGGTGGCGGCCACGCTGGCGTCGGGGCTGCAACCCTCTTACATTCCCCGCGGCCTGGGGCGCAGTTATGGCGATGCCGCGCTGAACGAAAATGCCGGCGTCATCTGGCCCATCCTGCTCAACCGTTTTCTTTCCTTTGACGGCGCTTCCGGCGTGCTTGAGTGCGAAAGCGGTGTGAGCCTCGCCGAGATCATTCAATACTTCCTCCCGCGCGGTTGGTTTCTGCCCGTGACGCCGGGGACAAAGTTCGTAACCGTGGGCGGAGCCATTGCCGCCGACATTCACGGCAAAAACCATCATAAGGATGGATCTTTTTCCAACTTCGTTGTGGATTTCCGTCTGCTCGCTCCCACCGGTGAAGTGTTGCTCTGCTCCCCGGCCGCCCATCCCGAAATTTTCTGGGCGACGGTGGGCGGCATGGGCCTGACGGGGATCGTCATGAGCGCGCGGCTGCGGCTGCGGCGCGTCGATTCCGCCTATGTCTTCGTGGACTATTACAAAGCTGCGAACCTCGAAGACGCCTTGGCGACGATGGAAGCCTCCGACCAGCGCTATGAGTACTCGGTGGCCTGGATCGACGCCCTCGCCACGGGCAATACCATGGGACGCAGCGTTCTGATGCGGGGCAATCACGCGCCGGCGGCTGAGTTGCCCGCGCGCCTGCGGAATCCGCAATCCCGAATCGCGAATGCTCCGCCGGTCCCCATCCATCCCCAATGGAATCTCTTTTTGGACTTCCCCTCGGGGACTCTGAACCGCCTGACCGTGAAAGCGTTCAATACCGCCTACTACGCCGTTCACCGCACCGTCCCGCGGCAACTGGTGGGCTTGGAGAAGTTCTTCTATCCGCTCGATGCCATCAACCAGTGGAATCGGATGTACGGCAAACGCGGTTTTGTCCAGTACCAGATTGCGCTTCCCCAGGCGAGCGGCCGCGCGGGCCTGCGCACCATCCTGGACCGCTTGGCGCGCTCCGGCCGCGCGTCGTTCCTGGCTGTCCTGAAGCGCTTCGGCGATGCCGGTCCCGGGCTGCTTTCTTTCCCGCTGCGCGGCTACACTCTGGCTCTGGATATTCCCGTCGCTCACGGACTCATACCGTTTCTCCACGAACTTGACCGGATGACTTTGGATCACGGGGGGCGCATCTATTTGGCGAAGGATGCGGTGCTCCGCGCCGAGGACTTTGCCGCCATGTACCCCCAGCTCGAATCCTTCCGGGCCATCCAGCGGAAATTGGACCCGGAGAGATTGTTTTCGTCGTCGCTGGCCCGACGGTTGAAGATTGTTTAATTGCCGATTGTCGATTGCCGATTGATGATTGAGAGGATGATCGATTGTCGATGGCGGGTTGACATTTTTCGATGAGTTCAATCGACAATCGGCAATCGTCAATCGGCAATGAACATGGTGTTCAAATGCCAAGCGTATTGATTCTGGGCGCCAACGCCGGCATCGGCCGGGCCTTGGCGGCGGAATTTGCTTCGCACCAGTACGATCTCATTCTCGCCGGCCGCGACCTGGAAGAGTTGCAGGCTCTCGCTGCCGACCTGAACCTGCGCCACAAGGTGAGCGCCCGCGCCGCGAGAGTCGATGTGTTGGAATTCGAGGCCCTGGAGCCGGCGCTCGCGGCATGTATCGCTCCAGCCGGCGATTCGCTGGAGGGAGCGGTTCTCTGCACCGGCTACCTGGGAGATCCCGAAATGGCGCGCAAGGATTTGAATGAAGCGCGCCGGATTCTGGATACGAACTTTACCGGATCCGTGCTTGCCCTCAATATCCTCGCCAACCATTTTGAGCAGAAGCGCAAGGGATTTATCTGCGCCCTTTCTTCTGTTGCCGGGGACCGCGGCCGCCAGAGCAATTACCTCTATGGGTCCGCCAAGGGCGGACTGACCACTTATCTTCAAGGCCTTCGCAACCGGCTTTATCACAGCGGCGTCCACGTCATCACCGTGAAGCCCGGCTTCGTCGACACGCGCATGGTCTTTGGCAAGGCGAAGCTGCCGCTGGTCGCTTCCCCCGGCACCGTGGCGCGAGATATTTACCACGCTGTGAAAAGTAAAAAAGATTTAATATACGTTCCCTGGTTTTGGCGTGTTATCATGGGCGCGTTGTGTTTGATACCCGACGGGCAATTCAAGAAGCTCAAAATGTAACTTTTGGCACGCCGCGTGCCGTCTATCTTGGATGGTGAAGAATGGAATGCGGCAGATGTGCGCTTCCGTGTTTGTTCCTCAAGACCGGAATGTGTGCGGGAAGAGGTTTTTCTTGCAACGGCTTGGTATCCCTTTAGACGCCGTTGGTGCCCCAACCGAGCCGAGAGCCGGGCACCGCTCTGGGGCTATCAGGTGACAGAAAATGACAACTGACCACCCAAACCGGCAGACAATTATTGGCAGGGTTGGCTTGCTCGGAGCAAGCGCCGGGATCTTTCTGGGCCTGATTGAGGCCGCTTGTTTGCGCCTTCCCAATTGGGCGTTGCCTCTTTTGAAGCCGCATGTCCCGTTTTCCTTCTGGTTCTTTGCTCCTCTCCTGGCCTCCCTGGTCTTTGGGCTGCTGGGGCTGCTGGCGGGTTCGCTAGCCTCCCGGGTGAAATCCCGTCTCCTGGGAATGGTGCTTATCGGTGGGCTGGTCGGTCTCGCGGGCGACTATTTCTGGTTGGTGCTCAAATCTTACTCATCGGTCTGGGCGTGGTTTATTTTTCTCCAGGATATCATCACCCACAGCCTGATATTTGCCCTGATTCTTGGTTGCACATTGGCTTTTCTGTGGACCACTCGGAGACCCGGTTCCCCTTTGGGCGCATTGGCCGATATCCCCGTACGACCCTGGTCGCGCGTTGTCCTGAGCTCGATGGCCGCGCTGGCGATCGCCACGGGCATTAGCTACTCCCCCGATCACTTGCTGACCTCTACTGCTCACGCCACGGACAAATCGCGGCAGCCCAATATCATTCTGATCGTGTGGGACACGGCGCGTGCCGACCATTTATCATCCTACGGATATTCCCGGAATACCACACCGAACGTCGATCAGTTTGCCCAACGCGGCGTCCTCTTTGAAAATGCCATCTCCTCGTCCAATTGGACGCTGCCGTCGATGGCTTCCATGTTTACGAGCCTCTTGCCTCACCAGCACGGCGCCGGCGTGGACTCCTCTTTGGGAAACGGGCCGAGGACGCTGGCGGAAATCCTCCAGGACGGTGGCTACGAGACTGCCGGGTTCAATGCCAACTCCACCTATGGCTCAAGCCCCTGGGGGCTCGCCCGGGGGTTTGAGACATATATCGACTGCACGACCACCCTGGGTTACAGCCTCCATGCTTCCCGCCTGGGACACGACATCATCGAGCCTCCTGCGGAGAAATGGTTGCACCCCAGCCGCTTAAATGAATTCACCGCCCACCAGCTTAACGAGCAGGTTTACCATTGGTACGACCACCGCTCTGACCGCCCATTTTTCCTTTTCCTGAATTACGACGATGCGCATGACCCTTATGATGTTCCCTCACCTTACAATCGAACCTATGGAAGGGTTTCCGAAAAGGCCCTACTTCGGTTGGAGGCGGAGAAATTTGGCCATTTCGATCTTTCCGCCCAGGAGCGGGGAAGCTTAATCAACGGTTACGACAACGCCCTGAATTACATTGACAGCCAGATGGGAGAATTGCTGCGATTCCTGCAACGCTCCCCCGATTGGTCCAACACCTACGTCATCATCACGGCCGACCACGGGGAGGGTTTTGGCGAGCATCAAAACTATACGCACGGGCGGGACCTGCATCGCGAAGTGCTGCACGTGCCCCTCGTCATGGCGGGACCGGGGATTCCTGCCGGTGTCCGGGTTTCCCACACCGCCGCGACGAGGCAGATCTTCTCAACGGTGTTGAAATGGGCAGGGATCGACGATGCTGTTCTGCGCCACACCAGCCTTGCGCGCCTGTGGAATGCCGATTACCAGCCAGTCAATCCGGATGAGGCAAGGGTGTCAGAGGTCGTCGATCCCGCGCCGCCGACCGAGCCACGGGGCATGATTACCCTCACCACGCGCGAGTGGCAACTCATTCAGCAGGCGGGTTACCCTCACCACCAACTTTATCATTGGCCAACGGACCCCTTGGAACAGCAGGACGTCGCCAATTTGCCGGAAAATCAAGCCATCGTGGAACACCTCAAGGCAAGCCTGCTCTCAATTATCGGAAAGTCCTACCGCCCCTGGCGCGACGCCAGCTATCTTCTGGCCCTTTCCGGCCCCGATTTCTCGCCAGAACTGGAGGCAGGCAAACCGATTCCATCCCTCACCTGGGGACCGCTCCTTCCCCATGGACCCGGAGCAGCGCAAGCCCTCTTCCCCCCGAACCCGGAGGCTCCCGCATCGAATGACGAGAATGCGGACAAGGAACTGTTAAAGAGCCTTCCCTACGATGCCCCTTGATTTGGGCTGGCCGTGGGCGCCACACCTCCTTAAATTCAAATCCTGCCCGTTTGCGTCTGGCAGAGTTGCAGGCCCCTTAGTGCTATATTAGGGTCTCGTTCTTCGCATCAACATGACGCCCATCCTTCCCGAGACTTCGGTGGAATCCCGCGACATAAGCCTGAACTCTGGTCCCTTGACTCGCCGCGACGCGGTGGCGGTGGTGCTGCTCGTCGCGTGTTTGTTGGGCATGTTCTGGAAGGTTGCCTTCACCTCCGCGATGTTCTTCTACCGCGACGTTTACAATTACACTTTTCCCAGCGCGCGCTTCATTCACGATATTTGCCGTCAGGGTTTTCTGCCTTACTGGAATCCCTATTTGAATTACGGCCAGCCGGTGCTGGCCAATCCCAATCTGCTTTTCTTCTATCCTTTCACGCTTCTCGTTGTTCTCCTTCCCGTTGACATTGCTTACACAATGCACTTCCTGGGGCATTTTGCCTGGGCGGGGATCGGCGTGTATGTGCTGGCGCGTTCGTGGGGGCAGACCTATCGGGGAGCTTTCTTTGCCGCTATCGTATTCATGTTGAGCGGACCGGTGCTTTCCCTTGGCAATCTCTATAACGAGTCGGCCTGCGTGGCCTGGATTCCGTGGGCGCTGCTCGTTACCGGCCGCGCTTTGGCAAGCCCGCGGCGGCGTTTATGGATCCTGCTCATCGTGATCTTCTCCTTCCAATGGCTGGCGGGCGAACCGCTGACGATGTTGGCGACGTTCGGCCTCTGCTTCGCCTACGCCATATTTAGGAAAGTGCGGGATCCGGAGTCCGACCTCGAAACTGGAAACTCGAAACTCGAAACCCGGACGAGGCCCACGCGGAATATAATTTTCGAGACTCGATTCACGAAATTCGATTTTCTATTTTCAAACTTCAGCCTTCGACCTAGTAGAATCGCAATCGGCGCCTCCCCGAAGGTCAGCGCGTTCATTCGTCTGCTGGTGATTTTCTTCCTGGTCGGCGCGGGAATGATGCTGCTTTGCGCGGCGCAATTTCTGCCCGCCTCCAACCTGCTCAGCCAATCGCGACGCGGCGTGCAGGGCTTGAGTTTTCAGGAGGCCACCACCTGGTCAATGAATCCCCTTTCTCTCCCGGAAATGGTCGTGCCGGATTTCTTCGGTTCCGGGATTGCCGCCCCTACCGGCTGGTCGCGGTTGATTTCAGACTCGACCCTCGGCCCGTATTTTCTTTCCATCTTCCTTGGCTTCGTACCGCTCTTCTGTGCGCTGGCAGGATGGGCGCTGGCCCGTGACCGCCGCCGAAACTTCGCGGCAGGCGCCGCCGGGGCTTTCTTGCTGCTATCCTTCGGCCACTTTACTCCGGTCTTTGCTCTGACTTATTTGCTTTTCCCCCCGCTTACCATGGTGCGCTACCCCGTCAAACTCCTGATCCTGGTAACATTTCTTGTCGCGATTCTGGCGGGGTGGGGGGTTGACGCTTTGCATTCACCTGCTGCGCCGTGGAGAACTCATGGCCGCCGGCTGATGTTTCCTCTCAAGATATTCCTTGCTTGCATCCTTGCCGTTCTGATTGTGGCTTGGCTCCTACCCCCTCTCATTATGTCGCCCACCCGTTGGGTGCTGAGTGCGCTTGGGGAAACTCCATTCAACCTTCAGCAGATGCCGGATTTTCTCGTCACCATGCTACGCTTTCAACTTCCCGGCCTCGCCGGGTTCTGCCTGGGCGGAACGGTTTTGGCCCACGGCCTGGAACAGGGGAAAGCCTGGGGGCGCCCAGGATTATATGCCTTCGCTCTGCTGGCGATCGGCCAACTGGCGATGGTAAATTCCGGCGCCAACCCCACGGTACCGAAGACCTTCTTCACCTATCGGCCGCCTGTCTTGAAGGAATTCAAGGATCCCCCCGGAACCTATCGCGTCGCTTCCTTCTGGCCTCTTTTTCAGACGCCCGACACCCCCAACCTGCAAACCTACACGAATTTTGAGTCGATTCCGGAAGCGGCTGACCTCGGGCCCGTGGCCCAGGGAGCCTTCCAAGATCGGATGCAACTGGCCACCGGCTCCATGCTCAACCAGGTGGAGGGAAACATCAATCTGGACCTGGAGCGCTCGCTGCCCCCTTACCTTTACGATGTCGAGATATACCAGAATCTTCATGCCACCGACCCTTTGCACGTCGATTGCCTGCTCGGCCGCACCAACGTGAAGTACATCATCCGCCCCGCGCCCGCTGATTCTGCCGCCACTCGCGGCATCGGCGAAGTTATGAATGGATCCGCGATGCCCAGCCGGCTTTATGAGGATTTGTGTTTTGTGCCCCGGACCTACGTGGCGGGCAATCCCCTGTTTTCAACGAACTCCGCCGAGACGCTGGACCACTTAGCTGCACCGGATTTTGACGCGCTCAACACCGTCATCCTAGCCGCTACGGCGGGCACATCACCGGACGTAGCGCCGGGGTTTAGCCCGGCATCACCACGTGCCGGGCTAAAGCCCGGCGCTACGACTACGGTGAGTGGGAGTGCGCCCGCCGGGCAAGTGGAAATCGTGCATCGCGATCCCAACTCCGTCACCCTTCGGGCCCAACTCGCGCGCCCCGCTTATGTTGTCCTGCTGGATCGATACGATCCCAATTGGCAGGCTACCGTCGACGGCCGCCCGGCACCCGTGCTCCGCGCCAATCAGATCTTTCGCGCCGTCTATGCAGGGGCCGGCCTTCACGACATCCGCTTTGACTATCGCCAGCGTGGTTTCCGTCTGGGAATGATCATTTCCCTTCTCACCGCGGCAACATTGGCCATGCTCTATGGTGTGCTTTCGGAGACGCACGAGCTTTGATTTAACTGTGTTTTTATGACGGCTATTCGATCCTGTATAATGGCGGGCGATCTCATGAGAGTCACCGGCGTCATACCAACTTATAACGAGCGGCTGAACATCGAGAAGTTGATTGCCGCGCTAAAGGCCGCGGTTCCTGACCTCTCGCTCGTGATCGTGGACGATCTGTCACCCGACGGGACGGCAGAAGAGGTGCGCCGGATGCAGGGCGAGTATCCCGGTATCGACCTGCTGGTTCGCAGCGGCAAGCTGGGTTTTGGCTCTGCCTACCTGGAGGGCTTTCAGAGGGCGCTTCGGGATCCCCTCGTGGAGGCTGTTTTGATGATGGATGCCGACCTGTCGCATGACCCCACCGTTGTTCCCAGCCTGATTGAGCGGCTGGCCGATTGCGACGCGGTGATCGGTTCTCGGTACGTTAAGAATGGCCGCGTGGAAGGTTGGCCGGCGCACCGCAGGCTGCTGAGCCGGTTTGGCAACCTGTACGCACGCACGATCACCCGGATGCATCTCCGTGATTGCACCGCGGGGTTCATGCTGCTGCGCCGGCCGGTGGTGGAAAGGTTGCTGGCGTCGCCACCGAAATTGACTGGGTATGCCTTCCTGATGGAGGTCAAGCACAAGGTGTGGACCTGGAAGCTGTGCGTCCGCGAATTCCCCATCGTCTTCCGCAACCGCATCCAAGGCCAATCCAAAATCTCATCCGGCATCATTCGCGAGGGTATTCTGGCGCCCTGGATTCTCCGGAGGCAGTAAGCTTCCGCCGTGCGTGAGATTGTCTGGCGCAACCTCTATTTCAAACGGTAAACCTTAAAGTCATAGTAATCGACGGCCGTCTCATATTGGCGATCCAAAAGACCGGCCAGGGCGGGATACACTTGCAAATATTGTTCCGAATCCAACATGGTAAATGTGATGCTGGGGAGCATGTCGTGGCGTTCCACCACAATATAACGGGGCTGCTTCGCCTCCAGGGTGCGCGCCAGCTCCTGGCGCCAGCTTTCTGGCGCCCACTTGGACATTAAACCCAGGTTGGACGTAAACCGGCTGGGATTCTCCCGTTGCGGCAGAAAATTGATGAGCGGTGCGGTGCCCCAAACGAACACCTGATCCTGCGGCCGGGAGTGCGTTTTCAGGTAATCAATCACCCGCAGTTGGTCCCCGATTTTTTCCAGGGGCAATTGCCAGTAATACGTCTTATAGGAGGAGTCCGGATCCCGCCACCAGTCCGCCGCGAACTTGTATTGCTCGACAACCCGCACGCTTTCCTCCGGAAGCAGCGAGAGGACGAGGCTGGCAAACACCACCCACAACAAGCCTCGCGCCAAAGTCCATTGCCGTTGCGCGAAGATCCGCTGAAGCTGCCGGAAGCCGTCGTAGGTTCTGATGCAGACATAGCCCCAGAACAGGGCAAAGAGCGGATAACAAGTTTCAAAATAGTAAGGATGGAAGCGCAATTGCGCCGCCGTGCAAATGTATCCGGCGAGGGCCATCAGGGTGAACGGCGCGATCCGGCCCAACTCGCGGCGCCACCAGGCGATCAGCAGGGTGACGGCGGGCATGAACTCCCACCAGATTCCGAGGTGGTTCTGAGTTAGCCCAAGTGCCCAGTAAAGATAATCAAAATTTGGATGGAAAGCCATGGCGCCGTAGCGCGGCAGGACTTCAAACTGGACCTCCTTCATCGCCGGCCACGCGCCGGAAACCTGGAAATACGCGAGCAGGGCCACGACGACGAAAATAGCCCCCGCCGACACCATCAGCATCCGCCCGAACCAGTCTTTCCAGGGGATCGTCAGGCGCACGCGCGCTGGACTGTCGTCCAACCCGTGGAAATCCACAAAGGGCACCAGCGCCAAAAAGGGGAAGAAAACTACGGCATTGTATTTCAACCAGAAGGCTGCACCCAAAACCAAACCTACCGCCAGGTACCGTACGACCCACAGGACCCTACTCTGCCCTTGCTGGGAGGAGGGGGTGTCCACGCGGTCCGGTCCGGGTGAACGGGCATTTCCCATGAGCAGGAACCAAGCGGCAAAGATGCAGAGCATCAGGAAGGATTCCGGCTGGGCGGCATGGACGTACCCCTGGCGGCAGTGGCGGCAGGCAAAGAAGATCGCCGACAGCGCCGCCCCCGGCGCGCCCAAGTACCGCCGGGCGAAATAGAAAATGCAGCAAGAGATCACCAGCACCCAGAGAATATCCACCAGCCCTATGGACCACATCACCGGCCCGAAGATTTTCACGATCAGCGCATAGACATAATTAACCCCGGGGGGCCGGTTTTCCCACAGGTCGCGGTAGAGGAGTTTGCCGTGCAGGAGGCCTTCGCCAATCACACAATGCGTGGCTTGGTCGCGGCCGATCAGATAGCGCAGGTTGGGCAGCGCGCGCAGAAATACCACACCCAGCATCCCATAGAGCCAAGCGCGCGAGCGATGAGAGGTCAGCAAATTGGTAACACCCATACAGGTATCTTTTCCGGCGGGGCGCCTTCCCGCGAGATCCGGAAAGCTGGTCAAGCGCAGGTCAAGCCGGAACTTCAATTTACCGTATTCCGGTCAATGGATACAACGAGGACGTGCTTTGGCAAGAGTCGCACGGCGTGCTGTAGCGGAGTTCTGCGGGTACCCATGAGGTAGTCATTGGGAATCATCCCATCCCGACACGCCTTGTCATCCCTCAGTCCTGCGGGCCTGGAAGTGCGCCCGCAGCCTTCAATGTGGGCGGGCACTCCCAGACGTCGAACTGCGCATTGTGGAATCCTTCGCGGCAATTCTGCGGCGGCTTCCATCCGGACTGGTCGCGCGACGCGACGTAGAAAACACGCATCGTCTTCCAGACGGGAAGAATGGTGCCATCCCGAAATGCCTCGTCGACTTCGCGAGCACGTTCCTTATATGACGGCGTGTGGTACTCGAGCCCCTTCCAACTGCGTGCCGTCGTATAGGTGCTTACCAGGAAGGCTACCGAAAAGTCTGCGCAGACCACCATGTCACGCGGTGCGGCGGTTCGACCGAGCCAGTTCAGCACTTGCTTTTGGTCCTTCGTCAAACTGATTTCCCTTGATGTTTGGGAATGGGGTTTCAGGAAACTGCCAAACCAAACGATATTGTCCAAGAGAAAGAACAGCAGGAACCCCGAGACTGCCAGCACCCGCAGTCGTGGGGACTCAATCTTCATCAGGCGGTCCACGACGGCCACCCACAAGGGCGCGGAGAGGAAGAAGAGCGCCGTCCAGTCGTACCCGCGCGCAAAGTGCAGCGGCTGAATCCTCTTCATGACCAGATCTTCCTGCGTCAGTCCGAAGACCACTATGAACCAAACAAGAAACAGCCGGCTTCGCGGCTCGCGTATCAGTTGCCGCCACCCCGGCCAACGGCTCAAGGACGCGACCGCCAGCAACCCCACAATGAAGAGCGCCGGCAGAAATGTGGAAGGCCTGTACACCCAGCCCCTGCCTGCTGCTTCCACCTGGCTCAGCACAGCGCGATGATCGGGGAATCGATTGAGGAAAAAAATGTAGTACCCCAGATGAAGAACCACCAGAGCGGCACTGGTGACCAGATGCACAGGCTTTACCGACTTGTCTCCCAGCGCACGCTCCAGCGCCAGGTACGCCGCTACGATGATGACGGCCACGAGCCCCGTCATAGGATGGCTCAACGACATGAGCGCGGCGAACGCGATCGCTACTCCGAAGCGGCGCTGGAGGAGGAAGAGCATACTGAGTAGAAACACCGCGTGGTAGTATGCCTCAGTAGGGTAGATCAGGTTCCTACCGAAATTAAGCACCCACCAGCCGCCGGAAATATCAAAGTGGAACAGTGTTCCGGTGTTGAGTTCCCGCTCGATGTTAGCGTACTCGAGTCCGGCCAGCGTGAAGACGCCTCCCCCCCAAAAGAAGCAGACCAGGCCGAGCTTGGCAGCGGGGCTTTGCCAGCCCACCACCTCGCGATAGAAGCGCACGGCAACGAAGGCCGCCAACAAGAGGGCGGCTACACCGAAGATGTTAAAGGTGACGCCGGGATCCAAGCCGAGTTGCTGAAGGCAGCCCAGAAGGAAGGTTTGAGGCTGGAAGTAGATAGCCGGGGTGTCATAGCTCGCATAAGGGTTGCCGTAAAGAAGGTGAAACCCCTGGATGAAGTGCTGGCGGCCATTCGCGATGTGATAGGGCATGTCGTGGTGGATGAAGCCCGTTGCAACTTGGCCCCTCCACCGCGCTGTGACCAGAGAAGCAGCCAGGGGGATCAAAGCGGGGATCGCCAGCAGCACAGGGACCCACCAACGGGGACCCTGGTTCTCGCGTCCACGATCTTGTGAAATCATCGGTGTCGGCATGGCTTTGCCCTTTCGAACCTGGGGCGACAGCGCATCAGACCAGGGAGCCCCATTTGAAACGCGGTTTGACGGAGGCAGACTTTAACGCGCTCTGCCGATGATTGCAATTGATACCGTCAAGCCTCCGGAGTTTCGTCAATGGGGTTCGAAACAGAACTGTGGGGTCATCGACCTCCGCCTCAAGATCAAACTCACGGCTGACCATCTGGCCGCTTATTGTCAAGGCAAAGTAGAAAGTTCCGCTTTTCGGTTTCTGGCGGCTAACCGGAGGAGCCCGTAGGGCGACGGAGGTTAGCCGCCAGAAACCGTCGCCTCTTACCCGC
>Ga0326728_10012114_pt1 | contig 19329 bp, 10 predicted proteins | sample MB3enrmetagenome_FD_207602 | JGI IMG/M metagenome (GOLD analysis project Ga0326728, IMG submission 207602) | Lab enriched peat soil microbial communities from McLean, Ithaca, NY, United States - MB31MN | ecosystem: Environmental > Terrestrial > Soil > Wetlands > Peat | place: USA: New York... | reverse complement strand
TTCTCTGTTCTCTGTTCTCTGTTCTCTGTTCTCTGTTCTCTGTTCTCTGTTCTCTGTTCTCTGTTCTCTGTTCTCTGTTCTCTGTTCTCTGTTCTCTGTTCTCTAATTCAGCGTCTGCACTTCCACCGACAACACCGCCGGCAAATCGCGCACGATCGGCGCCCAATTGTCGCCCGAGTCAGACGACGCATAAACCTGGCCGCCGGTGGTGCCGAAGTACACGCCGCAATCGTCGAGCGTGTCCACGGCCATCGCATCGCGCAGGACGTTCACGTAGCAATCCTTCTCGGGCAGTCCTTTGGCCAGCGGCTCCCACTCGTTGCCCCCCGTGCGACTGCGGTACACGCGCAGCTTGCCATCGAGAGGATAATGCTCGGAGTCGCTCTTGATCGGCACAACGTAAAGCGTTTCCGGCTCGTGCGCGTGCACGTCGATCGCGAATCCGAAGTCGGTGGGAAGATTGCCGCTTACTTCGCGCCAATTCTCGCCCGCATCGTCCGTGCGCATCACGTCCCAGTGCTTCTGCATAAAAAGCACATCAGGACGCGAGCGGTGCATGGCGACATGGTGCACGCAGTGACCGACTTCGGCGTTGGGATCGGGAATGTACTGCGAGCGCAGCCCCTTGTTGATCGGCTTCCACGTTACGCCGCCATCATTGGTGCGAAACGCGCCTGCGGCCGAAATGGCAATGTAGATCCGCTTGGGATCGGTGGGATCGAGAATGATGGTGTGCAATCCCATGCCGCCCGCGCCTGGCTGCCACTTGGGACCAGTGCCGTGCCCGCGCAAGCCCGAGAGCTCCTGCCAGTTCTCGCCACCGTCGGTGGAGCGAAACAGCGCCGCATCCTCCACACCCGCATACACAGTCTCCGCCTCGGTGAGCGAGGGCTCAATGTGCCACACGCGCTTGAACTCCCACGGATGCTGCGTGCCGTCGTACCACTGGTGCGTGGTCAGCGGCTTTCCAGTTTCGGGCGAAGCGTCGTACTTGAACCGATTGGGCAGCGCCGCCGGCGGCCCGGGAGCGGGAATCGCCTCGTTGGGCAGTCCCGGCTGGTGCCAGGTTTTGCCGCCGTCGTCCGACCGCTGGATCAGTTGTCCAAACCATCCGCTCGTCTGCGAGACGTAGATTCGGTCAGGATCCACCGGTGAGCCTTTCACGTGGTAGATCTCCCAGCCAGCGAAAAACGGCCCGCTCACCGTCCAATTCTTCCGCTTGCCGTCGGAATTCAGAACGAACGCGCCCTTGTGCGTTCCGACAAGTACTCGCACACTACTCATTTTGACCTCCTGCTTACCGCAGCCTTTCAAGTTCGCTTTCGGCGTCGAATCGGGGGCCTGGGAATGCTCTCAGTGAAACGCCGCTTCGCCATTTTTCCGAATTTCCCTTGCAAAATGCAAGCGGAATTCCTTTTTCGGCGGCTAAACCTCGATATAACACTGATTTGTTATTGAACGCTCTTCCGATCCAACCGACAATTGTCACGGCCTCGATCAAAATCGGCGCAGGGCTGTGCCTGGCCTGATGCGCATTCGGATTAGCCGCTTTTTAGGCTTCCCAGTAAAGGAGGCGTCAAAACACGATGACTCCGCGAAACTGCTTGCAACTCACACTCCTACTTACACTTGCAGACGTGGTGTTTTCCGCGAACCTGGCAGCCGCTCAGGCACCCGATCGGCTTCCACATGTCATTGATTCTGCGCAGGTCCAGACGCTGGCTAATCACCACCCTCAGTGGGCCGTCGCCTCCAACGATGCCGGCGCCGTTCCCGCCGAACTCCCCATGAGCAACATCACGCTGGCTCTTGCCCGCTCTTCTCAACAGGAACAGGCGTTCGAGCAGTTGCTTTGGGATCAGCAGGATCCTTCATCGCCTGACTATCATCACTGGCTCACTCCGGACGAAATTGGCCGGCGTTTCGGCCTCTCCGACAACGACATCGCGCTTATCACCTCATGGCTCCAGTCTCAAGGGCTGCAGGTCAGTTGGGTATCGCCAAGCCATCTCTTTGTTGGATTCACGGGAACGGCCGCGAACGTAGGCCGGGCCTTCGGAACCGAACTCCACTACTACAACGTAAACGACAAAAAGTTCGTTTCCGTATCGTCCGATCCCACAATTCCCGCGGCGTTGGCACCCGCCATCCGGTCCGTTCGCGGGCTCTTCACGATCGAGGACCATCCAGCTCATTTCGCCACGCCGATGGTCTCGAGCGAGCCCAATTTAACCATTCCCGACGGCAACACAACCTATCACTTTATTGCGCCGGCCGATTTTGCGACCATCTACGATCTGCCGGCGGGTGTCACCGGTGCAGGCACGGCAATCGGAATCGTGGCTGAGGCGCGAACCGACGCGGCTGATTTCAACAACTTCAAAAGCCTCACCGGTTCCACATTCCCCAACCCCACCGAGATCATCCCCACAGCATTCGGCGGAGTCGATCCGGGCCCGGCCTATACAACGCCGCCCAGCTGCGGCAGCAACTGCGATTTGATGAACTACCAGGGAGAAGCGACGCTCGACGTGTTGCGAGCGGGCAGCGTCGCACCTGGCGCATCCTTGCTTCTCGTAGCTGCCTCCGACGCCAGCGGCGGCATCGGTGCGGACGCACAGTACCTCGTCCAATCCAATCCCGTGCCCGCTCACGTGATGACGATCAGTTTCGGCGCCTGCGAGCTTGCGGGCGGATCGTCGGGAGTAAGTTACTGGGACACTTTGTTTCAGCAGGCTGCCGCCGAAGGAATCTCTGTTTTCGTCTCCTCAGGCGACTCCGGCGCCTCAGGATGCGATAGCGCATTCGTTACTCCCCCAGCTGGCCCCTATCCAAACAGCCCAAATTACATTTGCTCTTCCAGCTACGCAACCTGTGTGGGTGGAACCGAGTTCAATGACTCGACCAACTCGGCGAACTATTGGAATGCGAACAACAGCACGAACCTCGGGTCGGCTCTCGGCTATATTCCCGAGGGCGCATGGAACGAGCCGCTCACTTCGAGCTCGACTCCCCAGGTTGCAGCCACAGGCGGAGGCGTAAGCAGTTACATCGCCACGCCGAGTTGGCAAACCGGAACGGGAGTGCCCGCGACACGTTCAGGGCGCTATACGCCCGACGTCGCATTTTCCGCCTCAGGCCACGACGGCTACTTCGGGTGCTTCGCAGCCGGCGACGGCAGTTGCGTCAGCAGTGCCGACGGAACGCCGTTCACTGTCTTTTCGGGTACATCGGCCGCTGCGCCGGGAATGGCGGGCGTGGCCGCGCTCATTGACCAGCAATCAGGCTCCGCGCAGGGTAACCTGAATCCTTCGCTTTACTCCATGGCGGCCGGCACTCCGGCGGCGTTTCATCAGGTGTCGATCGCATCAAGCGGCGTGTCGAACTGCTCCACCGCTACGCCGAGCATGTGCAACAACAGCATTCCCGGGCCAACGGGGCTCACGGGCGGCCAGGCGGGATATCAACTAGGAGCCACCGGCGGATACAGCGAAGTCACAGGTCTTGGCTCGCTCGACGTCAGTCAATTTATCAACGGATACACCAGCACCGGTTCTCCCAAGCCCGCGCCAACCGTCACGCTATTAGCCCAGCCTACGGTCACCACGGCTCAATCAGCGTCGGTCTTGATCACCGTGACCGGAACCGGCGGCACTCCCCCGACTGGAACGGTGACGCTCTCCAGCGGCGCATATGCTTCGGTCGCCACCACGCTCAACGTCCCGGGCCCGAACAGCAACGGCGTTTATATCGTGATTCCCAGCGACGCACTTCCGCTTGGAACCGACACACTCACTGCGTCGTACGCTTCCACTTCTTTGGATTACAGCGACGCAACCGGCTCGACGACGATCGTCGTCACCGCGCCAAAACCTGTGCCAACGATCACGTGGCCCACACCCGCCGCGATCGCGTACGGCGCGGCGCTTGGCGCAACACAGCTCGACGCCACGGCCAGCGTCGCCGGTACGTTTGTCTATTCGCCCGCAGCGGGCGCAGTTCTTACGGCTGGCCAGCACACGCTTTCGCTGGTCTTCACGCCCACCGATTCGGCCGATTACAGCAGCGCAGTCGCCTCTGTCGCACTGACGGTCAACCGCGCTACGCCTGTCGTCACCTGGCCCACGCCGGCCACAGTCCCCACGGGAATCGTGCTGGGCGCGACGCAATTGAACGCCACGGCGAACGTGTCTGGCTCATTCACATACACCCCTGCCGCCGGGACTTACTTCTCGTCGCCTGGAAACTTCGGGCTCTCTGTTTCGTTTGCTCCCGCTGACTCCACTGACTACGCCCCGGCTAGCGCCACGGTCACACTCACGGTGGTACCGGCATCGGAGACGTCGAGCGTTACAACCTCCGGCGCTACCGCGGTCGCGGCAAACTCAGCTACCTTGAATGGCGTTGTGACGCCCAATGGCTCTGACACCCACGCCTGGTTCCTCTATGGAACCAGCAGCACGCTCAGCGGAGCAACCCAAACCGCTTCGCAGGATCTTGGTTCCGGATCCACCTCTGTGAATATCACTGCCGCCTTGTCCGGCCTCAGCGCCAACACCACATATTACTTTCAGGCGTTCGCGCAGAACAGCGTCGCCACAACTTCAGGCAGCATCCAGAGTTTCGTCACCAGCGGGGCGGGTGGATTCACTGTCAGCGGCACCGCTATAACGCTTGCCAAGGGCTCCAGCACCGGCGATACATCGACCATCACTGTTACGCCTTCCGGTGGCTTCTCCGGCACAGTCACGTTGACTGCGGCTGTCACGAACGCCCCGGCCGGCGCGCAGGATCTCCCAACCTTTAGCTGGACTCCTTCCAACGCGCAGATCGCGCTCTCCGGATCGAGCCCCGGGGACGCGATGCTGACGATTCTTACGACGCCGGCGACGGCGGCCGCAAACCAAAAGCCGGCAAGTCCGGCGACGCGCTGGTTCGGCACAGGCGGTGCGGTGCTTGCTTGCGTCGCGCTGTTCTGGATTCCCTCGCGCCGTCGCGGATTGCGCAGTTTCCTTGCGATGATCGCGCTGCTTGTCGTTATTGGAAGCGGGCTGGTGGCTTGCGGAAGCGGCAATAACACGACGATCAACGGCGGGGGCGGTGGCAACCCCGGAACCACAAGCGGCACTTACACCATCACGGTGACTGCCACGTCAGGAGCGACTAGCGTCACAACGCCCGTCAACCTCACCGTTCAGTAGACGATCCACCAAATGTGAACTCTGCCCCGCGCCGGAACTCCTATCGGTTCTCGAGCCGCGTTGGGTGCGCTCCAGATGTAAGCCTTGTAACAAGGGCACGGCTTTAGCCGGGCCGAAGAAGGCAGCATTCATATGGGGTTTTAACCCCTGAGCGATGACAACAGGATTTTACGCAACCATTTTTGAGACACGCTCTACGGCACGGTCACCGAAATCATGTGCACCGGCCCAAGAAGTCCCGATGGCAGCAGCGGCGAATCGGCCTTGTAAGGCATAAAATCGGCAAACGCATACTTTTTCATCGCCCATGGCCGCTGATCGCCGATCATACGATTGACCCAGAGATTGGTCACCTTAATCTCAACGCGATTCTCGCCCGGTTTGATCGCGCCGGTTACATCGACCTTGAACGGCGTCTTCCATACAATGCCGAGGTCCACATCGTTCACCTTCACGTCGGCGAGCACGCGCACGTCTCCAAGATCGAGCCACAAACGCGCGCCTTGCGCGATGTCGTCCGCCGGAACGTCGATTGTCTTTAGGTAGGTGGCTGTTCCCGAGTAATACTTCAGGGCTTCGTCGGAAGCCGGAAGCGGAAGATCAGTCCACGAAACAAGGCGGTGAAAGCCGATCGACTCCGGAATGCCCTTGCCCGTCTGGAAGCTGACGCTCCAATCGCGGTTGAGCGCCGAATCCAGATTGTCAATCACAGTCCCCTTCGGCGCGGGTAGCTCCAAATTGCTCTTCTCTGTCGGCGCGCGAAAAACAACAAAAGCTGTCCCATAGGGATCGAGCTTGAGCGGCACCGTCGTGCGGCCATCAGCAATGCGATACGAAACCGGCTGTGTTTCGCCCGTCGCCGGATCCCATAACTCCGGTGATTTCCCGTCCACGCGAAATGTTGCATTCGCACTTTCGGCGCGGTCCTCGCGGTTGTCGACAAAGTAGACGTCCCCATCGTCGAGCTTGCGGTGCACAAACATCAATTCCGCGTCGGGTTCCGGTTTCGTGTACTCCCAATCGCGCTCGACGCCAAGTTTTGTCAGCGCCTCGTTCGGGCTCATGTCCGTGTAGACTCTACCCTTCCCAACCTTGTGCTCCTGCTTCTCAGTAGCGGGCCCTCTTCCCCAAAGCTGATCCGCCACACGCTTAAATTCCTTTTCATCGTCGGCGAGGCTCGGCGAATCCAAAGGCTGCTCACCGGCAAGCACCGCGCCCTGAACGACAAGGTCGCGAATCCGGCGCAACACCGGCAGCGTCATGCGTCGGCTCCGCCCTCCCAAAAAGAGAATCCGGTAACTCGTTCCTCCTGGAGTGACAAGCCGCCCATCCTTCACGGATAGCTCGTGAAGAATGACGTCGCTGTTCACAAAGTCGAATCCGTAACCTTCCGGAGTATTCGCAACTCCGCTCCATCCGAAGACCGCAGTCAGCGGGCCCTCTTCGCCATAGAAGTAAGCCACGTCCGCGGAGTAATGTCCCTGTTGCAGCATGTACGAGCAGCGCGCAAGATAATCGATCCATGGCTTCCCCTCCTCGGCCCATGTATCGTTGCGATTGAACCAGAGCCCGTATGGCCCTAACGTCAGCCCCGGCGCCAGGTCGGGCACGGGTTGATGTGTTGACTCATGAATTTCGAAACGGTTGACGCCGAGCGCAAACTCCAGGTCCGCAACCTTTTTCAAGTTGTTGGGCGAGAACGACCACGCCGGGCCGCGTGAGGTCATCGACTCGGCGCCGACTAGATTCTGTCCATAAATGTGGGAGATAGAAGCGGCTCCGCGCAGGTCCGAGAAGTAATCCACATCCGGCTCCGGGCTGTCCGCCCAGGTCCACATCGCTCCCATCGGAACATCGGCCTTGCTGCGCATCTCCATGTCGTCACCCAGCGAGGGCCGGTGATACTCAAGCGCTTCGCTGTAGTAACTCATCCCATGGCTGTGCAAGTCTTCGGCAATCTCACCGTAATGATTTTCCGCGAGAAGCTGGCCGAGCGTACGCCGAAAATCCCAGAGGAAACGGTCTGTATCTTCCGTGCTCTTGATGACTACGCCTGTAAGTGCCGGCAGCCACGGGCGCGCGTCGTATCCGCGCCGTTTCTGGAACTCTTCGAGGATGTTATTCGTCCAGTTCTGCGGACCTACCTCGATGCTGTCAGTCAGTAACCACGAGATACCGTCTTTCCCAATGTTCTCCGGGCCAACCGTATCCGCATACATCTTGAGATACCCGTCGAGATAGTTCTTCACATCCTCGCGGTTCAGCTTGTCGACTTCAAGTCCCGTCGCCTCCGCGGGCGCAGGTCCATTCTCATGGCCGGTGAGCGAGTAGCCGATGCGAAGAACCATCCAGTTTCCATCCGGCGGAGTCCAATTAAGCGATCCATCGGGCTGCATTTTCCCCGTCAGGACGATCACGTCGTCCTGCAGCACAATAAACTTCTGCTCGACTTCCGGATCGCGAATGGCAAAGAAGTCTCGCGCGTTGGCATATCCGGCGCGCTGCTCCCATTGGTTCATGCGCGCGCCGCTTGCCAGCACCAGTTCCGTGATCTTATGGTCGCGCTGGGCCGGGGCGCCCGGTTGCGCGAGATAAACGATACGGAAGTACCGCGCCGTCACCGCGTCGAATGCCACCGTTCGCTCAACCAGGCTGCTGAAAGGGATGTCGGCCACTTTCTTAAAGTTCACGCCATCGTCACTCGATTCGATGAACGGAGGCGCCGCGTTGCTTTCATGATCGAAGACGCTGATCGCATCGTTCAGGCTGGCCAATGTGACTGCCTGGATCGTCTGTGGATGCCCGTAATCGAATTGCACCCACGCTGCACTCGGCGGCGCGTCCATGGGCAGGTCGAGTGCCACCGAATTCACATCGCCGTCAGAGAGCGCGGCCACGTTCACGGTTCCGCCGCTCGAAGTAACCTGTGGACTCAGTTTCGCCTGCGGCTCGTCTCCATCGGGAATCTTGTATGCAATCACCTCGGAGTCGGCATAATACTGCGGAGGAGTGACGATGGTTCCGTCCGCGGCGCGCCGCCCGGGGACTTCGAAATTCTGAAAGGTTCCGTCCACTTCCGGAGGATGGGGCAGCTTGCCGACGAAGGGCCTCCCGCCTTCAACGCGCGTCGCGCTCCACACCATCTTCTTCATGCCTTGCGCCGCGGGCACCCAGGGTCCGCCGGTTTCGCTCCATCCCGGCGAGCTGGCGATGGCCACTTCCATGCCGAAACCGCGCGCGATTGTGAGGGCCGACCGAAACGCGCTCTTCCACTCCGGTGTCATGTAGATGAGCCGATTAGGAACCACTTGCGGTGTGTTGATGGAGCCTTCGAAGATGGTCACGCCGCCAAGGCCAATGCGATGCATCCACTCCAGGTCGAGCTCGATTCCCTGGTTTGAGATGTTCCCGTTCATCCAGTGCCACCACACTCGGGGCCGCGCTCCGTTAGGTGGATTGAGGAATCCACCGAGCAGCGGATCGCCTTGCAAGACTGGCTTCGCTTGCGCATCTGCGGGGGCCTGCGCGCGAACAAAGCAGTTGACTGAACAACCAAGGCAAACGACAGCAGCGAGAATCGACCGGCTACTTTTCATAAGGGATCATTGTAGATTCGTTGCTCCCCGAAGAGAAATCGGTGAGAAGCTTACATATCGCACAGATCAACAGCGCGCACGTGCGCTGCATCCTCGCCCATTGCAAGGTTAGGCAGCGACGATAACGCCGTCGCAGCGAGACCCGACTTCAAAGCGGAACGGCGGCTGAATGGAGAATGGGTCATTTGGTCTCTCGAGTGCTTTACGAATCCAGAACCAAATGTACTCCAGCGAAGGCAGGCTACACCGCCTCCAAAGGAAGTTCATGGCAGAAAGCGGAAAAGTGAGAGTTTGAGCGGCATTCTGGATGGCGGCGAATTCGGTTCTCTTGGCGGCCAGCCGCTAGCGCTTAGCGTGGACAACATGAACGCCGGCGTGTCCGGGCGCGAGTCCTTGAACGGCACCAGCGTACTTGGACGCGATCTCCTGGAAACTGATGTCTTCGAGGTCGCGAAATCCGTGCGAGCGAAGAATCGCTGCAATGGCAGCGGGCTCGAAACGGCTGCCCGAACGCTCACCAATCTTCTCAAGCTGTTCGGACCGCGCCTTTTCTATTTGCCTTAGCTCCTCTGAGAATGCCTCCGGTGGTTCCATGTAATCGAACACCACCTCCGAGTTCTGGATTGACGACATGGAACCCAGAGTGCGACTGATAGCGTCCTCTGTCAGATAGGGCACGACCCCCAGCCAGGTGAAAAAGGCGGGCGAGTTCTTCTGAACCCCTGCGGCGGCAAGCTTCTCTCCGACATCGTCCTGCTCGAAATCGACTGGCACGAAAATAAGCCATGCCGGAAGTGCGATTTGAGCTTTGGCCAAGAGCTGGCGTTTCCAAGTCTGCGTCCCGGGGTGGTCCACTTCATAGATACGGATATCTAGCGAGCCATGTGGATTCCGGAATGCGAAAGTGTCGAGTCCCGCGCCGAGGATCACGATTTGCCGAACCCCTCTTGCGACAGCTCTTGACAAAGCATCTTCCGCAATCCGGCTTCGTGCGGTGGTGATCAGGCGACCGATGCTGGCCACGGGATGTTTGTTCGCAAATTGAAGCACGTCCTTTTCGTCTTCGCACAGAATCTTCATGGCAAACGGGTCATAGAAGATTGAGCCATGATCGAGCACCTGATGAGCGGCTCGTTGTCGAGCGATCATCAGGGCGGTGCGGCTAGGTTCATCGGGCTTCATGTTCCAGGTCTCCTTTTTCATCAATTACATGAGGAAGGCGAAAATTCCCGCAAAGCGACGCTTCTCTTAGATTCTTGATCGGCGCCGTAGAACCAAAGGAGAAAACGCGGCGCCCTCGCGCCGATGCATCATCAGTCTTTAAGGAGTGTGTTTGAGAAGGATCAGAAGGTGAAGGCGAGGCCGGCGCTGAGGCTGCGCTGATCGTCTGCGAAAAGAAGCAGCGAACCGTCGCTCAGAAGATAGGGACGATAGCCTTGAGCGAGCAGGTTCCTCACTTCGAGCAGCGCTTCCAGGCCACCCGATCCATCGCGGGTGACGTGAATTGGCTGGTTCATGCGAAGGTCCAGGTAGGGTGCAGACGCATTCTCGGCGAAGGGCGCAATTTCTGTCACAGTGCCATCGGGCTGCCATCGATAGCTCGCGCTCCAGCGAGTACGGGTGCCATCCAGCGTGCCTGAGAGCGCGATCGTATACGTCTGTCCTCGCTTCGCATGAGCAGAGCCGAGCACCTCGGCCAGCGAAGTCGCCTGCGGCAAAGCCGGCATCACCAGCGCGGCGCCACTTGCATAGCTCACGCGTATCCGGTTGCTGCCGGCCAATCGGCGCTCCGCGCTGGCTTCCACTCCCGAAGTGGAGAAGGCCGGCCCAGCCATTCGAAGCAGGTCGCTCGAGGGATCGAAGAGCGCGGCCTCGTCCGCAGCGGAACCACCTGCGGCAAAGCGGCCCAAAGCCTGAAGTACAGGATTGTCGATGTGATCGGAGTAAACCAGAACGGCCAAGCCCGAAGAATCGGTCTCCCGTTCCCAGCCGATCTCCTGATGCATTCCATGCTCAATGGCCAGTGCGCTGCCGCGCATCGCCATGGCCGGCAGCCACGTCGAGGATTCGGAATCATCGCCTGAAACCCGATCCTGTGTCATTGTGGCCAGCCGGTATCGAATTCCGTTGGCGCCATGACGCCACTCAACGTTCACAAACGGCAGCATCGCGGTAGCGGTGCTTGGACTTGTTCCTCCAAGCCGCCCAATGACCGCTGTCGAACCGACCTCGGCATCCATATCCGGTCCGAATTGCATGTCCTCGAAGCTGCGCACCGCCGCTTCATCCAGACCTTGATCTCCAGCTCCTTCGATCTCCGGCGACACGGTGACCGCGGCAACCGATTGCACCGAGCCGGCCATTCCCAGATCCTGCCGGAAGCCCAGCATCGATTCCATGCTGCCATCGGTTCCCGGAGCAAAATCAACGCGCGCCAGCAACTCACGGCTATCGGCCGGAGTGTCTTCGACCGTGGTCGAGAAGCGCTCTCCGCTCTCGCCGAAGGTTCCGGCCTGGCCGGTTGCCATCAGGCGCGCTTTCAGTTTCGGCCTGGCGCCCGAGCCGTCAGAGACCACCACCAACGGTCCATCCTGAAGCCAGCGCAGCAGCGGCCGATTCGCCGCGGAGCGCAGCGTCCACGCCCAGTCGTCCTTTGACGATTCGCCTGCACGCGGCCGCGCCGGTAGCCACTGGATGACTTCATAGAGAGTGTTCAATGTGAGATTGACAACGACGGCGCCGCGAACTCTGACGCCTTCCCTGAGCGCCGGCAGGAAGTAGGGGCCCATCGCCTTCAGAGCGTAACTGCCGGGCACAAGGGATGAGATGACAAAGCGGCCCGCGCTGTCGGTGTAGACGCTGGTTACAACGCTCAAGTCGGGGCGGAGAAGCTGGACCTCGGCGCCAATTTGAGGCACGCCGGCCGAATCGCGGACGAGGCCGGACACCGTCGCCGACGCCGCGCCAAAGACTGGCACGGCACCAAACACGATCAGCACCACTAAACCGGCGAGATGGGCGTTTCTCTTCATCAACAGATCTGAGATCCCACCACGTCCCTGGCAGTTTTCCTCAAAGAACGAACCGCGCAAGCTTCCGAATTCTCAAGCTCAGCTGGCGTATGCACGGGTTGATACCTATTCGACGACAAAAGGAGCCGATTGCGCAATCTCTTGTTTTGAGATTGCATCGTCGATCTTCACTGTCACGATGTACTTGCCGGGCTCCAGGCCCGCGATGGGGAGAGATTTCTCGACTGTCAACTGGTCGCTGTGCTCCCCTAACTCTTTTGAATCCAATTGTTTCTGCAGGATTACCGTTCCCGATGCGTCCGAAATCTGGTAGGTAACCGTTGCTGAGTTACTCTTGGTTGCCTCGTCAATTCCGAGGTTGTAAAACTGCATCCAGAAATTGAGGTCCTGGCTGCGCTTGAAGCTCACCGGCGTGGCCAGGCCCGTTGCCACGCGCGGCCGAATAAACGTGTTGCTGATGATGAAGTTTCCACTGCCGATCTGCCGGGAGGAAACCGTGTTCATCTCGTCAGCCAGGATCAGCGACGATGCCCCGATCTTGTCGTCCTCGTAGATTGGGACATTCAGCGCCCTTCCGAAGATTCCAATGTGATCCGGATTGTTGACATCCTTGATTGCAATGTCCAGGCGGTAAAGTCCGGGCTGCAGGGGGAGTGCCTTCCAATAAAGCGACTTGCGATCAAGGCTCTTCTCGAGCAACTCCGACGGCTCTTCCACTTCAACAGTGTCTTCGAACGTCTGCACTGTCTTATGCATGATCGTGGTCACTTTGCCCAGGATGTTCACCACACCCTTCGACACACCGTCTTTGGTGACGAACGTGATATCGCGGTTGCGCAGCTGGATGGTGATCGGGACCATATCCATGCTGTCGGTGACCTTCACAAAGTCGGTGCGCACATCAAACGGAAAAGGCGGCCCGCTCATCAACTTGTGCGTCGAGCTGAAGGCGTCGAGCGCCGCGTCAAGATCGCTGAACTTGATGGGCGGAGGCGCAAACAGCTTGGAGGCCAGCTCAATACGATCGAATTCTTTGGCCTCATCGTTCACGCCCATCGGACCGTTGCCGAGCTGCTCCATGCCGTTACCGCCGAACCGGTCTTCCTTTCCCTTGTGGTTCATTTCCTCATATTGGGTAAGGCCGGCTCCGGGCACGTACTTCAGCGCGTCTTTCTCGCTGCGGTCGATGGTGAAGTGGTAGTCGCCACATTGGCAGGTGTCGACGAATTCGATGTCGATGTTTTCGCCGATGCCCTCAAGGTAGCGGTAGTGCCAGACCTCGAATGGAAAAGTGGATGTCTCGCCGCCGCCTTCTTCCATGGGACGCTCATACAACCCGCCCGAGGGGTGGGAGTCGATCGAATCCGGCGGGCCCCACATGATATAAATGCGCCCGCGGTCGCTCTTCCATCCCGGCTTGCCGGCCGCATAGTGGTCGTTGGCGTACTGAATGCGCCGGTAGTGCTCTTCGCGGAACTCGTTCTCAGGGGAATCGGGATTAGGGTTGCGCCGCTGCCAGAAGTTCTCAATGAACGCTTCGCGTTCCTCATCGTTCGCCAGACTCAAAAACGCCTTACGTTCATCGTCGCTAATGATGTAAGGAACTTCCTGATCCAACCAGGTTTTATAGGGACCCTTCAACTCCTGCCGCAATTCATGCTGGGCCTTGTAACGCTCCTTATCCGAGAGCTGCCGGTTAAGCGGATCGGCTACCTGGCCCGGAGCACCTGCCTGCGGATCGGCGGCGGGGGGCGTGTTGCTTTGCTGCGCCCGAAGCGCACTCACGGGTACCCAGATGAGGCCCAAACCAACTACTGTGATAAGAAGACGGCGGCTAAGGAACATCATTGCCTTCAAGACTCCTGCAATCTCTTCATTTTACGGCTACTTTTGCCGCCGGGCAAGGTTCCGGGCAAGGTGGTTCGCCGGTTGGACGCTTAAGCAGGGTCAATGTCAACGATTTAAGGGCAAACCCGGGGAAAAATTCGCGCCTTTTTCGAGCCTCCCGGCTCGCTTGAACGCCCCCTTTGCCGTCCAAGCAGCAGGCCTGATTGTCCCGCTCGCCAAACGCCTGACTCGCAGCCAACGATCTTTAACAGCGGAGCCCGATCGGCATTCTGGAGCTTGATCGGCATGCTCCATTGGCCGCCGGATTTTCGCTCGCAAGGCTGGCGCCCGTTTATGTCGATCCACCCTCAGGGAACCTTCCACCGCCGCCTCGCGTACACTTGTATGTAGAAAAAAAACAGGGATTTCATACGCTCATGAAGAAAATCCTTCTTATCGTTCTCGCTGTGCTCGTTGCTGCCGGGCTCGTCGCCTTCATGGTTATTAAGCAGCAGTCCGGCTACACAAAGGTTTATACCGCGAACCTCACGCGTGAGGATCTTTCCACCGTAATCAGTGGAACCGGACAGATCAAGCCCAAGAACTACGTCAATGTCGGCGCCAATGCAATGGGCCGCATCACGCACCTCTACGTGGCCGAAGGCGACAGAGTACACAAAGGAGAGATGGTCGCCACCATCGAGAACGTGCAGCAGGAAGCCAACGTCAATGGCCAGGAGGCCGCAATCGCTTCTGCGAAAACCGACATTGCAGCTTACATCGCCGCGGAAAAAACTGCTCAGGCAAATGTCGCGCACGCGCAAGCCGACCTCGAACAGAAACAGCTCGACTGGAATCGCGCCCAGGCCCTCTACAAAGACGGAATCGACTCCAAGCAGCAGTACGACGCCGCCAAGGCCGCCTACGATCTTGATGTCGCCGACATTGCGCAGTCCGAAGCGCAGCTCAACCAGGCCAGGGCCAACACCGATTCGGCACGTGGCCGCCTGCATACCCAGGAAGCCGACCTAAAGGTGAATCAGGATCTCTACAACCGTACCATCGCTGTCGCGCCCTTTGACGGCATCGTCACCAACGAGCCCCCTCGCGAAGGAGAGATGGTTGTCACCGGTATCCAGAACACCGAAGGCTCCACGCTCATGACCATCGCCGACATGAGCGTTGTCACCGCCGAGGTTAAGGTGGACGAGACTGACATCGTGAATATCAAGCTCGGCCAGGTTGCTGAAGTCACGGTCGATGCGTTGCCTAACAAGGTCTTCAAGGGCCACGTCACCGAGGTCGGCGACCAGGCGCTGCTGCGCTCGACTGGCGTCTCTACTTCGCAGTCGACCACGGGCACAGAAGAGGCCAAGGACTTCAAGGTTGTGGTTACACTCGATAACCCATCCGATGACCTTCGTCCGGGACTTTCCTGCACCGCCAAGATCACCACCGCGAACAAGCCCGACGTGCTCGCCCTGCCTATCCAGGCGCTCACCATGCACGATCCGGCCACCGACAATGCCAAGCCCGGCTCCGTTCAGGCGGCATCCAACACGCCAAAATCCAACCCCGTGCAGGGAGTCTTCGTCGTCCATAAAGATGACCATGGCAGGCTGCGCGCCAAGTTTGTTCCCGTCACCACGGGCATCACCGGAGCCACCGACATTGAAGTTCTCTCCGGCCTGAAGAACGGCGATGAGATTGTCACCGGCCCGTACAAGACTCTGCGCGACCTCAAGGGAGGCGCGTTGCTCAAGCGCGACAAGTCCGCGCCGTTGACCACCGGCGACAGTTCAAACGGTTCCAGTTGATGTGCATGATTCCCCAGGAACCGGCAACCGAATTCTGAATGAGGATGAGTTAAAGATGGCAATGAACGGCGTCAGCATCGAAGAACTACCGGAGACAAAGGTCGTGGATGCGAACGACATCATTGTCGTCGAGGATCTTTGGCGCACCTACGACATGGGCTCTGAGCAGCAGGTCCAGGCCTTGCGCGGCGTTTCGCTCCGCATCCGGCGCAACGAGTACGTGGCCATCATGGGCCCATCCGGTTCGGGCAAGTCGACGCTGATGAATTTGATTGGATGCCTCGATACTCCTTCCAAGGGCCGCTACTGGCTCAACGGCCAACTGGTCAGCGATCTCGACGACGACCAGCTCGCGCGCATTCGCAACAAGGAAATCGGTTTCGTCTTCCAGACGTTCAATCTCCTCGCCCGAGCCTCTTCCCTGCACAACGTGGAGCTGCCCCTCATTTACAACGGCACGCCGGCCGCTGAGCGCATCGCCCGCGCCAAGCAGACCCTTGCGGATGTGGGTTTGGAATCGCGCATGATGCACAAACCAAATGAGCTTTCCGGTGGTCAGCGCCAGCGCGTCGCCGTCGCTCGCGCCCTGGTCAACAACCCCTCGATCATCCTCGCCGACGAGCCGACTGGCAACCTGGATTCCAAAACGGGCATCGAAATTATGTCCCTGTTCGATCAACTCCACGCCAAAGGCAACACCATCGTCCTCGTCACGCACGAGGCCGACATCGCTCAATATGCGCACCGCGTCGTCCATATCCGCGACGGACAGATCTTCTCCGACGAGCCCTCTTCGCGCGCGCGCTAAAGCGGTTCCACAATTGCTGCACCCAGGTCTGCAACCGTCTAGTGGCTTTTTCATCGAGAAAAAGACACGCTGCGAGGTGCCGGATAGAGCACGTGAATTGTGGAACCGCTCGAATCATCGAGGCTCGAAAAAAATCTCAGCTCCGTCGCTGACTCTATCGGCCCAGCTTTTCCACAGAGATCCGCGCAATCTTCTCTCAACCTTCATCGACCCACCTTGACATGGATCAAAAATGGGTCCAAGATTTCCACAGAGATTGAGGGAAGAGACGCAGGCGGTCAGGATGGCCGCTCAGCGCACGTCGGATTTCATCCTGGCCTTCCTTCTGTCCCCTTCCAGATCGGCGATTTCTCCCGCCGTTAACCATCGCGCTGGTCGCCGCGCCTCGGTAGCAAGTTCGCCTCGGGTTTGTTCGCCGATCAAAGTCATCGCAGGATCGTATGAGTGCGTATTTTTGCATCTGCTCCTGCAACGTTCAACGCGTTTTCCCGTCCTCATGGGTTTTTGCCAGTTCACGCTGCAACATGCGGTTTCTTTCGGAGACCCGCCGCGCGGGTTTTCATTTGAAAGCGGACTCAACGGACATTGGACCGGGCGGAGGAGTTCGATGGTTGTCACTTCACAATGCAATGGTCGCCGCGTCACCGGACTTTATGTCGGCGCCGGCAACGTACGCCGCTATTTTTCCAAACGCGTAACACAGATTGAGCTCCGGCTCGACCACCTGCTCATCGAGTGCGGGCTGTCTCCGGGCTTTTGGTACGACAAGCCGGAGATTTGCGATCCGCGCTTGTGCCTCTGGCTGGAGTCAAAGCAACGCAATGGCAACGGACGTGCGCCGGTTCCGCTGGCCATGACTCCCTCGGGCGACAATTCGTTCATTCTCGGCCCCGCGAAAAAGGAATCCACCACTCCACTGCTGTATGAGATGGGAGAAACCGATGAAGACGGCGACAGTATTGACTGAATTCGAAGCGCGCGCTGCCGATGCGCTGAGGACTTTGCTCGCGCGTTTTTCCGCCATCAAGCTGATTGAACTCAAGCATGAATCGCAGCGCGCTGGTGGCGCCGCCGCAATCCTGGCGCGAATCGAAATCTATGGCCACAGCCACACGCTGGCCTGCGAAGCCGATTCCAAGGTTGAACCGGCCCGTCTGCGCGCTGTGTTGCGCGAAAAGCAGGCTTTCGCTGCGCCCCTTGCGGCCGATACCATCCCCGTTCTCATTGCGCCTTATCTTTCACCGGAAGCGCAAGAGCTCTGCAAGCAGAATAATGTTGGCTTTCTCGATTTCGTGGGCAACGCCCGCCTGACTATCGCCGATTTCTTCATCGTCATGCGCGCGCTGCCCCGCGAAGGGGCGACTCGAGTATCCGCGACGCCACAAAAACTATCTGCGCACATTGCCGTCGATCCGATATTCCCGGATGCCTTGCCGAAGATTTCCCGGAAGCACCCGGCAATTGCGCTCTCCGCCTGACACCGCCGCCCACCCACCCGCGCCGTGTCATCCTGAGCGAAGCGTTTTTCAACGGAGCCGAAGAACCTGATTCTCGGGATGCGTCGATCACGACGAACCTTGCGTACACCAGGTCCCTCGCAATTGGGGATCTGGAATACCCCGCACCAACCTTGAGATCCTGTGTCAGGGCACGACTTCAGTCATGCCGCAAGCCCACACCCAAGAGTCTCGAAAATAAAGCACGGCCCAGCGAGCTAACCTCGCGGGGCCAATTGGAAAAAGTTCGCAAGCGGAGGCAAACGGGGGTATATTGGTCCGCAGTCGAAAGGCAAACGGAAATTCCGGACTACTTCCACCTTCGAGTCAAAAAGGGGGGTCCGGCTAACTCCGCTATATAGGAATACTGTGAATAGGGTTTGGTTGCGAGTGAGGCATTCCAATGGTGCGCCAGCGCTGTGGGGTCTGGCTGTTCTGTTGGCCGGATGCGGAGGAGGCGGTGGAAGCGGCACCACGCAGGTTACGCCGCAGGCCGCAACTCCGGCGTTTTCCGTCAGCGCGGGAAAGTACACGTCATCGCAGAGTGTCGCGATCTCGGATTCCACTTCGGGAGCAACCATCTATTACACAACCGACGGCACCGCGCCCACGACGGCTTCGATTGAATATTCAGTGCCGATTCCGGTGGCTGCCACAACGACCATCGAAGCGTTGGCTGTGGCCAACGGCTACACCAACAGCAGCGTTGCCTCAGCTACATACAGCATCAATCTGCCCGCGGCTCCGCCGATTGCCGCGATAACGGATATCCACCAGGGATTCATCTACCAAATCGTGACCGACCGCTTCTTTGACGGCGATACGACCAACGACAATCCTTCCGAGAGTCCCGGTCTTTATGACCCCAACGGGTTCACAAATCCCGCGAACGCTAATTGGGGCTACTACTGGGGCGGCGACCTGGCAGGCATTCAGCAGAAGCTCAATTATCTACAGTCGATGGGCGTGGCCGGCATCTGGATCTCGCCGCCCATGAATAATATTCGCGTCAGTGCCGGAGAGAGCAACGGCTATACAGGCTACCACGGCTACTGGACGCGCGATTTCATGCAGATCGATGAGCACTTCGGCAACGAGGACGCCGACGGCGACGGAAACAACACTTGGACGGCCTTCGACAACTTGGTAACGGCAGCGCACGCCGCCGGCATCCGGGTTTATGTGGATTTTCCCGCCAACGACACCAATCCTGTCGGCGCCGGCGAAAATGGATCGCTTTATAACAATGGGACGCTGGTTACCAATTACTCAACCGACACCGGAGCGACTCCCTACTACCATCACAACCCGAATATATCGAACTACGAAGACCGCTATCAGGTGCAGTACTACACACTGGAAAGCCTGGCGGATCTGGACCAGACCAATCCCTGGGTAGATTCGTATCTCAAGACAGCCGTCGAGCAGCTTCTGGCCCACGGCGTCGATGGCTTTCGCTTCGATGCCGCCCAGGAAACGAATTGGGGTTGGCAATACAGCCTGGAAAACACCATCGCCAACTGGAGCGGCGCCTCAAGCCCGGCCAGGATGC
>Ga0326728_10012112_pt1 | contig 19334 bp, 18 predicted proteins | sample MB3enrmetagenome_FD_207602 | JGI IMG/M metagenome (GOLD analysis project Ga0326728, IMG submission 207602) | Lab enriched peat soil microbial communities from McLean, Ithaca, NY, United States - MB31MN | ecosystem: Environmental > Terrestrial > Soil > Wetlands > Peat | place: USA: New York... | reverse complement strand
ACTGATGCCGATCACTCGTGGATCATGAAACAAGCCAGCGTCGCTTCGCTCCGATGGTGATCGCCATCACGCCGGAATGCCGATCGGCATCATCCCGGAATCGTGATCGGCTTCGCCGGAATACGCAATTCATGCCGGATCGCATGTAAGCGCGACGGACGCGACCGTAAAGGCAATCAGCGGTACCAGTGCCGCCAATGCTCCAAGACTTTCCTGGAGCCTCAAGAGAAGCCTCTGGAGGGCATGTACCTGCCCATCGAGAAGGCCGAGACGGTTCTTCGGATGCTTCTGGAAGGCAACAGCGTTTCTAGTGTGGAACGCCTCACTGAGGTTCACCACACCACAATCCTCAAGCTTCTGGTGCTTGCCAGCGAGAAGTGCGAGCGCATCCTCGGCCAGAAGATTGTGAACGTGCCCGTCCGAGATGTTCAGGGCGATGAGCTATGGAGTTTTTGCTACTGCAAACAGAAGAACGTGACGCCCGCTATTGCCGAGCGCCGTTTCGCCGGCGATGTATACACATTCATCGCCCTTGAGACGCACAGCAAGTTGATCCTCAACTTCGTAGTTGGTCGTCGCGATCAGGCCAGCACGGACGTATTCGTCGAGGGCTTGCGACTGGCCACGTCTGGCCGGTTCCAAATGACAACCGATGGATTCGCGCCTTACCGTTCGGCGGTTGCCAACACCCTTGAGGATCGGGCCGACTACGCCCAACTCATCAAGGTCTACCGCGCCACGCCGGAGGGTGAACACCGCTACTCTCCCGCCGATGTGGTTTCAACGGAGGTGGTCCCATGCGTCGGTCGCCCTGACCCTGAGCGTATTTGCACATCCCACGTCGAACGCCAGAATCTCAGCGTCCGCATGGGCCTTCGGCGCTTCACCCGCTTGACAAACGCCTTCAGCAAGAAGTTTGAGAACCACTGTGCAGCCGTCATGGTGTGGGTGGCATTCTACAACTTCTGCCGCGTTCACAAGAGCTTGCGGATAACCCCCGCGATGGCCGCTGGAATCGCGGACCACATCTGGACGGTTAGAGAACTGTTGGAGGCTGCGTGATTCGATGGCTACCCCTACTTGGGCGTCCCCCACCAGAGGCCACACACAAATAGCAGACTACCCCCCTTCGCGCGTCCGCTCCTATCCCGCCCTTCTCGGCCCGCACCGATCATAGGCCCAACCGCCGCCGCCCATCGCTATAATGGACTCCGTTGCCCTTCCTCTCCATCGTCATCCCCGCCTACAACGAAGAAGCCCGCCTCCCCGCCACGCTCGCCGCGGTCGTGTCCTACCTGGCCGCGCGCGGCTGGCCGGATGGGGAGATCCTGGTAGTCGACGACGGCTCCCTGGATTCCACCGCCGCCGTGACCGCCCATTTCCAGGCCGCGCACCCGGGCGTCCGGCTGCTTGAGAACCCCGGCAACCGCGGCAAGGGCTACTCGGTGCGCCACGGCATGCTCGAGAGCCGCGGCGAGTGGGTCCTGTTCACCGATTCCGACCTCTCCGCGCCCATCGAGGAGCTCGACAAGCTGCTCCAAGCCGCCCGCGCCCAGCACGCCGCCGTGGCCATCGGATCGCGCGCCCTGGACCGCTCCCTCATCGCCCTCCATCAATCCCGGTTCCGCGAGACCGCCGGCCGCATCTTCAACCTCTTGATGCGCCTGGCCACCGGCCTGCCCTTCGCCGACACGCAGTGCGGCTTCAAGCTATTTGAGGGCGCCGCCGCCCGCGAAATCTTCCGCCGCCAGCGGATCGAGCGCTGGGGCTTCGACGCCGAAGTGCTCTTCATCGCCCGAAAGCTAGGCTACAAGACGGTCGAGGTCCCGGTGCGCTGGAGCCATTCCCCAGGCACCAAGGTCAGCATGTTCCGCGACAGCCTCAACATGTTCCTGGACCTGCTGCGCATCCGTTGGAACCAGCTTCGCGGCCGCTACCGCTAGGAACCGGCGCGCCGGCGACCGCGATGCCCCGACGTTTCCGCTATAATGGCCGGTCTCCAACAAGGGAGGGTTGAATGCGGACCAGAAATATCGCCGTTTGCATGTTGGGTTGCATGACCTTCATCGCGGGGGCGCTATTCGGAGGCGACACGAAGCCGCACTCCGTCGTCATCAAGGGAGTGATTACCAATCTCGCGGAAGCGAAGGAAGTGATTGCGAGCGATACCTACCTCCAACTGGTACTCGACGTGCCAGGCGGCCACAAGGTCACCTGGGCGTCAAGGGGCCGTGTCTCCTTCGACTCCGACCTGGCGAAGACGTCGATGCCCGCCGCAGGGTCAAAGGGGGCCTTCTCATTCGATTGCAAGAGTCTCGACGAGGGCACATACGTGGTGGCAGTTCAGTTGTTGGACGTGGGAACCCGTACCTCCGTCCTTCTAAAAAACGGGGGCGTCCTGAAGGTTCAGGTCTCCAAAAACACCGGGCCCACAATCGATGTAGGTGAAGTAACGATACACATTCCGGGCCGCTGACGCCTCTATCACTGGCCGGCCTTAGGCGCCCCCTGCGGCGGACCGGGCTCGGGCTAGTCGGCGACGATCTCTATTTTCGCGGGCGCGCTTCCGGCGCTGGGCGCGCGCACGGTCAGAAGAGCTCCCTCGGAAGTGGTGTTCATTCTGATGCCGAATTGCGTGCTCTCGAAGCCTCCGTTGGCGATGCTGAGATCACCATCAAAGGTCACCATTGCCCCCGCCCTCGTGACGGTGCACGGACAGAGTGACCTGGCGAGAGCGTTAGCGAAGCCGCCGTAGACCACCACTTTTCCCTTCAGCTCCGGCTTGAGGCTTCCCGACAGATTATAGAAAACCACGTATTCTCCCGGCCCCACATTAGGGATCCGGACCTCGCCACGGTCATTACTGACCGCCGTGAGGGAGGTGTCGATCGTACATTCGTGCTTCCCCTCCTTCTTGGGCGCCAGTATGAGTCTGGCCGATGGGACTGGCTTCTTCGATACCGCGTCAATCAACACAGCCACGAATCCGTGCGTCCCGCACGAGCAAGCCAGCATCGCCACGATGGGAACCGCCGATCGAACGGCCAGCGCAAGGCTCCCTGCGAAAATGCGTCTCATGGTTCTCCCTCTCAAAAAGAGAGTGTACCCCATCTCGGCCCCGAATGATTTGCCATGCGGTTCGCCGCGTTCCCCCATCGGCGGGTTGGTCGAGGTCCCGGTGCGCTGGAGCCACTCCCGAGGCGCCAAGGTCGGCATGTTCCTGGACCTCCTGCGCATCCGTTGGAACCAGCTCCGCGGCCGCTACCGCTAGGAACCGGCGCTCCCGCGCGCTGCCGATCCCTAAGACCTCTCCGGCATGGGTGGCGCTATAATGCGCACATGGCCATGACGCATGTCGGTCCCACTCTCGATGGACTACTCGCCCTTGAGCCGCAGGAGTTATGAGCAAAGCTTCTCGTCCCGATCGGAAAGCGCTTGACCGTTAACGGAAACAGGTCGCTTCCTTGCCGTCGCCCGTCCGGGGAGGCGTTTGGCGCACCATGTACCCGGCGGAGCCGCAACACAAAGGCGAAAACGCATGAGTGAGCGTGACTCCGAGTCGAACGATCCGCGGATACCCGAGAGCAGGTGGAAACGCATCCGTAGGGTTTTCGATATTGAGAGGGCAAGCGGACTCCTGATTTGGCTTGCGGTACTCTTCGCGGTTGCCATGGCGTATTTGGAACTTCGGCCATATCTCCATCCGCGTCACTTTCTGCACTACGCCTTCAGGACGAAGGGTGGGTGCTACGTCTACCAAGACTTCAGGAACCAATGGTGGAAGTATTGTCCGAAGCGGGGCGGTTGGGTTTCGGCGGGTGGTTCGGGCGCGACGCGGCGCCCTCCGGGAATTTGGACGACTCCGATCGGGTCGACGCGTTTCGTACAAGGCGGCGCCTGGTCGAAATGCTCGCAGCCCGAACCGGATCAGATCGAAGGCAAACTGTTGGTCTCGATCCAGGAGACCCCCCGCGGGCCGCAGAGCGACACGGACGGCGGCAGGGATATCGATTCGCGCGGCACCCCCGATAAACCGGGCACCGACGACGACATGGGTAACTGAAATCGCGCCTCCCGGCGCGCGGGAGATCGCGGGCCTTCGTGGCGGCGTCGTGCGCGGCCGGCTCAGGATGGTTCTCGAAGGCCCCTCCAGCGATCTCCGGTGGGCCGCCCTACCGCCTGACGATCACTTCCCGCAGCGCGTCCCGCGTCAGGAAGAACTTCACCGCCGCGCAGCTTTGGAACAGCCGCTCCACCGCCCGGTTGTTGAAGTACTGCGCCGGACGCCGCTGCTCGCGGAAGGTGAGCAGCAGCGTGCTGGCATCGCAGATCCGGTAGTAATACACCGGGATCGCCTCCGCCCGTTCCTCCGCGTGGAACATGGCCAGCAGCGCGCTCCCCGGCTTCATGGCCCGGTTCAGCCGCTCCACCGCCGCCGCCAGCAGCGGGGGCGCCAAATATTCCAGAACGTCCCAGGCCAGCACTCCGTCGAACTCTTCGTCGGGAAAACTCAGGCTTTGCGCCAGGAAGGCCGCCGCCCGGTCCGGCTCCAACTGGTTGGCGAAGAAGTCGCCGTCGCCGAAAGCCAGGTCCAGGCTCTGCAAGAGATCCTCGGAATAGAGCTTGTGCCCCAGGTTGGTGATGAAGGCGATATTGGCCTGCGACGCTCCGGAGAGGTCCAGGATGCGCAGCCCCGGCTCGCTCCGGATCTGGTCGAAGAACTGCTCGATCCCATTGCTATGGCGCGTGTACGCGGTAGGCTGGCTCGGCCGGCGTCCCGAACTGCGAATCAGCGCCTGGATCCCCGACGGCGGGACTTGCGCCACGCGCGATCCGCCGCCCGGATCGGCTCGCGTCAGAGGCTTCCAGCGACCATTGAACAAAACCACCTCGCTCGTTAGCGCCTGGGTTCGCCCGCCGGGGTCGTCGTCGCAATGGGCGATGCCGCGGCGGACGCGTAGGACGACTGCACCGGGCGCGCGATGGTGGCCGGCCTGACCACCGGCTCGGCGACGCCCTTTACGATGTCGATGCTGCCCTTGAAATAGGCGCCGTCTTCGATGATGATCCCACCCGTCTTGATGTCGCCCACCAGCTTGGCGTCTTTGCGAAGATCGATCTTCTCCGATGCCTCCACATTCCCGTTCACCGCCCCCAGAACCACCACCTCGCGGGCGCGTATGCTGGCCTGCAGCTTGGCGTGCGGGCCAATCGTCAGGCGGTGCTCCGGGACTTCCACCGTCCCTTCCATCTCGCCGTCCAGGTACAAATCCTCGCGGCTGAGGATCTGCCCTTTGATGATCACGGATTTCCCGATCGCCGCCACGCCGCGGGGGGCCTCCAGGGCCGTCAGCCGGCTGGGCGGGGCGGGCGCCGCCGCGGCCTGAGCCTCCCGCGCGGCTTCCGCCGGGGGCGCCGGAGTCGCGGCCACTCTCGGTGCGGGGTCTTCTTCCTTGCGTTTATTCCACATTCAGCTTGTCTCCGTCGCGCGAATCTCTCCTGGGATAGCCAACCACAGTGCGCACTGCGATCCCTTCTATACTATAAGCCTACCGCGGAAAAGGCAAAGCGCAAGTGGCCTAAGGCGAATGCTCCGTTCTGGGGCGGCTTTCCGGCCGGCCGGATCGCTAGGAACCGGGTCCGCAAGCCCAGTGGGACCAGGCCTTGCGACGGCCAACCAGCGCCGCGACGGCCAGCCAGCCGCAGCCCTTCGGCGTTCTCGAGACAGGTTCGGGAACGGACAATGGTATCCGGCAGCAGGAACTCCAGCCAGGAGCGGGACGCCCCCCTCGGGACTGTAGGGCGGGCATTCGGGAGAACCAGATGAGACTCGGCGGCTCGAAGTCCAACCCCTTGTGGTACGCTCATGTAGACCGCGAGGCCAATAAAGGTATTGAGGTTGAAGCAGGCTGAACCGATCGCAGCGTGGAACTCGCGAACCGCAGATTCCATTCCGGGAAGCTGGGGGCGGCCGGTACCGGAATCGACAGGCAGCGGGAGGTTGAACGAATGAAGATGTTTCATTTCCAATCGTGCCAAGCGCGCGGTGAAGAGCGGTGGCCGGCCGCAACACGCGTTTGGGTGTTCGACGGGAGCGCGGCCGGGAGCCGTTGCGGGTGGATCCTCGCCTGGCTCGGCATCGCTCTTGGGTTGACGCCGGGACTCGCGCTGGGACAGACAACCTGGCAGTTTGACAAGTGCCTGAACGATTGCTTTACCATCTGCAATTCGGGACCCCCGCAATTCGCCTTTCTATGCCGCGAAAACTGCTCGGGCAAGTGCGCAAAAGAGAATCAGCCCGCGCCCGCGCCATACGGCGCCATCGCCTTTGGCACTCGTGGGGCCGAGGGCATCTCCTGGAACAAGGCGAGTTGGGCGGCCGCCGAGGGAGCCGCCGTCGCCACTTGCGGCGAGCACGGCAGCGACTGCAAGGTCGTGTACCGGTTCCAGAATACGTGTGCCGCCATCGCGGAGGCCAAAGGCACGCAGCACTTTGAGGTGGCGACGGGCGGCACGGAGAAAGAGGCTGCGGCAAGTGCCACGGCAGTCTGCCAGCAACGTTGGGGCGCCTGCCTGAGCGCCCTCTCGGCGTGTTCGTTGACCGGCACGAGCCGGGCGAGCAAGCCGAATCCCCCCGCGCCGCCTCGCGCGATATCCTGGGGCGCTATCGCCTACAGCGCCGCGGACATGGGAGCCGGCTGGTCGCAGGGCAAGAGCGACCGGGCCAGCGCCGAGAAAGAGGCCATGAACGCCTGTTCCCAGCGCGGCAAGGCGTGCGTTTTGCGGACCGCCTTTAACAAGCAGTGCGGGGCGCTTGCGGCGGATCGGAGCTTCGTCGGCTGGGCGACTTCCACGGAACCGCGAGACGCCCAACAAAAAGCCGTCGAGGAGTGCGCGAAGAACGGTGGCACGAGGTGCGCGCTCCACGTTCTGTTTTGCTCCTTCTGACGGCCGCGCGGGAAGCTCCCTGGGGCCGCGCGCAGGCAGCCACTCACCCGCGGTAGCGCCCGATGAGAGTCCTTCGAGGCTACCGCGTCTTCCTCCTCTGCGTCGCGGTCGGCCGGCCCGCTTTTCCCACACGCCCTCGTCGCGAGACGCGGGCATATCGTGCCTCGGCCCGCTTCTGCGATAATAAAACGTGCCGAAGGCCAGAGACCTCGTGGCGGCCCTCCAGCGGACCGAGCAGCAGCTTCAGTTGTTCCAGAAGATCAGCCGTTTCATGGCCCGCGAGATGAGCTTGCAGGAGGTCCTCCAGGGCGTGGTCGGCCTCATGGTCGAGTTCATGGCCTGCGATTCCTGCCTGCTCTACCTCATCGATAACGAGCAGCTCGTGCTGTGCGCTTCCAACACGCCGCATCCCGCCACCATCGGGAAGGTCCGCCTGCGCATGAACGAAGGACTCACCGGATGGGTGGCCCGCGAGCGGCGCCTGCTGGCCATCTCCAGAGAGGCTTACGCCGATTCCCGCTTCAAGACCTTCCGGGAGCTTCCCGAGGACACCTTCGAAGCCTTCCTCTCGGCGCCCGTGATCGCCCGCAATCGCGTGGTGGGCGTGATCAATGTGCAGCACCGGCTCCCGCACCAGCACACCGGCAGCGAGATGGAGCTGATCGCCACCGTGGGAGAGCAGATCGGCTGTCTTCTGGTGCTGGCCCGTATGGCGCCCACCGCGGTGGAAGCCGCCAACCATGTCGAGCTGGTATTGTCTTCCGGATCGGTCGCGCCGAGATCCTAGGTCTCCGACCGTGTGGTTTCGTGTGTATGCTGGAGACCACTCCCTAACGGTCGTGGCTCCGTTCCGAGCCGCGCGCGTGAGCAAGCGGTCTTCTGGTGACACCGAATCTTGCGGTCAGAGACCTAGTTCCCGCATGGCCGCACTCCGGCTCCTGCTGCCGTTTCTGGGCTTGTTCCTGGCCTCGGCGGCGCCGGCCGAACGCTGGCGGCTCCAGTACTTCTACGATGCCGACAACTCCCGCCTGGCGATCGCCGACCTCAACTTCCCCACGCCCCAACTGGGCATGGCTGTCGGCTACCTCCTCAAAGGAGACAAGGCCCACGGGGCCGGAGTGGTCTCGAGGGATGGCGGCCGCACCTGGGCGCCGCTCGCCCTGCCGCGTCCGGGTGTTTCGCTGTTCTTCCTGGACCCCAGCCTGGGCTGGCTCGTCACCGACGACGGAGGCATCTGGAAGACCACCGAGTTCGGCCGGGACTGGACGCCGCTGGCCCGCCTCCCCGGCGCCCTGCGGATTCATTTCGTGGATGAGAACCGGGGCTGGGCGGTGGGGACGCGCAAGTCGATCTGGGAGTCCAGCGACGGCGGAAAGCACTGGCGCAACCTCCCCGTAGCGGACCAGCCGAAGACCACCCGCGACTTCACCACTTACGCCTGCATCGCCTTCGCCAATCCCGCCACCGGCCTGATCGCGGGCTGGAGCAAGCGCCCACGCACGATGCGCCGCGTGCCCGACTGGATGGACCCGGAGAGCCGTCCTCGCGAATTGCCCTCCGTCTCCCTGCTCCTGGATACCCACGATGGAGGCGCGCACTGGCAAGTGACGGAAGCCTCGCTGTTCGGCCGTGTAACCCGGGCCCGTCTGGCGCCCGACGGCCGCGGGCTGAATCTGATCGAGTTTTGGGACGCCTTCGACTGGCCCTCCGAGGTCTTCCGCTTCGACTGGCGCACCGGCCACACCGAGCGTGTCTTCCGCCAGAAGGACCGCGCCGTGACCGACATCGCCCTGCCCCCTCAAGGCCCCGCCTATCTGGCGGCCATCGAGCCGCCGGGCAAGTTGCCGCGGTCCCCCATTCCCGGCAAGCTCAGAATCCTCCGCAGCGACGACCTCGCCCACTGGCAGGAGATGGAGGTCGACTACCGCGCCGTGGCCCACCGCGCCATCCTGGCCGCTCCCGATGCCGCCAACCTGTGGGTGGCCACCGACACCGGAATGATCCTCCAACTGGTTCGGGAGTAGGCTGCCTTTTGGTTTGACTCCCGGCCTCTTTGGGTGCATCATGAATCTGGTTCCAAGAGGTTCGTGGGACAGCCAGCCCCGCGCGGCATAGCGAACCGCGAGCGTTGATCCGTCCGCCAGAGTCACCAAGCTTGCGCGGGCGGGGAGCGAACGGAGATCGGGTGGTGCGCGGAGGCAAGCTTCTCCGACGGGGAATCGGGCCGAGCGTCGAGCCGGAGGGATCCAAAGTCCCGACGGGGAGCCAGGCGCGAGCCGCCGTGGAGAGCGCCGGACAGATGCTGCGGGCAACGGGCTGCGGGCGTTGAGTCTCCCCAGATTCCGCGATGCGGATCGCGGGGAGGGGAGCCGGCAGCCGAACGGGTCCGAGGCCGGTCGGGCGCGGCGTTGAAGAGGCAGGCCGGGAACGACAAACCCGCGGAGGTGGTCCCCGCGAGGGGGCAGCCGCTGCGGGCTAGCGAAAGGCCGTTTCGAGGCGCCGGCTTCGCGGGAGATGGCGTCCGAGGATGCCCGCAGCTACGATCCGGGGCGGCCAACCGCCGTCGCGGGGAGCCATGGGCAGGCCCGGGACGCTCTCCCGATGCCAGGTTCGGGCCGCGCATGCCGGCCGGCGGACAAGCTGTCGTTGCGGGTCGCTTGGAGCCTTTTCTTTGGAGCCTGCGCCCCGCGCGGCCGGTGGAAGATAGCGGTACGGTCAGGACCGCTCGGCGTCGCCGCCGCCGCTCTTGTCCGGGGGGGCTCCCGCATCCCCGGCGGCTTTGCGCAGCTTGGCCCAGCGCTTGAACGAGAACTTCTCTTGCCGCCGGCGGAAGCTGATGAAGTTGATCCGGCAGTACTCGCAGCGGAAGGGCTTGGCGCCCAGCCTCAGACACAAGTCGGCGAACATGCCGACGTGCGCGCCCCGCTCGCTCCACAGGGCCAGGTCCATTCTCCAGCAGCGGGGGCAGCGGGCAAACCTCCAGTGGGTGAGACGCCAGGTGCGGTCGACGAAGCGGAACCGGCAATCCCGGCAGCGCAGCGGGCGGATTCCGAGCCAGGTCCAGCATCGCTCAGCGAAGCTGCGCAGCCGCGCGTAGCGTAGATTCCTGCTCCCACATCTGGGACAAGCGATGAGCATGCGGTTCCTCTACCGCCCCCCTCCCGCCGTCGATGGAATCCCCCGCTCGCGCGCGACGTAGGCGTCCACATAGCGGCGGAACGCCTCCTGCAGCCGGACCAGCGTCAGCCCGGACTGGCGCATCGGCCGGCCCTCGATCGAGAGCACCGGCAGCAGGCCGCGCGTGGTGGAGGTAATAAAGACCTCGTCGGCGCGCTCGAGATCCTCCGGCGCCAGCGTCCGCTCCTCCATCCGGATTCCCTCCACGCGCACCTCCTCGAGCAGCACCTCGCGGGTCACGCCGGGCAAGCAGCCGGACTCGAGCGGCGGCGTCCACACCTGCCGGCCCTGGGCGACGAACAGATTGGCCGAGGTGCACTCGCAGACCTCGCCGCGCTCGTTCAGCAGGAGAACCTCGTCGAAGCCCGCCTCCTGCGCCTCTTCGAGCATCGCCAGGTTGAGCGCCCAGGAGAGCATCTTGACGCCGCGGAACCGGTTCGCCGCGTGCCGCGCCTGGGTCTGCACGGACAAACTCACGCCGCTGCCCCAAGGTTTCAGGCCGGAGGTGAGCGCGATCAGATCGTATTCGCGATCCGCCCCGCCCTGCCAGATTCCGCCGCGATTGCGCACCACCGCCACGCGCAAGGTGGCGTTGCGGGCGCCGTTAGCCTCGATCAGCCGCAGCACCGGGGAGAGAATGGAGCCGGGCTCGGAAGGGAAGGGAACGCGCAGCGCGCGGGCGTCGCGCCTCATCCGTTCCCAGTGCCGCTGGTAGGCGAAGGGCACGCCATCCACCACGCGCAGCGTGCTGAAAACGCCCCAACCCGCCAGCAAGCCGGTCTGTCCCGGCGAGAGCACCCGGTCGGATACCTCGCGGATTTCGTCGTTATGGAGGATGAAGCGATGCATCCGGGGCCTCTTCATTCTACCGAACTTCTCACTTCCAATTCGGAAACAGCGACGGCTTGGCGCGGTGGCAATCCACGATCAGGTCCGCCACGCGCCGCGAACGGTCGAGCAGCTTTTCGAGCAACTGTTCCAGAGCGTCTTCCTCCTCATCCATCCATTGCAGCGGCACCTGTCGATAGGCCTCATCGACCACCTCCGCCGGAAAGTGCAGCACTAGGTCCAGCCAGGGCTGAAAATCGTCCAGCGAGGCGACCGATTGGTAGACCAGAGGCCGGTGGTAAAGCCCTTGCACGGGGGAATCCGGGAGCTCCCAGTGCGGGCCGTTGAACAGAAAGCCCTGATCGATCATCCAGGCCAGGAAGGCCGGGCGGGCGCTGGCGCCGCCGGCAGTCCACTCGGTCACGCGGCTGCGGAAGAAGATGGCCTGGCGGCCGTCGGCGTTGGCGGTCCACTTGTCGAACACCAGCATGCCCAGGAACTGCCGCAGGTTGGCCACCTGGCTCAGCAGGGCGTCGGGGAGATAGTCGTAGACCGCCAGCTTGTCCGGGTGCTCCGGATAGCGCGACCCGAAATGCCAGCCCGGTTCCACCGGCACCGTGCGCGAGCCAAGCTGGATGGACACCTCGGGGTTGTCCCGAAGGAACTCCGGGCCGACCGAAATCAGCGCCGTCTGGGGAGCGGAGATCTGAAGGTAGCGCAGGAACGAGCCGCCGATGCATTCGTTGATCAGCACGCGCCGGTGCTGGGGGTTGTTGCTGAACTTGACGACGTAGAAGCCGCCGTCGTCCGCCTCGATGAGGTGGCTCTGGGCGCCTCCCCGCATCTTGCGAACCTGCCGGCGTGCGTTGAGGGGCATCGGAATAGGGTACGCTAGGTCGTAGGAGAGCTTTCCCGATGGAAGACGACACCGCCCATTCCGGCCCGGCGCGAAGTAAGGACGAGATCGCCCTGGAACTGATGAAATTCGTGGCCGTCACCACCGGCTACGGCAAAGGAGCGCCCTCCGCTGGCTACGCGGGGAAGCCAAGCGGGACGGCCGAAGAATACGCGGAGGCGCTCCTGCAGCTCTACCAGCGTTGCCGCGCCGTGCTGAGCGAATGAAGAGGGCAGACCCGCCGGCCTGCCCCAGACCACCTGCCCCACAGACGCCTCACCGCCGCACAAAGCCGCGGAGTCCTACTTCTTGCCCTTCTTCTTGGCGGCCTTCTTCGGAGCGGCCTTCTTGGCGGCCTTCTTCGGCGCCGCTTTCTTGACGGCCTTCTTGACGGCCTTCTTGGCGGCCTTCTTCGGAGCGGCCTTCTTAACGGCCTTCTTGACGGCCTTCTTCGGAGCCGGCTTCGGCGCTGGCTTCACCTCCACCTTGGCCGGAGCCGGCGCGGGCGCGGCTACGACAGCCTTCTTGGCTGGCTTCTTCTGCGGCGCGGGGGGCGCGGCGGGCGGGGCCGCCACGGGGGCTGCCGGAGGAGCGGCAGCGGCTGGTTCGGCGGGAGGAGCCGGCGGGACTTCGCCTTCGCCTTCCAGTCCGTACTCTTCTAGTTCCGATTCCAGCTCTATGTGCTCATCGTTGTACTCAAAATCGTCTCGCTCGTCATGCCCAGCGAGCTCGGAAGAATCAAACATTTCCTATGCCTCCTGTACAATCGCGATCAACCCATAGAATAACTCGTTTTGCGGGGAAGGCAAGAGCGAACGGAAAAAAAGTTCGAAAACGGCGCGCGCGCTAGGGCTGCGGAGCGGCGCTCTTGGGGGCGGCCGGCTTGAGATTCGAGGCGCGGTAGGCCGTCGCGGCCGGTTTGTGGGCCACGGGCTGCGGATTCGGGCGCGCGGCGGTGGCGGTCTTGGAGGGGGGCGCTGGGCGCTGGACCGCCCGCTTGTGCGCGACGCGCCTGGCCGGGGCCGGCGCCTGTTCCCTCACCAGGGCCGGAATCGCCAGCAGGTCGCCGGAGCGCAGGCTGCCGTCCAGGGCGCGATTCACCGCCACGATGGAGCCCGGCGTGACGCGATACCGGCGCGCGATGGCCGCCAGATCCTCGCCCTCGCTCACGCGGTGCGCGCGCCAGCAGCAGCGCTTGGCCGCCGGGATGGCCTCCAGCGCCGGACGCAACTGCGAGCCGGAGTCCTTGGGAACGCGCAATTGCCAGCCGGCGGGGGCGAGGTTCCGGAGCAGCGCCGGGTTCAGGTCCCGGAGCTGGGAGACCGGGCATTCGGCCAGGTCGGCGAGCAGCAGCAGGTTGGTGGGGGCTGAGATCTCGAGGGTGTCGTAGGCCAGCGCGGGATCGGCGTCCAGGTCCCCCAGCCCGTAGGCCTTGGCGTTCTTGGCGATGATGGTCATGGCCAGGATGATGGGCACGTAGTTGAGGGTCTCGCGGGGCAGCACCGAGCGGCGCCGCAACTCCCAGAAGTCCGCGTAGCCGGTGCGTTCCACCGCCCGGTCCACGGTGGCCGGACCGCAGTTGTAGGCGGCCATGGCCAGATACCAGTCGCCGAAATGCTGGTAGAGATCGCGCAGGTGCCGCGCGGCGGCGCGTGTGGATTTCTCGGGATCCAGCCGGTCGTCGGAATAAGCGGACTGCGTCAGGCCGTACTCGCGGCCGCGAAACAGCACGAACTGCCACATGCCGGTGGCGCGGGCGCGCGATACCGCCCGCGGCAGGAACCCGGACTCCGCCTGGGCCAGGAAGATGAGCTCCTGCGGGACGCCTTCTTCGTCGAAGATGCGCTGAATGAGCGAGCGATACCGGCCGGCGCGCTCCAGACCGGAGATCAGGGTTTTGCGGCCGCGCGGGCTGGAGAAGTAGTCGATGTAGGTCAGCACCGCGTCGTTCACCTGAAGCGGCAGTTGCGAGGCGGTGGCCTTCACCTGTTCGAGCACCTTGTCCTTCAGTTGCGGGTCGACGGGAAAGGTCAACTGGGGAAGATCCTCGAGCGGCGGTCTTTCGAAGCCCGGTTCCTCGAGATCCGCCGAGCCAAGTCCAGCCAAATCCAGCCGGTGGATCTGGTCGACCAGTTCTTCGAGCTTCCTATCGAGGACGGCGTGGAAAGCCTCGGTATCCGGGGCGGTCAGCAGCAGATCGGTGGCGCGATCAAACTCCTGGCGGGCGGCTCGCTCGTCTCCGGAGCGATAGTAGCTCTGCCCGGCCTGGAGATGCCAGTCGGCCTGGCGGGCCAGGGCCTCGGCGCGCTGGTTCTCGGAGGCGGCCTGGAGCACGACCACGGTGCTCCTGGCGGAGTCGAGGTCCAGCGGGCGCGCCACCAGCGGAGGCTCGAAGGCGTTCGAGGCCGGCGCCGGAGACCGGGGCGGGGGAGGAATGAAGGAATGCTGGAGCGCCTGGGACCCCTCCGGCACGCACCCTACGAGCACTCCGAGCAGTGCCAGGAACCCGCCGTAAAGTGACGTTCTCTTAATGCAACGCATGCCTATCCGAACTAGACGGTAGACGGTCGGGCCTCAAGCGGCAACAACCGACTGTAACCCATCTGTCATCAATCGGTCAAGCGCCCTTAAGAGGTTAGAGGGGGGGAGTACCAGGGGGTGGTTTTGGACCGGGCGGGGCAGCGCCGGGTCGAGCGGGGCGGAGGCGAGGGATGGCTTCGCGGGGAGTGGGGCGGCTGGGGCGTTGGCGCGGCTGGAACGAGGATCGCGCGGCCGCTGGGGCGGCGGGATGGGGCGGGCGTGGATCACTCCCACTCGCAGAGGGATTGGATGTAGGTTGCGGCGCCGTCGCGGAGCCAGCCGTCGAGCTGGGCGGGTTCCTTGAGCTGCTGGCCACGCCAGCGCGGGACCACCACGAAACGGGAGTCCAACTCGGGGATGGCGGTCATATCGCCCCAGAGCTTCTCGAACTGGGTGACCGGGAAGACGTCCTCCTGACCTTTGCCCCAGCGCTTCTTGACGTCCTTGAGGGTGACGTAGGTGGGCATGCGCTGGGCGAAGGCGCGGATGGCGGCGGTGACGCGGGACTGGTCGGCGAGGTCGGCGCGGGTGAGCGAGAAGGCGCGCAGGAGCTGATCGATGTCGATCCAGGTGGTGGCGGAGTTGTAATAGGATAGGCGGAACTCGATCTCCTCGAAGGGGAGTGCCAGACCTTCGATGAGGCGGACGCGACCGTCGATGCGGGCCAGGCCGCCGCCGCGGTCCTCGATGTTGCGGGGAGTGACCTCGGTGGATAGGGCCGCGCCCTGTTCGATATGCCAACCGAGAAGGGCCGGGTTGAGGTCTGCGCCCAGTGTGTCGATGTTGTGCGCCATCAAATACTTGAGTTGCGGACATTCATGTAATAGATGAGACAGAATGCCGTTGCGGAGCAGGTTCGGAATCTCGTACCAGTGACCCATGGGATGCACGCACTGGAGCGGGACGTTGGCGGTGTAGTCGCTGCCCTCGCCGGATTGCTCGGCCCAGCGAAGGAGGGCGGAGCGGAGGCTGTCGCGGACCTTCTGGGCCTGCTCGTCGAGGAGTTGCTGGGGCATTTCTTCCCAGGCGAAGCGCAGGTCGCGGGTCATGGGGACCAGGCGCAGGCCAATGCTGCGGCCGGGCGACAGGAGCAGCGGGCCGGGGTAGCGGTAGTTGTCCTCGGCTTGGAGGAAAGACCGGATGGCGCCGTCGGTGAGGTAACTGGTGGTGATGACGTGGGCGAGCGGCGCGCCGCACAGGCGGCTGACGCGGCGGCTCTTGGCCAGATGGACTTCGAGGAAGGTGCGATGCCGACCGCCCAGGCGGCAGAAGGGGTTGAGCGCCTTGACGACGCCAGCGCCTTTGGTCCAGCGGCTGCCGACTCCGCCGGAGAAAGTGACCACGGCGGCCAGACCGGCGGAGAGGGCTTCCATCCCCAGGCGGGAGTAACGTTCCGGAAGACCGGCGGTGGAATCCAGGACATCGCCGGGACCAACATCCTCGATGCGGCTGGAGACGGGGAGGCGATTCTGGCCCAAACCGATGCGGCCAGTGCGCAGATCGGTTTGAATCTGCTCGTGCTGGGCGGGATCGAAGCCGTACTCGTGGAGCAGGTTTTCGAGACGGAGGGCTTGCTGGCCTTCGTCTTCGCCTCCGCGCGGAACCATATGATCGAAGAGGGTTTGGACCATGCCCGCCAACTCGGGGCTGGTCCGGCAGGCCGCGCCGAAACGGCCCAGCTCGGCGCGCTGCACCGCGGAGAGGGAATGCGGCGGGAGGCGGAGCAGGGGCGGGATCATGAGCGGGTAGTAGTTGGGCGGGAGCATGGCCGCATCGCCGGAGAGAAGTTGGGCCTGGGTGCCCCGCTCGTTGATGGCGAAATCGTAGACCACGGGCTCCATGGCGAAGGGGACGGCGCGCTCGAGGCGGCGCTTGGTCTGGCTCATGATGGATTGGAGCAGATCCTGCACGGCGGGTTTGTGGCCCGGGCTGAAAATGAAACCCATGCCGCCGCCGGACATGCCGCCCAACATCCAAAAACCCCAGAAGTTGGCGCCCATGGCGGCACGGGCGCGCTCAATTAGGGTTTGGGTATAGAGGTTTCCGGCCCAGGGAATGATGGTCTGGATGGGGAAATCGAAGTTGCGCTGGGTCCAAGAGCCGAGGCGTTGGACATCTCCGGCCTGGAGGTCAGCGACGATGCGGTCGAGGGTGGCGATGGCTTCCTGGCGGGCCAGCCACTCGGGGCCGGAACGGAGCAGATAGCGTTCGGTGACCATCTCGAGGATGGGGCCGACATCCTGCGCCATGCCTCCGTGAACCAGGACCAGGCTGTCCTGAAGCTTCTGGCGGGTTTCGGCGGAGACTTCCTCGAGCGAGAAGACGTGATGGGAGGGAAGGAGACGGCCGCGGCTGATGCCGTACTCCTCGTCGCCTTCGACGGCGGCGACGCCCTGAATCAGCTTCATGCCGGGCCAGACGCCGCCGGAATCCTGCCAGCCTCCGCCAGAGCCGGCCAGCCACTCGCCCAGGATGGCGCGGGCGGCGACCAGGCGGCGGTCGCTCTCGAGCAGTCCGCCGGAGAGCGCGCGGATCTGTTTGGTGGCTCTCATGCAGACGGCGATCAGGCAGGCCAGCAGGCTGGTGGAAACGGCCAGGCGGGAACCCTTGGGAATGTCGTTGACGCGGCTGACGATTTCGATGCCGTGGCCGGGGCGGCCGGTGAGTCGGGCGAGCAGGCGCTCGAGAGGCTGGCCGGCGCCCTCCATGGCGGGAGGAACCAGGCCGGAGGCGATCACGGCGGCCTTCAAGAGGCCCAGGTAGTCCTTGGCGAAATCGAAGACTTCGGCGACGGTGCGGATTTCGGCGCTGGCTTGCAGGTCGACGCTGACCAGGCGGAGAACGGGCTGATCGATGACGCGGAAATAGGCCTCGACGGGCGGCTTGGGACGGGCGTCGCTGGCGCCGCGGACGCTGAGATCGATGGAGACATTGAGGACGCGGGCGCCTTCGGGGAAATCCATGCCCAGGAAGAAGATGTCGCTCCAGGCGCTATGGGTGAGATCCATGCGGACGGGAGTGGCTTCGCAGAGGATGGGGAAGGGCGCGGTGGGGTTCGGGCGCTGGAGGAGTTCCGGGCGAACTTGCAGCGGGTAATCGGCGGCGTGGCCGGTGCGGAACATCCACTGGTTGCCGCGCACGGAGCGAACGCTGCGGCGGACCTGGTCGGCGAGGGTTTGGAAGCCGAGGCCGCGATAGGCGGAGGCCAGGGCGCTGGAGATGGCGGCGCTGGGGCCTTCGGCCGACTGGCTCTCCAGGAAGGTTTCGATGGCTTCCTCGAAGCGGCGCTTGAGGAGATACTCGTAACCGGCGAAGGGGATGGGGGCCGTGGCGCGCGCGCCGGATTTGAGCGGGACATGAAAGCGATGGATGGCGTAGAGAAAGAAGAGGGCGCGGACGCGTTCGTAGAGGTTGTCGCTGGAGCGGCGAAAGGCTTCCAGGGCCTGGCACTCGGAGAGAAGGGCGGGGAGGGAGGCGGCGGCGCAGAATTCGTCGAGGGAACGGTTGCGGATCTCCGGACGGGGGCTCGAGATGATGTCGGTAAGCTCGCTCATGGGAGGTGGCTACCTTCCCGGCGAGGCCATCTCGCGCGTGGCCAATAGGGCGAGCAGCTCGGAGAGGACGTCGTCGCGATCGGGACCGCTGAGGGCGAGGGCCAGTTGCGCGGTCAGGATTCCGTAGCGGGAACCGAGATCGTAGCGGCGGTTGGGCTGCTCCAGGGCCAGATACTGTTCCCGGCGGGCCAGCTCGGAGAGGGCGGCGGAGAAACCGGCGCCGGCCCAGGTTCCGGTAGACTGGTGCTGGTCGAGAATGGCCATTATGGTGGGCGTGAGCACGTGCATTCCGAAGAAGCAGAGATAGTAGCCGGCGCGTAGACCGGGGACGATGAGGTGCTGTTCCGCTTCGGTGGGCGTGGGCTTCTCGAGGACCAGTTGGATGCGGTAAAGGTCGGAGTGGCCGGGGACGCGCTGGCCTCCCACAGCTCCGAAACTGGGAAGGCGATTCTCGCGGGTGGCCATCACGGCGGAGACGGCGCAGCCCTGCGCGGAGGCGGCCTCGACCAGTTGCTGGGCACAGCCGGGTTCGGTTTGACTAACCCAGAGATGATCGCCGACCAGGTGGAGAAAGGGGTCCTGGCCGACGAACTGGCGGGCGCAGTAGACCGCGTGTGCGTAGCCGAGCGGCTGGGGCTGGGCGACGAAGGTGAGGCGCGCCGCGTGGTCGCCGGCGACTTCCGCATACTCGGCTTCGTCGCCCGGAAAAACGACGATGCAGATCTCCTCGATGCGCGCGCGGCAGGCTTCGGCGATCTGGATGGCCAGGACGGATTTCTCGGTTCCGTCGCGATCGACAAGGGTTTGGAGGGGGAGCCGGCGCTGCTGGGGAGCGGCGGCGGTGATGACGGCTTTCGCGATTTTCATGACGGAGCAAGCCTCCGAGGAGGTACTGAATGAGGATAACCCATTGCGGCGCTGGGGCGCTGCGGGCCGGCGGCGCGTTGCGGCAGGCCGCCTCCGGCGGAGGGGCGGGCAGCGGTTGCTCGGGCGCTGCGGCGCGGCAGACCGGCCTTGTTGCGACGCACGATATGCCTGCCTCTACTTCGTTGCGCTTGGCTGCCGACCTCGGCGTACAACTGAGTAGGCCTCCGGCCGGCAGCCGGCGCGCGCCTCGTATCCACGGGCATCTCCTGCGTCGGACGGCGCGCCGCGGCAGGCCGCCTCCGGCGGACGGGTGCGCCCTGATGGGCCAAGGTGGGGGTGGCTCCGGGCTGGTTACGGCGTAGGTGTCCTCGATGTTGAACGCGGGTGGCGGAGGGGTAGGGTCCCGGTGCGGAAATTGGCTTTGGGTCGGGGGTGTTTCCGGGGGCGGGGACGGGGCGGACTGGAGCTCGTTGCGGGCCTTGCAG
>Ga0326728_10012111_pt1 | contig 19336 bp, 14 predicted proteins | sample MB3enrmetagenome_FD_207602 | JGI IMG/M metagenome (GOLD analysis project Ga0326728, IMG submission 207602) | Lab enriched peat soil microbial communities from McLean, Ithaca, NY, United States - MB31MN | ecosystem: Environmental > Terrestrial > Soil > Wetlands > Peat | place: USA: New York... | reverse complement strand
ACCACCGATCAGGCCATGTGGTGGCAGGGCAATGCCGCATACAACCATTGGGTCACAATCGGGTCGGCCACGTACTCCTGCCTGGAGGATTCGTTGAACAGCGCCGGCGTGGCGAACAACATCGCCGGCCAGATCAACGCGTCCGATCCGAACTGCACGGCCACCACCGGCGGAACCTATGGCAACGAGATCTTTATCACGTTGCAAAGTGGAATCTCCGGGCCAGTGGCGGTTTCGAGTTCGGACGGATCGGCCGCGGACACGCTCACGCAGACAACCGCCGCATCCATCCTGCAGTCCATTGCCCAGCAGATCAACGCCGTCAATTGGGTGCTGAATGGCCCCGCCGTGCTCGCCGCCACCGTGACGTTGCCGAACCAGTTGGTGATCACTGCAACGCCGGGCGCCGACGGCAACATGGTGGCGTTCTACCAAACGGACAACAACAGCAGCAGCCGTCTGTACTTCACTTCGGCCAATTGGAACTTATCCGGCGGCTTCTCGGACAACGTGTCCTGGCACGTTCACATCGACTTTACGGCGCTCGGCTGGAGCAGCGTGGACAAGGTCTGGTGGACCATCGCGCCCGCGCTCCCGAACAGCCAGGCTTACCAGCCAACTGAGTGGCAGATGATCGTCACCAACTGGACGGTCGCCAGCACGCCAGCAAGCCAGCGCATGCTCAACGTGGCCGGGCCAGGGTCGGTCCGGATCGAGGAAGACAGTACGTGGGTGAGCACTTCCGGATACTGGGAGGCCGCCCCCGGCAACGATCCCGTGAACGGCGCGTTCGCCTTCTGGAGCCAGGGACGGGCGATCCGGGCGGCGGCTTCCGGTGCCAGCGTCACCATCGAGACGCACTGCCAGTACACGCACGACATCTACGTCGGCACGCGCCTCGATACCACCTGCGGCATCGTGACCGCCACGCTCGACGGCGGCGCGCCGGTGACGCTCGACTGCTACTATCCCACGGCCACGACTACCCAGACGCGGCGCCTGCTCTTCTCCGGTGTTGCAGCGGGCCAGCACAGCGTGGTGATCACGCTCTCGGGCAACAAAAACGCGTCGAGCCAGGGATGGTATTTCTATTTCGACTTCCTCGAATGCGCCGTGGCGAGCGCCGTTCCCGATCCGGCGACGACGACCACCGCCGTGGGGGTAGCGACCGACTTCGACACGGACAACACGTACAAGCTGTCGCCGCAGAGGTTGGTGTGGAACATTCAGAAGCTCGGGCTGCTCGGCGAGATCGACCACTACTGCGGCGTCTTCTGGTGGAAACAATCAGTCGCGGCCAATCCCGTGTATCCCACATGCACGGTCACGTTCTCCGGGAGTTGGAACGATCTGGATGTCGTTTGGCTCTACATCGGCGGCTCCGCGATCGGCAAGACGGTGTTCGGCGGGCAGGACAACAGCAACACCATAGCCCGGCACTTCGCCAACTTCATCAACGCGATCTTCGACGGAGTCTGGGCCACGGCATCCGGCAGCATCCTCACGATCACCTCCCATTCGTTCGGGAGCGTGTGGCAGTACCACGTGTACACGGCACTGCCCGACTCGAACACCGGCAGCGGCCAAGCTGCGATAACGGGAGATCTTCAAGGCGGAACCTATGGTGTGACGTGGGTGATCGATCCAACCCAGACGCCGGTGCTCAACCGGGCGTTCCGCGATTGGAGCACGGATTTCTTCAATCAGCTCAAGGCGAACAACATGAGCGCCGTCTGCTCGTTTTCGCAGGAGCTTGTGCAGCCGCCAGACAATCCCGCCGGCGGTGCGGTGTGGGTTCAACGTTTCCCTGACGGCACGGCGGTCCAAACCGCCACCGGCTTCGGCACGCTGAACAGTTCGCAAATCGCGTTCAGTTCGGGGCCGCAGAACTACCTGGGGCAGGCCTTCGCCGCGATGGCGGGTCTGATGCTGGCGGCGGGACTCACACCGAAGCTCCAGTTTGGTGAAATTCTCTGGTGGTTCCAGGCGAACGCTTCCGGCATGGCGTTTTACGATGCCGACACCCAGGCGGCCGCGCAGTTGGCGCTCGGCCGCGCGCTGGCGACCTTTCTTACGCCAAACGACGATCCGTCGGTCAACAGCTACGCCGACGCGAACTTCCTGCGGACGCGCCTGTACAACTATGCGGCCGCCATCCAGAGTTCCGTTCTCTCGCAATGCCCATCTGCCGTGTTCGAGTTGCTCTGGCCGATGGATGTGAACGACCCGGACACTTGCAGGTTGACGCGGTACATCAACCTGCCTTCGCAATGGACGACGCGGGCGGGATCGGGCTTCGACACGTTCCTCATCGAGGGCTATCGGTTTCCAGGGATAAACCACGATCTGGACCAAGCGACCCGCTGCGCGCAATACCCGTGGACGGAACTCGCCTGGGACCAAGCCCACTGCTGCTACCTGATGGGCCTTTACTACGCCACGTGGCCGTGGATGCGCGAGTTCGTGAACGTCAACCGCCTCGGGCTGCCGATCATCAAGCTCTGGGCTTACGACCACGTGTGCCTGTTCGGATGGCCGGTGCCGCTACCTGCGAGCGACGACAGCTCGTTCATCTATTGACCACCTTAGCTGCAGCCGATTATCGAGGCGCTGTTCTCAATTTGCGTTCGCGCCTGATGGCCAGTTGTTGACGGAACATTCTAGACCTCCTTGGGAATGCGGCCCAACGCAGACCCGCAGCGCAAAGATCAACAGCGTACCTCGTCTCGGCAATCACAAAAACTTGCCAGCAACCGAAGACGACACGCGTTATGATCTTCTGGTGGATTTGTTCAGTTTCTTGCCGCAGTATTGGCACACGCTGTGGGACGAGGCTGCCGGCGGTAACCGGCTTCTCGCAATGCTCTCATTCGGAGCTTTGCTCATACAAACTGGTGTCGGAGTCTGGGTTTGGAAGTACACGCGCGAGACTCGGCGTCTGCGGGAACAAGGCGATGTGCAAGTAAAGAATACAAGTGATCAGCTCCGAATTGCTCGGGACGCATTGGCTGCGCAGTCAACGAGCACTACCGAACAAATTCGGCTCGGCCAGGCAGCGCTCGCCGCGCAGTTGAGCAGTAGCGCAGAACAGATCTCCCTAATTCGGCGGCAACTTCGGCTCTCTTTAATTCCGTACATCGAATTGCGCATAGTCAACATTGTCGAGAATGCAGCCTCGACAAAGATTGAGTACAGCGCTACCAACCACACGGAAAGGATAGCCCACCATCTCATGACCATGATCAGGTATAGAGGCGAGTGGTATTGGGATTCCCTTGAGGTACTGCGGCGACTGGAAGCCGCTGAGACTCACGCCGCGTCGCCTCTCGAACACGATCAACTGTTCCAGGCGGCAAAGGAGCAGTACGGTCACCGGATTGAGCAGCTCCTGCCACTTCTCACCAACGATTCAACATCGTTTATCGCCCTGTTCTTTCAGGACATCGACGGGGTTCTGCACGTGACGAAGAGACGATTCGCTCCTCCACATGCAACCTTTGCCGGTATACCGCATCAGCTGAGTTCGACGTACTCAGCGGACGGCCTTGAGTCGTCAGTCTGAACTGCCACCGCTCCGGGCGCGCCGACTCATAGCAGTACCGCATCGATTCCAAGGAATTCAGCCCAACTGGCTGGGCCCTGCCATCGCAACGAGTGTATCGCGCGCCACGGGCCCTTGAGAATGCATTGAAGCCGGACGAGGCCAGGCGCCCCACTCCCGTCTTCTCGCGCCCCCTGTTTCGCGCCCTCCGTTGCGGGGAACCCTTAGCCAGCCGAGTATACCGGGGCATCGATGTTTGCGTGATAATGAGGGTTTACGCGTTCGCGCCAGGCCGAGGTGCCCAATGGGTAATCGCACAGCGCGGTGGTCCGCACCGCTAGCATCTTTCGCTCTGCTCGTGTCCTGCACGAGCCCCCGACAGCAACAAAGTTCGCTTCCAGACTGCCGGGTCGGGCTAGTCATGCCGACTACGGGAGAAATGGCACCGTATGGAGCCGAAGGGGTGATTGCCGCTCGTCTCGCATTACAGGAAGCGCGCCGTGCCGCCAACCATTGCGCTCCGGTGTTGCTTGAACAGGACTCAGCTTCGCAGCCTGACGAGGCGAATGCAGCCGCCGCCACCCTCCTCAGACCTCCAAGGCCCGTACAGGCTATCGTGGGAGAGATAAACTCTGCGGATACCGCCTCCATGGTAAGCCAAGCGCGTTTAGGAGGTGTCCCGATCATCGCACCGACGGCTTCGGCGATTAGTCTCACCAGCATGTCTGATCGGGTCTTTCGCATATGGCCGAGCGACGCTTACGAGGTCCGCAGAATGAAGGAGTACGTACTTTCTCTTGGTATAAGGAGGGTGGGTGTTCTGTTTATCAAATTGCCATATGGTGATGAAATGGCATCGGAATTCAAGAGGGAGTTCAGCAATTCTGGAGGTGAGGCCGTACTTGAGGGCTACCCGACGACAACCCTCGATTTCAGACCGCTTTTGCAGCGGATGCGTGGCTTTACCGATATCTACCTGATCTCGTACGTGGAGGATGCGGCCCTCCTTCTTAAGCAGGCGTACGAGATGGAGGCGCAAACAAACCGGAAGTTCCGATTCTTCGGCACGTCGGTTCTTGACACATCTAAGCTCATTGACAAAGCGGGGGCGGCGGCCGAGGGATTGACATTCGCTGTGGTACAACCCGTACACGGCGAAGACTCTGGCAAACGAGCAACGTTCGCATCCGAATACCGAACGGCCCGCGAGGCCGCCTCGTCGGACGCTGCGCTTCGCGCAGCCGCCAAAGAACCGACTTTCGCGGGCTACCACGTTTACGACGCCGTGTCGCTCGCGTTCTTCGCCCTCGATGAAGTGTCGCGGCGTTCACCGCCGACGGGCGCGGCACTGATGCAGTACTTCCGGACGATGGTGCCATATTCCGGCCTCACTGGCGAGATTAAGTTTGCTCCAAACGGTGATCTCGCCTCGGATCGCACCGTCGTCCTGAAGCGGATCGAAAAGGGTAAGATTGTACCGCTTCAATAAACAATGAACACTTGGCTCGCATACTTGGTCGTTGACGGCGTTGTGGTGGCGGCTGGAGCCGTCGGGCTCTGTCTTCACCTCCGGTTAGTGCGGTTCTTCGACATGGGCTGGGCGGTGTGGGCGATGACTTCGGCACTCATCGGCGTGTATATCTCGCGTTGGTCGTCATCACCGACCGCGGGAATATTTGCAGGTGGACTTCTCGGAGTGATGCTCGGCGCGCTGGAAGACGGTTACATTCTCCGAAAGGCGTTGGGCGGCCTAATCCCGTACGATGTTCTTGAGCGTGTCAGTTTCTCAGGCGCTCTGGCAGTGTACTTGATTCTGATCAGCATCACTGAGGTTCTCGGTTTTCGGGATCAAGAAATCCTGCCACCGATAGGGAACTCATTTCTCGGACTGTCCGCTCCTGGCGTCTGCTCAGTTTTGATGTGTGCCGGAGCCTTGGCCTTCGCCGGAGCACTGCGAGCGTCTTCTCTGGGTATCAGATTTCGCGCTTTGTTGGATGACAGTTCGGTCTGCGCTCACTACGGCTTCAGCGTCTCCGTGCTGGCGACACTCGTTGGCGGTCTCGCCGGCGGCCTGACCGGAGTGGCGGGCAGTTCCTTTGGCGTTATATACGCGGCCCGTGACACGGTGGGATTGTCCTTCATGTTGCTTGCTGTTGTCCCCTGTATCTTAGTTGGGATGCGCAACTCTAGTCGGGTGGTTATAGCGTCTACGGCATTCGTGGCCGTGGTCGGCGCTGTCCGCTTTATCTTTGGCTACACCATTTCCGAGTACGTGGTTTTTGGAGCCATCATTCTGCTACTCACGGTGCGTCCGTTGGGGTTCGCGAGTTCCCACCTCCGGGAGGTATGAAGGCCGTGTTCATACTGCTGAGCGCATGGGCTTGCTACTTCACCTCCTTCTTTCTTGCCGCGCTCGCCTGCGGCGTTATATCGAGACGCGGATTTCTGCCGCTGCACATTCCGGCCATTATTGGCGTGGGGGCATATGCCTTCGCCGGTTTTGCCGGGCGAGGTGGCATCAGCCCATTAGTTAGCGCCCTCGGGGCCCTTATTGGCGCCTCGGTGTTCGGTGCTCTCACGGGACTGCTGTTCATTCGCTTGCGCGGCGCAAGCGCGGCGCTAGCGACGATTGCCATCCAATTGGCTTTTGACCAATATGCTCAGAGCGCTGAATGGACGGGGGGATCTGCCGGGCTTTGGCAAGGAATACCTGTCTTGCCGCCGGCCCAAAAGCTCATAGTGTGCGCTATCGTCATTGCAATATGCAGTTTTCTCTATCGATGTTATCAGCATGCGGCGGTTACGCGACAAGTGACGGCTGATGGCATTTCTCCAACCCTTTACAGAAGTGTCTCAACGATTTCGAGCACCCGGCCGCTAGTTGCGGCCAGCACTCTACTTGGCTTCATCGGCGGTTGTGCCGGGCTGGTTATTCCTCTGCAAATGGGTTTCATATCGCCGTCAAGCTTTTCGCTCCATCTTGGCCTACTTTACGTTGGTATCGTTCTTCTCGTCGGACATGAGCGGATATTCGCCATCGCGATCGGCTCACTCTTCGTGTCAATTCTTCCGGAGGTGCTCCGAATTTTCGGGTTTGGGGGCGTTGAGACATCCGCCTGGCGCAGTGTGATCGTCGGGCTCGCGGTCCTGGCGGTTGTTCTGTTGCAGGCACCACGTGCTAGCTTTGCGTCGGCAGGTTGCGCCGAGGCCGCCACGAAATGACCACTCGATTATCTATCGAATGCCTGCAAGTGCCGTTTCCGGCTAGACGCTCGATCACGTTTTCATCGACGGAGTGGACATTTGAAGCGCACCGCCCCGTGCTCATTGTGCGTGGCGACAATGCTTCGGGTAAGACGACCTTCCTGAACGTGCTCAGTGGGTACCTGCGTCCCAGACACGGCCACGCGCTTCTTGGGGAGACAGTCCTATCAGGGCGCGGGCCTACTTGGGCCGCGCGTCTTGGTGTCGTACGGGGCTTTCAATCGCCCCTTCTTTGTAGCGATCTCAGGGTATGGGAGAATATCGCCCTACCACTCCTTCGGAATTGGTGGCGACCTGTAGGCCGCTTTCGCCCCGCTGTGCTCAAGCGACTGTCGGAAATAGGCTTCGACACGCTGGTTGATCTTTCTCCCGCAGAACTCTCATTCGGCCAACGCAGGCTTGTTGAACTCGTCAGAATTCAGTTCCAGATCAGCGAGGGAGATAAACGCCTGGTGTTGTTTGATGAGCCGGTCGCAGGTCTCGACATCACGCACCGCGCGGAAGCTTTTCGCATTATTCGGTGGATAGCCGGCCAAGGCCTGCCGATCATCCTAGTAGAGCACGACATGCAATTAGGTGAACTTGCGGATGTGAGTGAAGAACTCCGTCTGAACCGACGTGACGACGGTGGTCGCCAATTTGTCGTTTTCGAGACGGCGCCCAGCCCGGTGCCGGGAGGGATCTCGTGAGAGCAGATACCGTCGACCCTCGGCCTGCTCTCGTAGTTCGCGACCTCAGCGTTAGTTATGAAGCTATTCGCTTCTCTGCTGAGCGTAAAGGCGTCCTGGGCCTCTTCGGGTTAAGACGTAAGCGGTACCCAGTGCTAACAAGCATCTCTTTCGAGATACCGTTCGACCATAGGCTCACCGCTATCGTAGGGCCTAATGGAGCGGGAAAGACGAGCCTTCTCCGCGCAATCAACGGTGATATACCTACTCAGGGCGAGATAACATGGGCCGGCCGGACAATCAACGGGCTGTCGCAGCATGAGCGAACACTTGTTGGGATCACCTGCGTGCTACATGAGAACGGAGTGTTTCCCAACCTCACCGTTCAGGAGCACATAACACTCATCGAGAGCAAGTACGGGACTGGACGGAAGCCCATCGATGAACTAATTGAGAGGCTGCGCTTACGAGATGCTCGACTTGCGAAGTCGGTTGCCTTCTTGCAGTCCTCTACAAGAGCTGCCAACCTGTCGGGCGGAGAGCGCAAGATGTTGAGCTTTTTGCGACTGATCTTCCGCCCATGGTCGTTAGTGCTCTTGGACGAACCAACTTCAGGATTGTCAGCGCAATGGCTAGAGGTCTACGCCGTGCTGCTTCAGATGCTGTACCCGGCATGCGTGCTTCAGGCGGAACAGTACAGTCGCGCCAAGTTGGCCTGTGGTTTTGGCGCTGCACTCTATGAATTGAAAGAGGGCGGGCTTTGTAGGATGTCGCACCAGTCCGACACGCCATGAAGATTTCGAACCTTGGCAAGTCGTGCTACGCTCAATTCGCCCGCGCCGACGTGATGAACGCTCTCGCGAAGGCAGGCATTCCATCGCTGAGGCACACAAGTCTTGAGGAACCACAGGCGTTATGCGCGTGCGAGCGAGCGCGGAAGCGCCTCGCTTCCCATTACGGCCATCTAATTGAGCTTCTTAAACGGCTTCAAGGACATGACGTGAACGCGGCAGTCGCCGAGGTCAAAGAACGGCATCTTGCCGATGAAGCCCAGATCGGAACTTTCTACGACGCACTAGTTCGTGACCCCGCCGAACCGGAGATCCCAATGGAGCCAGGGCTAGCCCTCTTCATTCAGACCGGCAACCGCTCGATAGCATTGCTGCCTGATATTGAGGCATCGGCAAGCGAACCCGGCCAGTACCCGGTCTTCATGGCAACTCGATGGCAGACGGTAGTCGGTCTGGAGCAGGACTCAATCGCCAGAGCTATGACACCGACCGAGAAGGCGATGCGTTCACGAATAGTGCGCTCGAATCGGCTGTGGCAGCGCGAGCGCTGGTTCGTGCTTCCCGCATCCGACACAGCCGAGACCAATGAAGCTGGCCAAGCTGTCTATTTCAATGATATTTCCCTTCACAATCGCCCCCTCGACGGATGGGTAGACGCCTTTTGGGGCGTACAGTCGGGAGTTCGGCTGCCCGTGCCGATTGGAACCTCCTCGGAGTCTAATCTGGTTTTCCTGATCACCACATTTTCGCCTGACGTTTTTGAGCAATGGGATATGGATGTGGCGCGCCAGGAGCTTCGGTCGCTCTTCAGCCGCCTGCCGGCGGACTTGGCTCATTTGGAGGATGTACTCGGAAGGGCATTCGACGAGGTATTGGACCCATCCAATAGGCTTAGGCGTAGGTACAGCCGACGAGAAGCGGATGACTACATTGCAGAGACCGTGGCCCGGAATTCAGGAACGGCCTCTCGCGAGCTTCGTGATGGCCTGCAATCAGTTCTGGATGTGCTCTATACCCAATACCGAAAGCCGGTTCCAGCGGCGGCGAAAGATGCGCTTGTGGCCGCACTGAGAACTCAGTTCGAAGAGAAGCTGGCCGGTCTGTCGTTTGCCGTATCATTACTGAATGACATACAGGACAGTGAAACCAGTCTACTCCGGTTCTCTATGCGAATGTTGCAGCACTTCTTTTATCACAATCAGACCAACTGGGTCGATGGTGTGCAGGCCGTATTGAACGGCCTTCACAATGTCTCGGAATCAGAGTACCTCCGGGTTCAGAACATCCTTGGAACTGCCAGAGAGGAAGTTATCGGCCGCCTGGATGATATCGTCGGTGCCCTCCCCAACTCTAGGCCCGCCACCATGCTGAAGGACCGTTTCTACAGGGTAAAAAACGATATTGACATGGGGCTGTCGCTTCTGCCGGACGGGTGTCGCGTCCACCAGTTTTTAGATGCGATGGAATCAGTGCAATCGACACGGGGCTGTGTTGTGCAGATTGAGCGAGACCCAGAGGATCTGACGAGACGGTTCTCTATTCATCCATTTCTTTTGACGGCTATACTGGACAACCTCCTCGGCAGGCCTGGGGTGCATCTTAGGGCCTTCGTTGCGCCAGACGAGGATTCGGTGGCTAGGCGCATGGTAAATGTCACGGCATTCTTCCCCGGATGGGATCTGCCGCCCGAGGATGAGGAGAACTTTTTCCTTGCACCATTGGGGAATCGCAAGGGCTACTACTTCACGGCACAGGTATTGTGGCGAGAACACGGCACCATCGAGTACTACCGGCTTCGGGAGGAATCGCCGTGCCATGCGGTGATCCATCTGACAATTCCAATAGAGGAGTGACTGTGGCTGAGAGAAAGATTCTGTGGATTGAGGACCACGTTGACAAGACCAGCGCGCTGGCTGCCGAGTTACAGAAGCATTGGAAGTTCATCACGGCGTGGCAAGACGTCCCTCAACACTCACTTTCATCGGGAATTCGATATCTTCTTGAAGCGATGATGGACGCATCTGGGGACTACCCGATGCCGGATCTCTTGCTGCTCGACTCCGACTTGGTCGAGAACCCGGTTTCGGACCACGATCCCGAGATTCGAAGACTGTGCCAGGATCGCGAGCCGCTACGAGCCGATGTTGAACGATGTCTCCAGGAAAAGACAGGCGCTGCGGTGCTCCGCCTCATTGCGCGGCATATCTGCCCTTCCTCGGCTTACGGTCCCGGTGCTCTGCGCCCACGCCCGGCTGTCGTGTACCTCTCGGTCTATGGAGAAACTGACATCTGCGACGTTCAGGGTGGGCGAGGTGTGTTGATGGAATTTCCCGGTCTTCTGAGCGGGTATTTCAAAAAGCGAGAGGGAAAGGAGTGGCATCGAGAGCTAGTAATGATGCTGTACGAAGTGTTGAACGATCCGCGCCGGGGATTGTCTCTTAACGAGATTCGAACGGAACTGCCACCCGAGGATGCGGACTTCCTGTTGGGTCCGGTGGGGCCTGATGGCGTAGGGTATCCGTGGTCGGACACATACCGTCTTGCGTTGAACGATTTAGTGACAGCCGGCCAAGATATTGCGTGGCCGTTTGTCGACGCGGATGGTGTTGTGAAGGGATTCGTCGAGTTTTCGAACCAGCAGTACGATCATGTACTGAAATCTCATCGGCGCTTGCCCCGTGCTCTCATTCTCGGGGATCGGGGAACGGGCAAGGAACGGTTCGCTCGGGCGCTTCACAACATGTGGTATCGCAAGGTTAAACGGGCTCCGTTTGTTTCCGTCAATATCGGAGGGTTTCCAGGTTGGTCGGCAGGTGACGCACTCCAAGTGAGGCTGTTCGGCAGCGAGCACGCCGACGGCAGCTTTGCTCCTGGTTGCGTTCCGTCCGCGTGGAACGGGACTGTGTTCATGGATGAGGTTGGTTATGCGAACAAGGATGTCCAGGATGCCCTTCTGCGATTGATGCAAGAAGGAGAGTACGAGCCCGCGCTTCGCGCGAGACGTGTATTCGCCGCACATTGTTGCTTCATCGGTGCCACGAATCCAGAAGGCAGCAGCCGGGGAACATTTCGCCATGACGTTGCTGATCGCTTTGCAATGCGTATCATTCGAGTACCTTCGTTGATCTCCGCGAAGGAAGATCTCTTGCACTGGGTTGATCGGCTTCTGAAGAAGCTCCGAGAGGACCTGAGCGAAGCCTTTTCGGTGCCGGATAAATTCGAATTTCCGCTCGTGGCCGCGAATATTTTACAGGGCTATAACTGGCCAGGAAACCTGCGCGAGTTGAGCCATGCTCTTCGACGAATGCAAATCCGTGCAGTCGGCAGATCCACGATTCCTCTCGCGTACGCCGCGTCGGAGGTAAGCCGACTAAACGCTGAGCAGCGACTATGCGCCACTGAGAAGGAAGCTCATCGTGGGTGATGTGAGTGGTGGAGTTGAGGCGTCATGGAAGGATAACACCGATGCGATCTGAAAAGACACCTGACCGTGTTGCACTCGTTACTGCATCCACCGACGGAATCGGGATGGCAGTTGCTCGGCGCCTGTTTGCCGATGGCTACTGTGTGGTCCTGAACGGCCGGGAGGCCGCTCACATTGAGACGGTTAGGAGGCTGCTAGAGGCACGAAAGGCGGAGCGGGGCGCGAGTCCTTGGGTCGCCGGCGTCATCGCCGACCTTACGAAACCAGGGGCGTGTGATCTTATCTGGGAGGTTCTCGACCGACACGAGGCTTCATTACAAGCAGTATTTGTGAACACCCCTACACCCGCCGTGAATGAGCCGGCATTGCTTCACGACGGCGACTGGTCCGACGCCGTTCAGGGACTGGTGCGATTCCCAGACGAGATCATCCGCCGTGCTGCCGAGGTGATGTGTGCGTCCGGGGGTGGTGCGGTCGTGGTGAACGCTTCGTGTTCGGCAAGAGCACCGGTGGATTCTGCGTTCTATTTGGCGAATACGCTGCGATCTGTCTCGGTCTCGCAGGCCAAAGCCTATGCGCGGCGGTATGCACCCGCAGGAGTTCGGGTCAACGTTCTCCTCACGGGCTACGTCGATACGAAGCTCACTCGTGGAGCTGCGGCAAGACTGGCGCTAGGAGATCAGCAGAATCCCGATGAAGTGTGGAAGACGTGGGAGATCGCAATTCCACTCCGGCGCTTTGCTCAACCCGATGAGATCGCCAAGGCGGCCGCTTTCCTGCTCAGCGACGAGGCTTCGTACATTACTGGCGCTGCACTTGAAGTGGACGGCGGCTTGTCCACTCTGCATTACAACTTCTGAGGAGATACGGAGACCCGAAAATGAGAAAGCTCAAACGGATTGTGGTGCTCGACCGCATAATACTTTTGCAGAGACAGTGGCAAGAACTCAGGGAAATGGCCGATGAACTGATCGAGTACGCCGGGCTGAGCAACGCCGAGATTCTGAAGAGGCTTGAGGACGAGGCGGATAGGACGGAAGGTCCAATGTGCTGGACTCAACTCGCTCAGGAAGAAATGACGGCGCAAGAAATAGGTGGGCGTGTGCGAGGTGCAGATGGCGTAATAACCTGCTGGACCGGTATCCCTGACGCCGTATTATTGCAGAACCCTGACCTGAGGTATTTGGGATTCTGGACGAACTTGGTGGACCATCGCGTCAACCTCGCACTGGCCAAAGCACGTGGCATTACCGTCGATTACATTCCAGATTATGGGACTGATTCAGTGGCGGAAATGACGTTGGCCGGAATGCTGGCCGTAAGCAGGGAGATTTTGATCAACGCCCAGGATGTCAAGCGCGGTTCATGGACCTATGAACTGCTCAAGACTGGAAAGCGAGTACCGACAATTGATCAGATTCCGCAGAGGATGCTGAAAGGGAAGGCGCTGGGCCTAGTTGGATTTGGGCGCATCGGTCAGCGGGTTGCTGAGCTTGCCTTGGCGTTCGGTATGCGTGTTTCATATTGGAGTCAAACTCCGCGGGAAGAGTGGTCGAGTCGGGGCGTTCTCTACCGCTCGCTGCCAGAGGTGTTTTCTGAGTCCGACATAGTGTCTGTGCACCTCTCGCCGTATGCGCCAGCGAGAATTATCTCTGCTGACCTTCTTTCCCATATCCGCGACGGTGGAATATTCATCAACACTAGCGCGGGGCGATTAGTCGATCAAGGCGCATTGTGGCGCGAACTTGAATCGAAGCGACTTACCGCCTACATTGACGTCTACGAAAACCTGCCACCTCGGCGGACGATCGGGCAATTGATGGGTCGGAATGTGTTCACGTATCGAGCCGCGTGGTTCACTCAGGAGGCGGTGACGTACAAAGGCGATACCCTCGTCGGCAAGCTTCGCGCGTTTCTCGAAACACAATCGAACTAGAGGCGTTTTCAACGATTGTCGGTAGATAATGAGCGAGCCGAAGCGGTCGGCGAGCATAGTTAAGGAGTATTCTGCGAGATCGTGGGGCGTCAGGCCCTGCAACGGATGCACCTGCTTTCATTTGGGGGTGCCAACCTCGCAGCATTTGAGATGTATCGCTCGGCTGCCCAAGCGCCCAAGCAGTACATCGAAATAGAGAATCGTCGGCCCACGCGTGAGCCTGTTCCCACACCGCCGATTTTACCGACGTGGCATTAAAATCAGTGATTTACGCTCTCTCTACTCGCGCCAGCCAGTTTCTATTTCTTGCAATGTCGCTCTCGGGGAGCCAAATCCTCTAGAGCCGGCTCTACGCCATTAATGCGGGCGGACCCCACCCCTGACTGATCCCAACAACCTGACTGAACCATGGTAACAGCGAGTTCAGCCGCTCATCGCTAGTTTAGGGATGTCGTCTTTCGCGACCGGCCCTGGGGTGTCAGAGTTCAGCGAACGGCAACGCGAGGACTTTCGGTGCCAAGGGCAGCCGGACCTCTCCCGGGTGAATAACAAACCCTGGCCCTGCCCTTTCGCCGAGGTCTTCTTGGAAGGCGCGAATCCCACTTGCCATTGCCGGACGAGGCGTCGAGGATAGCTTCACCTCTATCGGAATCAATTTGCCGCCGGCTTCGACAACCAGATCGACCTCCACTCCCGCCGACGTGCGCCAGAAGTGGACCTGAGGCTCTTCGCCGCGGTTGACGAAGGCTTTCACGATTTGTAGAAGCACGGCGGTTTCAAAGATGGGCCCGCCCAACGGACCCGCTGCCGCGTGCTGCGGATCTTTCAAGCCGGCCAGGTAGCAAAGCGTGCCGGTGTCCGTGAAGTAGATCTTCGGCGTCTTGACCAGGCGTTTCCCAACGTTGGCATGGTACGGCCGCAGCACGATGACCTGGAAGGTCGCTTCGAGCACCGAGAGCCACGCTTTGGCGGTGTTCACCGCAACCCCAAGATCGCGCGCAATGTCGGTGAGATTAAGCAGTTGGCCGGTTCTGGCTGCAAGTGCGCGCAGGAAACTCTGAAACGAGATGAGGTCCCCAATCTGGCGCAGCGAGCGGACATCGCGCTCAAGGTAAGTCTGCACGTAACTGGAATGCCAGAGCGAGATATCGCGATCGGGCTCGGCGACCAGTTCCGGATATCCGCCGCGCAGAAAGCTCTGCCACAGATCCACCGGCGCGATGCCGTTGACGGCCGGATGCGTCTTCGCTCGTTCCCAAGGGAGCGGATCGTGCGACCTCCCAACCTCCTCGCGTTGTGAGACGGGCAGCAACCGTAGCATGGCGGCCCTGCCGGCCAACGATTCCGTGACTCGTTCGGCCAGAAGAAGATTCTGCGATCCCGTCAGAAAGTACTGACCGCGCGCGTTCCGGCGTTCATCGATGCTCTCCTTTATATACGGCAACAGGTCTGGTGCGTACTGGACCTCGTCAAAGATGACCGGCGCTGGATGCATCTCCAAGAAACCGCGCGGGTCGGCCGCCGCCGCGGCGCGCACGTCGGGCGGTTCCAGCGAGACATAACCAGACACTTGGCCGAAGACATGCTTCAGCAAGGTGGTCTTGCCTGATTGACGTGGCCCCGTCAGGACTACCGCGGGGAACTGGGCAGCAGCCTTTCGCAGAACGGGCTCCAGCGCACGCGGAATGTACCGGCGACGCACAAACGGACCTCCACTTGCAATTATGCATTACAACTACATATTTGCAAAGGGGTGCCGGCATGAGTCTTGACAAAATATCACATTAGATATAGTCTAATGCCTTGATAGACGCCGAGGCGATTAAACGGTCCTTGGAAGGCAGCGGGTTACGGTGCACTCCGCAGCGCTACGCCGTGATGGCATTCTTGATGGAACACAACCGGCATCCCACGGCCGCGGAAATCTTCGAAGCCGTGAATAGCGTGGATCCGCGCTCTTCAAGGGCCACGACTTATAACAATCTGCGGGACCTGGTGCAGGCGGGTTTGGTGCGTGAAGTGGCCGTCGAGGGCCGCGCGGCGCGATTCGATGCGAAAGGCATGCGGCATCACCACTTCATCTGCGACCGCTGCGGCAATGTTGAGGACATTGAGTGGTACGACGTGCCCAGGCCTGCCTCGGGCCGCCTCGGTAAGCGGATTGTTCGCGAATGCGAACTCATTTTCCGGGGGCTCTGCACGAAGTGCGCTTCGCGGAAAGCTTCCCGTTAGGTGTCTCAGGAGTGTGGACAAGCGTTGATTGGCGCCCGTCAGCAGGCGCGGCCGGCGATTGCGAGAATGGGATCGCCCAATGGGTTCCTGTTTCGTCGCCGTTTTTGAGGTTGTTCGAAAGAGGAGGAACACATGGAGAAAAAACTCGCCACCTCGGCAGGGGCATCTGCGTCCGACAAGCAGGAGCAAAACATGCCAACTGAAACCATGTCAACTGAAGCCAAGTGCCCGGTATCGGGCGGCGCCCGCAGACAGGCGGTGACGAACGCCGACTGGTGGCCGAATCAGCTAAACCTGAAAATCCTGCACCAGCACCCTCCCCTGTCCAATCCGATGGGCAAGCAATTCAATTATGCCGAAGAATTCAAGAGTCTCGACCTCAATGCCGTGATCCAAGATCTCCATACCGCGATGACGGCGTCGCAGGAATGGTGGCCGGCGGACTTTGGCCACTATGGGCCGTTTTTCATTCGTATGGCGTGGCACAGCGCCGGCACGTACCGTATCGGCGACGGCCGCGGTGGCGCGGGCCATGGCACCCAACGTTTTGCGCCTCTCAATAGCTGGCCCGACAATGTCAACCTCGATAAAGCGCGCCGGCTGCTCTGGCCGATCAAGCAGAAGTACGGCCGGAGAATCTCCTGGGCCGACCTCATGATTCTCGCCGGCAACGTTGCGTTGGAGTCGATGGGATTCAAGACCTTCGGTTTCGGCGGCGGGCGCGAGGACGTCTGGGAGCCCGACGAGGACATTTTCTGGGGTCCCGAGGGAAAGTGGCTGGCGGACGAGCGCTACCGCGCCGAGCGTCAGCTCGACAATCCTCTCGCCGCCGTGCAGATGGGCCTGATTTATGTGAATCCGGAAGGGCCCAACGGAAATCCGGATCCGATCGCCGCGGCCCGGGATATCCGCGAGACGTTCGCCCGCATGGCGATGAATGACGAGGAGACGGTCGCGCTGATTGCCGGCGGGCATACATTCGGCAAGACCCACGGCGCCGCCGATCCGAACAAGTATGTCGGCCCCGAACCCGAAGCCGCCCCCATCGAGCAGCAAGGCCTGGGCTGGAAGAACACCTTTGGCAGCGGCCATGGCGACGACACGATCGGCAGCGGGCTGGAAGTCACATGGACCACTACCCCAGTGAAGTGGAGCAACAACTTCCTGGAAAACCTGTTCGGTTATGAGTGGGAACTGACGAAGAGCCCGGCCGGTGCGCACCAGTGGAAGCCGAAGGGCGGCGCGGGCGCCGGCACCGTTCCCAATGCCCAGGATCCGTCGAAGCGGCACGCTCCCATGATGCTCACGACGGACCTCTCCCTGCGGATGGACCCGATCTATGCGCCGATCGCGAAGCGATTCCACGACCATCCCCAGGAGTTCGCGGACGCGTTCGCCAAGGCGTGGTTTAAATTGACGCACCGCGACATGGGGCCTCTCTCGCGTTACCTGGGTCCGCTCGTTCCGAAGGAGCCCCAGTTGTGGCAAGACCCTGTTCCCGCGGTCGATCATAAACTAATCGGCGAGCAGGACATCGCTGCTCTCAAGGCTAAGATCCTCGCATCCGGGCTTTCGATTTCGCAACTCGTCATGACTGCCTGGGCGTCGGCGGCCACGTTCCGCGGCTCCGACAAGCGCGGCGGGGCTAACGGGGCGCGCGTCCGCCTGGCGCCGCAGAAGGATTGGGAAGTAAACGAGCCGGCCAATTTGGCAAAAGCCCTCGAAACGCTGGAGGCGATCCGCAAGGATTTCAATCGCTCGCAGTCCGGCGGGAAGAAGGTCTCGCTTGCCGACCTGATCGTTCTCGGCGGCTGCGCAGCCGTCGAAGAAGCCGCGAAGAAGGCCGGGCACGACGTGAAGGTTCCCTTCTCGCCGGGGCGCACGGATGCTTCGCAGGAACAGACCGAGGTGCACACGTTCGCCGTCCTGGAGCCGGCCGCGGACGGGTTCCGTAACTACGTCCGGAACGGACACCAAAGACCGGAGGAACTGCTAGTGGATCGGGCGCAGTTGTTGACGCTGACTGCCCCCGAGATGACGGTTCTCCTCGGCGGCATGCGCGCCCTGAATGCTAACTTCGGGCAGTCCAAACACGGCGTCTTCACCAACCGGCCCGGGATGCTGACGAATGATTTCTTCGTCAACCTGCTCGACATGAAGACGAAGTGGCAGCCTTCCTCTGCATCCGAAGGGGCGTATGAGGGGCGCGATCGCGCGACGGGCGCAATCAAGTGGACCGGCACGCGTGTCGACCTGGTCTTCGGTTCGGACTCCCAGCTCCGGGCAATCGCGGAAGTCTATGCATGCGACGACTCGAAAGAGACGTTTGTGAAGGACTTCGTGGCTGCGTGGAACAAGGTGATGAACCTCGATCGCTACGACCTTGCCTGAGCTCGGTTAGCGCCGAGTAACCCCAAACCGGGAGGAACGGCCGAGATCCACGTGGCTCGAGCTGCGAGGCTCCCTACGGCCGCTCCCGGTTCGCGATCATCTCTCTTTCCGCGGCAACGAATCCCCAGGTGATCCACACCTTTCCCAGCAGCACGCTGCGGAAAAGCTCCCGCGCTTTTTCCCGCTCGCCGTTGAACAGGTGCCAATTGCCCACCCCATAAGCCACCGTATCGAAGCGCAGTTCCGCCTCCACATCGGACCCGTCGCGCGGCGGATCCGGAGGCATAATCTGCGCTTCCGTCAGCCGGCCCTGGTAGAGCCGGACCAGGTTCAAATAATTCAGCGTGTGGGCTTCGGTATTGGTCATTTCCGGGGTGATGGCCGCGAGCGCTTCCGCCGCTTCCTTCGGCCGGTTGGCCCGGCGCAGCGCGGCGTACAGCCAGTTGGTGGAATTGATGCGCTCGTCGGTGTTGGGCGCCGCGTCCACCGCGTGCCGGAAGGCGTCCGCCGCCTCGGCGAAGTGACCCAGGAAGTAGTGCGCCAGGCCGAGGTGGTACCACGCATCGATCTTCTTGGGATTGAACTCCGCGGCATTTTGCAGGTCCGCCAGGGCCTTCTCGAAATCCCGCAACGGCAGTTCGCGATGCCCACGTTCGATCAGCAAGTCGGCATTACTCGGATCGATCGACAAACCGCGCGTGCACGTGGCGACGGCTTCCCGCTCCTGCCAAACGGCGGCTTGGGCCCGGGCCAGTTTCAGTATCAGGCCCAGGTTCGTAGGATCGTCGCTCAGGGCCCTCCGCGCAGCCGATACCACCCCCTTTTCATCGGCAATGGAAAAATATTTCATCCCCAGCGGCGAACTGGCTTCGGGGAGGAGCTTGCCGCCCGGCTGTCCAAACGCCAACGGCGCGAGCAACGCGGCGAGTACGGTCAAGAGTTTCATGGTAGGAGGAAATTATATCGCCACGGCAGGCTCCCAAGCGAGCCCCAGAATTGTCCAATGCGGAATGAGCCTGAACGGGAGATTCGATTCCAATGCGGGGCGAGCCTGAAAGTGGAATTCGATTCCAACGCGAGATGAGCCTG
>Ga0326728_10012110_pt1 | contig 19336 bp, 13 predicted proteins | sample MB3enrmetagenome_FD_207602 | JGI IMG/M metagenome (GOLD analysis project Ga0326728, IMG submission 207602) | Lab enriched peat soil microbial communities from McLean, Ithaca, NY, United States - MB31MN | ecosystem: Environmental > Terrestrial > Soil > Wetlands > Peat | place: USA: New York... | reverse complement strand
GTCGAACGCTCTCATCAGCAATGCCGCCCGGTCGATTTCCGGCAATTTCTGGAGCCCCGCGAGCACGGCGTTCAACTCTTCCTTCCCCTCGGCCTGCGCGTAAGGGCTGGCCTGGGGATCGCGCAGGTCGTCATCGAGAACGACGTGGCGCGATGACTTACGCAACCCTTGCAAAAACAGATTGCGGGCAATCGTGAAAAGGTAGCCTTTCACCGTCGCCATGCGGATCGGCTCCGGGGAAGTCCACACGCGCACAAACGTTTCCGATGTGATGTCCTCCGCCTCCCCGTGCTCGCCCGAAAGATAGAACGCGAAGCGGTACACGTCCGGCGCGTACTTCTTGTAGAGCGCGCCGAATTCGGTCATGCGTCCACCCGAAAGAAGTTATCCATTTGCCGCCCAAAAGTTACACCGGCGTAAGGCCGCGATTGCGCAGTGCATCAAATTCCGAAAATTCCACTCATGATGTCGGACCACGCATGCGCCATCATGCCCGGACGCAGGCTCTTGCGCCAGAGAGCGAGCAAGCCGAAAAGCGCGCCATAGACCGCGATCTTCACGCACGCTTCGATTCCCTGATAGCCATGGGCGATTCCGAACAGCAAGGCCTGCAAAACCAACGCGATCCACTTCCGATGCGTGAACGCCTCGAATTGTCTTTGGAAGTAGCCGCGAAACGCAAATTCTTCGCAGATACCGGCGCTGATGCAAACCCCAATCCACAGAACAATTTCCACGGCTCGTTGCGGCAAGTAGGTCTGGATCGAAGCCGCGTGCTCGGGCCCCAGCCAACGATCCCACGCCTTATCGATTCCGATCCAAGCGCCCCAGAAGCCGAGAGCGATCGCCACGTCAACCAGAACGTCTCTTGCGCTCGCCCATCGTCCGCCAATCACTTCGCTCAGCTTCACGCCGGTCTTGCGAAGGCCGGCCCTCCACACATACGCGAACAGGCCCCACTCCGTGACGATGAGTGAGAGGTACAGCGGCAGCAAGTTCGGATGCTGCTGCAACATCCCAGGCTCCGAGCGCGCGTGCCGCTGAAAAAGCGCCCCGATCACGGCCATCCCCAAGAACAACGCTACGAGCAGCGCCGTATGCCACCAGGGGACAACGCGCTTTGGACTTGGAGATTCGATTCTCGGCATCGCGATCGTCGCCATAGCCTCTCCTTCTCGCAAGAGAACCTGATTCCGAAAGCGCAGGGCTTCTCGATGCGCTACCGTGAAAAGTGCGTTCTCTCGTAGAAGGTATCCACGAAGTGCCGGAAAGTTACACTCGGAATTCGAACGAGCACTGCCGAACGGGTGGCCCCCGCGCCCCAGCGCCGTAGGCGCGACAGAAGTTAGCCTGCCCGCCGTGGAGGGAGGGCCGCCCCTACGGCGGAAAAAGCAATCGCAAATTTGAAATTTGAGATTCCACAGTGGGAGAGGAACCCAGGTGCAAGTTCGGCGCCTGGGGAGCCCGCTGAGGAGAACCCTGCCGGCAGGCAGGCACTAGATTCTTCGGCCGCAAAAGGCGCGGCCTCAGAATGACAGGCTTTGGCGGGCGGCGCAGCGTTTCAGCGGATCGAACGTGGGGCAACGGCGGGCGGAATCTCTCCGCATGCTTTGTGCTCTCTGTGCCCTTTGTGTTGAAAATGCCGCACGGTTAAGCGCCGAGCGGGGCTCCGGCGCGGACGATCATTCTAATAAGCCTGAGGCTCAACCTTTTGCGAACGGCTCAGATAGGCAACCAGCGCGGTGAACAAAACAGCGGCGAGAGCAAACTTCATCCAGACAGGCGCGTCCGTGGGCGAGAAGAACGCTTCAATGACTCCGGCGACGATGAGCAGCGGCACGGTCCCGAGCATGAGTCGCGACGCCCGACCGCCGGCCTGCGCGAGCGAATCGCGTCTGGGCAGAAGCCCCGGGAACAGCATTCCGCGCGCGATCTCGAAGCCCGCTCCGCCGGCGATGAAAATGGCCGGAAGCTCGAGCACGCCGTGCGCCGCAACGAAGCTCCACAATTGCAGCGCCATTCCGGCTCTCCACGTCGCCGCGCCCACAACGCCGATATTGATTCCGTTGAGAACCATCATCCAGAGCGTGCCGACGCCCGCCGTGATTCCCGACGCGAAGGTCATGAAGGCGACCGTGAGGTTGTTCGTCATGATGCCGGAGGAAGCCAGCGGCTTGATCGTCACGACCGACTTGGTCCACATTTCGTGGCGTTCGATGTATCCCATCATCTCCGGCCCCAGGAGCCGCGAGGCGAACGCCGGATCGTGGATCGTCACGAGCCACGCGGCGATTCCGGTCACGAAAAAGATGATCGTCGCCAGGGCGGTCTGCCGCCAGACGCTGCGGAAAATCGCCGGATAGGTGTAACGGTAGAATCCGACCAGGCCGCTCACCTTCGGTTTGCGGCCCATGTAAATCTGGTTGTGGGCGCTGCCGAGAAGCTGGTTCAGGTAGGCGGCCAGTTGCTTGCTGGTGGCATCTTCGCGTACCGTGGCGAGGTCGGATGCGGTCTGACGATATAATAGTCCGAGTTCCTGTAGCTCGAGGTGACTCAGTGTCCGCACGCCGCGGCGTCCAGCGCGATCGACAAGATTTTCCAGGCGCGTCCAGTACGGCTTGCGCTTTTCGAGCCAGCGCGTAGAGATCATGTCGCTTCCACCTTTTAGCTCAGGCCCGCCGCCCGACCCGACCGGATCGGGAGCCGCCGCTCTGGACGACAAGCTTACCATCGAAACTCCGGAGCAAACCGACCTGGAATTTCCGATTGCGGGGATCGGGAGCCGATTCCTCGCCCTGGCGTTCGATTCCGTTCTGCAGATCGCGGCCTTTGTCCTTCTTAGCATCCTGTCGGGGCTGGTATCCAACACAGCCATCATGGCGGCGCCGTCGGCGGGCACTTGGATTGCGGCCATCTTCATTCTTGTCAGTTTTGTGTTGTTCTACGGCTACTTCGCGATCTTCGAGGCCGTCTGGAACGGACAGACGCCCGGCAAGCGTCTCGCGCGAATTCGCGTCATCAAGGATTCGGGTCGCCCGATCACTCCGTCGGAAGCCGTCGGCCGAAACCTCATGCGCATCGTGGATCAACAGCCGCTCTTCTTCTATGGTGTGGGAATCTTCACCGCGCTGATGAACCGCCAAAACAAGCGCCTGGGGGATTTCGTCGCCGGGACCGTCGTGGTCCACGAGAAGAAGCTCGCCGATATTCGACCGCTGTGGCAAGCGCCCGCGGAGTCTGCGGGTCCGGCGACCCCATACGGAGCCGCGCGGCTCAGCCCGGAAGAGGCGAACTTGATCGAAACCTTTCTCAACCGACGCGAAGCGCTCGCTCCCGACGTCCGTTATCGCATGGCCGACCAGATTTTTGTCCGTATCCGGGCGAAGCTGACTCTTCCCGACGCGGGCTATCCTTCCGTGGAGAAGATTCTCGAATCGCTCGCCGCCGAGCGTCGCTCCTCCGCGCGCTACGTCTGAATCCCGCCGCGCTCGCGCCCTGGCGGTTTCGCGGCCGCGCGCCTACTGATGTGTGATGCGAGCGCAAATCGGCAATACAATACGCGTCCATGCCACCGCGCCAAGCAAGGCTCGCAATCGTGCCGCTGATTCTTGCCGCCGCGCTGCTCTGCGGCGCTTCGGCCGCGCCGCAGACTTCGCTCTCGGCGGCGATGAGCGCAGCGGTGTCTCGGATGCCCGCTGAACCCGGCGCGATCATCGTCCAGGACGTGACTTCCGGTTCCATTCTCGCCGCGCGAGGACTCGACGTCGCCGCGCATCGCCTCGATCGCCCCGGCTCGACGGTAAAGCCGTTCGTGCTGATGGCGCTGCTGGAATCCGGGCGTCTCGATCCGGAGCAGCGGATCGTTTGCCGGCGTATGCTCACCATCGGCGGCACGCGCATGGACTGCACGCATCCGGCGAACGTTTCCCAGATCGATGCGGAAGCCGCGATCGCGTGGTCCTGCAACACGTACGTTTCCGAGGTCGCGACGCGGCTCAGCGCCCGCGAATTGGTGCAGGCGTTCCGCAAAGCCGGCCTCGACTCTCCCACCGGCCGCGCAAGCAACGAGGCGACCGGCACAATTTCCCTCCCTGCCAACCGCTCGGAATTGCAACTCGAAGCGCTCGGCAGCTGGGGCATCGAGGTCACGCCACTCGAGCTGCTCGAGGCGTACCGGAAACTCGCGCTGCGCCGCCGCGAGTGGCGCTCCGGCCCCGACGCGCCGGTCTTCGCGGGACTCGCGGATTCCGTTGCGTATGGCATGGCGCATGCTGCTTCCGTCGCCGATATGAGCGCCGCGGGAAAGACCGGCACGGCTTCGTCAGCGGATTCGCTGCGCTCGCACGGATTTTTTGCCGGCTACGCTCCGGCCGACCGGCCGGAAATCGTCGTGTTGATCTACCTCGAAAATGGCCGGGGCATGGATGCCGCCGCGCGCGCCCGGCCAATTTTTTCCGCATACGCGAAGTACAAAAGGCCATGAAGGCGCGACGATGCGCATTCGCGTTCCTGCTTCTAGCTGCGGCGTGCTGCACAGCGCGCGGTCAGGACATTCGCGTCGGCGTTTACACGCTGCGCCCGCCCGCTGAAATGACCATCCGAGCAACCGATGGGACGCTCCACTGGCGAACGTGCGCCACCTGCGCGGATTCCACCGGCGACGTGTTGGCGCTCGGCGCCGCAGGATCGCAAATCATTCTCGGCGCGGCCGGACGCACGCCGGAACTGTTTCTCGCCGGCCGGTATCGTCTCGAAGCCGCCGATTTGCAACCCATCAGCGCGCACTTCCCTCTTCGCGTGGCCGCGCGCGACGGACGCCTGCAAATCGTCGCGACGCTTCCGCTTGAAGAGTACGTGGCCGCCGCACTGACCGCGGAGACCGGCGATCGCACGCAGGACGAAAATAGGAAAGCGATGGCCGTCGCGGTTCGTACGTATGCGGTGCGATTTCGCGGACGGCATGCCGCCGAAGGGTTCGATCTCTGCGACAACACGCACTGCCAAGTCGTTTCGTGGACGGCGCCCAATCCCGGCGCGGTGGCGGCGGCCGAGGCAACGAAGGGCTTGCTGCTCTGGTACGGCGGCGCGCCGGCAGAAACCTACTACCACCAGAATTGCGGCGGGACCACAGCATCGGCGAGCGAGGTCTGGCCAGGGTCGGATGCGCCTTACCTTCGCACGCACGCCGACCCATATTGCATTTTGCCGCGTCCGCAAACCTGGGAATCCACGATTACCGTGGCGGAGATTGACGCTGCGCTGCGCGCCGCGGGGCTCGACGTTCCGCGCGGCTGGACCGCGCTCGAAATCGCGGCGCGCTCCGAGAGCGGCCGCGCGGCGCTCGTGCGGCTCGACGGCGGCTCGCCGTCCAACGTCGCGATCTCAGCCTCGACGTTTCGCTTCGCCGTGGATCGCGCCCTCGGCTGGAACAAGATCCGAAGCGATCTCTACAGCGTGCGCGCGGCCGGGGACCGCATTGTGTTTTCCGGACGCGGCACAGGACACGGCGTGGGCTTATGCCAAGACGGGGCGGAAGAAATGGCGCGCGAGGGCAAAGACTTTAAGCAAATTCTCAGCTTCTATTATCCCGGCACGGAACTCGGCGCGCGGCCCGCCCCTGCCTGGCAGATTCGGACGGGCGATCGCTTCGAGCTGCAAACCCTCGCGCCCGATCAGGATTCCGCAATTCTTCCCATCGCAGCGCGGCTCCTCACGGAAGACGAACAGGCCGTGGGCTGGCGGCTTCCCTTCACGGTGCGGCTGCAAATCTATCCGTCGCTGGAGCTCTATCGCGACGCAACCGGCCAGCCCGGCTGGGTGGCGGCCTCGACGCGCGGGAAGACAATCCGCCTACAGCCGCTCGCGGAACTGCGCGCGAAAGACATTCTCGAATCCACGCTGCGCCACGAATTGTTTCATCTGCTCATCGAATCGCGCGCGCGGCCGGGCATTCCCATCTGGTTTCGAGAGGGACTCGTGCTCTATCTGTCCGGCACTGCGGCGGGCGCCAACCCGGCTGCGGCCGGCGCGTCCGGCAGCATGACCGAAAGGCAGATGGAATCGATTTTCGAGAATTCGCAGGATCGCGAGGAGTTGGGGCGCGCTTATGCCGCGGCGCAGTCGCGCGTTGCGGCGCTTGTGGCGCAGTACGGAAAGGATGCGGTGCTGGGCTGGTTAGGCAGCGGGCTTCCCGCCGGAGTCTCCGCTTCGAGCGGCGCACGCCCCCAGCATTGAACACGTGGTGAGCCAGGAAGCGAGCATCAGCAAATAAGCCAAGAGGAGACGAAGCACGAGACTCACGGTTTCCATGTTTGCGGTCGCGTCCGGCCCTGTCGGCCTCCAACTCAAATCCCAATTCGAGGCCCAGACACCGACAATCGCGGCAATCGCTACGACGATCCAATAATCAAGCCGCGCGATCGTTCGGCCCCACGCAACGAGACCTTTCTTGCCGAATCCGCGAAAACCAAGATTCGCGGTTTGCAACGCCGGAGGAAGGAGCAATCCCACCGCAACGATCCATTGCAGAACGAATTGGCCGAGCGCGTAGGCATTTTCGAGCGCGTTCAGCGTAACGTGCCGCCGCAACCAGACGGGAAACTCCGAACGGAGAAATGTGGGGACCTGCTCGGAGTACGCGTCCAGACCATCGAACAGGCGCCACAGGAGGTAGGCGATCAGCAGCCAAATCACGAAGGCGGCCAGGTGGCGAAACGCGCGGCCGAACGTGGCGCCCAGGCAGGCTCGCCCATCCGCGGCGCGGTCGCGAAAATAATCAAGCGTGCCGCCGTGCAGAACCAGCGCGCCACAAAGGAGTCCCACCGCTCCGAAGACGCTGGCGGCAACTTGCCAAACGTGAGCGACCGGAATCCAGAGCCACAAAGTAAAACAAACGCAGAGCACGAGATTGCCGAAGAACTGGATCAGCCAAACCCAACCGCTGCGAAAGGCCGCGGAGTAGGCGGGACGAATCAGCGAGAAGCGGCTCACGGCTGCACCTCCAAGGTGGCGGCATCTGTAGTGGCCGAGACACCGGATTGATACATGGGCGAGACCTTCGCCGGGCTCACGCGGAACTTGCCGGGATTGACGATCTTCAGCAAGTACGTGTAGACGCGCGTTCCGTTGAAATACGTATCGAAGAACGCGGCGTGGTCGTCGTAGAATTCGCGGCGTTCGAAGAACGTCTGCCACCACGGCGGCTTCTGATCGAAAGCGTAGAGGTCGTCGCGCGTGACGAACTCGGCGCCGGCCGGAATCGGGTCTTCGATGAGCAGGTAGCGCCACTCGCCGCCGCCGATGGTAACGCGGACGGCAAGAAGATCGCCGACGTGCACATCGCCGGAGAGCGGATCGAGATGATAGACGATCTTTCCGTTCACGCTTTGCGCCGTCATTCGGAAATAGTCGCGCGTGATGTTCAGCGAGAGACCGTTGCTTTGCACGAGGCGCTTGTCGGCCGAGTAGTAGCTGCCGTTGGCCGACCAGTACAGGCGGCCCGTTCCGGACTTGTGCACGACGATTTCATTTGCGCCGGGCTTGAGATCGGCCGTATTGAGATGAATCGAAGGTTGAACAGGATTGAAGGCGTCCGCGGATGTGAATTGCTTGGTGAACACCTGCTTGCCGTTGACGAATACGTCGGCCTTAAAGTTCGCGTTCAGTTCGTGGCTCGTCTTCACGTATTCGGTCAAGCCGAAAATCACCATCGCGGTTTCTTCGGTGCTGTCCCAATAGAAGCCGCCGTCGCGGTGATTCACCAGCCAGAACGCGGCTTTCGGCAGCAACGGGCTCGAAGGATCCTGGTGGCTGAGGAGTTGCACGGCATACGCGGTCGTATCCGCCGAATCATCCCACTCGAACTCCAGGAAGTAATCGTAGTTGGCGGGCCAGGAGGCTTCCTGATCGTTGACCTTGGCCTTGGACTCGAGCTCGGCGGCGATTTGCTTTGCGCGCGCGGCATCTCCGGCAGTTTCGAGCGCGAGGCCCAGCATGGCAAGGCCCTTCGTGTTCATCGAGTTGCGCGCATCCCACGCGGCGTTCAGCCATTCCGGCTTCGATGCACCGTTGAGCGCGAGCGCGTAATTCACAAACGCCCGCAAATCGGGCCGCATGTTCGGATATTTCGCGAACGAATTGGAAAGAAATTGCACGCCGTGCGCCAGCGAGTCCGAATCCACGTTCACGCCCGCCGCGCGCGCCTGGCCGTATCCGCTCACGACGTACGCGGTCATAAAGACCTGACTCTCATCGTCCTTCCACCAGCCCCAGCCGCCGTCGTCATGCTGGAAATCCTTGAGGCGGTCGAGGCCGGCTTGAATCTGCTTCTCCAGCTCGGGCGTGTCCACGGTCGCCTGAATGTGCAAATCCTTCATTGCTTTCGCGACGACAATGTCGGGCAGAAAACTCGACATCGTCTGCTCGGTGCATCCGTAGGGATAGCTGGTCAAATAATTCAGCGCGGCGAAGAGGCTGCCCGCGATGGAGGAATTGACCGAGATGTCGAGCGACTGCGCGGCTTGGGCAGGATCGCCCGGGAGATTCACGCTTGCGGTTTGCTGCTGATCTTGCGCCGAGATCGTTCCCGAAGCGGCTTCCGTTTGCTTTACGCCGTAGGGGATCACGGGGAGCGTGATCTCCATGGCGTCGGATTCCTGATCGGTCAGGGCCTTGACGAGAAGATCGGCTTGCGCCACGGACTGCGCGCGCACGCGCCAGTCGAGTTTCGCCTGGCCATTGCTGGGGACATTGACGTCGCGCGTCGCGCCGTCGAGCACGTCGAGGCCTTTCAAGTCGAGTGAAACGCGGGCGGTCTTTGCGTCCGGCAAATAATTCTGCACGATGGCCGAGACGACCACTTCGTCGCCCTGGCGGAAGAAGCGCGGCACGGCCAAGCGTACGAGCAAATTCTTGCGCACGATGACGCGGTTGATCGCGCTGCCGACTTTCGTGTCCGAGGTGACGCCGCGCACGGTCGCGCGCCACGTGGTCAGGGAATCGGGGAATTCGAGCGTCGTCTGCGCGCGGCCCGTTGCGTCCGTGCGGATGTCGGCGAGCCAGTAGGCGGTGTCCGGGAAATTCTTGCGAATCTGCGGCTGGACGAGATTTGCGGGCTTCAATTGCGCGAGATCGCGGCGGGAGTTCACGCCGCTGCCGGCGCCCCCGGCGAGAATCATCGCTTTCTTGCCCGCTTCCCCGCTGAAATAGAACTGAAGCGACGTATCCATGCCCACGCGGTCAAACACCTCGCCGAAGAACGCGCTGAAAATGTCTCCCGACTGGTCGGGGTGAATCGCGTAGATGGCTTCGTCCACGATTCCGAGGCTGAATTCGCCCGCGACGGGATGGCCGCTCGCGTCGTGCGCGGTAATCGTATAGGCGGCTCTTTCTCCCGGCTCGAATTGCGCCTTTACCGGTTGAACGTCGATTTGAAGCTGCTGTTGGACCGCCGGGGCCTTCAGATCCTTGCTCGCCTGGTAGAGCTGGTTGTCGTGCAGAAACGAGACAGAGAGATAGACATTGGGCTGATCATCGCTGGTGATGGGCACATCCACCGTCACGCTATCGGAAGTCGCGTGGACGACGCGTTGCGTTTGGATCGTGCGCCGCTCGGTCGTGATCAGGAGATACGAATCCGGCACGCCGGTCATGATGAGGACGTGCGCGGTGTCTCCAACGCTATACGTCTTCTTATCGGCCTCGATGCGAATCTGGCGGCCCTCCCCGCCCCACTCGATTTCGCCGGCACCGATGATCCAAAGGTAGGTCTCGCTAGTGACGGTGCGGCCTTCCGGCGTCTGCGCGGAGACGCGCAGGCGATAGCTGCCGCTATCAGGAGCCGTGAACGAAACGCGGGCGGCGCCGTCGGCGCCGGTCTGCGCGTTGCTGGAGGCGACGGGCTGCTCGCTACCGCGCGAACCGCTATTGCTGTAGGCCCAGGTCCAACGCAGCAATTCGACGTGCACGGCGGTGTGAATCGGATTGCCGTCGTAATCTTTGGCGATGGCGTCGGCCTGAATCGTGTCGCCCGTCTTGTACACGTAGCTCTGCGCGTTGATTCCCACGGCGAAGCTGCCGTACGTGGCGATAACGGAATTGACGCCGGAGATTTCGCGGTTGGCGGCGTCCGTGACGCGAGCTTCGATGCGATAGCGCACGTCGTAGTGGTGCTCGTCCAATTGCGTCGGGATGTGGACGACGAGTTTTCCGTTGGCATCGAGCGTGCCGCTTTGCTCGGAGATTTGCTCACCCGCGTATTCTTCGTCGTCGCCGGTGTCGTCGCTCTCGGCGCCGCCTTCCTGCTCCATCGAATCGTCTTCCTCATCGCTCTCGATGAACGGCGACCAATACGTCGAAGTGTGCACGACGTACTTCACGCTTGCGCCCGCGACCGGTTCGCCGAAATAGTATTTGGCCTCGATGGTGGCGTCCGTAGAATTTCCCTGGAGAACGCGCGGTTGGGAGGGCGTCACCGTCACCGCGTATTCGGGCTTCTTGTAGTCCTCGACGTAGAATCCGCCGGCGATCGCGCCTTGCTGGGCGCTGCCGATGGTCGCGTTCAGGGAGTAGTAGCCCAGCGCTGCATTCGCGGGGATCGTGAAATCGTATGTGGCCGTTCCCATCGGCGAAAGAGTGGCTTTCGTCTGCTGCATCACTTTGCCGTCGGGGTCCTGAATTTGAAGTTGAACGTCGCGGTTCGCGGGAATCGCGAGGGCCTCGCCGGTACGCTGGCGCACGATCACTTTGTAGTGGGTCGTGTCGCCCGGACGATAGACGGGCCGATCGGTGTAGAGGTAGCCGACCCAATTGTCCGCCGGATCGCCGACGAAGCTGTAGGAATAGGGCGTGACGACAGCGACGTCGTCGCCGTGGACGCCGATGATGCGTACGTCCGTGTACTGGCCCTGCGGCAACGGCGAGGCCGCGAGGCCGTTCGCGTCGCTGGTGAGTTGCGCGTTTTCCTTCTTGTCGGACCAGACGCGCACCGCGGTCTCGGGGATCGGCTGTCCGGTGCGGCGGTCCGCGGCGAAAGTGAGGATTTGTCCGGGTGCGGTCTTGGTCACGAGGCCCAGCTCGCTCACGATGAGAATCGTGTAGGCGCGCAGGTCGCCGTCGGTGGCTTCGACCAAATAGACGCCGCGGCCCAAATTATTCACCGGAACTTGCTGCGATTCCTCGATGAAATGAGAGGGAAGATCCTGGCGCCAGCGGGCCACGAGCTGGGAACTGTTCAGCAGCGGAATCTGCGCGAAGCCGGCCGCCGTGCCGACGCTCGATTGGAGCGCGGCGGCCCGATGCTCGCGAATCTGCGCCCGCGTGCGGGCCGAATACTGCATCCGGAAGAAATCGCGAATCCAACGCCACGTGTCGAGCTTCCAGTCGTGGAAGCGCTCGATCAGCGTGGGCGATTCGACCTGCTCTTTCGGCTCGACGTGGCCGAAGCTGTGCACGTCGTCGAGTCGCTCGAAGAACGCGATGGGGTCCTTCACTTTGTAAACGCGGAACTCAAGTGCGGAGACGTTATCCGCGTACAGGCGCAGGGAGACTTGTTCGCCGGGGAGAAATGTCTGGGTCGTGGTCAGCGAAAAATAGGAATCTGCGCCCTTCCCGATCGGCGGAACGATGATGACCAGAGCGAGCAGGGTGAGAAGGAACAAGCTGCGCCGCAACCACGCGCGGAAAGCCTGCGCCGGCGCTTTCTGAGGCAGGGCTGCTTGAAATTTCGCGTCCATACAATTACTCCTCGTCCCGGAGAATCGTCCACCGGTACACGCCTAGAAAATTGCTATTGCCGGGCACGGGGCGCCAGCGCGGCAATGGAAACGCGAGCAAATCCGTCAGACGAACGCGGCGCATCTGGCCGGGCGCGTGGCCAACGGGGCCTGTGTCATAGACGACGATGGCGTCCTGCCAGCTTGGCCCTTCGGGCGGCAGCCACTGGCTGCGGCCGACGAAAATCATGGAATGATACGGCTCGTCTTGAACGAGTTGCCGATAGAAGAGAAGGTCGCCCGGGCGCGCGTCACGGACATCCCGCGAGACGAAGTAGGTGTTGAACGCCTTCAGCGTTTCCGCGTCGGCGAACTCGGCGAAGGCGCCATCACGGGCGTCTTGCGGCAGGGCGGGACCCGCACGCACGCGAAACAGCTCCGCGCCGATGGGCGTGTACGGATAGTGGTATTTCGCGATGGGGGGCGGCGCAGCGGGCGGATCGATTTGCGTCTCCGAAACCCACGCTCGATCGTGCACGCGCAAGGCGTTGCGATAGGAGAAGCGCAGCAGCGCGGCGCAATCGCCGATCTCCGCCGGGAGCTGAGCGGCGGGCCGTAGCGCCTGGTACTCCGCCACGAGCGCGAACCAGCGGCGAAACGCCAGGCGGTCGGACTCGGTATCCAGGCGGAGGAAATCGGGCGTGCCATCGCCGTACCGGTCCTCCCACGAAATGGGCCGGGAGGCGATGGGAACACTTCCCGTACTCGACGCGGAGGAGCTCCCCGCAACGGGTGGCCGAGACGCGGCGTTGGCCGGCGCACCCGAACGAATGCGAAGAATCGCCGCCAGGCCCAGGAGCAGGGTCACCATTGCAATCGGAATTAGCTTGCGGCGGCTGATGGCAGAATCATCCCGCCTTGCGGCGTCAAACCCCCGCAAATATAAACCACCCGGCGCTGCTTGCATAGGTTTCATACGAGGCTGACCGAGACCACTCTCTTGCGGGAGCGCGCGGGGTGCCAATGCGAAAACACCCGAGCGGCCGGGGGAAATGCCCCTTCACGACACGGAACAGAGTGTCAGCCATAAGACATTCGTGTGACTTTAACCACGGCTTGAACTTTCAGGATCAGCGCGGGGTCAAGGAGCAAAGCACAACATCGATGCTGGAGAACGTCGCTAGATCGAAGACTTCGGAACGGAGAAATGGCGGATGAGATCGATGGTCCACCAGACCGTCCAAATGAGAAACACCGCCAAGCAGACGAACATTGACTCAGAGGAAACGCGCGGTGGTGAAACGAGATTAGCTTGCATTGCGAGATCGAGCCCCACAACTTGAACGGCGAGAAACGCGCAACCGAACCATGCGAAGCTGCGCTTGAGAAATGCGTTTGTTTCGGCGCGGTGCTCGGGCGCGAGCCAGTACTCCTTGTTCGGCAAGTTGATGAGATAGGCGGGCAATCTGGCTACCGTGAGCGCAGGGAGGAAAACGACGACGATGCCAAGGGCGACCCCCGCGGCGTAGAGCTCGAAGAAGAGCGGCTTTGTCATCCAGCCGTTTGGGACGCCAGATCTGTCGAAGTGCGACGCCATGCGCTCGGGGAGAAGCGGATAGAAATAGCTGCATCGCGCCAGTGCCGCGAGCACCACAACGAAGAAGACGTTTCTGGGAAGTCGCGCGCTAGGCATAGACGACTCCACCGTCAAATTAACGCCGCACGCCGCGCGATGCAAACGCGTGGAGCTGCGCCGTGCCCGGGAAGATAGGATTCCGAGCAGGATGGCGGCGCACGATCAAATGCCTCGCGGCTCGGCGGCGCGGCGCTGCGTCACCCACCAATTTGCGGCCGCGACAATTGCGGTGGCGCACATCAGAATCGTCCCGCGGCGATCCAACTGTGTGAGCAAAGCGGCCGAGACGAATATCCCGCCAGCCGCAATCGCGCGGCCGAGAGGCACGCGCAGCGCATCCGCGTGAGGGCTTTGCCGCCGCAACTGAATCAGCGCGCCGCAAATGGAAGCGTACACAATCGCGCTCGCCGCAACATTCAGCACGACGGCCCAAAGAAAACCGCCAGTCACCGCGAGCAGCCAGACCAGCGCGGCGTAACCGGCAATCGCCACGTGGGGAGTCCGGAAGCGCGGGTGCAGGCGTCCGAGTAATCGCGGGAATTCGCCCTGCGCCGCCATGGAATACGCCAGCCGCGGCCCGTGCAGAGTGACGCTCGAAACAAATCCGCCCGTGGAGACCAGCACCGCGATCCCGATCAGGATCGCTCCGGGATGCCCGAGCAGCACCGATGCAATCTCGGCCACGGGACGAGCGCTCGCGCTCGTGCCGATCGTGGCCACCGTCACAAATTGCAGCAGCGTGTAAACCACCATCACCAGCAGAATACTCGCCGCCAGAGCAAACGGGAGCGTCCGCCTCGGATTTTTCACTTCCCCGCTCGGAATGATCGCGTATTCGAATCCGGTGTAAGAAAAAATCATCAACACGAGCACCAGCAACCACGGTTTCACGCCCGGCGCCGTGATTTCCGCGAAGTGGATCAAGGCAAAGTGGCGGCCGAAGCGCGCGACGCCGACGACAATCAGCAGCACCAGCGGCAGCAACTTGGCGACTACGAGGACGCTGCTCAGCCCCGCGCCGCTGCGCGCGCCGAAATAATTCACCACGGCGGGAACGCAGACGAGCGCCGAAAGAAACAGCACCCGGGGCAAGCCATGACCCGCGCGCGGAAGAAATCCCGCCAGGTAAACGACGAAAAGGTTGGCGTTCGCGGCCGTCGCGGCGATGATCGCCAGCAACTGGAACCAGCCCACCTGCAAACCGGCAAATCGCCCGAAGGCGCTGCGGGCGTACAGATAGGCGCCGCCCGGCTCTGAAAACTGGGACGCAACTTCGGCGGTCGGCGCAATGATGAAGGCAACCGCCAGCGCGCCTACGATCATCGCGATGGGGCTGGCGCGGCCCAACAGCCGGTTGAGTTCGCCCGGCACGCCAAAAATGCCGCTGCCGATGATGCAATTAATCACCAGACCCGTCAGCGCCCAGCGTCCGATGGAGCGAGCAAACGTCATTCGTTTCCCTCTCTCATCCAGCGGCGCGGAGTGTAGCACGCTCGGCGCGATGCGCAATGTTGACGTGCCAGCGACACAAGGTATAGTTGCTGCCTTTTGTCCCAAGGAGCCGACATGGATCCATTCGAGGGTTTCAAGGCCGCGCAGAAAAAAGGCTGGGCGCACTTTGGCCCCATCGAGGTCTTTACGACGCCAGTGGCCGCCCGAACGGTGAAACACGCCGGCGTGCGCCCCGGACAGCGCGTGCTGGACGTGGCGTGCGGAACCGGCGTCGTCGCCATTACGGCGGCGCGGCTCGGTGCACGCGTAACTGGCCTCGATCTGACGTCGGAACTGCTGGAGATGGCGCTGCGGAACGCGGAGCTCGCCGGAGTGGAAATTGATTGGCACGAAGGCGACGTCGAGAAATTGCCGTTCGAGGACGCAACCTTCGACGTCGTCCTCAGCCAGTTTGGGCACATGTTCGCGCCCCGGCCTGACATTGCGATCGCGGAGATGCTCCGTGTCCTGAAGCCCGGCGGCACTCTGGGATTTTCCACGTGGCCGCCGGACGAGTTTGTCGGGCGCACGTTCGCTCTGATAAGCCGCTACCTGCCCCCGCCTCCGCCGGGCGTTGCGCCGCCGGGGCAATGGGGAGATCCGAACGTCGTAGCCCAACGGCTGTCCGCAAAGGTGAAAGACATCACGTTCGATCGCGCGACGATGATTACGCCCGCGCTCAGCCCGCAGCACCATCGCGCGATCTTTGCGCGGACGGCCGGTCCGGTGATCAAGATATTCGAGGCCTTGTCCGTCAGCGACCCCGACAGACTCGCCACATTCTGCCGCGAGTATGACGCGCTCGCCGCCGAGTTCATTTCCGATAATATCCTGCGTCAGGATTACCTCATGACGCGCGCGACCAAGCTCTGAACCCACACCCGCTTCAGCAAGCCGCAGTTCGCGGTGCCCTCGCACGGGGGCTTCCCCTCGCGGAGCCCGCCCGGACCAGCAGTGCGATTTCTAGAAACACGCCGCCATTCGGGCTCGCGAATTTTGAATTGAACGGATTTATACTTTTCCGGGTAATTGCACCGCTGAGCGATTAGTGTAGTGCCCGGCGCACGGTAAGAGCCGTTGGAATGAACGGCGCGCGGCCCACGGCGCGGCAGGCTGGAGCGTGGGATTGCAGCGAAGCGAGGACAAGGTCCACATGACCCAATCCGCAAGATCTCGTCAGGCAGGACACGTGCTGACGCTGGACGAAATCGCGAATCTCACCGCAGTCGGCGGGAATCCCGCCGACACTCTCAAGAATGTGGCCGCGCTGATTGCGAAGCGCTTCAAGACCGACGTTTGTTCGGCCTATTTGCTCGAGCCCGATCGCGCGACTCTCGTGCTGGCCGCGACGCTCGGACTGCGGCCGCAGTGCGTCGGGACGCTGCGCATGTCCGTGCATGAAGGGCTGGCGGGCCTGGTGGCGGAAACCGCCCGGCCGGTGGCGGCCGAGCAGGCCAAGAACCACCCCCGTTTCAAATACTTCACGGAGTCGGGCGAAGACCAATACCAATCCTTCCTCGGTGTGCCCGTAATCGATCGCGGCGTGCTACAGGGCGTCCTGGCGGTGCAGACGGTCGAGCCGCGCGCCTTCCGCGAAGACGAAATCCGTATGCTCGCCGAAGCGGCGGCGCAGCTGGCGCCGGTGGTGAGCGAAGCGCGGACGCTCGACCGGTTCATCGCGCCCGTGCGGGAACGCCTGTGGTCGCTGGCGCGCAATTTATGGTGGAGCTGGGACGCGGACACGACCAGCCTCTTCCGCGACCTGGACCCCGTGCGCTGGCGGCAGCTCAATCACAATCCCGTGGCGCTGCTGAGCGAACTCCCGCTCGCGGAGACCGAGAGGCGCGCGCAGGAATTAGTGCTTCACGGCCGCATCAACTACGCCTTCCGCCGTCAACGAGAGTATCTCGACGCGGACCGGACTTGGGGAGCGCGATACGCCGGCGTCCTTCGCCCGCACCCCGTGGCGTATTTCTCCGCGGAATTCGGCTTGCATGAATCGATACCGATCTATTCCGGCGGGCTCGGCGTCCTCTCCGGAGATCACATCAAGAGCGCGTCGGACTTGGGAATTCCGCTGGTCGGGGTCGGCCTGTTTTATCGGCAAGGATATTTTCGCCAGTACCTCGATGAAAACGGCTGGCAGCAAGAGACGTACCTCCCCATCGAGGTCAGCCGATTGCCTCTCGAGCCGGCCATCGGACTTCGAGGCGAGCCGGTCAGCATCCAAATCGAAATGCGCGATGGCGTGATCCGTGCGAAGGTCTGGCGGCTGAAGGTCGGGCGCTGCGATTTGCTTCTGCTCGATTCCGATGTGGAGGGCAACTCCCCGGAAGACCGCGAGCTTTCTTCGCGCCTCTACGGCGGCGACGTGCGCTTGCGCATCCGCCAGGAGATGTTCCTGGGCGTCGGCGGCTTCCGCGCGCTCACCGCGATGGGGATCACGCCCGGAGTTCTTCATTTGAACGAGGGGCACAGCGCATTTGCCGTGCTCGAAGCGATTCGCAGCCGCATGCAGGAAGAAGGCTTGACATTCGACGAAGCCGCGCCGCGCGTCGCGGCGGAAGTCGTCTTCACCACGCACACGCCGGTGCCCGCCGGACACGATCGCTTCGACGCCGGATTGATCGAGGCACACCTCGGTCCACTGCGCGAGCAACTTGGAATCGACCATGACCGGCTGATGGGACTGGGCCGCGAGAACCCGGACAACAAGGACGAGGAATTCTGCATGACCGTGATGGGACTCAAACTTTCACGTCATGCCAACGCGGTCTCGGCGCTGCATGGCGACGTCTCGCGCGCCATGTGGAGAGGATTGTACCGCCGGAGGTTCGAGCGCACGCTCCCCATCGGACACATCACCAACGGCGTTCACGTGCCGTCGTGGCTCGCCCCGCAGATGTTCCGCCTCTACGATCGCCATCTGGGAACCGGCTGGCACGAGCGCAGCGTTGAGGCAAAACTTTGGGAAGCAATCGAGGGCGTGAACGACGGCGAACTCTGGGAAACGCACCTCGGCCTGAAATCCCAGTTGCTTGAATTCGTGCGCCGCCGCGCCGTCGAGGCGGCCGAGCGCCGCGGCGAGCCGGAGGAAGTGCGCGCCGAACTCGCAAACGTGCTGAGTCCCGACGCGCTGACCATCGGATTCGCGCGGCGATTCGCTACCTACAAGCGGGCGAACCTGATCCTCACCGATCTCGAAAAGCTCGCGTCCATGGTCAACGATCCGAAGCGTCCCGTGCAATTCGTCTTCGCCGGCAAGGCCCACCCTCACGACGAGCCCGGAAAGCGAATCCTGCAACAGATCGCGCAATTGATGCGCGACCGCCAGTTTGGCGACCGCTTCGTGTTCGTCGAGGATTACGACATCAATGTCGGCCGCTACTTCGTGCAGGGCGTGGACGTCTGGCTGAACAATCCCCGCCGGCCGCAGGAAGCCTCCGGCACCAGCGGACAAAAGGTCGTGCTGAACGGCGGGCTGAATTTGTCGATTCTGGACGGCTGGTGGGCCGAAGCGTACGACGGATTGAACGGCTTCGCGATCGGGAAAGGACGCACCCACTCCGATCCCAACATTCACGATGCGCGCGACGGCGAGGATTTATATCGCGTTCTGCGGGACGAAGTGATTCCGCTGTTCTACGAGCGCGATCGCGACGGCCTTCCGCGCGGCTGGATCCAGCGCATGAAGCGCACCATCCGCACGCTCGGCTGGCGGTTCAACGCCGACCGCATGGTCATGGACTACACGCTGAAGTGCTACGTTCCCGCCGCGGGCGGCAGTTCGAGCGACATGCGCTCGCGCAGTTGAGATTCTGAATGTTGTTCCCCACGCGCGGCGGGCAGCATCCGCCGATTCACGATCCACTGGCTGATCGTTCGGGGAGACTTGCCAACCCATTGACAGCGCCCGATCTGAACTGTACAGTTCAGATGTTTGAAATGGAGAGTTCATGGCCAACAGGATAGCCGCGGAGAAATCGGGAACGATCGTGGTTTCCGCCCTGCGCGCCCGCACCAATTTCGGGAAGCTGCTGCGCCGCGTGGGTGGCGAACAGGGCTCCCTCATCATCGAGAAGCGCGGGACACCCAAGGCGGTGCTGCTCAGCATCCGTGACTACGTCAGGCTGGCAGCGCCGGAGCCCGAGGTCTTAAGAGTCCTCGGCGAAGAGGCGGAGCGAAACCGCACCAGCACGCTCACCTCGCGTCAGATCGACAAGATCATCAAAACGTCCCGTTCTCGGAAATCGAAGCGGTAATGCTTCCCCTCCGTCTGGTGCTCGACACCAATGTACTGATTTCCGCCGCCATCAAGCCTGCTGGGCTGCAGCGCACGGTGCTGCTGATTGCCATTTCTAAACCGGCCCGCTTGTATGTCTCCCCTCCCATCCTGGAGGAATACAGCGAGGTGCTTGCCCGCCCTGAACTCCGTATCCGCAAGAGCCTGCGGCAACAATTGCTACAGCTCGTCAAGAACCATAGCCACAACGTGATT
>Ga0326728_10012109_pt1 | contig 19337 bp, 15 predicted proteins | sample MB3enrmetagenome_FD_207602 | JGI IMG/M metagenome (GOLD analysis project Ga0326728, IMG submission 207602) | Lab enriched peat soil microbial communities from McLean, Ithaca, NY, United States - MB31MN | ecosystem: Environmental > Terrestrial > Soil > Wetlands > Peat | place: USA: New York... | reverse complement strand
GGCGGAGGAGAGTAACTTGGCCAATTCCCGCTCAAAATGCGGTTTTTGGCGGATCTTGTAAGCCATTGCTCCCAAACGGGTTGTGATGTTGTTACTCAGAAGCCGGTGGTCGTTCGGGGCGGAGGGGAACGACCACCGGGCAGGGCGTCCGCTGCGGATCGCACCCCGGAGGGGTGCCAGAACATAATGTTACGACCACGCCTCGCCTTCGGAACTTATTCTTGCATCAACCCTTAGTCAGAGCGGTCGGTCCGGGGCCGGCGACAAGGACGCAGAAGTGGGTCCCACCCCCTGGCTGTAGAAGACGAGCGTGAGGAGTCTCGTGCGCCACTCGTGGCTCCAGCCCGACCCTGCTCCGATGCGTCATTTTCACGCAAAACGCGTGAAAATCACGCGTCATTGCGGGGTCCGCCCCCAGGAAATGTGGGTTTTCCAGGGGAAATCGGGCTTGGCATTGACAATGCTCTCATCTCAAAGCGCAGTATCCTTGCACGGTTAATGCAAGGGGACAACGACGCTGGCACGGACCAGTTTTGGGCGGAAATGAAGACATTGTTGCGAAGAATCTCGAACGGGCTCTACTTTCAAGGGCCTGACCGATGGACCGGGGACCCGGCCCAGGCCTTTAATTTCAAGTCCATTGATCGGGCGTTGGATTTTATCCGGACCTGGCATCTCCAGGAAGTGGAGTTGGCCTTTGCCTTCAGGGAACGCGAGATCAAACGCGTGCCGCCGGAGCGAATTGAGGTCAACTACTGCGAAGAATAGGGACTCCTGTCGTTGGGTGTCCGCGGTTGGCCGGCGTTGGATGGGGTGAAGTCCCCATTTCGCGCAGTTCAGAAATGCAGTAGGGAAAAGGCGCCAAAAGGTTCTTAGCCGCCAGCCAGGGAGGGGGGGCCTTTTGATTGCCTGCACGACACGCGGGGGAGGGTCACTTTTTGGCTTTGGCCTTTTCCTTGGCTTCAGCCGCTTCGATTTTCTTGATGTACTTGGCGCTGTCTTTCTTGAAGTCTTTCAAGCAGGACTTGCAGCAAAGCTTGATTTCACGACCCTCGAACTCGAAGACATAGGGGTCGCCCATCTCGCCGAGTTTATCTCCGGAGACCGGGCAGGTCTTGAGAATGTAGGGTTTGGGTTTGGATTTGGCCTCGGCCTTTTGTTCGCCGGCCAGCGCGGCCCACGAGCCGCCGGCCAGCGAGATTGCCAGGAGCAGGAGCGCCAGGTTTCTCAGTCTCTTCATAGTCGCGCGTTTCTTTCCGAAGCACTATACACCCAAAGGCCGAAAAGCCGTCAGGGTTTTTGCTTCGGCTCGAAATGAACCGCAAAGAACTCAGATCGAAACTGCCGTGGCGGCGCCCTGGACATGGAGGAATTCGAGGATTCTTGCGACGGATTCCGACACGGTGAGTTGGTCGGTGCGCAGTTCGAGCTCGGGCCTGGCCGGGGATTCGTAGGGGGCGGAGATGCCGGTGAAATCTTTGATTTCCTTGGCGCGGGCTTTGGCGTAGAGGCCCTTGGGGTCGCGCTGCTCGCAGACGGCGAGCGGGGCGTTGACGAACACCTCGATGAACTTGCCAGGGGGCATTATTTTTCGGACGAAGTCACGGTCGGCGCGGTAAGGCGAGATAAAGGCGGTGATGCAGATCAGGCCCGCATCGGCGAAGAGCTTTGCCACTTCGCCGACGCGGCGGATGTTTTCCGCGCGGTCTTCCGGGGAGAAGGCCAGGTCCGAGCAGAGGCCGTGCCGCACGCGGTCGCCGTCCAGGACGTAAACCTGGCGGCCGAGGTTGAACAACTGGCGCTCCAGTTCGGTGGCGATGGTGGATTTGCCGGCGCTGGACAGGCCGGTGAGCCACAGGACGCAGCCCGCATGGCGGTGGCGCATTTCCCGTTGTTGGGCGGTGACGCGCCCGCGGTTCCAGTAAATGTTGTCGCTCTTGGTGTGGAGGTCGTGGGTGCGGCGCGGGTAATTGTCCGGGGCGATGATGCCGCCGCCCGAGACATCCAGCCCGTCCACAATGACAAAGCGGCCCGTCGGCGCGATGTCGGCGTGGATGTCGAAGGCGATGGGGCGTTTGGTGTGGAGGGTGAGTTCGGCGACCTCATGGCGGGCGACGAAGAGTTCGTTTTCGCCGCGGGAAACCGTTTCAAGGGTGGCGGCGTTGAGGACTTTTTCGATGGATTGGACGGCGCACTCGGCCTCCTGAGTGGCCAGCTTGAGCTTATAGCTTTTGCCTTTTTTGAACGGTTCTTTGCCCAGCCAGAACAGGCGCGCTTTAAAGCTCGACAGCTCGAATGGGGGGGCGGTTTCGTGGGCGGCCACGGCGCCGCGCGCGACAAAGACCTGCTCGCTCAAGGTGATGCCGATCGATTCGCCGGCGGTTGCCTCAGTGGCGGAAGGCGCATTCCAGCGTTCGATGCTCTTGACGATGCTGGTCTTGTCAAGTGGGCAGAACAGGAGCTTGTCCCCCACCCGGAGGGTGCCGGCTTCCACGCGCCCCGCCAGGATTCGGCGCTCGTCGAAACGATAGACATCCTGGACGACGAACCGCAAGGGCTGGTCTTTGGGCAGTTCCGCCGTTTTGAAATCATCGAGGGTTTGGACCACTGTCGGGCCGCGCCACCAGGGCATCCGGGGACTGCGCCCAGCCAGGTTGTCGCCGTGGCGGGCGGAAACCGGGATGAAGCAGGCCGGCTCGAGGCCGATGCACGCGAGCCAGGCGCGGTATTCGGACTCGATTTGGTTGAATCGGGCCTGGCTGTAATCCTCCAGGTCCATCTTATTGACCAGGACGGCCATTTGTCGGATGCCCAAGAGATGGAGGAGGTAGCCGTGGCGGCGGGAGTTTTCCTTCACTCCTTCGCGGGCATCGATCAGGAGCAGGGCGGCTTCGGCGTTGGCAGCCCCGGTAACCATGTTTTTCAGAAACTCCTCGTGGCCCGGGGCGTCGATGATCACGTACTGGCGCCTGGGAGTGCGAAACCATATCTGCGCCGTGTCGATCGTGATGTTCTGGTCGCGCTCCGATTGCAGCGCGTCCATCAAGTTAGCCCACTCGAAGGGGACGCCGCGCCGCCGGGCAACGGCTTCCAGTTCCTGGACTTTGCCCTCGGGCAGCCAACCGGTGTCGTGCAGCAGCCGGCCCACAAACGTGGATTTGCCATGGTCCACGTGGCCGACGATGACGATCTTGAGCTGTTCGGCGGCAGGGGGCGAATCGTTGGGGCCTGACGCGGGCGTAGCCGGCGCCGCAGCGCTGTCCGTCCTGGGGCCGGAAACCGGGATTGTCAAAGGATTGGATGAGTTCATGGCCGCTTAGGCTCACATATATCCGTCTCGCCTGAGTTTCTCGAAGGCATCTTCGCTTTCCTTGTCTTGGGCCCGGCCAGACCGTTCGGAGGACCTGGTGTGGCGCAACTCTTCGATGATTTCGCGGACGGTGGCGGCGTTGGACTTAATGGGCATGGTGCAGGGGGCGCAGCCCAGGCTGCGGTAACGCTCGCCCCGGCTGTTGGCAAAGTAGAGGGGAACGACCGGGATTTGCTCGCGCTCGATGTACTCCCAGACGTTGAGTTCCGTCCAGTGGAGCAGGGGATGGATGCGGATGTGGGCGCCGGGCTGGAAATCCGTTTTGAACTGGTCCCAGAGCTCGGGCGGTTGGTCCTCGACGTTCCATTCCATGTTCTTGTCGCGGGGGCTGAAGTAGCGCTCTTTGGCGCGGGTGGGTTCCTCATCGCGGCGCACGCCGACGATGACCCCGGTGAAGTGATGGCGATCGAGCACCTGCTTGAGGGCGTCTTTCTTGAGCGTGCCGCAGCACTCGACGCGCGTGGCCTTTCCGCCGGGATAGGTGAGACCGCTCCGCAGGACGGCTTCGTTGCGGCCCACGATCAGATTCAACTTCCACTCTTTGACCAGGCGGTCGCGGTACTCGATCATCGAGGGGATTTTGTAGCTCGTATCCACGTGCACCAGGGGAAAAGGCACGTGGCCAAGAAAGGCCTTTCGCGCCAGCCACAGCAGCACCGTGGAGTCCTTTCCGATGCTCCAGAGCATGGCCAGGTGCTCGAACTTGTTGAACGCCTCGCGGAGGATGTAGATGCTCTGGTTCTCGAGTTTAGACAGGTAATCCATGCGCTTCGATTCAATGCTTGGCGGCTTCAGCGCTTGCCCCGATCGCTCGAGCGCAATAATCGCCGAAGCGTTCTCCGCCCTCGCGCTCTTGAGCATAGCGCGCCAGCAACGGACGCAACTCGCTCAGCAGGTCCTCTCCCTTGACCGACTCTCTGTAGAGGCGGGCGAGCCGGTCACCGGCCACGTTGCCGCCGACGTAGATTTGGTACTTGTCCGGCGCCTTGCCGACGAAAGCGATCTCGGCGATGTACGTCCGGACGCAACCGTTGGGGCAGCCTGTCATGCGGACGATGAGTCCTTCGTCTTGCAGCCCCAGCCCGCCCAGCATGGCCTCCAGGCGGTCCAACAGACCGGGCAGGAACCGCTCGGACTCCGCCAAGGCCTGGCCGCACGTCGGCAGGGCAGGGCAGGCCATGGAGGCCAGACGTGTGCGGCTGAAGGGGTTGGTTGCCGCGATGCCGTGCCCGGCCAGCACCGTCTCCAGCTCGGCCCGCTGCTCCGGGCGCAGCCCGGCCAACAGAATGTTCTGAGACGGGGTCAAGCGAATCTCCGGCTGCAACCGCTTGACCGCTTCCCGCAGACCGGACTTGAGCCGGCAGCCTCCGGCGTCCCGAATGCGGCCGTTTTCGACGAAAAGCCCCAGGCAATAGTTGCCGTCGCTCTGGCGGCGCCAGCCGAGCCTGTCGCCTTGCGCGGTGAACTGGAATGGGCGGGGCGGTGCAAGCGGAAAGCCCATCCGCCGCTCCATCTCCTTTCGGAACCACTCCACGCCCCGCTCTGCCAGGACATATTTCAAACGGGCGTGTCTGCGGTTGGCGCGGTCGCTAAAATCGCGGTGAATCGTCACTACGGCCTTGGCGGCTGCCTCCACTTGCTCCGATTCGGGCCCAATAAAGCCGATCACATCCGCCAGCCGCGGAAAGGTCCGGGCATTGCCGTGCGACATTCCCATGCCGCCTCCGGCCAGCACGTTGTAGCCGGCCAACCGGCCTTGCTCCTCGATGGCCACAAAGCCGGCGTCGTTGGTGAAGACGTCGATGTCGTTGAGGGGCGGAATGGCAAAGGCGACCTTGAACTTGCGGGGAAGATAGCCCCTTCCGTAAAACGGGTCGGCAAAGCCGGCGTTGGCTTCGGCGCCCAGGTCCAATTCCTTGCCCTCAATCCAGATTGAATGATAGGCCGGCGTCCTGGGAACAAGCCGGCTCGAAAGCCGGCGCGCCTCCTCCTGCACCTGCTCTGCCAGCGGGCCGCTCGCCGGCGCCGGCGGCGCCATCACGTTCCGCACCACGTCCCCGCACGCTCCAATCGTCGTTGCCAGGGCGTCGTTGAGCCGCTTGACAGCCTGGCGGAGGTTGCCCTTGAGAACCCCGTGGAATTGAAGGTCCTGCCGCGTCGTAATCCGCATCGTGCTGTTCCCGTACTGCGTCGCCAGTTGGTCGCACGCCTCGTACTGCGGGGCGCTCAACACTCCGCCTGGGAGCTTCGTCCGCACCATCAGGCTATACCGCTTGCCTGTCTTCCGAAGGTCGCGGTCATCCTGCTGATAAAGCCCGTGGAATTTCAGGAATTCGCTGTCGTCTTCACCAAACCGGTCTGCCGATGAGTCCGCCAGTGCCTGGCTAATTGTGCCGGCCAGAAGGGGATCGCTCTCTTTGAGACCCTCATTTCGACTCTTTTTTGCCGGTGTCTCACTAGTAATCATAAGTGAATCGCCTAAGATATGCAAGATTCTTTCATATTGATCCTGCCTTGTCAATAAAGTTCCCAACAGGCTCAGGCGCCCCTGGGCACGGCTTGGGGTAGCGCCTGCCAGGGCCTATGGCCCCAGCCCGGGCTACCTGGCAGGGAGGGTTGGGCTGCCTGGGGCGGGTGGGAGCAGGGCCAGGATGTCCTGCTGTTGTTGGTACCACTCGCGCATGCCGCGGGAGAGCATCGAAACCTTGAAGTCCTTGAAATGAGACAAGTTCAGGGCGGCCTCGACCTCGTTTTTCAACTGGGTATTGAGGTCGGACTTGGCCTCTTCGGCCCAGCCTTTGAACGAGCCGGTCTGCTCGGCCAGGGCCTTGGCGGCGGCCAGCCGGGTGTCCTGGTCATATTTGTATTCGACGACGGCGACGTAGCCTTTGTCCACCTTGCCCTGGAGCCGCTTGGAATCTTCCTTGGCGGTGATGACCAGCTTGGCCAATTCGATGGTGCGTTGTTCGAGTTTGGCTACGGCGTCCTCTTCTCCCACAGCGCCGGTGGCCTGGGCGGCGAGCGTGCGGGCGGAGTTGGCCAGGCGCTGGCAAACCTCCTTGACCACTTCCTTTTCGAGCTCCTCGAAAAACTTCTTCGCGCGTTTGACGATGAGGTCTCGCTCCTCTTTGGTGAAGGAGTATTTCTTTTCGTCCAGGCCAACAAAGGACTTGTAGGCCGGCGAATCGAGCAGTTTCTCCAGTTTGCCGGCCAGGGCGTCCGCGTTGAGGCGCTGCACCACGGGGATGCCGGAGGGTTCGGCCTTGAGCTCGAGCTTGAGGTCCACCGGGAGCATCGAGAAGATGGCGCGGTCCACTCCGCCGAGCTGATCGAGCTGGGCGTTGACGTATTTCCAATGGGCCTCCAGGCGTTCCTTCCGGTTCAGCTCGCCCACAAAGTCGAACTGGTTTTCGATCCGCAGAGAGCGGGTTTCGGCCCGGAACCAGGACAGCATATCGGCGAACTGGTTTGCCAGTTCGGCGGCGTAGCCGGCGTAGTTGAGGTTGACTTGCTCCAGGGGGATACGGTCGTGGGGGTTGCGCGGGGCGCGGGCGCTGACGAAGGTTTCCAGGAGGTTGTTGGGCAGCAGGTTGAGAATCTCCGCCATCTCGGAGTAGGCATTGACCAGGGGGTCCGGGCCGTAATCGAACGTGCGCACGTCCCCATATCGGCCCACGTCGTCGTCGGTGGCGAAGAGCATCTTCTTGTCGCGGGCCTCCGTGCTGTCCGAATAACCCCAGCCGATGGCGGCCCGGTCATGGGGCAGCGGTTCTTTGACGGTCCGCATCAGCCAACCCGTGAACACCGCCCCTTTGAAGATGGTGTATTCCATCATGGAGCTGGAGGCCAGTTTGTTGGTGTAGGCCGCGGTCGGCTTGCCGCAGATATAGGCCTGGAACCACTCGTCGAGTTCCTTGCGGGTGAGGGTTGCAGCGAGGCTGCCGGCGAAGTTGTGCCGCAGCCCGAGCACGTGGCCGACCTCGTGCGCCACCGTGTGACGCACATAATCCTGCGAGACCCGGAGCACCGCCTCATCGGTCAAGGCGTCGCTGGCCAGGACCTCCTGCAGGCCGCGCGCCATCTGCTCGGCGAAGGTCCGGGGGTCAACCTGGCAGGCCGGGGCCATCTCAAGGAACGGCACGCCCGGCAGGAATGCGGCGGCCCCCTTTTTGTCGTCCTTTTTCTGCTCCGCCAGGTCCAGCATCGAACGCAGCAACGCCCGCGCCCGGGCCTTGCCCAGAAAAGCGAACACGCTCGTAATGTAGGCCTGTCCGTGGGTTGACTCGCCCGTGAGCGGGTCCAGCAGCAGGTCGGCATAGGCAAAGCCCGCGTTGTCCCAAGGAACCCACTGGATGATGTTCAGCTTGGCGTCGGGGGCCGTCACGCCTTCCGGGGCCTTGTCGGCCTGGACAACCTCTTTGCCGAAGGCGCGGTTCCAGTAGAGAATGCCGTCTTTGACGGCCTGGACGTACTCCGGAGGCGTGTTGGCCGAATAATGGAACACGATGGGCCGGCGAAGGTCGAACCGAGCGATGCGCGAGGAAACCCGCCCGGTCACCGGCTCGATCTGGCCTTCGGTTTCAAAAAACCGCGCATAACGCAGATCGACCGGGGTGGGCTCCTTGCCCTCGACGGCGCCCTGCCGGTAAGGCGAGAGGAAATAACGGACCTCGAGGCGCAGTTCCAGGTTCTGGTCGTCCGCGCGGTTGCGCGCCTGGATACTCTGCCGGATGAGCAATCGCCCGTCTTGCTGGCGCATCTCGAAGACCCGGCCTTCCGGCACCTCCAGCACGCGGTCACGCTCGTTCAGCTCCAGCCTGCCGCCGGACGTCCAGGCCTCTGTGAACACCCGTTTCATGCCCTTGTTGAAATCCACCACCACTTGCTGGTCGTCCTGGCGCACGATGCTGAAGTTGGCCAGCAAACGGCGCGCCGGCAGGTCCTCGGTCACCACCAATCCCTTGGACGACTCATACATGTCCACCCCGTCCGGGAACAGTTCGAAGCGGACGATCTTGGCCGCCAGCCCGTGGCTGGTGGCGGCCTGGGCCTGGGGAATCAACGACGCGCTAAACAGGTAGTCCTTGCCGAACCCGGTCCTGGGTACCGCCAGAAGAAAATGGTCCGCCACGCCCAATTCCGGCGGCAGTTCGGCCGGGGCCGGCGTGCGGGTTGTGGCCGCCGCCGCCGGGGCGTTGGTGGCGGGGGTCGCCGCCGGGGCGTTGGTGGCGGGGGTCGCCGCCGGGGCGTTGGTGGCGGGGGCAGCCGCCGGGGCGTTGGCGGCGGGGGTCGCCGCCGGGGCGTTGGTGGCAGGGGTCGCCGCCGGGGCGTTGGTGGCGGGGGTCGCCGCCGGGGCGTTGGTGGCAAGGGCAGCCGCCGGGATGTCGGTGGCGGGGGCAGCCGCCGGGGCGTTGGTGGCGGGGGTCGCCGCCGGGGCGTTGGCGGCGGGGGCAGTCGCCAGGATGTCGGCGGCGGGGGCAGCCGCCGGGGCGTTGGCGGCAACGGCAGCCGCCGGGATGTCGGTGGCGGGGGCAGCCGCCGGGGCGTTGGTGGCAGGGGTCGCCGCCGGGGCGTTGGCGGCGGGGGCAGCCGCCGGTTGGTTCGTGTCGGCGGGATTGGCCGGGGCATTTGTGTCGGCGGCCGCCGTCCGGCCTGCTGTGGCAATAACCGAGAGAATGACCAGCGCCGCGGCGAGCCTCTCCGGCCAGCGCATCCAGGTAAGGTGGTTTTTCATTTTGAACCAGCGAGAGAATGGCGGGTACTCTCTGCCCGTGCAACAGCAAACAGCCCTGGCGAGGGCGCATCTCATTTATTTGAATAGCCTCCCCTAATCCCAATCTTAATCCTAATCCTAATCTCCTTCGCGCTTCCAGTTTTTCAACGAACGATTCGTTCTTTCACGAAAGCTTTGACAGAACCGGCGGGATGAACAGGATATTCCTCCAGACATGTCGGGCTTGTGGCAACTTCCGTTGTTGTTCGGCGTCGGTCTGGTGGCGGGGTTTGTGGATTCGGTCGCCGGCGGGGGCGGCTTGATCACGATTCCCGTGCTGCTGAACCTGGGTCTGGGCCCGCAACAGGCCCTGGGCACCAACAAACTACAGGCCGCCTTCGGGTCCGGGAGCGCCTCCTGGCATTATGCGGAGGCGGGGACCGTTCCGCTCAGGGACTGTGGGCCTGGATTCGTTTTTTCGCTGGCGGGCGCCGCCCTGGGCGCCTTGGCCGTGCAGCATGTCGCCCCGCTGTTTCTCAAACGCGCTATCCCGGTCCTGCTCCTGGCAGTGGCTGTCTATATGCTGCTCAAACCGAGTCTGGGCGGCCAGGACTTGCGCCCTCGGATGCCGCGGCCCCGGTTTGACCTGGTCTTCGGGCTGGGCATCGGTTTCTACGACGGCTTTTTCGGGCCGGGCACTGGCACATTCTGGGCGATGGCCTACATGCTCGGCCTGGGGTTTAACATGACTCGGGCGACCGCCTACACCAAGGTCATGAACTTCGCCAGCAACCTGAGTTCGCTGGCCTTCTTCCTCTTGGGCCGCAACGTCCTTTGGGCGGCCGGCTTGAGCATGGGGCTTGGCGAACTGCTTGGCGCTCGCATCGGCTCGCGCCTGGTCATCGCCAATGGCGCCCGGTTCATCCGGCCGATTTTTATCTCGATGGTCCTGGCCCTGACTTTGAAACTCCTCTACGATGCCTACATCAAGCCGCGCGTGTGAAACTCAAGCCCCGGTATTTCCTTGCCGTTGGGGCCATTTCGTGACAGTTTCTCTGGCGTTGGCGCGGCGACAGCCCGAAAGGGACTGTTCGGGTTCGCGGTCTTGTCCGGTGGTGTAAAGGTAGCACAAGAGTCTTTGGAGCTCTTTGTCTTGGTTCGAATCCAAGCCGGACAGCCAACTTTACCGAGTGAAATTGTGGATTCCGGCGAGTCCCGCGCAGATTCCGCACAGAATGCGGCGGAATCCGAGAGCAAGATGAGGTTTCCGGTTAAAGTGAGATTCCGCAAGGCCGAGAAATGGTTTGCCGTGGCGCCAGAACGCCCCGCCAACGTCATCCCGCTGGCCGCAGCCCCCGCGGCCCAGGAATCCCCACGATGAAAATGATAACAACACGAGACTACAGAGAGACGGTCATGGCACGAATAAAGCGCGACCGTGAATTTGCGCGGCTATTCTACGCCGGCGCGGTTGAAATGCTTTTGGAAGGCGACACACCGGGGGCGCTTTCCAGACTGCGCGACCTCGTCAACGCCGAAATCAGTTTCAAAGGACTGGCGCGACAAACCGGCCTGGGCGAAAAATCCCTTCATCGGATGCTCAACCGCAACGGCAACCCCACCGCGCGGAACTTGGGCGTTATCATCAAGAGCATCGCCGAAGACTTGGGCATCAAGCCCCGCGTGGAAATGGCCGTGTGCCGTTGATCAGCAAGCCTTGGCCGGCAACTCGCCCGCCATGATAAACGCCAATGACTACTTAGCCGGTGTTGTCCTGCCTGAGCAAGCCTGCAAATCAAAAGCCTTCATTTCAGGTTTTGATCTCGCCAAACCCGATACTAGCCCGACGTAGCCTGTCAGCAGCCACAGGCCGAGGAAAAGGCAGCCCCAAAACAGAAAGGCCAGGGCGCTGGCCAGATGCTGGACGCGGCTCATCCTGGCGACATCGGTTCGAGGGCCGCGCTGCCTCAACATGAACCTCGAAAAAGACTAGTCCGGGTGGGCGTTAATCCACCTGACGACGGCCTTCAGCAGCAGTTTGACCACGAAGTGCATGGCCCAGGCATCGGTAGGGGATTCGGGTCTGGTTGTCAACGGAGCCGCCCGCGGTGAGCATTTCAGGACGCCCGGATTCGGGGCACAGCGCCCGCACTGATGACTGTCTACAATCGCACCAACGTCCCGCGAGGCCCGGCTTCACGGCCCCGACATCGTTAGGGCGATATGGCAAGCGGAGCCGGTTCTCGTGGCGGCAGGAACCTCTCAAGAAAATCTGCTCGCTCCGGTGTCAGATGTGGACGCCACAGCCGGCGGGTGTCGGGCCAAGGGATGAACTGCTTGGTCCGCTTCAGGCCATGCTCCAGCACCCTCCAAGTGAACTTGGCCCAGTACTCGCTCGTGTAGTGCGCCAACCGGTCTGCGTACTTGGGAAATGAGGCCGACAAAGCCTTCCGCATCATGGCGATGTTGTCGCCCTTCGGATTGAGAACTTCACAGAACACCTGCTTTGGCTCCAATGGCCGGACCGCCTCCAGTAGGTTCTCGAACAGGCCGTGGTCGTGGAACGGCAGGAATGGGGCCAAAGCCACGTAGACCGGAATATCCAGCGAGGCGGCCTTTTCGAGCATCCGCAGGCGGCGAGTGGGCGCGGCGGCACGCGGTTCCAAACACCGCGCCAAGTCATCATCCAAGTGGGCAAGGGAGGTTCCGAGCAGGACTTGACCGCGATGGGCCTTGAGCACGTCAAAATCGCGTTCGACCAGGACCGAGCGAGTTTGGAGCCGGACCTTGTGCCCGGCCTCAAGAATCAACTGTAAACACTGGCGCGTCAGCTTGAATTTCGCCTCTGACGGGGTGTAGCAATCCGTCAGGAACGACACCAAAACCCAGCCATCCCCCCAGGCCGTGCGCCGGGCCTTGTCCGGGGTAAAGCTCCTGAGTTGGCCGCCCACTGCCTCGACGATGCCGTGTTTGGGATAAAGGTAAGTGCCCCACTCCTTCTGGGTGTGGCCGTGGTTGGCAAACCGGACGCCCGGCATGGCCGGGCAGTAGCAGTGAAAGCAGCCGTGTTCGCAGCCGACGTAAGGGTTTATCACCCAATCGCCGAGGCGCTTCTTCCACAATTCCGATGGATTGATGGGCTTCACTGCCGGACCAAAATACTCTGGATTTTATCCTCTGGGAAGCCTCGTCTGGCCGGTGCGCCCTTCCAGCGAACCTCCACAACCCCCTTCTGCTTCAGATGCTCCAACATGCTCTTGGGATTGCGGAATGGCGTCTCGTTGAGGGCGTAGTCGTTGAACTCGCCGTACGGGCGTGGCGTTCCGCCCAAGACCGCCCGCATCCTTCGGGCGAAATCCGCTGGCTGCTTGAAGTCAAACGGCAGTTCGGATTGCCCGGCGGTCGCATCGGAGAAGGTATACAGACCGCTTTTGTCTACGACCTCCATCGCCTCCTTCATCTTCTCAAGGCCGAGGGGATGCTGGCTGGCGAAAACAAGGTGGTAGCTGAGCTTCCCGTTGGCGTCGTGCATGGCGAAGGCAAACACGTATCGAACTCCAGCTATCGACCGCAGGCGCTGCTTGTACAGGGTCAAAATCTGCGGGGACAATTCCCTAATGCCAGCGCCGGGGTCGAGAGCCGACCTCCAGAGGCCGTCCCCGAACAGCGCATCAAGGTGCGCGTCGTTTTTCTCAGAATCGCTGGCCTTGAATAGGCGGGCGATGCCGTCCGAATCCAGGTTCAGCAGAACTTCACACCGGGGGTAGCTCAGGATTTCTTGAATGACGCTGAAGGGCAGGCCGGTAGCCCCGAACGGGTCAATGAAGGCGAAGGTGGGGGCCAATTGTTGCCCCTTCGAGCGGGTGTCGTTCAATATCCCGCCAACCTCATCCTCGAAGGAACCTTGGCGCACTTCCCACTGAATCTGCTTCGGCCACGCCTGCTCTTGGATAGTGGCCTGAAGGTGTTCGGCACACCACTGCTCTTTCTCGGTGAACAGGAAGCAGAACTCCTTGGAGCCGATCGCGGGCGTGGACTGGAGCGCCTGTGTCGCAGCCCGGAGCGCCGCCAGTGGGGAACTGTCCGCCGTGTTGGTGTAAGCTCCCGGCCCAGCAAAACCGTCGATGTATGATAATCGCTTGCCTTGGTATTTGAGGCCCAGAATCTGGAACCACCGCACCAAATACTGGCGGACGATCTCAATCTTCGCCAGCGTGTGCGGCGCGGCTTCCCAAAGCCCTTTTGGTTTGAATGACGGCATAGGCCCCAAATCATTGCCTTACCGTTCCGCCCTTCAGCGGCCCCGCACGGTGCAAATGGAAGCTCACCCGATACTCCATCAGTTCCACGTGCGGGACTTCGCTGGCGGCATAGCGGTGGTTTTGTCTACGAAAGCCAACGGTGCCTTTATGCGCCTTTTGGAGACAGGATGCAAACCGGATTTTGGCTGGTCGGGACGTGGCCCTGGGCATCTCCCTGTGGCCGGAAGCGGTCCGGGGCAGTTGTGTGCGAAATCGCCCCAGCGCCGTGGCCGACCTCGATGTTGATGGCGTGCCGGGCACCGAGGGGCAGGGTCCCCAGGTCATTCCCATCCCCCACGGCCTGCTCGTGGCAATGTGGCCGACCACGCGACGAGACGGCTCAGGGCGTTGCCGATTCCGCAGGCGGCTAGATGCCCGCCAAGGCGTTCAAACGAGGTGGGGGCTGCCCTGGGGACACGATACAAACTGACCAGGCCATGAACCGGGCCAGTCAATACACCAGCACCAGCGCAGCGGCTTGCTCGGCGGATTTCACCACATCCTCGAACTTCCGCTCTTGGGTGTTCGGCTCTGTCAGCTTCGCGGAGACTTCCGGCGCCGATTCGAGAAAGCCGAGCAGGAAACTGCTCTTCACGGCGTAGTTGACGTTTTCCGGCAACGCCCCGCTTGTGGCCAGCCCGGCTGCGGCATCGAGTTTCGCCGACACCACTCCGACCACGTTGCCGCGCTCGTCCACCAGAGCGCCGCCGGAATTACCGGGCTGAACCGGAACGCTAATCTGGAAATATCGGGGGTCGTCCCGTGCGCCGGCAAGAGAGGCGATTTCTCCTTTTGCCAACTTGGGCGAGGTACCTTGCAGGCCGACATTGGGGAAACCGACCGTGGCCACGGCGCTGCCCAACCGAGCGGTGCGGCTGCTGGCCACGGGCAACGGCACGAATCGGCCCTCCGCTTTGAGCAAGGCCAGGTCGTTGGCCGGGTCAACCTTCACCACTCTGGCGGAAACGATTCCTGCGCCCGTGACCAACCGAACCTGGCCGGCGTCTTTCACCACATGCTCGCTGGTCATCAAAAAACCGTCCTCCGTAATGAAGAAACCGCTCCCGCTCTCAGACGAGCCGGAGTCCTCTATCCCATCCTGCGGAAGCGCAAAATGTTCCGGCCCTGGCGTTCTGCGGGGCGTGAACTCGCGAGACAACCGCTGCCCTTCAGCGATTTGTTCTGCCGTCATCTGTAACTCAAGCCAAGCGAGGGCTTGCTTGGCCGTGGGATCACCCTGGGCGGATGCCAGGTTTCCCCACTTGTAGGCCTCGACGTAATCCTTGGGCACGCCGTTGCCTTTGTAGTAGCAATCGCCCAGGATGATTTGAGCGCGCGCGTCTCCCTGTTCGGCGGCCTTCCGAAACCATTTCATCGTCTCGGCCATGTCCTTGGGAACGCCCTCGCCCGTGAAATAGCGAGAGCCGAGCCAGATTTGCGCAGTCGCATTTCCCTGTTCGGCGGCCTTCCGACACCACTTCACCGCCTCGGCGTAGTCCTTGGCCACGCCGTCGCCGCAGTAGTAGCAGTCGCCGAGGAAGTATTCGGCGAGCGCCATTCCTTGCTCGGCGGCTTTGCGAAACCACTTCACCGCCTCGACTGCATTCTTGGCGACGCCATCGCCGTCCTGGTAGCACGAGGCAAGGAGGGTCTGGCCGAACTCATCCCCTTGCTCAGCGGCCTTCCGAAACCACTTCACCGCTTCGGCGGCGTCCTTCGCCACGACAGAACCCTCAAAATAGAACTTGCCCAGCGTCCATTGTGATGAAGCATCCCCCTTTTCTGCCTGGGCTTTGACGTCCTCGAACCGCTTCCGGTCTGCGTCCTCCCGTTGGGCAGGCAAAGAGAGGGCCAAAGCGAACGATACCAACAGCAGAATTTCCACTGGCCGCTGCAAATTGCGCGGCCGACTAAAACAACGACCGGTTGTGAAAGCCATAGCTTCATGGCGGAGATCGAGTTGAACCTCCGTCATCGTATTATCGGCATGAAAAGGACAAGGCTGAAGCGGAGATATTCACCTGAGTTTCGTTGCCAACTGCCGGCATAGACGCCATCATGCTCCGGAGCACGTGAGACATGAGACTGAAATGCATTATTGGCTTTCATGAGTGGAGCGGCTGCAAATGCGCTCGATGTGGAAGGGCTCGCGACCAAGGCCACGACTGGGGCCGGGACTGCGAGAGATGCGCGAAGTGTGGCAAGACAGGGTCAAGCTCCCACGATTGGAAAGGCTGCAAATGCGCTCGATGTGGAAAGACTCGCGACCAGGGCCACGACTGGACCCGGGACTGCGAGAGATGCGCGAACTGCGGACAGACTCGCGATGTCAATGCCAAGGACAAGAACGGGCTGACGCCTTTGCACTGGGCCGCATCTGAGGGCAACAAGGACATGGCGGCCCTGCTGCTGGCCGGCAAGGCCGAGGTCGACGCCAAGAACAACGACGGCTTGACGCCTCTGCACTGGGCGGCGGCTGCGGGCCACAAGGACGTGGTGGAATTGCTCTTGGCCAACAAAGCCGACGTCAATGCCAGGGGCAACAACGGCTGGACGCCTTTGCACTGGGCCGCCGCTACGGGCCACAAGGACGTGGCGGAATTGCTCCTGGCCAACAAAGCCGAGGTCAACGCCAAGAACAACGGCGGCTTGACGCCTTTGCACTCCGCGGCCCTTCTGGGCGACCAGGGGGTGGTCGAGGTGCTGCTGGCCGGCAAGGCCGATGTCAATGCAACAGACTTCGATGGCCAGACGCCTTTGCGCGCGGCGGTGGCCAATGGCTACGAGCACCTCAAGGAATTGCTGGCCGAACATTGATTTAGACGGCTTGCCAACATTGCGGCAAGCGTCTATAAACACGCTCATGCAAGCTGCACGGGCCAGACCCTTGTTTTCTTGGTTCGATTCCAAGCCGGACAGCCATCCCTAGATCAACTCGAGACCTATTGTGTTATGGAACAGACCCCTCCAACCCAGGATTCTCAGCCCGAAGCCCCCATGCCCCCGGCGATGTCCCTGGCCGGCCGCATGGCCAGCGTGATCGCCGCCCCAAGCGAGGCATTCGACGCGGTGAAGCATTCGCCGCCCTGCGCCGCCAACTGGGTGGCCCCTGCGTTGCTCGTCATCCTGCTGAGCTGGATCGGCACGGCGATTATCTTCTCCCAGCCTGCCCTTAGCCAACAGCTTCTCGACGTGTCCGAACAGGCGATGCAGAAACAGTTCGAGAAGCAGCACCTGTCTCCCGAAAAGGCCGAGGAAGCGCGCCAGACGGGAGAGAAGTTCATCCTGATCACCACCAAGGCGTCCATTGGGGTTGCGCCCGTCGTCGTTAGCTTCGCCGGCCCTTTCATCTGGGGCTTGTTCCTATGGCTGATCGGGGCCAAGGCGTTCCATGGCGGTTTCACTTACATGAAGGCCGTCGAGGCGGTCGGGTTGGCGAACGTGATTCTCGCGCTCGAGGCAGTCGTGCGAACGCTGCTGGTCCTGTCCATGAACAACTTTTATGCCTCCCCCGGCCTGGGGCTGCTGGTGCTCAAGGAATTCGACCCGCAGAACACGGTCCATGGCCTCCTCAGCACGGTCAACGTGATGACCTTCTGGCTCCTGGCCGCCCGCTCCATGGGCTTGGCCCGGCTCAGTAACATCTCCTTTGCCAAGGCGGCCGCCTGCGTCTTCGGCGTCTGGCTCGCCTACACCGGGTTTTTCATCGGGATGGGCGCGGCGTTCAAGGCCATCATGAGCCGCCTGACAGGGTCCTGATGGACGTGCCCGGCTCCCTCCGTCAGCAAGAGCACAATGCGCGCTTACACAAGTCCGGGCGGAACGCCGGCGAACAAGCCGGCGTTGCTGGTCCTGGCGGCGGGCATGGGCAGCCGCTACGGCGGTCTGAAACAGGTTGAGCCGGTTGGACCGAGCGGGGAAACCATCGTGGATTACTCCGTCTATGATGCGTTGCGCGCGGGTTTCGGCAGGCTGATCTTTGTCATCCGCCGCAACATCGAGACGGCTTTCAGACAGACCATCGCCGCCCGGTTCGATCAGCGGCTGCCCGTGGATTACGTTTTTCAGGAGCTGGACAGGCTGCCGGCCAGCTTTACCCCCCCGCCCAACCGCCGGAAACCCTGGGGCACCGGCCACGCCATTCTTATGGCACGGGAGGCCATCCGCGAACCCTTCGGGGTCATCAACGCCGACGATTTCTACGGGCGCCACTCCTACGAGTTGCTTGCCCGGCATCTCCAGTCCGCCAGCCCGGACTATGCCATGGTCGGTTTCGTCCTGAGCAATACGCTTTCAGAATTCGGCTCTGTTGCGCGCGGCGTCTGCCGGACCACCCCGGACGACTTTCTGGAAGAGGTCGTCGAGCTGACCCGCATCGAGCGCCAGGCCGGCGCCGTCAAATACACCGACCCCGCCGGCACGGTCCATCCCCTGACGGGCGCGGAGACGGTTTCTCTCAACCTATGGGGATTCAGCCCGACCATTTTCACCCATCTCCACCGGGAGCTGGTTTCGTTCCTCGAGGCCCGACGCCACGACCAAGAGGCCGAGTTCTTCATCCCGACGGTGGTGAACACCCTCGTCAGCCGGGGCCAGGAACGGCTCAAGGTCTTGCGGACGCCCGACTCCTGGTTCGGCATCACCTACCGCGAGGACCGGCCTCGGGTCATGGAGAACATCCGCCGCCTCATCGGACAAGGGGATTATCCGGACAAACTCTGGCCGTGAACCCGCCCCTCAAAGCCGCCCTTGCGTTGAGGCCCAATTCAGCTTTCCGACCCCTCCATGTAATTCCTCACCGGTCCCGTTTGAGCAGAAACTCGGCAAGGGCCTCGAGAGCCACCGCCCGGCCGCCAAAAGGCTTGAGCGCCGCAAAGGCCCGTTGGGTCAGGTCCTCGGCGATCTTGCGGGACTTGTCGAGGCCGACAATGGACGGGTAGGTGGCCTTTTGCGCCTGGGAGTCTTTGCCGGCTGTCTTGCCGAGCTTCTCGCTGGTCTGGGTCACGTCGAGGATGTCATCGATGACCTGGAAGGCGAGACCCACGTGGTAGCCGAAGTCAGTCAGGGCTTCGAGTTGGCGCGGCGTGCAGTTGGCGCTCATCCCCCCCAGGCGGACCGAGCAGCAGAGCAGGGCGGAGGTCTTGCGCTCGTGGATGTAGCGGAGTTGGGAGGCGGAGATTCTCTTCCCCTCGGCCTCGAGGTCGGCCACCTGGCCCGCAACCAATTGGAGCGAGCCGGCGGCGCGGGCGAGTTCCAAGATGATCTGCTGGTGCGAGTAGCGGGGCCGGCTCGAGCATTGGGCGGCCACCTCGAAGGCCTGCGTCAGGAGCGCGTCCCCCGCCAGCACGGCGATGCCTTCCCCAAAGACCTTGTGGTTGGTCAGTTTGCCTCGGCGGTAGTCGTCGTTATCCATGCCCGGCAGGTCGTCATGAATGAGCGAATAGGTGTGGATGCACTCCACCGCGCAGGCCAGCGGCATGGCCTCGGCCTCGGCGCCCCCGCAGGCCGCCGCCGCCGCCAGGCACAATGCCGGGCGCATCCGTTTGCCCCCCGCGAACAACGAGTAGCGCATTGCCCGGTGAATCGTGGCCGGCCGGACCTTGGCGGCGGGCAGAAAGCTATCCAGCGCCCGGTTGACCGCCTCTGTGCGCTCGGCCAGGAATCTCGAGAGGTCGAACGACCTCCTCGAGCCTGAATCCATGCCTTTTGTCGTGACGGACATCGAGGCCCTGTTTTATGGAAATGCCTCCGGCCGCGCAACAGTTTTCCTCCGGTTTTTGCCAACCGGTCATTGACGGAGCGCGGGTCGAGCCAAGGCAGGCAGGGCCTGCTCCTTACACGGACCTTCGGGGGCCCAAGGTGATTCGACCCCAACCTGTGCCCTGACCGATACCAAGCGGGTCTGGGCCGCTTTTCGCAACCCGGAGGGCTGCCAGACGGAAGCCGGGGGTCG
>Ga0326728_10012107_pt1 | contig 19342 bp, 19 predicted proteins | sample MB3enrmetagenome_FD_207602 | JGI IMG/M metagenome (GOLD analysis project Ga0326728, IMG submission 207602) | Lab enriched peat soil microbial communities from McLean, Ithaca, NY, United States - MB31MN | ecosystem: Environmental > Terrestrial > Soil > Wetlands > Peat | place: USA: New York... | reverse complement strand
GCCGCTGCCCTTGGCAATGCGCAGGCGCCGTTTGGCGTTTAAAATCTGCGGCGCGCGCCGTTCCTGACGCGTCATCGCGCAAATAATGCCTTCCATCCGCCTGAAATTTTTTTCCTGTTTGGGCAGGTCGGCGCCCTTGAGCATGTCCGCCCCGCCGGGCAACATGCCAACCAGGCTTTCGAGCGAACCGAGTTTTTTCATCTGGCGCAATTGGTCCAGAAAATCATCGAGCGTGAACTGGCCCTTGCGCATTTTCTCCTCCAGACGCCGGGCGTCATTGGCATCAACCGCCTCGATGGTGCGTTCGACCAGGCTGACCACGTCGCCCATGCCGAGGATGCGGGAGGCCATGCGTTCGGGATAAAACGGCTCGAATTCGTCCACCTTCTCCCCCACGCCGGCAAACTTGATCGGCTTGCCCGTGACGGCTTTCAAACTGAGCGCCGCCCCGCCGCGGGCATCGCCGTCGAGCTTGGTCAGAATCGCGCCCGTGATGTGGAGGGCCTGGTCAAAATGGGAGGCGACGTTGACGGCCTCCTGGCCGGTGGCGGCATCCAGCACCAGGAGAATCTCCTGCGGCTTGGTCAAATCGCGCAAGCGCACCAACTCCTGGACCAGCGGCTCGTCTATTTGCAAGCGGCCGGCGGTGTCAAAAATGAGGGTGTTGCAATTATTCTGGCGGGCGAAGTCAAAGGCCTCGCGGGCGATTTTCAGGACGTCCGTTTCCCCCTTTTTCACGAAGACGGGCATGGCGAGTTGTTGGGCCAGGGTTTCCAGTTGCTCCATGGCGGCCGGACGATAAACGTCCACCGAGACGAGCAAAGGAGTGCGGGCCTGTTTATGGAGCAAACGGGCCAGCTTGGCGCAGGAGGTCGTCTTGCCCGAGCCATGCAAACCGACCATCAGGATGGAACTGGGATTGCCGCTCAAAGAGAGGCCGGCGTTGGCGGAGCCGAGTAATTTGACCATCTCATCGTGAATGATCTTGATGATCTGCTGGCCGGGCTGAATGCTCTGCACCACCTCCTGGCCGAGGGATTTTGTCTTGACCTCCTCGATGAAATCCCTGGCCACCTGGAAATTGACATCCGCCTCCAACAAAGCCAGGCGCACTTCGCGCAAGGCCTCCGCCACATTGTCCCCGGAGATTTTGCCCAGCCCGCGCAGATTGCGAAACGCGTTCTGAAGTTTTTGGCTCAGTGAATCGAACATGCCCCAGTTTAGATTGGAGCGGCCAAACTTCAAACAAATCTTGGATCACTTCGGATTTTGTATTGTTTCAAATCCATCATGCGGTTCGACGGTCCCAAGTTCATTATATAAACATTATTAAGTAAAGCGGCATCTGGCGATGGACGAGTGGATTTACTGGGCGGCCCGCCTGATCCAGACCTCCATGTCACCCTTGCCGCGGTTGGCCCAGGCAAAATAGGGGATGGCCTTCAGGCGGCCTGCTTTGATGGTTTCCACGCCGTTGAGCAGGTCCGGCTCAAATTGCGCCGTCAATTTTTCCCCGTCCGTCAAAACCGCGTCACGCACGCTGAAGCCCGGATTGTCAGGCCATTCCAGGCAATAGACAATCGGGCCGCGTTGTAATGCGACGCGGCCGCGATCGGCGGCGACTTGTGCCTTGGCCACCGTCCGGCGCACAGGCATGGGCAGGTCCAATTGAATGACATCGCCCCTCTTCCATCTGCGATTGAGGACTGCGTAGCCGTCTTCAAGTTTAAGGGGCGCCGACTTGCCGTTGACGCTGAGCGTCGGACTGGCGTCCAGCTTGTCAATAAATGTGTACAGGCCCCCCGGCGCCGCTTCGTTGCGCGCCCAGCCAGGGATGCGAAGACGAATCGCCAATTTGCCGGGTTCGTCCGGTTGGACGGCGAGGCGGATCGCGCCATCCCAGGGGTAGCGCGTCTCCTGGGTCAGCGTGACGGTGTGGCCGTCGTCCAGCTTGATGTCCGCAACGCCGGAGGCGAAAAGATTCACGTAAATCGTCCGGCCTCGCCGGGCATAAAAATAGCCGGGAACGGAGGCCATGAAGCGGGTGATATTGCCGGGGCAGCAGGCGCAGCCAAACCACGGGCTGCGCGCGTACCGGCCGTCCGATTCAAGCGGGTTGGGATAAAAGAAGAGCTTCCCGTCCAGCGACACGCCCGAAAGCAGGGCGTTGTAAAGGGTGCGTTCGAGGACATCGACATATTTCCCGCCGCCATGCAGCAGGAACAGGCGCTCGTTCCAATAATCGTTCGCCACCGCCGCGCAGGTTTCACAGTAGGCGTTCATGTTCGGCAGAAAATAGTTGGCGCCAAAGGCTTCGCCGCTCGGGACGGCGCCGATGCCTCCTGTCACATACAGTTTTTTGCCGGCGGCGTTTTCCCAGATCTTGTCAATGGCGCTGAGATAGCGCGGATCGGACGTCAGCGCCGCGATGTCCGCCATGCCGCTGTAAAGATAACCGGCGCGCACGGCGTGTCCGACGGCTTCGGTCTGTTCGACCGGTTTGATGTGGGATTGATGGTATTGGTCGCCGCCGGGGCCGCGAACGTCAATAAAGTATTTCGCCAGGTCCAGGTAGCGCCGCCGGCCGGTGATGCGATGGAGTTTGACCAGGCCCATTTCGACCACTTCGTGTCCGGGCCAGAGATGAAGCTGGTTGGTTTCGGGGCCAAAAGTGGCGCAGAGCAAATTGGCTTCCTTGAGGGCGATGCCGAGCAGGTTGGTTTCGCCGGTCGCCTGGTAGTGCGCGGCGGCGGCCTCGAACAGGTGCCCGGCGTCGTAAAGTTCATGGCTTCCGTCCGGGTCGCGCAACCACCGTGTTGGGCCGGACCACGGGTGGGGGTGCTTCGGGTTGATGGTGCGGGCGGTGTAGAGGTAGCCGTCCGGCTCCTGCGCGGCGCCGATCTCGGCGATCACCTTGTCAAGATAAGCGCGCAGTTTCGGGTCCGGTTGCGCCGCCAAAACGTAGGAGGCGCCTTCGATGACCTTATAGACGTCGGTATCATCGAAAGGATAGCCCGGCAGATTGGTATGGGTGAGCGGCTCGCCCCGCAACGCGGCGGCGGCACGGATGAAATTGTCCATCCGCCCCGTCTCCTCGCATTTCCCGAAGGCATACGGGATGGTCGTCAGGCGGTTGGTTTCGATGCGCGGCGCCCAAAACGAATCTGTCAAATGCACGGCGGTAAAGGGCACCGGCTGAAAGGGGTAATCGGGTGACGGTTCGGCGGCCATCAGCGCCGTTGCGCAAAAAATCCAAGCGCAAGAAAGGGTTCTCATAGTGTTCATCTCCTGGCCCGGTTTCCTGCTCCGGGCTTGCCCTCGATCATAGGCAGGACCAATCGTTCCATCCCTGCCGCCGCCAGGCCGGCGGCCCGGCGCCGGGGAGCACCCTTGACTTCCACGCGGCCCCATCGCGCCCAAAGCGCGCCGCGCTCGATGGCCGCAGCCAGATACCGCAAAACCGCCGGCGTCCCGGACGTCCCAAAGCCGCCACTTCCCGCTGTTGGTCCGAATCGGACTCCTGCACGAGGCCGATCTGGAGCAAATCATCGACAATTTTGCCGGTGGTCGGCTGGCTGAGGCCGAGAGATTTGGCCAATTCGGCCCGCGACGCAACACCCAGGACCTGCCAGCGCGCGAGGAGAGCGCGCTTGTTCAATTGCCCCATTTTGGAAGGCACGAGGATCACAATACTTAAGAAAACAATGTAATTCGCCCGAAGGCAAGCCCCTTTACGGGTGGTTATGCGCCTCAAAACGAACTCCGCCAACGATTGAGTGGCGGGTTGTGGCGATAAATCACGCATTCAATATTGAACCGATTTGGTTTGCAGGGCTGGCTGAATTCCATATTATCAGGTTTAGGTGCAATGCCGATTTAAGCACGAGTCCAACGTCTCTTCAAGTGCTTGATAATGTGGGATTTGGTAGGTTACCCAAGTGGCCAACGGGGGCAGACTGTAAATCTGCTGGCTTAAGCCTTCGATGGTTCGAATCCATCACCTACCACCACTTTAAGCTTCACGGTTTCACCTTCAATTTTTCAGCGGCGGCCAGTTTGCGCTGGTGGGCGTCGAAGGTGAGAAATTCCCGCGCCCCCAGGTGCAGCGCCGTCGCCACATGGAGAATATCAAAACTGCGATGTCCACCGGCCATCGTGTGGCGTGCGGACAGGATTTCGGCCAGACGGTGAACATCCGGCCAGTCGGCTGTCACGACTTCCAGCGCCCCAGCTTCCATGTTGGCTTGGAATTTGGCGAGAGCGGCCTCCGCAATGTTTTGGGGATAGCCCTTGCTGTTGTTCCGCGCGTTCAACCAGACTTGGAAACGGACGCTTTGGCGGAATTCGTAAAGCAGCAGGCCGGAGACGCACAATACTTCCGCCATGCCCTGGAAGTGTGCCGCCGCCGCCGGCGAATTGTCTTGCTGCACATAGAGCGCACAGAGAAAGGACGTATCGGGAAAGGCAATCATCCTTCCTCGCCGTCAAGTTCCGCCGCGCGCATTTCGGCAACTTCTTTGGCGGAGAAAACGCGGTCGCCCCACGTTTCTTTCAACTGCGCCATGATGTCGGGTTTGACGAGTTTGCGCGGTTTCGCCCCCGGGGCGGGCACAAGCCGCGCAAAAAGTTTTCCGGCCTTGGTGATCTCCACCGGCTCGCCTTCCGCAATCCACGCGGCGACACGCGGGAAATGGTTCCGCAAATCTCTGACGGTTGCCGTTTTCATCGTGATACAAATATGTATCACGCCGCCAAACATGTCAAACCCGTTTAGTCGTTCTTCACAAATATCTTCCCCGGCAGTTGCCGGATCAGCCGCTTCATCTCCAGCCCCAACAGGGTCACGGACACCGCCGACGGCGCCAGCCCGCTGCGCCGGATGAGGTCGTCAATCGACATTTCCTCCTTGTCGATCAGAGCGTAGAGCGCCGTCTCGTTCGGCGACAGCGCGAAGGCGGGCAAGTCCGGGGCGTCCCGCAGCGCGTCGGGCCGGTTGCTCGACGGGAAAAGATATTCGAATTCGCACAGGATGTCCTCCGCGCTCTCGCACAATTTCGCGCCGCCGTTCTTGATCAGCTCGTGGCAGCCCTTGCTGCGCGGCGAGTCGATCCGCCCCGGCACCGCGAAGACTTGACGCCCGTTGTCATTGGCCATGCGGGCGGTGATGAGCGCGCCGCTGGTCAGATTGGCCTCCACCACCACCGTGCCCAGCGTCATGCCCGCCACCAGCCGGTTGCGAATGGGAAAACTTTGCTTGTCCGCCTTGCGGTTGAACGGGAATTGCGTGATGACCGCGCCCTGGGCGGCAATGCGTTCGAACAATTCGGCGTTCTCCGCCGGAAATATCAGGTTGATGCCCGTGCCCAGCACCGCGATGGTGCGCCCTTTGGCGTTGAGCGCCCCCTGATGCGCCCCGGTGTCAATGCCCCGCGCCCCGCCGCTCACGACGGTCACGCCGATGTAGGCCAGTTGATAGGCCAGCTTGCGCGCCGTTTCCATCCCGTAATGCGTGGTCAGGCGCGACCCCACAATGGCCACGCTGTTCTTGTCCTTCGCCGCCAGCTCCCCCTTGACGTAGAGCACCAGGGGCGGATCGTAGATTTGCTTGAGCAGCTCCGGGTAATTCTCGTCCGACTGGATGACAATGCGGCAGCCGAATTGCTGGATGCGCTCCAGTTCGCCCTTCAGGTCCACCGTTTTTTCCCAACCCGCTATGGCCGCCGCAATTTCCGGCCCGATGCCCTGGACCCTTTCCAATTGGGCGCGGCTGGCGCGCAGGATGTCCGCCGCCTCCGCGAAATGACCGAGCAATTGCCGGACGCGCACCGGGCCGACATTGTCAATCATATTCAAAGCGATCAGCGCTTCCCGCGAATCCATGCGCGGAGTTGACCGCTTTTCGCCCCGCGCCGCAAGCTTTAAAGAACTGTCGAGAACCGGCCTGCCCCCGCCTCGAAAAATCTTCCTTGTCGCTCATTGACTGCGGCCGGCCGGTTTGCTAGAATTGGCGGCAGTGGAAAATTGTTGGTGACATTGGACATTTTTATGAAGAAAAATCTTTCGACATCGCTGCTGGCCTTGGGGCTGCTGCTGGTTTTGCCGGGCCTGGCTTCGGCCCATATTCTATTGGGAACTTCGCACGGGATGCGCGATGGGTTTATGCATCCGTTTACCGGGATGGACCATTTGCTGGCCATGTTTGCCGTCGGCTTGTGGGCGGCGCAATATCGCGGCCGCGCCGTTTGGATGATCCCGCTCACCTTTGTCAGCGTGATGGTGTTGGGGGGGATCATGGGAGTGTGTGGCGCTTATGTGCCCGGGGCGGAGTTGGGCGTGGCCGCTTCCCTGCTGGCATTGGGCGCGCTGATTGCCACCATGACCCGTTTCAGGCCGAGTTTGAGCATGTTGGTTGTCGGATTTTTCGCGCTCTTCCACGGTTACGCCCACGGCCATGAAATGCCGGCCGCGGTGAGCGCCGTTGCCTTCAGTTTTGGATTTGTCCTGGCCACCCTGCTGTTGCACGGCTTGGGAATAGCCGCCGGCATCTGCCTGCAAAAACAGCGGCGCGTCATCGCCTTTGCCGGCTCGGCCATCGCGCTGTGCTCGGTTTTTTTCTTCCTGAACTGAGGGGAAAATGACCAATGTCGAAGCACGAATGACCAATATTTTTGGCTAGGATTAAGAGCCGGATGGATTTATAGCCGCCGGGTTTTTCCTCTCTTTGCCTGCGCGAAGAATCATCGCCGTCAGACCAATAACCATACCCGCATACAATCCGACATGAGCCCACCAGACTTGCCGAAACCGGCTCATCTCTCCGGCGCTCAGCAGGGCGCCCAAAAGGGCAGAGAACCGCGCCGGATCAAACTTGGAAAACCCAAGCGGCAAGGTAATGCCGCCAAGAATTGCTCCTGCGACAGGCATCCAGAGCAACCGAAACAGGCGGGAAAATTTCGCCGGAGGATGCGCAGATTTTCTCCGGCTGGCATACAAGCAAACGGCGCCTCCAATGACTCCGGCGGAGAATCCAACTCGCATTCCGAACAGGCCCGCCTGTATTCGCAAATCCGGGCTTTCCTCCAAACCTTTGCCCAAAATGAAATACTCCGGCGAAAGCGACGAGGTGATCAAATCGTTCACAAATCCGACCGTGCCCCCAACCGCGCCAGTGATGATAATAAAACCATATTCGCGAAACTTCACCGCCCGCCCGCCGTTCCGATAAAAATCCACCAAGGAAACAACCAGCATCAGGCCAAGCAGCAAGGCGATTCGATACGAAAATAGAAAATGATCGGGCATACCAAAAGCCGCTCGAAATGCTTGCGGCAGCCCTTTGGAAAGTCCAGCCGTGAGTTTCCCCGACTGCCATTCAGACGGGGTGCTTTCACTTCTTTGGGCAGCCACTCCTAATCTTAATCCTAATCGTAATCTTAATCTCCGAGGATTAAGATTAAGAGCAAGATTAGGATTAGGAGGCGGATTAAGATTGGGAAAAGCCGGAAATCCACAAGAAGGTTTGCGTGCCGGGGGAATTTCCAGTATCTTTTGCGCGATGTTTGTATGTTAAAAGACACCATTTCAAAAATTGAGGGCCGCATCCGGAATTCCGGGGCCGTGGACGACACCCATCGCGCCGAGTTGCTGAAGTTGCTGGGCCAGTTGCGGGGCGAAATTGAGGCGCTTTCCAAAACGCACCAGGAACAGGCCCAAAGCATCGCGTCCTTTGCCGAGGTGTCCGCGCAGGAAGCCACGCGCGAGACAAAAAATCCCGAAACGCTCCGGCATTCCATCGGCGGATTGGAATCCTCCGTGGGGGAATTCGAAAAGACCCACCCGCAATTGGTCGGCATTGTCAACCGCATCGCCAGCATGCTGGCCAACATGGGGATTTGACTGCCCGGGGCAACCTGGGGCGATAATACATGGAAATGAGGAATTGCCGGAGTCATTTTTCGCCCGGCGCTTTGTTGCGGCGCTGGCCCCTGCTGTTGTTATGCGCAGGTCTGCTGCTGCCGGGCGCGTTGCGCGCGGCCAAATCCGCGGAAGACAAGGCCCTTTCCTCCGCCCGCGCGTTGTTTGACGACCATCAATACAATCTGGCGGAGACAAATCTCGTCAATTTTCTGGCCGCTTACACCAATTCGCCGCGCCGCCCCTATGCCATTCTTTGCCTGGCCCGCTCGCGTTTGGAGCAATCCAATTATGACGGCGCCATCCAGTTGCTGGCCAATTCGGTCTCGCAATCGGGCGATCTGGCGGGGGACTATATTTTTTGGATTGCCAGCGCCCGCCTGGGCAAAGGCCAATACGCGCAGGCGGCGGAGGGCTTTGCCAATCTCATAAATAACTTTCCAAATGCCCGCGCGCAACTGCAACTGGAAGCGGCCTGCGACGAAGCGGAGGCCTGTTCCAAAATGGGGAACTGGCCCCGGGTCATCGAGCTGTTGCAAAAACCGGACGGCGCCTTTCGCAAGCTGGCCGCCGGAGACCCCAAAAATAGTTTTGTCACCCGCGGCTGGCTTCTTTTGGGCGAGGCGCTCCTGGCCCGGGGGCAGTGCGCCGATGGCGAAAAAGTGGTTGGCGGCATGGATCCGGCCGGTTTGGGGCCTGAATGGCAGTGGCGGCGGCAATACCTGCTCTGCCGCCTGGAATTGGCCGGCGGCCGGGCCGATGAGGCGTTGCAAAACAGCACCAACCTGCTCGATACCGCCTCCGGCCCGCGACATCAGGCCGCCAGCCGGTTTTTGCGCGGTGAAATTCTGGAGACTCTCGGCCGCGCGGCTGAAGCGCTGCAATCCTACACCAATAATCTGGCCGCTGATCTGCCGCCCGAAGACCAGCGCCAGGCGCTCGTGAAGGCCGTGGCGCTGATTTTGGCTCAAAATCAAATCCAGGACGCCGTGCAACTGCTGGAATGTTATGTCACGCAGCCCACCAATGGGGCCGCGCTTGATTTGGCCCGCTTGAGCCAGGGCGAATTGTACCTCAAAATATATTACAATCCCGCTCCGGCGCAGAACACGAACGGCCCCGCCGTGGCCGGCACGAATTTTTTGCAAGAGGCGCTGGCCAATTTCGAGAGTGTCATCCGGAATTTTCCGGCCAGCCCCCTGGTCGCGCAGGCGCACCTGGACCGCGGCTGGTGTTACTGGGCGCAGACCAACATGGCCGGGGCAAAGGCGGATTTTCAGGAAGCCGCCGATCTTTTGCCCCCGTCGCCGGAGCAGGCGGTGGCGCGATTCAAACTGGCCGACACGGCATTTTACCAAAGCAATTACGTCGCGGCCCTGACCAATTACAATTTGCTTCTGCAACAGTACGCCAGCGTGGAGAGCGTGACCAACGGGTTGTTTGACCAGGCCCTTTATCAAATCGTCCAGGCCAGCCTGGCCCTGGGCGATCAGGCCGGCGCGGAGGCCGCCCTGCGGAAAATCCTGGAGTGGTATCCCAACAGTTTATTTGGCGATCGCGGCCAGTTGTTGATCGGCGAGAGCAGAAGATATGATTACGCCATGGCCCGGCGGCTTTTCAACGAGCTGCTGCAAAGAGCGCCCAAGACGCCGCTCCTGCCCGAGGTGCAATACGCCATCGCCCGGACTTGGGAGCAGGAGGGAAATTGGCCGGAAGCCCTGCGCCAGTACGACCGTTGGGTGAGCCGGCACGCCACCAACGCGCCTTGGCTTCTGCCGCGGGTCGAATACTCGCGCGCCCTGGCTTATGGAAAAGCCGGAATGGAAACCAACGCGCTGGCGCTGTTCACTAATTTTGTGGCGCGCTTTCCCTCCAACAGCCTGACCCCATGGGCGCAAAACTGGGTGGCGGATTATTATTTCAACCAGGGCGACTATCCAAAGGCCGAGGGCAATTACCAATTACTCCAGAAATTTCCCAACGCCGGCGATCTTCCCTATCAGGCGCGTTTGATGGCCGGGCGCGCCGCCCTGGCCGGCCAGCGCGCGGTCGAGGCGGGCCAGTATTTTTCCGACCTGGTGAACAATACCAACGCGCCCGCCAACCTGGTGGCCCAAGGCTACTTCGCTTTGGGCGACACGTTTCTGCAACAATTCCTGGACAACCCGACCAACGGCACCTGTTTGAATGAAGCCATCACCGCGATCAGCCATCTGACCAACGGCGCTCCCACCAACGCCCTGGCCGCCCAGGCCTACGGACGGCTGGGCGACTGTTATATGCAATGGGCGGACCAACAATGGGAAATCAAACACGACCCGAAAGTTTACGCGGAAGCGGCGCAAATGTATCAGACCGTCCTGAGTTTTCCGGCCACGAACGTGAATGTGGCCACGCGCAGCCAGGCCGAAGTGGCGCTGGGGCGCGTGGCCGAGCAGCAAGACCAGCCCCAGCAGGCGCTGGCGCATTACTGCAAAGTGCTCTACGAATTGGACCCGGACCATTTCGATCCATTTTGGGTGGAACAAGCCGGCAAAGCCGCCGCCCGAATCTACGAACAGCAACAGCAATGGGACAAAGCGATCAAGGTGTACCAGCGCGTCTTGAAAGCCGTGCCCTCATTGCGCGCGGCCCTGGACAAGGCCATCAACGCCGCCCAAAGCGCCGCCGACAAGGCCAGGAATTAACGGCCTGAAAACGGATCACAATATGGCATTATCCTCTTTGGCCAATCCGTGTTCATCTCGGTTTATATCTCCGGCGTTCCGCAAACCGTCATTGATCCCCGGCGGTAAAGCCGGCTACCAGGGGCCGATGGTCTGAAGCCAGGCCCCAATTCGGCGAACTGAGCACGTAAGTCTCCGCGCTGAGCCAGTGCCGCTCCATGCCCTGACTGAGCAGAATATAATCAATGCGGCTATAGACATCCTCCGCGGCGTAGTAATGCGTCCAGGTGATATTGCGCGATTCGTGTCCGTTGCCGGCCTGGGCCGGATCGTCGCCGTTGCGTTCGGCGGGGCGGGTGTCAAACAAACGGGTGCGGCCGCGGCCCAGGATCGTGCGCAAGGGTTTGGAATCTTTGACATCGTTGAAATCTCCCAGGACGACCAGTTTTTGCTCCGGATCCCCGGCCAGCCGGGCGTCAATCACCCGCCGCAAGGCGGTCGCCTCTTCGTAGCGCCATTCTTCCTCGTCCGCCAGGGGGTCGGGCCGGCGCGATTTCAGATGGGCCGCAATCAAGGTGAATTTAAACTTTGGATTGACCTGGATTTCCATTTCGGCAAAGCCGCGGCTGACCTGAAAGCGGCGGCCTTCCAGCAGAAAGCTTTCATTGGTGTGCGGGCGCCGGGCAATGATGGGGAACCGGCCCAGAACGGAGACGTGAATGTTGGTATCGTATCCGGCGACCTGGTCCCAATAGGGCAAATCCAAACCCGCCGCCTTCAAGGCCGCTTGCAATTCCAGGAGGGTATTGGTCGAACCGACCTCTTCCAAGGCGATCACGTCGGGCTGGATGGCCAGGATGCTCTCGCGCACCTTGGCCCTGGCTTCGCGGGTCTTGGCCGGGCGCCGGCCGGAGGGAGCGTCCAGGTAATTCTCGAGGTTGAAAGTGGCCACGCGAAAAATCTGCGCTCCAGCCAGGGCTGTTGGCAACAGCCACAACAGCGCGACCAGCCGCAGGCGGCGCGGTTTGAAGATCAAGACCACGGGCGGAGACTAGCCTTTCGGGGCCATGGCGTCGAACGTCTAAATGGAAATTTTCAACAGGGAGAGAATGCTTTGGATGTCCCGCAGTTGAACCGGCTTGGTTAAGAAAGCGTGCGCGCCCTGCCCGTAGGCTCTGGTGACCTGCTCCACCATATCGACAAAGCCGCTGAGCACCACAATCGGGACTTCCGCGTGCTCCGGGTGGCCTTTGAGCCATTCCAACACCGCGAATCCATCCATCTTCGGCATCTTCAAATCCAGCAGAACCAAGCCCGGCAAAGGATATTGGCTTCGGTCACGGTAAAGGTCATCCCCCTGCAAATAGGCGACCAAATCCTCGCCGGAAGCCAGGATTTGCACCGGAAACCTGGGGTGCAGTTCCTGAATGACCCCCTCCGACAGCAACGCGTCGTACGGATCGTCATCCACTATCAGCACGGGGCCTTCCCCGGACCAGGATTGTGTGGCGGTATTTCCTCCCGCGGCCGCGTCCGCATTTTCCATGTTTGACTTCATTCCCATTCCTTTCCTTTTTTTGGGTCCTCTGGCGCCATATCCCTGGCGGCCACTTCACCCGGAGAGCTTTTCCGCAGGCGCCGTTTCAAATGACTTGCCGCAGCCGCAACTGTGCGCGGCCTGTGGATTGGTGATTTTAAAACCGCCGCCCGTCAGAGCGTCCGAAAAATCAACCACCGACCCGCGCAGGTATTTCGCGCTGAAAGCATCCACCCAAACCGAGACTCCAGAAAACGCCGCCTCGAAATCATCCGGACGCTTTTCGTCGAAAACCATGCCGTATTGCAGGCCGGAGCAACCGCCTTGATCAACGTACAGGCGCAAACCCTTGCCGGCTCCCTGCGGATCGGCGGCCAGTTTGGCCTTGATTTCGCAGGCGGCGCTTTCAGTCAACGTCACAACGGGCTGAGTCTCGGCGGCGGCATTCATAGCAACCCCGCAAACTAGCCGAGGCGCGACGGGATGTCAAACAGGCGTCTTTGCGCTTGCCGCGCCATCGGCTTCCTGTCAAAGTGGCTCCGTCTTCTTGCGCGCCAGTTGGGTTCCGTGACTGAGCGGCGCAAGGAAAGCCATTCGTGAAGAAAATCGAACTGGACACTTTCAAAGGCGCCACCAGCCGGACCGCGCGTGACATCAATCGCCGCGTCGTCCTGAATCTGGTCCGCCAGCGGCAGCCCATTTCGCGCGCCGAGCCGGCGCGCCATTCGGGCCTCCAGCGCAGCACCATTTCCGCCCCGAACCTGAAATGGCACGATCTGGATTTGAAACCGCCGCTGGAGAACGCCACCGGCCTGCCGGTGGTGCTCGAAAACGCCGCCAACGCCTGCGCCTGGCCGAGCTTTGGACCGGACGGCATCCGGCTGATGAAACGTGGCGGGATTCGGTGATTGAAATCTGGCAGAACAAGGACGGATGGAAACGGCTTTACGCGGCTTCTGAAGCGTTGTTCGTCATCGTAGGCAACCTCTGATGCCGCTGAAGCCGATATATCCTTGGTCAACAGCTTTTCGGGAGCTTCATAGAGAGCTGCGAATGTCATGGACTTGAAATGAGCCGGGGCACGGTTGGTTTCCTCAATTGTGAATTTGTAATCGCGGAAGATATGGAGCAGGCCGCGAGCCTTGGGCGCTGTGGATTGCGGAGATCGCGCAGGTCGTTGTTGACAGGCGTGGCGGAAAGCAAAAGGACTTTCGTTTTGACGCCGCCTTTGATGATGTCGTCCATGAGCCGCTGGTAGCGACTCTTGCGAATGAGATTACCGTCCTCGCCGCGCTTGCCAGGCGTGTTGTTGCGGAAGTTGTGCGATTCATCAATGACGACGAGATCGAAGTTGCCCCAATTGAAGGTCGCGAGGTCAAGGTCGCCGGATTTGCCGCAGTCGCGGCTCAAGTCCGTATGTGAAATGACATCGAACCGGAAACGATCGTTGATAAACGGATTCAGGGCGTCGTTGTGACGATAGACCGTCCAGTTCTCCCGGAGTTTTTTCGGGCAGAGAACCAGCGCCCGCTCGTTTTTCAATTCAAAGTACTTGATGACGGCCAGCGCCTCGAACGTTTTTCCGAGGCCGACGCTGTCGGCGAGAATGCACCCGTTGTGCTTGAGAATCTTGTTGATTGCGCCTTTGACGCCGTCTTTTTGGAACTCAAAGAGGGCCTGCCACATCCCCGTGTCCACGATTTTGATGTTCTGGTCAAGCAGCCCGCCCTTCTCCTGGTCGGCGAGAAAATTCTCAAAGACGTGGAACAGGGTTTTGAAGTATATAAATTCAGGGGCATGATTCTGGTAAAGCTGGTCGAGGTAAAGGAGAACTTCCTGCTTCACGTCCTCAACCAACCCGGCATTTTTCCAAAGTTCACCAAACCATTCTTTCAGGTCACGGCGGTCGCGGGCGCTGTCCACTTCCAGATTTAGTTCGATGTTGTTCTGAGCCGCGCCGAGGCCGAGTCCGCGCACCGTAAAATTGGAACTGCCAAGAATCGCTTCCTCCACACCAGCATTGGCAATGTGATACATTTTGCCGTGGAGAAGTTGCGCGTGGCGCACAGAACGGATGTCCACTTTTTGGCGAATCCATTCGGCGCATTCGCGGGCGACACGCTTCTGCTGCAAATGGTTTGCAAGGTGAAGGCCGCCGCCATCCAAGATGAACGCCTTTTTCTCGGTTTTTTCCGGGTCAAGGGATGAAATGAACCGCGGTTCGCCGAAAAGAAAATCCAAGTGTTCTATTTGGTCGAGGTGCTCTTTGAGGGCTTCGTAGGCGTAAATGGTGAAATACGCCGAGACAACCGAAAGTCGAGAGCCAGAGCGAATCTTCGCCTTCAGGAAATCCGCAACAATCCCCCTTCGGTAATTGTCTCGAATGCCTGACATGCTGGTTGGCGCAGTCATAGCAAGTTATGCCCGCCGCGGTTTGTAAAAAACTTCGTGGACATCATTATCCCGTTGCTCTCATACCAGTGTAATACCCAATTCGGCACCCAAATAAAAGGGTAATGATTGAACAAGCCTTGACAGAAGGCACGATCGCAGATTTTTATTTCCAACAAGTGAATTGGGAATTGGGAATTGGGAATTGAAAATTGGAGATTTGAGATTTGAGAGGGAGTTGGGAATTGGAAATTGGAACTGCGTTTCCGGGCAATGGGGTGTTTGGCGGCTGAATAATTGGTTGTTTGGCTCGCCCTCATCCTGACCTTCTCCCCTGGGGAGAAGGAACAGAAAGATGCCGCGCTCCCCATGCTCAAAACCGGATTTGCGCCACAAAAGCGGCCTTTTGTAAAAACCTTGTTGCCCTTGCGCCGGCATTCGCCCAGTATTCACCCATGCTGGCCCGCGTCTTGTTTGCTGCTGTCAATGGAATTAAGGACTTGTCCGGAAGGTTCCGAACGATGGTCGTTGCGGGCCTCATTTTGCTCCTGCCGGTCGCGGCCGGCAACGGCGCCAAGGACCCGACGCCCTCGGCGCTGCGCGCCCGGATTGATGTGGCCAATGGAAAGGTGCGCCGCGCTTTGGTGCGCATCCGCGTCGTCTCGACCGAGTTCCGGGAGGGGCGCGAGGTCAAAATGCAGGAGGTCGGCAGCGGCGTCATCATCACCAAGGACGGCTATCTCGTGACCAACCATCACGTCGCCGGCCATGCCACACGCATGTTTTGCACGCTGTGGAACCGCGAGGAAATCGAGGCGGAGTTAATCGGCACGGACCCGTTGACGGATATTTCGGTGCTGAAACTCAAACCGGAAAAGCCGCGCGAATTCACGCCGGCCAGCTTCGGCGATTCGTCGGCCCTGCGGGTCGGGGATTCGGTGCTGGCCATGGGCAGCCCGATGGCGCTCTCGCAATCGGTGACGCTGGGGATCGTCAGCAACACCGAGATGGTTTTGCCGAGCTTCTGGGGCGAGTCGGGCCGGTTCCAATTGGACGGCGAGGATGTCGGCGCCCTGGTGCGGTGGATCGGCCATGACGCAGCGATTCACAGCGGCAATTCCGGCGGGCCGCTGGTCAATCTGCGCGGCGAAATTGTCGGCATCAACGAGATCAGTTATGGTTTGTCCGGCGCGATTCCGGCCAATTTGGTCAAGGCGGTGGCCGGGCAATTGATGGCCAGGGGAAAAATCCAGCGGAGCTGGCTGGGGCTTGATCCGCAGCCGCTTTTCAAGGAGTGGCCAAAGGAGAAGGGCCTTCTTATCGCCGGCGTCTGGGACGACTCGCCGGCGGCCAAAGCGGGCCTCAAGGCGGGCGATTTGCTTCTCAGCCTGGCGGGCAAGCCCATCAACGTTCGTTTCGACGAACAGATGCCTGATTTCATGGCGCAGGCGACCAGCCTGCCCTTGGGCCGGCCCGTTTCCGCCGTCGCCAAGCGGGAGGGAAAGGAGATCGCCGTTTCCATGATTCCCATCGAGCGCGGGGAGATTTATCCCAGGCAGCAGGAATTCAAACAATGGGGGCTGACGGGGCGTAACTTTTCGTTTCTGCTGGCCCGGGAAATGAAGCGGCCCAACCTGGGGGGAGTATTGGTCACATCCGTTCGTCCGGGCGGGCCCGCCGGCAGTGCCAAGCCATCGCTGGAGCGCGGCGATGTGCTGGTCGAGATCAATGGCCAGCCGGTCAAGTCGGTCGGGGACTTGGTTGAGCGGACGCGGAAGTTGTCGGAAGGGCAGAGCGAGCCTGTGCCGGTGCTGGCGACCTTCGAGCGCCGGGCGGCGCGGTATCTGGCGGTGGTGCGGGTGGGGATTGAGGAGGAGAAGGACCCCGGCTTGGAAGTGACCAAGGCCTGGCTGCCGGTGGAGACGCGCGTGATCAGCCGGGAAATCGCCAGGCAATTGGGCCGGCCGGATTTGAAGGGCTTTTATCTCACTCGAGTTTATCCCGGCAGCACGGCGGAAAAAGCCGGGCTGAAGCCAGGCGATTTTATTCCGGCTCTGGACGGCGAAAAGCTGACGGCCTCGGGGCCGGAGCATGAAGACGAGTTGGAAAGTTTGATTCGCCAGTACGACGTTGGCAAAACGGTGGAGTTGTCGGTGCTGCGCGACAAAAAGGAAATGAAGATTACCGTTGAACTGGAGCGCTCGCCCCGGTTGCGGCGGGAAATGAAGAAGTACCGCAATGATGAGTTCGAATTCACCGCCCGCAACGTGTCCTTTTTCGACGCGGCCGAGAAGCAGTGGGACAAGGACCAGCAGGGGGCGTTGATCGAGGAAGTCAAGCCGGGCAGTTGGGCGGAATTGGCCAATCTCTACGTTGGGGACCTGGTGACGGAAGTGGACGGCCAGGCGGTGGGCAACGTGGATGCGTTGCGCCAGGCCATGGACAAGATCGCCGCCGCCAAAAAGCCGGCGGTGGTGATGAGAGTCCTGCGCGGCATCCACAGCGCCTACCTGGAATTCGAACCGGACTGGAAAAATTAACTGTTACCAAACGCAAACTTGACAAGCATTATGAATCGCAAACTGACCTTGATGGCAACGGCATTGGCTTTTTTGGCCGCGACATGCCGCGCGGATGACTTGGCGGACAAAGGCCGCGACATATTCAACAAAAACCATCTGGCCGTCGTCACCGTGCAGGTCGTGCTCAAAGTGACCTCTTCCGGGGGCGAACGCTCCTCCACGCCGAGAGAATCCAAGCAGGACCTTACCGGCACGGTCATCGACCCGTCGGGCTTGACGGTGCTGTCGCTTTCCTCGGCGGACCCGGCGGAGCTGTACCGGCGCATGTCCGACGAGTACAAGATCGAGACGCAGATCGACGACGTAAAAATTTTGCTTGACGACGGCACGGAATTGCCGTCGGAGATCGTGCTGCGGGACAAGGACCTGGACCTGGCCTTCGTGCGGCCCAAGAGCAAGCCGCCGGGGCCGATGACGGCGGTGGATTTGAGCAAATCGGCCGTGGTGGAGATACTGGAGCCGGTCATTGCGTTGAACCGGCTGAACCGGGCGGCGGGACGCGCCTATTCCGCCGCCGCCGGGCGCATCGACGCGGTCATTCAGAAGCCGCGCACCTTTTACATTCCCGAGTCAGGCGCAAGCTGGGCGGCGTTAGGCTCGCCGGCCTTTGCGCTCAACGGGAACATTGTGGGGATATTTGTCATGCGCGCGGTCAGCGGGGGCGAGACGAGCGGGCGCAACGTGCGCGAGAACATGACGGCCATCCTGATCCCGGCGCAGGACATTTTGAAGGGCGCCAAACAGGCGCCCGAGGCCAAAGGCGATGCCGGCAAACCGGCGGACAAGCCGGCGCAAACGAAGGATCAAAAGGACAGCAAAGACCAGAAGTGACCAAAAATGAGGGCTTGCAAAGGGGGTGGGCCGGGTTTATTGTTTCGCTCCTTTTTGGGCGCCGTGCAGACGGCGGGCGGTTGAATTGAACAGGTGGCCCGCCGCCGCCACAGGAACATTTTATACTATGGCAGTCAGAATTCGCATGAAGCGGGTCGGAACAAAGAATGCGCCTTATTTCCGCATTGTGGTGGCCGATTCGCGCAGCCCGCGGGATGGCAAGTTCATCGAGGAAATCGGGGCGTATCAACCGCGCAAAAAGGGCGAGAATTACAAGCTGGATGTGGAACGGGCCAAATACTGGATCAGCAAAGGGGCCCAGCCCAGCGAGACCGTCGCCAGTTTTTTGAAGAAGCTCGGCAAAGCCGCCGCGCCGGCTTAAATCTTTCGCCTCATGCAAGCCTTTCTGGAGTATGTGGTCAAGGGGTTGGTCAATCATCCGGAGGCCGTCACGGTCACTCCGGTGGTCAGGGACGCGCTGACGATTTACGAACTGCGGCTGCATCCCGAGGACGTGGGCAAAGTGATAGGACGGCAGGGCATGACGATCAATGCCCTGCGGTCGCTCTTGCTGGCGGGCAGCGCCCGGAAATCGTTGCGCTGCTCCCTGGAAATCGTCGAGGAAAAGCCTCCGGCCTAGCTTGAAAATCGAGGTGCTCACTTTGTTCCCGGAAATGTTCTCGGGACCGATGGAGGCGAGCATTGTCCAGCGGGCCCGCAAGAACGGCCTTTTGGAATTGCGGGTGCATAATCTTCGCGATTACACTCACGACCATTACAAGACGGTGGATGACCGGCCTTTCGGAGGCGGCCCGGGCATGGTGCTGAAACCGGAGCCGATTTTTGAGGCGGTCGAGGCACTGGCCGGGGAAAAGACCCGGGTCATTTTGATGAGCCCGGCGGGCCGGAGGTTTGATCAGGGCGTGGCGCGGGAATTGTCGCGGCAGGAAGAGTTGCTCTTTATTTGCGGGGCCTACGAGGGCGTGGACGAACGGGTGCGCGAGGCGCTGGTGGATGACGAATTGTCCATTGGCGATTACGTGCTGACCAACGGTTCCCTGCCGGCCATGGTGGTGATTGATGCGGTGACGCGCTTGCTGCCGGGGGCGTTGGGCGACGATCAGAGTCCGGTGGACGAATCGTTCAGTCAGGGATCGCTCGAATATCCGCACTATACGCGGCCGGCGGAATTTCGCGCCATGAAAGTGCCCCCGGTGCTCTTGTCGGGCAATCACGCGGCCATTGAAAAGTGGCGGCGCGAACAGGCCCGGTTGCGGACGCAGGCGCGGCGGCCGGATTTATTGGACGAAAAGTCCGGGGCGGGGCAGTGAAAGAAAGATTTTATGAACCAGGCATTATTAGACAAAATTGAAACAGAACAGTATCGCAAGGAGACCGGCACTTTCGGCGTCGGCGACTCC
>Ga0326728_10012106_pt1 | contig 19344 bp, 12 predicted proteins | sample MB3enrmetagenome_FD_207602 | JGI IMG/M metagenome (GOLD analysis project Ga0326728, IMG submission 207602) | Lab enriched peat soil microbial communities from McLean, Ithaca, NY, United States - MB31MN | ecosystem: Environmental > Terrestrial > Soil > Wetlands > Peat | place: USA: New York... | reverse complement strand
GGCAGCCTTCACCGAAAAACCAATCGGCGTTGACAAAACCCAGCACCGCTTCCTTCCCTTGTTCGGAAACCACGCTCAACTTCACGCGGCCTTTTTGAACATAGTAGACGGCGTCCGCGCGGTCGCCTTGCGAGAAGATCACCTGATTCCGCCGGAACACTACAACGCTTTTGCCCTCTCCGACCTTTGTCAGGAGAGCCTTAGGGTTGAAGGACGAAATGCGTTTAATTAGCTTGGGTGACATTCTCAAATCGTCTCAATTCTCCTACAAATCCACCGTTCGTTCAAGAGGGTTGATGCAATAAATCGGCAATAGCTTCGCGGCGATTTTTGGTTTAGGATTTGGCCCGGCAGCCATGAGCCACCGCACGCGCATCATCATACTCGGCGCGATTACCGTGGCGGCGGGAATCGCCGTGGCGCTTCTCCCCCGCATCGCGCAGCCCCCGGATTACCACAACTTTGCCGATCAACGCACCCTCCTGGAGGTTCCAAACTTTTTCAATGTGATTTCCAACTTGCCGTTCCTGCTGGTGGGCGTGTGGGGATTGATGCTGGCGCTGAGCCGCCGTGCATCAGCCGCGTGGCCTTTCATCAATCCCGTCGAGCGCTGGCCGTATGTGATCTTCGCAACAGGAGTGGCGCTGACGTGCTTCGGCTCCGCGTACTACCACCTCGCTCCCGACAACGCGCGGCTGGTTTGGGATCGCCTGCCCATGACGCTGGCATTCATGTCACTTCTTTCCGCCTTGTGGATGGAACGGGTAAACCTCCGCGCCGGGCTGGCGGCGCTGGGACCTCTTTTGGTCGTGGGGCTGGCAAGCGTTATGCACTGGTACTGGAGTGAGCTGCGCGGCGCCGGCGATTTGCGCCTTTACCTCATGGTGCAATTTTATACGCTGCTCCTCATTCTACTCATCCTGTGGCTCTTCCCCGCCCGCTACACGCGCGGCGCCGACCTGGTGGTAGCCATGGGGTTTTATATTCTGGCGAAAATTCTGGAACTGCTGGATCGGCAGATCTTCAACCTGGGACACATCATCAGCGGGCACACCTTAAAGCATCTGGCCGCAGCGCTCGGGATCTATTGGGTGTTTCGCATGTTGGCCCGCCGACGGGCCGTAGTCCCACCAGGTTCGTAGGGGGGCGGCTTGCCGTCCCCGAAGATTTCGTGCCACGGGCGTCCCGCCCGTGCTCGAGCATGGCCGGGACGGCCATGGCACGGCTGAGGGTAGGGCAAGCCCTCCCCCTGCGAATTCACTTCCCTGCCCCTTCCCACACGCAACGAAAGCTGTCATAGAAGTCGCGGCCGCCGGGGTCTTTGCGATCGCGGTAGGAGACGCGAACGATCCAGGGTGTGGACGTCAGTGGACCGCCGCGCAAAACTTTGGACCCGTCGGCCGGCGGGCCGGTGGGGTCAGTTGACGGGCTGTGCTGGTAATACTTCTCATCGTACCAATCGTTCACCCACTCGGAAGCGTTTCCCAAAACATCGAACAGCCCGAAAGCGTTGGCGCGTTTCTGCCCGACGACGCGCGGCAGGCTTCCATAGGGCGAACTGGAAGCAATCTCCGCCAGGCTTCCATAGCGAGCTTGCGTGCTGCCGCCGCGCGCCGCGTACTCCCATTCGGCTTCGGCGGGCAAGCGGCCGCCCGCCCACACGCAGTAATCGCGCGCCTCGTCCCACATCACACTCACCATCGGCAGGTTATCGTTCGCCCAGTCCGGGTTGAAAGGAGGAGCGGAATGAATCTCCCTTCCGGTGGCGGCGGCAAAGCGCTTGTAAGCCCCTACCGTGACCTCCGTCTGACCCATCCAAAAGTCTTTGGTGATCGTCACCTTGTGGGCGGGCTTCTCGTCGGGCTGGCACTCCTCATCTCCGGGCGAGCAGCCCATCATAAATGTTCCGGCGGGAATCCGAACGTACTTAAGGCCGTCCTTCGCGTTCTCCTGCACATCGGCAGATAAGGGTGAAGCGCCCGTCACGCGCGCCGCGAGCAACCGGGCCTTGAATTCCAGAACCAGCCCTGTCTCCGCTCTCTTTCCTTGCGTAAATGCCAAGCTTGTGATGAAACACCCGATCAAAGCGAGGGCCGTCAGTAACAACTTCCACCTCATAGTCATGCTCAAGCTCCTAAGAAAGCGGGGCATTTGGTAATTGTCGACTTTTGCCTTTTGACTTTTGACCTTTGACTTTTGACTTGTTCTTTCGCGTTTGTTGCTCAACTCGGTCAAATTCCTGCGCGAGGCTAGCCTTACGCAGGCGCCAAAATGACAATCCCGAACCCCGTATCCCGAATCCCGTATCCCGAAGTCCGGCGCGATTCTACACCCACGGCGCGCCATCAGTCGAATGCCGATTGCAGGAACGACACCATGTAGTACGCGTCGAGGAATTTAAAAGGCGCTTCGGCGGTGGTGTAATGGCCGCAGGGCAGGACGGCGCTGCGGTGCGGCAATCCCCGGCGGGTGAAATCATCGAGAAGTTGGTGGGAGAACACGGGCAAAAACGTCATATCGTAGATGGCGTGGATGAGCAGGGTTTTCTTGGGCCAGCGCGCGTATTTATCCACGTAAGCCGCGGGACTGATGGCCATCCAGGAGCGGCGCAGCGTGTCCTGATCGATGTTTCCCTCGAAGCCTTGCCGCACGTGGCGCGTGGACTGGCCCGTCCAAACCACATCGCCAAAGGTCACGGAAAAATGGTTAAAGAGGTTCACGCGCAGGCGCGGGTCGTGCGAGCTGGTCAGGAAGGCGTAACACGAGCCAAGGCTGGTGCCCACGATTCCAAACTCCCGGTAGCCCTGCGCTTCCAGCCAATCCAGGGAGGCGCGCGCGTCAATGACGGCTTGGCGCCCGGCATCGATAGTGCGCCCAATATTGGCGGAACAGGCGTAATCCGCCCGCTCGGTTTCCGCCGGCTTGCGGTAGTCGTGGTAAGGCAGGCTCAGGCGCAGCGCCGAAATTCCCAGCATATTGAAAATCCGGCAGAGACCCAGATGGCCTTCAGCGTCAGAGTTCCACTGCGGCAGCACGATGAGCGCGCGACGATGTCCGGCGGGAAACCAGCGCGCCCGCACCAGATTATTCACCGCATACGGCGTCTGCACCGGAGAGGTAAAGAGCAGGAAGCCGCCCTCCAGGCGAAAATCGGAGGGAGTTCGGTAAGCGTAGAAATCATCGCTGTGGGAAACAATCTGCTGGTTCAGGTGGGCAAGGTACGCCGCGGGATTGGCTTGTGCCGCGTCACGCGTGCCATTCACCACCGGCCAATGCTCGGTCCAGTCAAGTCCCCATTCCAGGGGACGGACCACGCGGTTCGTGTCACGCGTGCTCAGCCGGGTTTCCCAGGCGTAAATCCAATCTCGGTAGCGGTCCCACATGCGTCTGCGGCCTCGGGGTGGAATATTCCATTATACCTGACAGCGTCATTCTGCAAAGGTAGCCCCGCGCGGCGAATCCAGGGACGCAGAGCTTCGCTCTGCGCAATCCGGGTTACCGCAGCGCAATTCGAGGCACCGCAATTTGGGCGGCCACATGCGTCTGGGGAGTCGGAGTGGAATCGTTCATGAGCGGCTGGCAAATTCCATCAGGGGCGAGACACCGCGTTCCAAGGGCGCAGAGTGGGCGAAGACGAGCGTCTTGATGCTGGTGTCGCCGGCCAGGCGGTGTGCCAGTTCCACCAGCGATTTCCGGTTCTGCGCCGTACTGCCATTGAAAATCCAGGGCGCCCCTTTCAGGCGGCCGTCCCTGCCATGGTCGGCGCTGTCACCGAGGAACAGATTTTCCCCGATGGCGTAAGCGGCGCATCCCGGCGTGTGGCCCGGCACAGCGAAAACGCGGACCTGGTAAGGGCCCAAGGGTATGACCTCACCATCCTGAAGGGTTCGCGATAGGTGAATGCCGGTAGGGTGCAGGGACCGGAGACGCAGGATTGGAGCTCCGCCCGAGGAGCGGCCTTCCACCACGTCCACTTCGGCGGCCAGCGCCATCACTTGTGCCTTGGGGAATTTGGCAATCCCCGCGATGTGGTCGCGATGACCATGCGTGAGCAGAATGACCTTCACATCGTCGAGGCCCAAACCGCGGCGGGACAATTCCGCGAGCAACGCCTTCGCCTCGACATCGTTGCCGGCATCGACGAGCGCCGCCTCGTGGTCGCTTAAGGGCACCAGGCCGGCGCTCACGAACCCATCCTTAACGAGGAACATGCCATTGATTTCCGCCGTCGCCGGCAACCGCCGCCGGCTTAGCATCGAGCCGACAACCACACCCAGGGCGGCAATCAAGATGACCATGACGGCAAGGACTACGATCATCCACATAAGATTCCTCCGATCGCCGGTGTCTTGCCTCGAATGCAGCAGGAGTATACACCGAGCCTTATTCCGGGTTTGAAGGCGCCTATTTCTCCAACGCCTGCCACACGATTCGTCCTTCGCACTGCTCGGGTGGACGGATTCCGAGAAGGTGGGAAGCGGTCGGCGCCACGTCAACGAGGTTCACACGGGCAGCACGCCCTCCCGGCACGACGCCCGGACCGGAAAGGATAAAGGTCGCCCGATTGGAAGCATAGCCAACCGTGCCGGTGGGGAGGCCCCAATGATCAGCCGTCAAAGTGCGGTCGTAATATCCCGCCGCGGTTGCCGTCGCCAGCGGAATCACCTCGCGCGAATCCCGGTAAGTATTCATGAGCTCTTCCGGGATGTTAATGGTCATGGATTTGGGGCCTGACCAGGCCATGTAATAGGGCTTGCCGAAGGCGAAGACGTCCTCGGTGCGGTCCCCCCAGATGCCCAGTTCTTCCAGATCTTCGCGCTTCGCCACGATGGAGAATACCGGCTTGCCGGTTTCGGAATCCGTTACTTTTTGCAAGCGGTTGATAATTTTCGTCCGCAGCTCTTCGTACTCTGGTCCCGGTTCAACAAGTCCATTCAATTCCCTTCCCTTCAAATTAATCCATACCCCACTATTCTCGAACGCCGCGACAGAATGGACGGGATCCAGAGACCAACGTCCAGTCTTCTCATTCTTGGCATAGGAAGTCCATCCCTCCCGCATCATGATGCCCTGGACATTTATGATCTTGGTGAGGGGAAGGTTCCCATGATCGGAAACCACCATCACATAGGAGTGTCCATCGTCACATTCCCGCGCGATCCTGGCGGCCATCTGAAATAAGATGCTGATCGTATCCCCAAGAAAGGCATCGGCGCGACTATTTATCTCAGGCCCCATGCTGGGGTCGAGCTTTCCAAGTTCCTGATGGTTGATGCCGTCGGGCTCGTGGAAGTGCATCATCATGAGGTCCCAATCTTCGGTTCGGTTGAGGTAGGCAACCGTCTTGGCGAACCACTCCGCCTGGATACTCATAAGCTCTTTGGCCACATCGGTCCCAAACCACCCGACGGAGAGGGCTTGGTCCGGACTCAATTCCAACGCCTCAACGTAAGCGCCGGCATTTTCAATGATGCGCTGCTCCAGCCCTGGTGGATAAGCCCAACCTGACAAGGCCGCGGCGATCGTCCCGTAAATCGTAACCTCGGTGCCTTCCGGGTTGAGATCCAGCACCTTGTACTGGCGCAAACATTCTTTGCCGGAGAAGTTTTCCTTCACCCATCCGCTCCAATCACCCTTGGCTAATACGGCGATGGGCTTTCCCGCATCGCGGCTGGCAGAGAGCAGCAGCTTGGTGACGCCGCCGTCCTTAAATATCAGAACATACCGCCGCTCCGCCGTTGCCGGGATTATGCCGCTTCCGACGAGGCCGGATGCACCCCATTCAATGCGTACCTGTTCAGAGAGAACAACCATGCCTTCGCGAAGAACCTTGTAGCTCGGGGGAACGTTTTTCCAGTCCTTCGCAACGCCCAGAATCAGCGGCTTCCCGCGGGGTACGCGACGAAAGGAGGTGATCAAATCCGGGTGCCTCACCGCCCAGGCCCGGGATGTGAGGCCATCTCCACCGATCACCACTCCGTTCTTCAGGAGTTTGGGGAAGGCGATGGGATAGTTGATCAGGATCGACCGCTTACCCTGGCGCTCAGCGGCGTGCCAAAGGTACTCGGCCTGCGCCAGGCGCGAGTTGAACGTGGGAGTGGAATCCCCCAGAAGCATGCCGCGCAAGTGAGCGTCAAAACTCGTGATGCCGTGCGTCCCCACCCAGGCGCCCGTGGCGATGGTGGTCCAGTTCGTGGGTGTGTCGGTGTAAGGCGACTCAATGGCGGGGGAAAAAAAGCCCCGGGTGAGAAGGCGGTCAACTTCCGGAATTCGATTTCTATACCTTTCAACCTGTTCCGGCATCATTCCGTCTAAGCCGATGATGACCACGCGGGGTTTCGGCTTTCTTACACCGGCGTCGGCCCGCCCTCCCGGCGGACTGTCCGGATGCTCAGTTGTCTGCGCGGCCGCAAACTGAACAAAGCCTGCGCAAAGAAGTAAAATCGGAAGCAGGCCTAAAAGGCGAAATCTCGAGTGCCGAAATCCCATGGGTTCTCCTTCATCTCTTGCCCTGTAACAACGGCTGTTCGGCAAACACCTTCCCGAAATCGATGGGTTGCAGGTAATCATGGCCGTGATAGAAGTTATCGATATTCTGGACCAGCTTTTCCGTGAGTTCCGTGCCCGTCAATATATACGTGTTGAACCTGTACAAGACGCCGAGGTCGGAGGCGGGATAATCGATGCGCTCCACCCATTTATCCGCCGTGGCGCGCGCGTCCTTGCGGGCTTGAGTGAACTCCTGGAGGCTGGCGTCCAGCCGCCGGGTGAACTCATCGAGGTTGCCGCCGCGAGGCTTCATCTGAAACGCCGCGTCGAGGTCAATGTAGGCCTGCTCCCAGGCGATGAGCGTCTGGAGGTGGAGGATGTAAGCTTCCGTGCGATTGGACAGGTAGGTGAGTCTTTCCTTCGACTGCGGCGCGGCGTCGGCCTGCGCAGCGCGGAATTCCGCCAGGGCCGACTCCAGCAAGGGGATGCTCTGGTGGTAGTACATCATCTTGTTATGGGCCCAGCTCACAAAACTCTGCCAATCGGGCATCACCGGTCCGTCGTAATAGTTCGGCTGCTGCCACAATTCATAAGCGATGGTCAGCTCCTTGGGCGGACCGCAGCATCCAAAGTTACCCCGCCCTCCCCACCCCATGAGCTGTTCATTTTTTTCCAGGATATCGAAGGCGTTCATCATGTGTGGCGCAGCGGCCGGGCCGAATATCCGCGTCGCGTAGTCCTGATAGAACTGCTGGGGCGTCAGGTGCGCGTTGTAGCCGCCCTCGGACATGTACTTGATATTCCAGTCGGTCTCGGGGTCGCGGTAGGCTTGGGAGGCGAAGCCGGTCACTCCGTACTTCTCCGAGCTGATCAGCACCTGGTCCTGGTCGTAGAGATGGACGTTGAACTGCATGCCCAGCATGTTGCTATCGTCATCAATGCGATTGATGATGGTGTTTTCGCGCCCGCGCATGCCGTCGAAGAGGTTCATGGGCACGCCCGTGGGCGTCCACACGCCGGAAGATTCCATCTCGTCGAAGGGGACGTCCTTGGGAAACATCTTGTCAATATAGGGCCACAAATACAGCCGGCCATAAGCCGCCACGCCCAGCTTCACCTGGGGCGCGATGCGGTCGCGTGCTTCAAGAAGTTTTTGAATGAAGTAGACGGAGCCGCTGTTGGAATCGACGAGTTGATCGTTGTCCCGGGTGATGTCACGGGTGAAGAGCGCGTGCGAGTCGCCCTCCCCGAGATATTGGGGCCGCAGTTTAAGGTAGAACTGGCGATCCGCCTCGTCGTGATTGCACACCGGATAAGTTTCCGGCATCCACATGAAGAAGCCATCCGCGTGGGGATAGGTTTGGATCAGGCTCTTCAGCCGTGCCTCGTTCAGCTCCAGGGATATGGGATTGTCCGGGCAGGTGAGCGTGGCGAAGATGTGATCGAAGGGCAGGGTCAAAGTGCGGGTGGTAAACCGGCCCAGATTGGGCGCAACCGAGGTGGCATCGATGCCGAGCCAAACCTGGATCTTGCGGCTCCTGGCGTAATCAATAATCTGCCGCAGGAAATTCCGGGCGATTTCGAAAGCCTGCTCAGGCTCGCGAATATTCTGGAACTCCGGCGGTGCAAGTCCCGGATAGATGCCGGCCGCCTTGAACTTATCCCGGCCCACCTCCATTTCCGAGGTCCAATGTTCGCCGAAGTTATAATGACGCAGCATATAGCCGCTTTGGGGCATGGAGACGTCGCCCACCCACTTCACTTCGCCGTGATATTCGTAACGGAGCCAGGGCTCGTAGGGGTACCACTGGAGGTGCAGGTAATTGAATTTCAGCTTCGCCATCTGATCGAGCCAACGATACCAGTCGGGGAGGGACATGGTGGAGCGGTTCTCGTATTCCCACGTCGTGTAGATGCCGCGCTTGGTGAACGCCGGCTCGATGCGGAGATCGAGAGCCAGGAGTTCAAGGTCCGGCCGCTTTTGTGGCAATACATCCCCGGTGATCAGGAACACGGCGCCGTAGCGCTCAATAAGTTCGTAGGCAGCGTACAGGGTGGCTGCCTCATCGTTACCGCCTGCCACGAGGGCGCGATGGCCGCTGATTTGAATGGTCCGGAGAACGAATCCGTCGGGCTTGAGATTGTCAAACCGCACCAGCTTTTTCGCGGCCGCCTCACGTACGAGGTCATTGGCATCGGGCCCGCCAACGAGAATCAAAGCCTGATCTTTGGGGATTCGGCGGGCTGCGTCGGGACTGACGATCTCGAGCTTGGCGCCGCTCAGGGCCTCGATATAGCGCACGAGCTCGCGCGCGGTGAACTGATTGAAGGAGCTATTTCCTGCAACGATCACGGCCTGGGCTTGGCCCCGGTACACCAAAAAAGCACCGGCGGAATTAGCGGCCACGCCATCGCCCCAGGCCAGAAAGAGGATCGCACCGGTCAGAACGGCTGGCCATTTCAGGCGGGACATGCAAGCACCTCCGGCAAGGCAGGAATGGGGACTTGAAAAGAACGGGATAATAACCCGGAACGGCGCGATGAGCGAGTGCCAAAATTCAGCACCAAAATTCAGCATACCCACCGCGGGCTTGGCGCAAGGAGTGGTGCAGTTTGAAGCCGTAGAAGCCCAGGGGCGATCTACCCAATCCCCCAGGCCAACCTTCACCACGGAGGCACAGAGGAAAACCGGCGGATCCTCCGCGCCGCCGGCTGCCAGGGCAGACGGGCGGACGGACTCCTCGCCTGATTCAGGAGGGGCCGGAGCGGTTAGCAACGGGGGTGGTTACAGGACCCCAATCCCCAATCCCTAGTCTCTAATCCCCCGTAAAAGGCGGCGGAAGCCATGATGTCGGTAAATCGGAAATATGCCTATCCCGGATTTTCCGGTTTTCCGATCTCCGCGGGAACTCTCCTCCGCCAGCCGATGCGTGCCTCTGGCGGCTACCGCCGAAGAGCTGAATTATTTTTCGTCCCCTACCTTTGGCTCGTCATCACGCCCCAAAAGAATGAACCCGCGTCACTCAGCATCGTACTCTGCTTCGAGGCTTGCCCCGCGCGGCTGAAGTAGATTTTTTCGCCGTCGGAATAGAAGCTGGCCAACCCGGGTTTTTGGGGAATGGCGATGACCTCGCCATCCAGAGCGGTGAAGCGCATCTGGTAGCTGTAATTGGGATCCTGGGCGACACCCTCCAACAGCTTGGTCTCCTCATCGTCGCACCGGCCGCAGGGGGGCGAGGTCTCGGGGCACACCAGGTTGTGAATCGCCGGCACGCCGATAAACCCTTGTGTCGTTATGGGGCAATTGGCGAGTTTCAGGGCGAGCCCGCCCATGGCCAGAGCCGCCACCCCAAATCCCCCGTTCTTCTCCTCCGTGGAGAGTTTCTCGCTCGCCATGCGAGCCGTGACCGCCTTTGTCTTCTCTTCCATTTCCGCGGTGGGATTTGACTGCGAACCGGGTCTCATCGCCTCCGCAACGGATCCGGCGTTGCCCAGCAGGGTACTCTGCGGGGACGCCCGCCCGGCCCGGCTAAAATAGACGTTCTTTCCGTCGCAATAGAAGTTCGGGAGCCCTGAAATCTTGGGAGCCGCGATGACCTCACCACCGGATGTGGTCACAAGGAACTGGTAGCTATAGGCCGGATCCCGGCCGAGTGGATCGGGCCTCGAGGGGTCCTTGTGGCACCACGTCCCGCAGGCGTCCGACTTCGACTGGCAGGCTAAATTTTCGAACTCAGTCGAGCTCACAAATCCCTGGGTCGTTATGGGGCATTGTATGGCCTTTATACGGGCAAGTTGCAGGGCCAGCCCCGCCACCGTGGCTGCCTTGTTCTTTTCCCCGGGTGACAGCCCTACGCCGGCCATGGCGTCCGCCGCCTGTTGCTTTACCACCCTTTGCGTCGCCTCCGTAACGATTGGAATGTCGCCGAGCAAGGTACTCTGCGGGGACGCCCGCCCCGCCCGGCTGAAATAGATTTTCTCTCCGTCGGAAAAAAAGCTGGCGGCCCCGGGTTTCTTGGGAACAGCGATGACCTCCGCGCCCGTTGCCGTCAAGCTCACCTGATAGCTATAGTTGGGATCGCGGGTCAAGGGGTCGAGCTCTTGCGGTGCATCTGCGCACCGCCCGCAGGCGTCCAGCTTGACTTGGCACACCAGATCGACCAATGCGTTGAGGGTGACAAAATCCTTGGTCGTAAGGGGGCACTTGGATTTTTTCAGGGAAGCCAACCCGGATCCGAGTTCGCCCACGACCCCTGCGGCTTCCTTCTCCTCTGGGGAAGGGGCGGCACTCGCCAAAAGCGCCGCGGCCTGTTCCACCTTGGCATACTTGTTTTCCTCTCCGGCGCGCCACGCCGCTTCATATTCCTCTACTGTGAAGGGCGGGCTGTTCGCGTTGGCAAGCTTGTCATTTTCTTGCCGGATGACGCCGCTCTGATCGGTGAAGTAGTGCTTTTGGCCGGCGGTGACAGGCGGAAGCGGATCCGCGCGGACGGTGTAAGTATTGACCCGCCCGTTGGCATCCTTCGTCCCGGCGCTATACGTGAAAACGTAGCCGCCCTTGGCCCCGGAGGCCAGATTTTCGCCGATCAGGCCGGCGGAGTCTTGGCTGGGCGGCGTGCCCTGGACTTTCGGAGGCCCGAGTGCCGAAAGGCGGGTGGGGAAGCCTAGGTTGAAAGTGCTGGAATAGGTGATGCCTGCCGTATTCAGAATCCTTAGACAATCCACGGGCGAAACCTGGCTGGTGCTGTCAGCGTCCGCCGGGGTTTGCGGTGCGACTGACCGCGGCTGTTGCCCAGCGGATGGACTTGGGGTCGTGCCGCCATCATTCGTGAGGACGACTTTTGAGGGAGCCTGATTTTTCTTCCGCTCGAGTTCCTGCCGGGCCAGATCGCCCAGCGAGGGGTTGTCCGGGTTCTGGGCGTTCTGGGCGAGGATCACCGGAGAAAAGATGGAAAGTGTGAGCGAGAGGCCTATTATCGCGCGAACCATCTGATTCTTCATAAAACACCTCCGTTCGGAAATTTCGCTTTCTACCCTTCCCTGTGGTTAATCCGGATGGACTGAATTTGCCCCGCTGCCTGGGCCTCACGTCGCGCCTCTGTCCCGACCTCCCTATTGGGAGTACGGCGGGTCGTTGGCCGTGGCAGCGCGATCTTCCTGGGTTGCGCGGATGACGCCAGACTGATCCGTGAAGTAGCTCGACTTTCCCGACTTGCCGTAGGTGTCGGGTCGTGCAGTGAATTCATAGGCCGTGACGGCGCCGTTTGCGTCTTTTGAGACCACCGTATAGGTAAACGTATAGCCGGACTTCTTCCCGCTGGCCAGCGCTTCATCAATCATACCGGCCCCCGACTCGGTGAGAGTGGGACCGCTTTCGCCCAGGGACTTAAGGTCCGGGCTGAAGCCCTTATTAAAGGTGGCGGCGTAGGTTGTCTCCGCCGTGTTGAGAAATCTCATGGAGCCGATTGCCCCCGCCTCGTTTTTGAGGGTATTTTGGGAACCGGCGGCCCCCCCCTCGTTGACTTGGGCCTCCCGCATTGCGTTAGCCTCGGAAATCGACGGATCCATGGCCGTGGCAACGCGGTCTTCCTGGGTTACGCGGATGACCCCGGTCTGATCAGTGAAGTAGTTTGACTTTCCCGTCTGGCCGTAAGTGTCGGGGCGGGCAGTCAGCTCATAAGTTGCGGGGACGCCGTTCCGGATTTTCGAGACCACCTTATAGGTGAACGTATAGCCGAACTTTTTCCCACTGGCCAGCGCTATGTCAATCAGACCGGCCGCCGATTCGCTGGGATTGGAAGGGTCCCGGACCCCGCCCAGGGACTTGAGGTCCGGGCTGTAACCCCTATTAAAGGTGGAGAGATATTCTATCTCCGCTACGTTGAGAGCTTTCAGGGAACCGATGGCTCCCTCCTCGTTGCCTGTTATCGCCACCGGTACGTCTGATTCGGCGTGCTGCGACGCTTCATCTTCTCTGAAGGGCGCGCTACTCGAGTTGGCAGGCTTGTCATTTTCTTGCCGGATGACGCCGCTCTCATCGGTGAAGTAGTGCTTCTGGCCGGCGGCAACGGGCGGAAGCGGATCCACGCGGACGGTGTAAGTATTGACTCGCCCGTTGGCATCCTTCTTCCCGGCGCTATACGTGAAAACGTAGCCGCCCTTGGCCCCGGAGGCCAAAATTTCGTCGATCAGGCCGGCGGAGTCTTGGCTGGGCGGCGTGCCCTGGACTTTCGGAGGCCCGAGTGCCGAAAGGCTGGTGGGGAAGCCTAGGTTGAAAGTGCTGGAATAGGTTATGACCGCGGTATTCAGAATCCTTAGACAATGCGCGGGGGAAACCTGGCTGGTGCGGGCAGCACCCGCCGGGTTTTGCGGGGCGTCTAACGGCGGCTGTTGCCCACTTGGGGTAGTGCCGCCATCATTCGTGAGGACGACTTTTGAGGGAGCCTGATTTTTCTTCCGCTCGCGTTCCTGCCGGGCCAGATCGCCCAGCGAGGGGTTGTCGGGGTTCTGGGCGTTCTGGGCGAGGATCGCCGGAGAAAAGATGGAAAGTGTGAGCGAGAGGCCTATAATCGCGCGAACCATCTGATTCTTCATAAAACACCTCCGTTTGGAAATTTCGCGTTCTACCCTTGCCTGTGGTTAATCCGGATGGACTGAATTTGCCCCGCTGCCTGGACCCCACGTCGCGAGTGCCACTTAAACAGAATTGCCGGTTTCGTGTCTTGAATTTCGGATGAATTTTTTTGAAACAAATTGAAGAACGATTAATGCCGTGTGGTCAATAAGATGAGTGGGTAGTGTAACACAGAACAGCCCTGAGCGAACCGACGGGAATCTGTAGCGCGAGAACCGTGTCAGGTATCGCTTCTCACGAAAGAAGCTGGTAGCGCAGGTGCGAGTTTTGTGCGTCCCGGTGCGGATCTTCCCCGCGCGTTCGCGCGAGCCGGCAACCGGACGCCAAAAGACAGTGACAAGTGGCTGGAGAACCGGGGCACGGGACTCGGGATCCGGGATACGGGAGCAAATCCAGAGCACGGGAAATGCCGTGACAAGTGACGAGGGACGAGAGCACGGCCCCGTGTCCCATTTCCCGTCCTTGGCCCCCTCGCAGTGCCCCCGACACTCCCCCGCTTCGTTTATCGGCGGAAGTGGGGAGGAGGATGAAGGAATATTCGTTGTTGGCGGCGGCCCCTCGGGAAATGACCCCTCATCCGGCAGGTGAGCCCCAAAGGGGCGAAATAACGAAGCCCAGGCTGAAGGCCCATAAGCGCTAACTTGTTTTGTTGACAGGTCGGGCCGGGAGACGTACTCTTGGAGCATGGAAAACGCGACCGGGAATGCTCTGGCAGAGGATTGGGAATTGCTGATGTCTTTCTTTCCGCGAGATTGGCGAAAGCAAGCACAAACTTCCGGTGCTCTCAAGGGACTCCGTCAGGACAAATCCGTGGAAGAATACCTCCGGGTTTTATTGTTGCATTTGGGCTGCGGTTTTTCGTTGCGAGAAACCGTCGTGCGCGCGCAGCAAGCGGGTCTGGCGGATCTGTCGGATGTGGCGCTGCTGAAGCGTTTGCGCAAGAGCAAGGCTTGGCTGCAGCAGCTCTGTTGCTCGCTGTTTGCGGAGCGGTGCTGCTCGCCGGTGGTGGAGGGGGCGCGGCCGTGGCGGCTGTTAGACGGGAGTTTGGTCAGTGAGCCGGGTAAGACCGGCAGCCAATGGCGAATCCACTACAGCCTGCGCTGGCCGTCGCTGCAATGTGATTATTTCAAGCTCACGCCGGTGGAAGGGAGTGGGCATGGGGAGTCTTTGTATCAATTCCCCTTGGCGCCGGGAGACGGGGTGTTGGCGGATCGCGGCTACTGTCACGCGGAAGCGCTGGGGGAAGTGGCCCGGCAAGGGGCCTTCTTCACCGTCCGCCTCAATCCGCAGGGCATTCGATTGCAAACCCCGGGCGGGGATCCGGCGCCGCTGGTCGAGCACCTGCAGGCATTGAAGGGGGCCGGCCAGACCGCCGAGTGGCCGGTGCGCATCCCCCTGCCTAGCCCGCAGCCGCCTTTGGCGGTGCGCCTGTGCGCGGTGCGCAAGAGTGCGGCGGCCATCGCCCTGGCGCAGCAAAGGCTTCGCCGCAAAGCGCGCAAACAGGGGTGGCAAGTGCAACCCGAGAGCTTGCTTTACGCGCAGTATGTGATGGTCTTGAGCACCTTCCCGGCGGCGGAATATAGCACCCGGCGAGTGCTGGAGGCTTACCGACTGCGCTGGCAGGTGGAGTTGGTGTTCAAGCGGCTGAAACAGATCGCGCAACTGGGACACCTACCCAAACATGATCCGGAGAGTTCGCAGGCTTGGCTTTACGGGAAACTCTTGGTGGCCTTGCTGACGGAGAAGTTCATCCACTCCGCCACCGCCCTTTCCCCCTGGGGTTACGAATTCCCCGCGGGGCAAGGCCCGCAGTCACTGGCGTGAATTTGCCTATGTGTTCCATGAGATCCCGCGCGCCATCGAGCCCCAGGGCGGACTTCAGCAAACGCTGCAAGGGTGGAAGGAAATCCAAGGCGGGCTGTCGGAATCGTACCGAATGCGCAAGACCCAGGAGCAAAGACTGTGGTAAACAAGTTAGCGCTTATGGGCCTTCAGCCGGGCTTCGTTATTTCACCCCTTCGGGGCTAAATCAACGGCCCTGAATCATCGCCCCGTTGGGGCTCAAATGCACCTTGCAGCGCACACTTGCAGCACACTTGCAGCGCACTTTGCTTGACGCCCGCGCCGATTGTCCTTAGACTAGAATTTTGTCCAGAGCTTAAGAGCCTGTGCCCGCTATGATGCTACTCCGGCGACTGCTTGCCAGTCTCGCGTTGGTTTTGTTTCTTGCTAGCCACCTGTGGGGCCAGGCGAGCCCACCCATTTTCCGCCTCAGCGATGTCCGCGCCGGCCAGAAAGGCGTGGGACGAACCATTTTCGAAGGCGACAAAATCGATGAGTTCCAAGTGGAAATTCTGGGGGTGCTGAAAAACGCTCTGGCCCCGAAGCGCGACCTGATCCTGGCGCGGCTTACGGGCGGGCCGCTTGCCACCACCGGCGTGATTGCCGGCATGAGTGGGAGTCCGGTTTATGTGGACGGCAAGCTGGTGGGCGCAGTGTCGCGGGCGTTTCCGCTTTCCAAGGGTTCGATCGCAGGGATCACTCCCATCGAGGATATGCTGTCCATGGTGCCTTCCGCGTCGACCACTTCGGCGCAGGCATTACCCAATGACAGCTATCGCATTTTCAACGTTTCAGGCGGAATGTCCGACCTTGGGCGAGTAATCTTGGATGACAGCGCTGGACAAAATGTTGCAAGCGGTTCCGAAGCGACGGAAAGTGGGCCGTATCCCACTTTGCAACTTCCCTTGCGCTTTGGGGGATTTTCAAGTTCTGCCGTCAATCAGTTTGCGCCGCTGTTCCGCCGCATGGGGTTGGAACCCATGGAGGGCGGCGTGATTTCAGGGGGCGGGCAGAACGCTCCGCCCAGCCCCACGGACCTCGAGCCGGGTTCCATGATCAGCCTGATGCTGGTGCACGGCGACCTGAACCTGAATATCGACTGCACGGTGACCTATCGGCAAGGGAACAACCTCTACGCGTGCGGGCACCAGGTGCTGGCGGAAGGCCCCGCGCAGTTTCCCTTTGCGCCCGCGCACGTCATTGTGACCGTACCCAGCATTTACTCCTCATTCAAAATGGATGCGCCGGGCGCCATCATGGGAACCATCCAGCAGGACCGCTTCGATGCCATCTACGGCCGCGTGGGGGAGAAAACTCCGCCCATGATTTCCGTCCACGTGCATGTGGCTTCGACGCTGCATCGGAAATCCGATTACAACTTCGAAATGATCCAGGAGCCGTTCCTATCCCCGCTGTTGGTCAATCTCGCCCTGACCTCCGCGCTCGGCGCCACGGAACGCCAGGTGGGAACTTCCACGCTGAACTTGAAAGCCCACATCCGGATGGCAGGCGGCCAGTCTGTGGAACTGGAGGATATCCTCTCCAGTGAAGTGGGGACCGCCAACATGGCGGGGGCCACGGTGGCCGCGCCGCTCGCGATGCTGATGTCCAGCGGATTCCCTGACCTGAAGGTTCAGGATATCGACCTCAGCGTGGAATCGCTGGACGAAAAACGCACGGCCACGATCGAGCAGGTGTGGGGCTCCAAAGCGGAAGTGCGGCCCGGCGACCACCTGGAAGTAACCGCTCTGCTGAGCCTGCCAGGGGGCACGACGCTGACCCAGAAGATTCCGGTGGATGTGCCGGGAAGCATTACGGACAAGATGCTGCAACTCATGGTGGGCGGAGGGGGCAGCATCAATGCGCTGGAATTTCGCTTCTCGGCGCTGGGAGGCACGCCGCGCAACTCGCAGCAACTGGTGCACGCCCTGAACCGCATGCGGCGGAATAATCGCGTGTACGCATTGCTGATGGCGCCCCAGCGCTCCTTCGTGATCCAGGGGGATGAGTACCCGTCTCCACCGCCTTCCCTCTTGCAGACTTTTATGGCCGACCCTGCGGCCGCCTCCGGCGTGATGTTCAGCGGGACGTCCGTGGTGGGCGATTTTGAAACCAAACCAACCCCTTACGCCATCCACGGACAGAAAACGCTGATCCTTAAAGTGGCGGGCTCGGGAATGTGAAGGGCAGGGGTTAGGGGTTAGGGGTTAGGGGCTAGCGAAGAACAGTGGTCATCAGTGGTTAGTGGTTAGTGGCTAGTTGCTGGTGGCTAGTACCTGATCCAGAATCGCTCCGCTTACGGCCGACCACTAACCACTCGCCACTAAGCGCTAGCCACTGCTTTCAGAAAGGTTGGGGAATGAAACTCGGCAGATTCCTTGTCAAGCTATCACTGCTTTTGGTAATTGCCTCGTCGGCATGGGGAGTTGAGACCACCTTCTGGCAGGTCGGCTCCTTCGAGGAGTTCCTTCAGGGAACCCTTAACGGGGTCTCCTTGAGCAAGGAAGGCGATTTGACCTTGGCCCCTGAAGCCCAGGTCCTGTTTAGTCCCGACGAAGCACTGGCGCTCTCGCTGGCCCGCGATTCCCACGGCAGTCTTTATGTCGGAACCGGGCACCAAGGCAAGGTCTTCCGGGTAGGTTCGGACCAAAAGTCCACCTTGGTGTTGACGGCCAAGGAGCCGGACATTTTCGCCCTGGCCGTCGGCCCGGACGGCAACCTGTATGCGGGCAGCTCCCCGGAGGGCAAAGTCTACAAGGTCACCGCCGACGGTAAGTCCAGCGTTTTCTATGATCCCAAGGCTAAATACATCTGGGCGTTGCAGTTTGACGCGCAAGGACGGTTGTATGTCGCGACCGGCGATAAGGGACAAATTTTCCGAGTGGACGCATCCGGCAAGGGGGAGACGTTCTTTGACAGCAAGCAGACGCACATCATGTGCCTGAGGCTTGACCCCAAAGGGAACCTCCTGGCCGGAAGCGTGCCGAACGGCCTGATTTATCGAATTTCTCCGCAGGGGAAGGCATTTGTGATCTATGAGTCTTCTCTGCCGGAAATTCATGATTTGGCGGTGGATGCCCAGGGCCGCATTTTTGCAGCCACCCTTGGGGGAGCCGGTGCGAAGGGATCCCCCGACCTATTTATGGCCCCCCCGCAAGGCATTCCGGCGGGTGGAGTCACCACGGTCACGGTGGTGGCCTCGACGGATGAGGCGGCGGCCAAGGGGCAAACTCCACCAGGAGGGGCCACGCCCGCCAGCTTCAATCGGTCCACACCCCAAATTCCCCAGATGCCTCCTTTGCAGTTGGGAGGTGGGCACGGAGCATTGGTTGAAATCTTCCCTGATTCGAGTGCAGAGACCATCTGGAGTTCCAACAACGAGAGCATTTTCGGACTGGCGGTCCGCAATGACCATGTGCTGTTCACCACCGACAGCAACGGGCGGATTTTCGACTTGGATGTTACCCCCAACAACGAAAAGCTGACGATTCTGACCGAAACGCATGAGTCACTTGCCACCCGTCTGCTGGTGGGAGGCTCGGACCTCTACGCCGCCACCAGCAACGTGGCCAAATTGTTCCACATCGCGTCTTCCGCCACCCACGAGGGCACCTTTGAATCGCAAGTGAAGGACACAAAGTTTATATCGCACTGGGGGGTTTTGGCATGGAGAGGAGACGTACCCCCGGGCTGCACGTTGCAGTTTTACACGCGCTCGGGGAATTCTGATCGCCCCGATTCCACTTGGAGCGATTGGGCTGGCCCCTACAGCAACCCCAACGGGGATGCCTTGGAGAGCCCTCCCGCCCGCTACCTCCAATGGAAGTCAGTCCTCCACACCTCAGGAAATGGCTCCCCCACGCTTGAGGAGGTAACAGTCTCTTATCTGAATCAGAACCTGCCGCCGCAGATCCACTCGCTGAACGTCAGCGCCTCCAGTGAGCGCACCGGCGCGGGGGGCTCTCCTAACCTGGGCATGGGTGGCATGATCGTAGCTCCTCCACCGCAAGTGGGTTTTGGCGGATCCCCGCAGCCGCCCCCTTCCGGAAAGGCTCCCATCACCATAACCTGGCAGGCTGATGACCCCAACGGCGACCAGTTGGTCTACGCGCTTTATATGAAAGCCACGGACGAGAGGGAATGGCATCTCCTCAAGGACAAAATTCGCCAACCCAGTTATTCGATTGATCCCACCACCCTGGCGGACGGCAAATACGTGGCGCGCTTGGTAGCGTCGGACGAGGAATCCAATGCCCCCAGTGTGGCGCGAAAGTCCGAGTTGCTCAGCGCCCCCTTCTGGGTTGACAATACGCCTCCGGATATCGAGGTTGTGAAGCAGACAGTGACGGGCACCTCGGCTGAGGTGCAATTTTCCGCGG
>Ga0326728_10012105_pt1 | contig 19350 bp, 19 predicted proteins | sample MB3enrmetagenome_FD_207602 | JGI IMG/M metagenome (GOLD analysis project Ga0326728, IMG submission 207602) | Lab enriched peat soil microbial communities from McLean, Ithaca, NY, United States - MB31MN | ecosystem: Environmental > Terrestrial > Soil > Wetlands > Peat | place: USA: New York... | reverse complement strand
TATGCCCGATCCGCAAGGAAGGGCCATTACATCCCTGCTGGAAAGGGTAACCCGGCTCGAGGAGAGGCTGAACCGGGAGAACCGCGATACGACGAAGCGAGAAGGCGATGTATGAAGAGCGCATCTACCGGAGGGTGTCGAGACCTCGGGACCTGGTTTGTTACGAGGTGGTGCGCAAGGAGACGGACCTTTTCTGCTGCACCTCAGTGGACCTGAAGGCTTTCATAGAAGGAAGGGCTCTTTTCTATCGAAACCAGTTAGAGACCTACATAAGAGAGAGACCGGAGTTTCTTGAGAGTTTGCGGCCTGTCGCGCCGGACCCACTCGCGCCGAAGATGGTGAAAGAGATGGTGGAGGCGTCAGCCGCCCTGGGAGTTGGGCCTATGGCGTGTGTGGCGGGAGCGGTTGCCGAATTCATCGGGAGGGATATCGATCCCAGGTCGGATGAGTATATAATAGAGAATGGCGGCGATATCTTTTTGCGGACGCGGCGGGAGCGGAAAGTGCTGGTTTATGCGAAGGATTCTCCTTACAGCGAGAGGATCGGCCTGAAATTGAAACCTTCGGTGCATCCATACGGCATATGCACGTCGTCCGCGACCGTAGGTCCTTCTCTCAGTTTTGGTCGTGCCGACGCGGTCTGCGTCATCGGGCGGTCGTCGCTCTTTGCGGACGGACTTGCAACAAGGCTTGGAAATATCGTACATAAAGAGGACGACATAGCCTCCGCCCTTGAGGAGGGCAGCACATTTCCGGGCGTCACCGCCATTTTGATCATTCTTGGCAAGAAGCTCGGTGCCTGGGGAGATGTCGATCTTATCAAGGTATGAGGGAAACATGAAGAAAAGAATAATCCTGAGATTCAAGAAGGATACGATAGACAAACCGATCGTCTACCGATTGGCAAAGGATTTTAACTTGGTCTACAACATATTGCGGGCAAATATCTCTCCCAGAGCAGAGTCGATGATGGTGATGGAAGTGGAAGGCGAGGAAACCGATTTTGCGAAGGGTATTGAGTACCTGTCGGGCTTGCACATAGGCATAGAGCCTATAGGACAGGATATCAACAGGGACGAGGAGAAGTGCGTCCATTGCGGTCTCTGTACAAGCGTCTGCGCGACACAGGCCCTCGACATTGACAGAGGAACAATGCGGGTCCGGTTTGACTATGAGAAGTGCGTTGCCTGCGAGCTTTGCGTCAAGGTCTGCCCGGTAAGGGCAATGCAGGTTTATTTTACGTGAGAAGGGGAGCCCGATGAGGAGAGTCTACTTCGACTACAACGCGACAACGCCGATCCATCCTGATATCGCCATTTTTGTGAAGCCCTTTTTCCACGAGCTTTTTGGAAACCCTTCGAGTCTTCATTGGGCCGGCAGGGACGTGAGACCCTACGTGGACGAGGCGCGGGAGCAGGTGGCTGCCATGATGAAGGCCAAGCCCGGCGAGGTCGTCTTTACGGCGGGCGGCACCGAAGCGGATAACCAGGCCATAAAAGGCGTGGCTTATTCCTTATCAGGGAAGGGGAGGCATATCATTACCACGAAGATCGAGCATCCGGGCGTGCTCAATACGTGCCGTTATCTCGAAAGCAAAGGTTTTTCCGTCACCTATCTGGACGTAGACAGAGACGGCCTTGTCGACCCTGAGGACGTGAGAAAGGCTATCACCAGCGAGACGGTCCTTATTTCGGTCATGTATGCGAACAACGAGACGGGGACCGTGCTTCCCATAAAGGAGATAGGCACCATCGCGCGGGAAGCGGGTGTGCTTTTTCACTCGGATATGGTGCAGGCCATGGGGAAGATCGACATCGATGTCCGCGAGCTGAACGTGGACCTCGGCGCCTTTTCGGGTCATAAAGTGTACGCGCCGAAGGGCATCGGCGCCTTGTATGTAAAGGAGGGGTTGGAGATAGACAACCTGATCCACGGCGGCCATCAGGAGATGGGAAGAAGGGCCGGAACAGAAAATATAATCGGAATCGTGACGTTTGGCAAAGCATGCGAGCTAATGATGGACGAAATGGCGGAGGAGAACGAGAGAATCGAACTCCTCCGCGAGCGGCTCCTCGACGGCCTTAAAGCAAGGATAGACGATCTCCACCTGAACGGAGACCCGGAAAGGCGGCTTCCCAACACCCTGAATCTTAGCTTCGAGTTCGTGGAGAGTGAATCCTTGCTCATTGGCCTCGACCTCGCCGGCATTGCCGTCTCCGCGGGGTCCGCCTGCTCGTCAGGAAGCACCGAGCCGTCGCACGTACTCCTCGGAATGGGCATAGAGCCGGAGATTTGCCAGAGCGCACTCAGGATAAGTCTGGGACGGGAAAATACCGAAGAAGACATCGATTATGCCCTCGATATAATTCCGGACGTTGTACGAAGGCTCCGGGAGATGTCGCCCTTTCATAAAACAACTAACCCTTTTCTTTCCCGACGTCCGCTTTGATCCAGACGCGGGACGATGGAGGAATCGGTCGCTCCGAGTGACGAAGGACGAGAACGTTGACCGACAGGAAGACATTTTTTGTTTTTACCACCGGATGCAAGGCAAACCAGTGGGATTCCCACGTGCTGGCCGATAAGCTTGAGCAATCGGGTCTTACCTGTGTCCCGGCGGAGCGCGCGGACCTGGTGGTTATCAATGCCTGTTCTCTTACCGGCAGGGCAGAAACGGATGCGAGACGATTCATCCGGAGGGCGCGCCAGGTGAACCCGGCCGCGCTGGTGGCGCTTGTCGGTTGCCACGCGCAGGCATATCCCGAGCGCGATTTCGGGGCAGACCTCGTGCTCGGTCAGGCGGAGAAGTTCGAGATTGAGCGGTATCTGCGGGAAAAAGGCCGCTTTGTCGCGTCGACCCGCGCGTTCCCCATGGAAAAGACCGGGATAGATACGCAGAAGGACCGGACCAGGTTCTTTTTCAAGATACAGGACGGCTGCAACAAATTTTGCAGCTACTGCATCGTCCCTATTGCACGGGGCGCGGTGCGGTCGAGACCTGCCGAAGACGTGGCAACGACCATGGAGGCCTTGGGGAAGAAGGGGATAAAGGAAGTCGTCCTCACGGGGATCGATATTGCCGCCTACCGTGACCCTGCCTCCGGCATGGGCCTGAAAGACCTGCTTCTCCTTTTTGACAGGCTCCCTACGCCCCCCCGGATTCGCCTCAGTTCGGTAGATCCCGACTACCTGGACGATGCGTTCATCGCGGTGCTTGCCGCATCGGGGAAGGTCGCGAAGAGTATCCATATCCCCGTCCAGAGCGGTTCGGACAGTATCCTCAAAGGCATGGGCAGGGGGTATAGCAGCGCCTTCGTCACGGGTCTGGTAAAAAAATTGCAAAAAGGCATACCGGCGATCGGCATCGGCATGGATATTATGGCAGGGTTTCCGGGCGAAGACGAGGTGGCCTTCAACGAGACCTGCGCCCTTATCGAGGCCCTTGACATCTCCTACCTTCACGCCTTCCCTTACTCCGAGCGGCCGGGCACCAGGGCGTCCGCCTTCAACGGCAAGGTAGCCGAATCGGTGAAAAGGAGGCGCGTCAAAAGGCTGAAGGTGATAGATGCGACAAAAAGAGAAGCCTTCTCGCGCCGTCACGTGGGAGAAAGGGTTTGTATCATCCCCGAGGCGAAGATGTATGCGGGGCGATTCATGAGAGGTTTTTCCGACAACTATTTGCCCGTTTACATCCCTTATGAAAAAACGCTTGAAAATAATCTTGTGGACGTTACAATAACAGACATGCAAAACTCGAGGTTGATAGGAGGTCTTAGGTGTTCGTAGCCGGGGATTTCATAATTGCCGCTGCAGTTGTCATCGACAAGCTGCTCTCGGTGTATATGTTGGTTGTTATTGTGCGTGCCCTCCTCTCGTGGGTGAGGCCGGATCCTTATAACCCGGTCGTGAGGTTTATCAACGGGCTTGTCGACCCGGTGGCGCACCGCATATCGAGGGTCATTCCGACGAGGATAGGCATGGTCGATATCTCGCCGCTCATACTGATCGCGCTCATTTGGTTTGCCCAGTCTTTTCTTGTCAGAGTTATCATGGATGTGGGAGCCAGGCTCCGGTGAATCTGGAAGTAAAGGTGATCACCGGGGCCAAGAAACGGGAGATGAGGCTTGAGGGCTCGCGCCTCAAGGTCAGGCTCGTGGCAAGACCGGTAAAGGGCAAGGCCAACGAAGAGTTGATCGCCTATATCGCCGAAATATTCGGGGTGAAAAGACGCGAAGTCAGCATCGTTGCCGGCGAGAAGGAGACGCGAAAAGTCCTCTCCGTTCCCCTTAAAGAAGACGAGTTCGCGCAGATTCTCCAAAATTTTTCTTGACAAGTTCTTTTTAAAAAGGCAACAATGAGAAGAAACAGAGAAGAAACAGCATTTTACAGTATGAAATGGAAGTTTTCATGCGAGTCGGTATATTCTTCTCCCATGACAACGGATGCCCTTACTCGCAAACGGATTTTTGTGAGTAAATAGAGTGAACGAGAGTCTACCCGGCGCAGGGTGTCTTAAACGCGTCCTTCAGGGTAAGATGATTCGGGAAAAGGAGGGATAATGGAAAAGGCACTTGACGTGTTTTTGAGGGCATGCAAGGTGGTGCTGAACGGTATCGGCAGCGCGGCTCTCACTTTCATGATGTTATTGACCGTCACCGATATATTGATGCGGGCCTTCGGCCATCCTCTGGTGGGCACTTACGAGATTGTGAGCCTCGCGTTAGCGCTCGTGATCGGGTTCGGCATCCCCCCCGTCTCCATGGACCGCGGCAACGTCTACATGGAAATCCTGGTGGAGAAACTTTCTCCCAACGGCAAGGCCATAATGAATACCTGCACCCGGATCGTCTGCATCATGCTTTTTGCGCTTATAGCGTATAACCTCTTCAGCATAGGCAGCGAGTTCCACACATCCGGAGAGGTGTCGCCGACGATAAAACTGCCCTTCTTCCCTATCGCTTACGCTGTCGGGGTGTGCTGCTATATCGAGTGCCTGGTGTTCGTCCACGATATCATCAAGATCTGGAGGGGCCAATATGAATGAGATGGCTGTCGGCATTATCGCGCTCGTCGTGCTCCTGGCCCTTTTTGCGACCGGTATCGAATTGGGCTTTGCTATGGCCGCGGTCGGATTTGTGGGTTTTGCATACTTTAACGGCGTTCCTGCAGCGATGAGCCTGCTGGGAAGAGACCTCTACGATGTGATGACGAACTATGGGTACACAGTCTTTCCTCTCTTTATCCTGATGGGACAAATCGGTTTCAACGCGGGCATAGCGGTGAGGCTTTATGGCGCCGCCAACAAGTTCGTCGGCCATATTCCGGGCGGCCTTGCCATGGCGACCGTTATGGGAGCCACAGGGTTCAAGGCGATTTGCGGGTCGTCGGCGGCAACGTCGGCAACCTTCGCGAGCGTGGCGGTACCGGAGATGGACAGGTTCGGCTATGACAGGCGCCTCTCGACAGGCATCGTCGCAACCGTGGGAAGCCTCGGCTGCATCATCCCCCCCAGCGTCGTGCTCATCATCTTCGGCATCCTCACCGAGCAATCGATCGGGCAGCTTTTCATGGCCGGGATCATCCCGGGACTGATCATCGCCTTCTTCTTCCTCGTGATCATTTACGGATGGGTGAAGATATACCCGAACGCAGCCCCCTTGTCCGGACGCTCCACATGGGGGGAAAGGATGAGGAGCCTGCCTGAGGTCTTTTGGGTACTGCTCGTTTTTCTCCTGGTCGTGGGCGGGATCATGACGGGCTATTTTACCCCCACCGAGGCCGGCGCGGTCGGCACGTTCGCCATTTTTATTCTCGCAATAGCGACGCGGAACATGGGTTTCAAGAAGTACGTGAATTCGCTCCGTGAGGCGATCCGCACCGCGGGGATGATCCTCATGCTCATCGCAGGCTCCACCATACTCGGCCATTTCATCGCGGTGACAAATATCCCCCAGGCGGTGGCCGACTATGTCGTCGCACTGCCCCTGAACCGTTACGTCATCATGATATTGATCTGCTTCGTCTACGAGCTGGGCGGCTCGTTCATCGACGATCTCGCCTTCATGATCCTCGCTACCCCTATCTTCTACCCCGCGGTCCTTAAACTGGGCTTCAATCCGCTCTGGTTCGGTATTCTGATCGGCGTGGTCGTGATGATCGGTGTGGTCATCCCGCCGGTCGCAGTCTGTGTGTTCGTGGTAAAGAATATCACCAAGGAGCCGATGGGCAGGATATACAGGGGCGTCATGCCCTTCCTGCTCTCTCTCGTCGTGGTATGGGCCCTCATGTTCTTCTTTCCCCAGCTCGCGCTTTGGCTTCCTTCGGTGTTTTACAAATAGGAGTAGCTGCGTGCGCGTGACGCACAAACGTATAACTAGGAGGTCTGCTATGCAAAGGAAATTGGTCGTCCTCATGTTCGTCCTCGCGTTTCTCTTTTCAGTCTCTTCCGTGTCGTCTGCGGACGTGATCAAGCTGAAGCTCGCGAACTATTTTCCGACCACGCATATGAACTCGGTAATGCTGGGCAAGTTCTGCGAAGAGCTGAACAAGAAGCTGGCGGGCAAAGTGGAGATCACCCAGTACACGGGCGGCACGCTTCTCACCGCACCGAAGATGGCGGCAGGCATCGCAACGGGTATCGCCGATATAGGCTTCTCCCACTGCTCTTACACGAGAGGGAGATTCCCGGTCATGGAGATCATGGAGCTGCCCCTGGGCTTCCCGAGCCCCTGGATAGCCGGCCACGTGGCGAACGACTTCTATGAGAAGTTCAAACCGAAGGAGTGGGACGGCTATCACCCCCTCGCGTTTTCAACGAGTCCGGTGAACGTCCTCCAGACGCTCAGCAAACCCGTGAAGGCCCTGGAAGACCTTAAAGGCATGAAGATCAGGGGCACCGGGAGGATAGGGGACATCGCGAAGGCCCTGGGCGCCGTGCCCATGCCCGTCGAGATAGTCGACACCTACGAGGCTCTGAGGAGGGGTGTCGTGGAAGGGAACTTCGGTCCTTTCGAGCAGCTCAAGGGCTTCAAGATAGGCGAAGTCGAGAAATATGTGACCGCTTCCTGGCACATAGGGAGCGTCTTCTCCTTCTACCTCGTGATGAACAAGAACAAATGGAACAACCTTCCCGCCGACGTGCAGAAGACCATCACCGATTATGTTGCCAATGACTTTCTCCCGCGCTGGCTGGTGGAATGGAACGCCATAGACATCGAGGGGCGGGATTGGTTCTTAAAGCAGGGCGGCCAGGTCCTGCCTCTTTCCGACGCCGAGAGCGCCAGGTGGGTAAGGGCCGCGGACCCCGTGGTAGGCGACTTTAAGAAGGATATGGTCTCCAAAGGCTACAAGGCAGCCGAGGTCGACGGTTGGATAAGCTTTATCAAGGAGCGCATCACGTACTGGAAGGCCCAGGAAAAGGCCAGGAAGGTGCCGACCGCTTACCAGTACTAGGGCCGGGCGCCTTTTTTCTCATGAAGAGGTAATACATGGCAGTAGAGGGCTTTACCGAGTATGCGAAGGAAGACAGGGAGAGGTACACCACGAGGCGCTGGTGGCTCGGGATGACGTGGGGTGACCTATTCGACAAGGCCACGGACATCTATCCCGATAAGATCGGCCTCGTCGATGGCGTGGGTCGCTGGACCTACGCCGTGTTGAGGGAAAAGGTGGACCGCCTCGCGATCAGCCTGATGAAGCTCGGCATCAAGCCCCGCGACTGGGTCCTTCTCCAGTTTCCCAACTGGCATGAATATGTTCTGGCTTTCTTCGCCATGCAAAAGATAGGCGCTTTGACGGCTCTACTCATCCCCCGCCACAGCGAGTCGGAAATCAACCATATTGCGGCGCTCACGAAACCGGTCGCGTGGATCCTGCCAAAGCAGTTCGGCAAGACCGACTACCAGCCGGTCATCGATGCAGTGGTTCGGGAGAATCCGCAGATCGAGCAGATAATCCAGGTAAGGGCGGGGAGAGGCGGCAGGTATACTACCCTTGAGGAGTTGATCGAGGCCGGGGAACCGACAGAGGAGAATCTGAAAGGCCTGGAGGAACGGAGGCCCGATCCCGGCGAGGTGTCGCACATCATGCCGACCGGCGGTACCACGGGTCTCCCGAAGGCGAGCGTCCGCACGCACAACTCCTATCTCACCAATGTCGAGTACCACTCAAGGGCCTGGGAAATCACGAGCAACGATACGCTCATGGTCGTCACCCCCGTGGGACACAGCATGGCGATGCACTGGGGGATCGGCGCCGCGTTTCTCAATTGCGCCACCCTTGTCCTGCTTGATTCCACTGGGGCCGAGGATATCTGTAAGTGGATACAGAAAGAGCGGGTGACGGCAATCCCTTCCGTTCCTGCCCTTATCGCCAGGATGCTCAGCCTGGAGTATCTGGAAAAATATGATCTAAGCTCTTTGAAGAAGCTTTCCCTCGGCGGCGCACCAAGCACCAGGGAGATGCTCATTGCCGCCCGTGATAAACTGAAATGCCTGGTCATCAACGCTTTCGGCTCTTCTGAGGGCACGAATATCTCCACGAGGCTCAACGACAGCCTCGATGTCATACTGGGCAGCGTGGGCAGGCCCGCCTGCCCGTACGATACGATCAAGATCATCGATGAGGCCGGAAACGAAATGCCGCCGGAAGTGGAAGGAGAGCTTGTCTCCAAGGGCCCCGGCGTTTTTACCGGCTATTTCAAGTCCCCTGAAGAGAACAGCCAGATTTTCACGAAGAACGGTTTTTTCAAGACCGGCGACAGGGCGAGAAAAGACAGGGCCGGCAATATCACAATCACGGGCAGGATCAAGGACATCATCAACAGGGGCGGTGAGAAGATCAGCGCCCTCGACATAGAGAATCGGCTGACGGCGCACCCGGAGATTGAGGAGGCCGCCGTAGTCGGCATGCCGGATCCGGTGCTGGGTGAAAGGATATGCGCCTATGTCAGAATGAGGCCGGATGCCGTCCTCTCCTTCGAGGATGTCGTCGCTTTCTTGAAATCCGGCGGGGCATCGGTGCAGCAGCTCCCGGAAAGAATCGAGTTCGTCGGCGAGCTGCCGATGACGAAAGTCGGCAAGGTCGACAAAAAAATCCTCAGGGAAGACATAGGGAGACGGCTCGAAGCCGGGGAATAAGGGGTCTGCCTCTAAAGGCTGTTTTTTATAGGTCCTATAGGTCTTATAAGACCTATAGGACCTCTTATTGTCCGGCCATCCGCTCGGCCTCGGCGACCCAACCGCCCCCCATGGATTTGTAGAGGTTCACAAGGGCGCGGAAGAGCACGCCTTGGGTCTGGGCGTAGCTTAGCTCGGCGTTGAAAAGACTGCGTTCGGCGTCGAGTACCTCAATATAGCTTGTATAGCCGTTGTCGTAGCGAAGCCGCGCAAGGCGCGCGTATCCCTGCAGGGCCACCACCTGCTGCCGTTGCGCCTGGAACTGCTCTCTCGACTTGGCCTGATCGATCAGACCGTCCTCTACCTCCCTAAAGCCCTGCTGGATCACCTGCTGGTACCGGAAGAGCTTCTCCTTCTGCACCGATTCGGCCACCTTCACCTGGCTCGCTATGACGCCCGCCGTGAAGAGGGGGACGGTCACCGAGGCCGGGTAGCTCCACATGCGGGAGGGACCGCTGAACAGGTTGCTGAGGTCCGTGCTCTCCACGCCGTATGTCCCCGTGAGGGTAAGGGTGGGAAAGTAGAGGGCCCTGGCAACGCCGATCCTCGCGTTCGCGGCGATGAGCTCTTGTTCCGCCTGGCGGATGTCGGGCCTCCTCTCCAGCAACTGCGAAGGCAGGCCCGCGGGGACTGGGGGGAGCACGAGCTGATCGAGGGGCTTGCCCCGGGGAATGGGACCGGGGTTCCGTCCGAGGAGCACGCTGAGGGCGTTCTCCTGCTGGGCGATCAGCTTCTCCAGAAAGGGGATGGTGGCGAGGGCCGCCCTATACTCCGATTCCACCTGGCGCAGCTCCAGTTCGGAAACAAGGCCCCGGTCGAAGCGAAGCGTGAACAATCTGAGGGTGTGCTCGCGGCTCACCGCTGTTCGCCGTGCGATGTCAAGCTGCTTGTCGAGGTCCAGGAGGTCGGTGTACGCACTCGCTACCGTGGTCACCACTGTCAGGATGACCCCCAGCCGCCCTTCGTCGGTTGCCAGAAGGCTCGCCCGGGCGGCTTCCGAGGCACGCCTCAACTGTCCCCATAGGTCTATCTGCCAGCTCGCGGAAAGGAATGTCTTGAGGTCCCAGAAGGAATGCGGCGTACCGGCGGGCCAGTTCGGGTTGGTATGTTGCGTCGCGCCCTCACGGAGGGGAAGGGCGGCACCGGAAACCTGAGGGAACTGGGCCCCCCTGACCACGGTATAACTACCCATGAACTCCTCAACCCGCGCCGCCGCGATCAACACATCCTTGTTCTCTTTCAGGGCGGTCTCTATAAGTCCGTCCAGGGCGGGGTCGCCGAACTGTTTCCACCACGCCGTGTTGATCACGTCCTTTACCAGGGTATCTTCAAAACGCCAGGCCTCGGGGGTCCGGACGGGCGGCCGCCGGTAGTTGGGACCCATCATGCAGGACGACAGTGCGGCGGCGAAAAAGAGCGCGGCGAGGGTCCTACGCATGGTCACCCCCCGTTTCTTTGTCCCCGCCTCTTCTCTTTGAGCGGCCCGAGATTTTTCCTACCACATAGAAGGTCACGGGGATAAGGAAAACCGCGATCAGCGATGCGGCAGCCGTTCCCCCCATGACCGCGGTCCCCATGACCCGCCGCGCCACGGCCCCGGCCCCGCTGGAGAAGGCGAGGGGGAGCACGCCCAGGAGGAAGGCAAAGGAAGTCATGAGGATCGGCCTCAGACGGAGGCGGGCACCTTCGAGGGCCGCCTCATCGAGCCGCCGCCCCCGATCGTACCGGGTTTTGGCGAACTCGACGATGAGGATGGCATTCTTTGCGCCGAGACCGACGAGGACGATGAGTCCTATCTGAGCGTAGACGTTGTTCACGAGGCCGCGCATGGCTATGGCGGCGAAGGCCCCGAAGACGGCCACCGGGGTGCAGAGGAGCACGCTGAACGGGAGGGACCAGCTCTCATACTGGGCCGCAAGGATAAGAAAGACACACAGAAGCGAGAAGCCGAAGATGGCCGTGGCAGGTATTCCTTCCTGTGCCTTCTTTTCCTGAAAGCTCATGCCGATGTAGTCGAGGCCCATCTCGGGGGGCATGCTCTGGTGGAAGACGTCTTCGAGGGCCTTCATCACCTGCCCGGAGCTGTAGCCCGGCTTGCCCGCCACGTTCACCTGCGCCGCGCGGTAAAGGTTGTACCGCATCGTGAACTCGGGGCCCGGCCGGGATTGGATGGTAGTCACCGCCGAGAGCGGTACGGGGCTCCCCTGGTCATTTGATACGTAAAACTGGCTCACGTCCTCGGCTTTTGTCCGATATTTCCCCTCGGCCTGCACATAGACCTGCCACTGCCGGCCGAAGCGGTTGAAATAGTTGATGAAATAGCCACCCATAAAGGCCTGGAGAGTCTGGTAGACCTGCCCGACGTTGACACGCTGCTTGAGCACCTTGTCGCGGTCCACATCGACCCAGAGCTGGGGGACGCCCGGAATAAAGGTAGTGGTCACCCGCTCGATCTCCGGCCTCTTGCGGGCAGCGTCGACAAACTTATTCAGATTGTCGGCGAGAAAGCCGATGCTCTTACCCGCCCGGTCCTCGATGACAAGGGTGGCGCCCCCGGCCATCCCGATGCCCTGAATAGCCGGAGGAGGGAAGGCAAAGGCAATTGCCTCGGGCAGCTTTTTCATCTCCCCGTTCAGATGGGCCATGATGGCCTCAAAGTGTTCCTCCGGCCTTTTCCTCTTCTTCCACTCCTTTAAGGTGACAAAGAAAAAACCGCTGTAGGTGTTCTGAGCGGTGCTCAGCAGGCTGACGCCCGGCACGGCCTGGAAGTGCTCGATCCCGGGCGTTTTCTTGAGGATCTCCTCGATCTTTCTGCACGTCTCCTGGGTGCGCTGGAGGGAGGCGGCGTCGGGCAGGGCCACATTAATGAAGAAATATCCCTGGTCTTCCTCGGGAAGGAATCCTTGGGGGATCCTCTGGCCGAGAAGACCGGCAAGAACCGCTATCGCCGCGAGAAGACCGAGGCTCAGGGCGCTCTTACGGATGAGGGATCCGCACACGGAGACATAACCCCTGGAGGCCCGGCCGAAAAGACGGTTGAAGGACCTGAAAAAGGCGCCGAGCGGTCCCCGCGTCTCTTTCCTCGGCTTCAGGAGCAGGGCAGAGAGGGCGGGGCTGAGGGACAGGGCGTTGAAGGCGGAGATAAGGACGGAGATGGCTATGGTCACCGCAAACTGCTGGTAGAGCCTGCCCGTGATGCCGGGGATGAAGATCGTGGGGACGAAGACTGCCGCGAGGATCAGGGCAATGGCCATAACAGGGCCCGCGACCTCGTCCATGGCTTTGATCGACGCCTCCTTCGGCGAGAGGCCTTCCTCCATGTGACGCTCTACCGCCTCCACGACGATGATGGCGTCATCCACGACCAGTCCGATGGCCAGGACAAGACCGAAGAGCGAGAGGGTATTGATCGAAAACCCGAGCAGGGGGAAAACGGCAAACGTGCCGATAAGGGAGACGGGGACGGCAAGGGCCGGGATAAGGGTCGCCCTCCATCCCTGAAGGAAGACGAAGACAACGAGTATGACGAGGGCGAGGGCTTCCAGAAGCGTAATGAGGATCTCGTGGATGCCTTCGCTGATCGATCTCGTGGTATCGAGGTCGACGGCATAATCGACGCCGGTGGGAAACCGTTTCTTGGCCTGCTCCATAACCTTTTTCGCGCCCTCCACGGTCTTGAGCGCGTTCGTGCCGGGCAACTGGTAGAGGGCAAGGACGCCTGCAGGCTCGCCGTCGACCCGGCCCACGAGGTTGTAGGTCTGCGCCCCCAGCTCGATCCGGGCCACGTCACTCAGCCGTACTATCGAGCCGTCGGAGTTCGCGCGGATCACGATGGAGCCGAATTCCTCCGGGGAGACGAGGCGGCTCTGGGTGCGGACCGTGTAGGTGAACTCCTGTCCCGGGGGAACGGGCTCGCTGCCGATCTGTCCGGCCGGGTTGACCGTGTTCTGCTTCTGCACGGCGTCGACTATGTCAGGGACCGTGATGCCGAGCTTGCCGAGCGTGTCGGGCTTGACCCATATGCGGATCGCATACTGGCCCGCGCCGAAGACGTTGATCATGGCGATGCCGGGTACCCGCAGGAGCGGGTCGATCAGGTTGATGTTGGCATAGTTTGCCAGGAAGGTCGAATCGTAGCTGCCATTCGGCGAGTAGAGGGCGATGAGCGCCAGGGGCGAAGAGCGCGCTTTCTGCATGGTTACGCCGTAATTTCTGACGTCCACCGGAAGCTGGGGCTGGGCCAGGCTCTGTCGTATCTGGCTGAGGACGAGGTCGGTATTCGGGTCGGTCTTGACATCGAAGTTGACGAACATGCGCATCGTGCCGTTGCTGGCGTTGACCGAGTACATGTAGTTCATGTTGTCCACGCCGCTCATCTGCTGCTCGATCGGCGTGGCGACCGACTGCTCGACCGTCTCCGCGTCCGCGCCCGTGTAGGTGGTCAGGATCTGGACCTCGGGCGGCACGATCTCCGGGAACTGGGCCACGGGCAATCCGGCCATGGCAACGAGCCCCAGGACGACGAACATGATGGAGATGACCATGGCAACGATGGGGCGGTTTATGAAAAACCTTGACACGCGAGAGGTCCCTCCTACCTGGTGTTGGTCTTGACGGACGGGGAGGCCTGCGTGGGTTTTGCCTCCGCCCGGGGCTGGCCGGAAACCCCCGGCAGGGAGGCGACAAAAGGCGTTGCGGTCACGACCGACCCCTGCCTCACCTTCTGAAGTCCTTCGGCTATCACCTGCTCGCCGGCTTTCAGGCCCCGGTCTATCACCCAGAGGTTATCGATGCGCTCCGCTGCCAGGACCCGTCTGATGTCGACTTTGCTGTCCGGACCGACCACTGCAACCTGGTAGCTTCCTTGAAGCTCCATCACCGACCGCTGCGGCACGAGGAGGGCGGCCTTCTTGAGGGTGGTTTGCGCGCGGACCCTGGCGAACTGTCCGGGCCGCAGTATGTTCCCCGGATTAGGAAAGAGGGTGGCAATTTTGATCGTGCCCGTCCGCACGTCCACCTGGCGGTCTGCAAAGGCAAAATTCCCCTTGTGAGGGTACATACGCCCGTCGGCAAGAACCATCTCGAGAGGCATCCGCTGTGTGCGCCCCGGGCCGTTCTGTACGTATTGCACGTAGTCCTGCTCGCCCATGGAGATGTAGACCTTGATGGGGTTTACAGTCGAGACGGTGGTCAACTCCTCTATGGAGCCGGGACCGACGAGATCGCCCAACTGGGCCCGTGCGATACCGGCTATGCCGTCGATGGGTGAAACGATCCGCGTGAACCCGAGGTCCAGGGCGACCTTGTCGAGCGCCGCCTGGCTGGCCGCCATGGAGGCATTGGTTGCCTGCTCCGCGCCGACAGCATCGTCCAAGTCTTTCTTGCTCACGGCATTCTGTTCGACCAGAGGTTTTATACGCTCTAGATTGGCCTTCGCGGTCTCCCACCGGGCCCGCTGTTCGCTGAGCTGCCCCTTTGCCTGCTCCAGTGCCGCCTGAAAGGGCCGCGGATCGATCTTGAAAAGGACCTGTCCTTTCCTGACGACATCGCCCTCGCCGTAGTCGCGGGAGATGAGATAGCCCTGGACCTGGGCACGGATTGTGGCATTGACGAACCCGTCGGTAGAGGCAGTCCATTCCGAATAGACGGGCACGTCCCTCTGCAGCACCCTTGCCACCTCCACAAGAGGGGGGGAGAGGCTTTCCGTGGTCTGCGCCTTCTTACATCCGGGGAGGAGAAGGAGAATCCCGCAGAACAGGAGGATGACCGCCCAAGGGAAGAGACCGTTCTTGCGCGCTGTCATCATGTTCATTGTGGCTGACCCACTCCTTCCATCGGGGTCCAACCGCTCCCGGTTCCCTATCACCTGCAGTTTTTCCTGCAAGACAGCGAGTTTATCCGGATATCCCCTAAGACGGACCGGTGCTCCTCCACTCATCATGCGTTCCTCTCGATGTTCTTGATTATGTGCTTCAGGGTTCTTCGCATCAGCAGGATATCTTCTTCGGTGAGACCTTCCAACATGTGATCGAAGTGGCGCGATATGAGGGGTATCAATCTGTCGCGTATGGCTGCCCCGTTTTCCGTAAGGAAAATCCGGTATATGCGTTTGTCCGCTTCATCCGGCCGCCGCTCGATATAGTTGTGTTTTTCGAGGAGATTGAGTATCCGTGTGATGCCGTGGCGGTCCTTGAAAAGCTTTTTCCCCAGTTGGCTCTGGTTTATGCCCTGGCACTCCCGAAGCCTCACAAGCACGCCGCATTGTTCAGGCGTCAGATCGTACCCTGCGGCCTGAAGCGTTTTTCGGAAAAGATTAACACCTTGGATGTGGATGCGATATATCCAGAAGTTGGGCGACTCATCGAAGGGGAAAAACTTCATTTGGATTTACCTTCCTGGTAAAAGACGACAAGCCTTATCGGGGAACGGACCGCAAAACCCGTGCTTCAAAGGGCGCGGAAAACCTTCCAGGATCGTTGTCGACACAATGTTGTCAGGACAATCTATATTGGAGAAGCGCGTTATGTCAAGGAAAACTTTCGTGTACCCCTTCTGCGGTATCTTGCGGACTTCGTCTGGCGCCGGAGGCGGCATGCCGGCGCTATGTTCCCCGTTGCCGGAAACAGGCCCTCCCCCTCTCCACGTCTTCCGCGATTCGGGCCGCCAGCTCTTCCGCGCTGCCGAACTTCATCTCGTCCCTGATCCTTTCGAGAAAATGAAGCCGGACCTTCTTGTCGTAGAGATCACCTTCAAAATCGAGAATAAATGTCTCGATCGACCGAACTTGACCCTCCTCGAATGTGGGATTGTAGCCGATATTGGTAACGGCGCCCCACCCGCGCCCGTCGACCTCCGCCTCGGTCACATAGACCCCGTTCTTCGGAATGAGGGCATAGTCGGTCTTGAGGTTGATCGTCGGATAGCCTATCGTCTTACCCCTTCCCCGGGCCCTGATCACCGTACCCTCAATGGCAAAGTGCCTCCCCAGGAATTTCGCGGCCTTTGCAACATCCCCGGCGCTAATTAGGCCTCTGATGCGGTTGCTGCCGACCTTTTCACCCTCAAGGGTGACCGCATCGACGACTTCGACAAAGAAGCCCCACCTGTGTCCCGCCTCCTGAAGGGATGGAATGTCCCCCTTGCCGCGATGTCCAAACCTGAAGTCGTAGCCGATCACAAGTCCCTTTATTGCCAGCCTGTCCACGAGGATGGAGGTGATAAAGGCCCCGGGCTCGATGCGGGCAAATTTGGCCGTAAAGGGCGCGATAAAGAGCACGTCGATGCCTGCATCGTTAATAAGGCGCTTTTTCTCCGCAAGGGGTGTGATGGCGGCCAATTCCCTGTCGGGCCGTAACACGTGGAGCGGATGCGGGCGAAAGGTCATCAGCATCGAGGTGCCGGAAAGCTCCCGCGCCCTTTCCTTTACCCTGTCGATGATCCGCCTGTGGCCCAGGTGGATCCCGTCATAATTGCCGATCGTCAGTACCGGGTTCTCGAATTTCTCCCGGATATCGAATGATTCAAAAACCTGCATCTTCACCTCTTGACATTGGACGCCTTTTCTCTATAATGTAACAAAGCGCCGAAGTGGCGGAATTGGCAGACGCGCCAGGTTCAGGGTCTGGTAGGCGAACGCCTGTAGGGGTTCGAGTCCCCTCTTCGGCACCACTATTCCCACGCCGGCCGCTGTCGAGATTCCGCAGGATCAGCGGAAAATTTTGCGAAGGTCCTTTTCGCTTCACGCCAGGGGATCGAGGCCTTCGTTCATGCTCCCTGTCCGGTAGCCCTTCAGATCAAGCGTCACGTAGAGAAAACCCGCCTTGTTGAGGGCATCCGCAATATCGTCCTTCAAGGCCATGACCTTATCGAAGTCTTCTTCCAGCACCTCGATCCGGGCAACCTGTCCGTGGTACCTGACCCTCACCTGTCCTATTCCACGTGCGCGCAGGAACTCCTCGGAGCGCTCTATTTTCTGCAGTATGTCCGCTTCTACCCTGGTCCCATAGGGTATCCTGGAAGCGAGGCAGGCCAGCGACGGCTTATCGTGGGTTGGAAGCCCCAGTGCCTGCGAGATCTGCCGTATCTTTCTTTTCGTCAAGCCCGCCTCCAGAAGGGGACTCCCGATCGCCAGTTCTTTACCCGCACGGCGCCCTGGCCGGTAATCTCCCTGATCGTCGACATTCGACCCTTCCACGACGTGATCAAAACCGCGGGCCCTCGCGACCTCCCAGGCCCGGCCAAAAAGGTGCTGCTTACAGTAATAGCACCGCTCGCTCGTGTTCCGGAGGAAAGAGTCGTCGCTCATCTCGTCAGTTTCGATTACCTCGTAGTGTGCGTCACAGGACGCGGCAAAAGCGACCGCCTCGTCGATTTCGCGCTCCGGATACGTCTCCGACCTTGCAATGAGGGCAACGACACGATCTTTTCCAAGGGCATCAAGGGCGGCCTTAAGCAGCAGCGTGCTGTCCACGCCGCCCGAATAGCAGACGACAACCCGGCCGAGGCCCTGCAACACTGCCAGAAGGCGCTCGTACTCCTGTAAAGCATCCATGTGGGTACTATACCACAATCCCGTTGTGTTCGACACCCCGCCGGTGCTATAATGGAAGCATGCCTCTCGCGTTCAATTCCCTTAGTCACGGCGAGATTGCCTTCGGCTTTTTCAACGTAGAAACAGACCTCCTCATACTCGATTCCTATTTCATGTTCGCGTCCGATTTCTGCAGCCACGTCGCGAACCTGGCAGAAGGGCCGGCGGGAGAGCGCCTTCAGATGGAATGGGAGGTCTACACACTCAAGGAAGAGGAGATAGGGAACCTGACGGGGGCGGTGCATGGGATGGACCCGCGCGGCTTCATGGGCGACGTATACCGCAGATTCCCCTTTCCCGGAGATATGAAGGCGTTTCGGCAAAACCCCGAGGGCGCAAAGACTCAAGCAGCCGTGAGGATGATGATCGAGCGGTATGCAGGGGCCGGGCGCGTCACTGTTGCTGTCGACGGCGCGGGCTCTACCATAGAGATCGGCGATTATCTGTTCAGCAGGGAGGAGTTCCACAACCTGCTGCGATACCTGTGGGCCGGAGGCTATCCAACCTGGAAGGCGGGGGTGAGGCCCGGCTACGTGACCGGTATGAAGGAGCGGATTATCGCGTCACGCCACCCTCTTTTTGATGACTTTTCCGCGTTTATTTGATTTTCCGTCCAGCCGCAGGTATAGTAAAGAAATGCAGGATGAGCTTTTTATGGAGATGTGCTTGAACGAGGCTGCCAGGGCCTTCGAGGAGGAGGAGGTGCCGGTAGGAGCCCTCATCATTGCGAAAGACCAAATGGTTATAGCCAGGGCGCACAACCTCACGATCCGGCGCCGCTCGCCTCTCGCCCACGCGGAGCTTCTCGCAATCGCACAAGCGGCAGAGGTGCTGGGAAATTATCGCTTGACCGGCTGTAGCCTTTTCGTTTCAAAAGAGCCGTGCCTCATGTGCGCCGGCGCCATCCAGGAAGCCCGCATAAAAAGGGTCGTCTTCGGGTGTTTCGACACAAAAAGAGGCGCTTTTGGCTCGGGGGCAGACGTCAACACCCTTCCCTCGAACCATAAAGTCGAGGTCCGGGGCGGCATCCTTAGAGAGAAAAGTGAAAGCCTGCTTAAAAAGTTCTTTCAACTACGGAGGGATACCGAAGTGGTCGTAACGGGGCCGACTCGAAATCGGTTGTTCGCCTGATAAGCGGACCGGGGGTTCGAATCCCTCTCCCTCCGCCATATAATGGCATTGATTTCAAGTAGTTAGACATCTTAAAATCACTTCCCTTTCACTTCTGTTTTCTCACTTCGAAGTGCCCTCACCCTGCCCCTGTTATTGACGAGATCGCGTAATTTCTTTATGTTCCCGTGGAAATACCTCTCCGTGCTCCGTATGTCCTTATGCCGCATGAGCGCTTTGGCCTGCATCGTGTTCGCGCCCGACTCGCTGACCTGGGTGCAGAAGCTATGTCTCGTGGCTTCGTACATGGTGACCGGCAATTCCGAGAACTTTTTCCATCTCCGGTATATGAACTTGTATCTGTACCCTCTCTTGGTAACCGGGTTTATGAATAGGAAATCATCGGGGAACTTCCCGGCGCAATGTTTCACCGCGATCTGCCACGCAGTTTCGGACAATGGTATCGGCTCCTTG
>Ga0326728_10012101_pt1 | contig 19357 bp, 16 predicted proteins | sample MB3enrmetagenome_FD_207602 | JGI IMG/M metagenome (GOLD analysis project Ga0326728, IMG submission 207602) | Lab enriched peat soil microbial communities from McLean, Ithaca, NY, United States - MB31MN | ecosystem: Environmental > Terrestrial > Soil > Wetlands > Peat | place: USA: New York... | reverse complement strand
GTTTTTGGGCGCGCGGATATTTCGTGTCCACGGTTGGCCGCGACGAGGCGGTGATTCGGGACTACATCCGCGAGCAGGAGCAGGAAGACAAACGGCTGGATCAACTGAACATGTGGCGATGACCTGCTACCGATAAGGTGGCCCAACTCAATCGGGGCCGCGTTAGCGACCCCGCTCAAGCCGCTTCGAGCGGCTCACAAAAGGAAGCCCCCGGCTTTGCCGGGGGTACTCTCACTCCACATGGACTGGAGAACAACGGTGCTGAATCGATGGGGCATGGCGATGGTGCTGGCCGCGGGATGCGCGCTGGCGGCCGCCGCACAAGGCAGGGACAGCTTTACGCCCATGCCGCTGGACTCGGGTTTCGGGCGCATGGACATCTCCGAGCCGGCGGTGAAGCCAGAGGAGATCATCCGCCAGTTTGCCGCCAAGGAGAGCGAGTTCCAGCAGGCACTGAACCACTATACGTATCGCCGCGTGGCCCGCGTGCAGACCCTGGACGACGACAACAAGGTGGACGGCGAGTGGTACCAGGTGGACGATGTCATCTTCGACCCCTCAGGCAATCGGACCGAAAAGGTGGTCTTCGCGCCGGAGAACACCTTGCAGCGCGTCCAGATGTCGCCCTCCGATCTTCAGGACATCCAGCGCGGCTACCCCTTCGTGCTGACTACCGAGGAGATCGGGCAGTACGACGTGAAGTACGTGGGCCGGCAGAAGGTGGACGAGGTGGACTGCTACGTCTTCGACGTGAGCCCCAAGGTCATCGAAAAGAAACATCGCTACCTGCTGGGCCGCATCTGGGTGGACGCGACCGACCTCCAGATCGTAGTGACCAACGGCAGAATGGTTCCCGACGACACGCGCAAGGGTCAGGAAGACCTGCATCCGCCCTTCATGACCTGGCGGCAGCAGGTGGACGGCCACTACTGGTTCCCGGTCTACACCAAGGGCGAGGGGATTCTGCACTTCAGCGGAGGCCCCGGCTACATGGCCCAGGACGTGCACATCCGCGACACCATCAAGTACACCGACTACAAGCAGTTCGGCTCGACGACCAAGATTATCTATGAGGGGCAGGATATCTCGCAGCCCCAGAACCAGCCGGCGGCGCAGCCGAAGAAATAGGGAACAGGGAATAGGGAGTAGGGAATAGAAAGACGGTGCTCACCTTTGCAGCTTTCTCATCATCGCGACAAGCATCCGGCCAACTTCGTCGGCAAGGCCTTCGGCCAGTTGGCGCTCCTTTTCCGAACCAAGACCCAATGCTCCTGAAATCACGAGCTGTGTTTCAACTTCGCATTTTGAGCCTCTTGCATGGCCGAGAAATTGAAAATACTCTCCCTTCGTCGATCTGCCATAGCCCTCTGCAATATTGCTGGCGACTGAGACAGACGCCCGTCTCAGTTGATTGGTCAGGCCGAATCGCTCGGAGTCTGGAAATGATGAGGTGAGCTTATAGACGGCCACCGTCAACTGGATGGCTCGCTGCCACACCACGAGATCCTTGAATGATTCGTTCAAATCCGCCCCCAGTTCCCGTCCCCTTTTGCCTACTGCCTACTCCCTATTCCCTACTCCCTGCGCCCCTCAATAAAAGAGATATTTCCGCCAGCGGTCGTCGGCGCGGCCCAGCATGCGCATGATCTGGCGGCTGGTGTGCAGCGAGAAGGGGCGCGGCTCGCGCAGCAGAATCATGTCGTCGATCTCGTGCAACATGCGGTTGCCCTTGTGGCGGTTGCAGGCGTGGCAGCAGGCTACCAGGTTTTCCCAGGTGGAGTTGCCGCCGCGGGAGCGGGGCACCACGTGATCCAGCGTGAGATCGGCGGAGGGCAGCGTCTCGCCGCAGTACTGGCAGGTGTTGCGGTCGCGGAGCAGGATGTTCTTGCGCGAGAGGGCGCGGGTCTGGTAGGGGATGCGGCGGTACTCCAGGAGCCGGATGACCGAGGGCATGGCGATGCGGCTGCGCTGGGCATGGAGGGTCAGGCCGTGCTCCTCCTCGGTGCGCGCAATGCCCTTGAGCACCAGCACCAGGGCGCGGCGCGCTCCGCAGATGTTGATGGGCTCATAGGAGGCGTTGAGCACCAGAACCGGCATCTGCAGCAGGTGGACGGGCTGCGCGCCGTACAGTCCTGAGGCGTGATCGCCAGCCAGCGCAGCGGCCTTGGCGATGGATTTCTGCTTGCGGGCATGAATCATGGCTTTTCCCAGCGACATCTCTTTTCCCCTCGTCAAAAAGATGGTTGGTCCTGCGATGAATAAATGCTTGCCGGCCGCACAGCCGCGGCAGGCGAGTTGGCGCTTAGGCCAGTGTCGTCCTCTCCATCCTCGTAGGATGCAAAGGCGGCGGAGTGGAATTCGTCGATGCGGCGCGCTCTGGCCAGCGTAGCCACCCACACGGAGGCTGCGCCGGCCTTGCGCAACGCCTGTGAGGCGGCGCGAGCCGTTGCGCCGGTGGTGAGAATGTCGTCAATGAGCAGGATGTGCCTGGAGTCTACAGCTGCCGGATCGGAGACCGAGAAGGCCGCGCGCACATTCAATCGCCGCTGGCGCGGAGTGAGGCCGGCCTGGCTCTCTGTGGCGCGCAGGCGCATCAGCGTGCTCGGCGCCAGCGTGAGCCGCCACTGCGGATGGGTCTTGCGCAACTCCTTGATGGCTTGGCCTGCCAGCAATCGAGCCTGGTTGAAGCCGCGCTCGGCGTACTTGGACCGGTGCAGCGGCACGGGAACCACCAGCATCTCCGCCGGCGCCTCGGCTGCCAGTGGGGCGATGGCCGCGGCCAGCATCCGGCCCAGCCCGCGGGCCGCCGGTTGAAGCCGGCCGTACTTGAGCGCCTGGATGGCCTCCCTCATACGGTCCTGGTAAACTCCGAAGGCCACCGCCCGCACAAAAGGCGGAGGCGCAAGCCGACAAGTCCGGCACAGCGGGGCGGAGGTTCCGCTCAAGCCAAGAACCGGCGCGGATAGGGCATCGCCGCAGCTCGTGCACGAGGGGCCGCTCAGGACCGGAAACTCTGTCCAGCAAACATCGCAAATTGGCACGGTGGAAAGCCGCGGCAAGGGGGAGCCGCAGAGGGCACAGAAGGCGGGAAGGAGAGCGCAACCGACTGCTTCCACGGGACTTCGGAGCACACGCGCTACCGCGCGCCACCGGGAAGTCTCCGACGGTGGAAGGTCGAACGTCAGTGAACCGGAGTTCCTGCCGAAGGCACACCTCACTTCCGTTGAGTGCAACTCGACGCGCTGCCTTGCGCTCAGTATACCCGGACACGGCAGACGATTCCAGAATCTTTGGAGATTGATTTGCGCGGATGTGGAAAGAAGTGGTGGAATTGACATTAGAGGGATGAGCGAGCTGCCCGCTACGATGAAAAGGGCCAATGGGCGCCTGGCGCAATTCTCTTCTTCAGTGAGGGGTTTGTGCCCAGCCCTTTCCGAATGCCCGCCCGTGCGGGAGAACAACTTTACGACAGGCAAAGCCAGGCATTCAAACGATAGCTCGCAAGAGGAGAGAAGATCTTATGGAGTATTTGAACCGCGCCTGTCTCGATTCCATAGCGCAAGAGAAGTTTCAGTCCACACAGCCCTATCCATGGACCAACGTTCAAGAGACATTGACGCCGGAGGGGTTCGCCGCCCTCCGCGAGACGCTGCCCGACATCTCGATCTTCAAGTCGATGGTGGGCGTAAAACGCGCTTACGGGCAGGCGCCGCACGACCGCTCCCTGCTGCATTACCGGCCGAATGTGGAGGTCTCGACGGCTTGGAAGGAGTTCATCGGCGAGCTGCAAGGCGATGTGTACCAGTCCTTTCTGCGCCGGGTGCTGGGGCCGAAGACCTTCATTCCGACGTTCGAATGGTATTACGCTTGGCAGGGCTGCGCGGTTTCGCCGCACTGCGACGCGGCGCGCAAACTGGCGACCCACATCTTCTATTTCAATACCGAGGAGGATTGGAACCGGGATTGGGGAGGCCAGGTTTTGATCCTCGACAGTGAGCGGCGTTTCAAGACCCACTCGGCGCCCAGCTTCGACCAGTTGAAGACCGCCGCCACAATCGATCCGGTCGGCAACGGCAGCCTGCTGTTTCAGCGCACGCCCCATTCATGGCATGGGGTGCGGCCGCTACAGTGCCCTGAGGGCAAGTTGCGCAAGCTCTTTATCGTGACCATCAATATCCCCAGCTTTCAGGTCTGGTGGCGGCGCGTGCGGGGCAAGGATCCGGACGGCTATCGCATCGCGGCTTGAGTGCAAGGGGCGTTGGGCAGCTGCAAATGGCGTTAAGAGGAAGGCGGCCGCGGCGGCCGGTGCTGCCAGCCGCCGGCCTGCCGCCTGCTATACACTATGAGCTTTGGAGGAATTCTACTTGCCGCATAGATCCGGATTGACGGCCGTTCTCGCCGCCTGCGCGCTTCTCATTTCGCATCCAGCCTGGTCGCAGGAGGCTCCGAAATCCGGACAGCAGGACGGGATGCAGCCGTCTCAGACGGGTGTGGCTCAGAGCGGAATGGCCCACGGCAGTCCTCACGAGGCGGAGTTCGACGCCCAGCACCGTCCCATCACCGCCGGCGGCTTTGTGAAGACCGGTCCCATTATCTTCCAGGATGTTGCCCAGGCGGCGGGCCTTACCAGCTGGCATCACAAGGCCGGCACGCCGGAGAAGCGCCTCATCCTGGAAGCCAAGGGGCCCGGCGTCTGTCTTTTGGACTACGATAACGACGGCTGGCTGGATATCTATCTCGTGAATGGCTCGACCTACGAAGCCCTGGATGGCAAGGCCGCTCCGCCGCACGCCGCCCTCTTCCACAACAACCACGATGGCACCTTCACCGACGTAACCCAGGCGGCCGGCGTGGCCAACGACCGGTGGGGATACGGATGCGCGGTAGGCGATTACGACAACGACGGCTGGCCGGACCTCTACGTGACCAACTACGGAAAGAACCGCCTGTACCACAACAATCATGACGGAACCTTCACGGATGTCGCGGAAAAGGCCGGAGTCACTGTCGGCACATGGTCTACAGGGGCCACCTTCGGCGACTATGACGGCGACGGACGGCTGGACCTCTTCGTGGCCGGGTATCTTCGCATTGACTTGTCCGACCCTCCTATCTCCGGGTCGAAGGCGGTCGGCTACGCGTTCTGCGAATACCGCAATGTGCAGGTGATGTGCGGCCCGCGCGGCCTCAAGGGCGAACAGGACCATCTCTTTCACAACAATGGAGACGGAACCTTTACGGATGTCAGCAAGGAGCTGGGTGTGGACGATTCCAACGGCTATTACGGCCTTGGAGCCCTCTTCGCCGATGTAAACAACGATGGCAAGCCGGATCTGCTGGTGGCCAACGATTCCAGTCCGAACTATTTATACATGAACAAGGGAGATGGAACGTTCGAGGATCAGAGTTACGAAAGCGGATACGCGTTCAACAAGGATGGCCGCGAGATTTCGAATATGGGCATCGCGGCCGGAGACTACGAGAACAACGGCCATCTCTCTATCGTCAATACCAGTTTTGCCGACGACTATAACGTTCTTTTCCAGAATGACGGAACCGGTTTTTTCACAGACGTCAGTTTTCAGGCCGGCATAGCGGAGTCCTCAATTCCGTTTGTCGGATTCGCGGATGGATTCCTGGACTACGACAACGACGGGTGGAAGGATTTGCTGGTTGTGAATGGCCACGTCTATCCGGAGGTGGATAAACATCCGGACTGGGGAATGAGCTATGCCCAGCGGCCGCTGCTCTACCACAACCTGAAGAACGGCAAGTTTGAACTGGTTCCCGCCGTCGAGGGGACCGGGCTGGCGGTGGTCAGCGTGGGTCGCGGCGCGGCCTTCGGCGACATCTTCAACGACGGCAAGATTGACGTGGTCATCAACAATATGGACGGCGTTCCGGTGCTGCTTCGCAATGTGAATCCGGACCACCACCACTGGGTCGAACTACGGCTGATCGGAGGGTCCAAGAGCCCGCGCGATGCTGTGGGAGCAACCGTCTACCTCGCAGCCGCCGGCCTTCGCCAACGCGGAGACGTCCTCAGCGGCGGAAGCTATCTTTCCTCCAACGATATGCGCGTCCACTTCGGTCTGGGCGATGCCGCCGACACTGGAACCGCCGAGATTCACTGGCCTTCCGGCGCCAAAGAGATGGTGAAGCTGCCCGCACCGGACAGGATATACACCGTCACCGAGGGCCAGGGGATAACGGGCGCGCTGTGCGGCGGCAAGGAATGCGCAGTGGAACCAGAGCCCACGGCGGAGCACCCGGCCGAGGCAAAGAAGCCATAACCTGTTACAGCGATCGCCGGGCCGGGAAAGAATAGCGCCCCGGTGATCGCCGCTCTAAAAAACGCCCGCCATGTAACTTTCCGACCGGCGAGGTTTGGTTGCCTTGACGCCGCACTCCGCCAGCATCGCCGGCGAGATCGTTATGGCCGGGCAGTGCGAGTGGGCCAGCACCTTGTAAACCACGCCGTGGCGGGTAATGGCTGCGAAGGCCGATGCACCCTGCGCGCCCAGCACAATCAAGTCGGCCTGCTGAGCCCTGCACTGGTAGAGCAGCTCCTCGGTCGGATCGCCCGGCACCACGATGGCCTGCACAACAATCTTGTCGTGCAGCTCGGCCGGTACCATGGTGAGCAGCTCGGTCTCGATGTCCTCGATGGTGCGGTCGGCAAGAACCTCGGCGCGCTCCTGCGGCCGGATCACATGCTGCAAGATCAGGCGCGCGCTGTGCTGCGCCGCCAGCTCCGCGGCAAAGGCGGCCACCACGGGACTGGCCTCCTGGAGGCTTATGGCGCACAGGACGGCGCGGGTGGCAAAGTTGCGATACCTCCCGTCGACCACCTCGGGACCGACGATGCAGACCGGAACCTTGGCCGTACGCAGGACGGCCTCGGCTACCGAGCCCACCAGCAGCTTGCCGATGGGCCCCGGAGAGTGGGTGCCCATGATGACGCGGTCGACCGGCCGTTCGCGCAGGAACGACAGGATCTGATCGGCGGGCAATCCCGGACGAACGACGACTTCGCATCGCACTCCAGCCTCGCGCACCCGCTGGGCCAAAGGTTCAAGACTCTCCCGTTCGCAACGGGCGGCGGCATCGTAATCGTAGTAGCGGAGGCCGGAGGCATCCGATGCGGATACGACCAGCGTGTCATAGGCGTGAAAGACGATGAGATCAGCGCCAAACTCGGCGGCTTGCGCAAGAGCAAAGGCGAAGGTCTTCTCGTTGGCGGGGATCTCGGAGGCGAAGAGTATAGTGGAGGGCTTGCTCCACTCTGGCTTGACGACGGCTGCCATGGAAACCTCCCGATGTTGCGGCTATAAATGATAACAAATTCGCCGTCGGTTCGCAGTACCCGACGACACAATCCCGCGTGACGCTGAATCGCGCCGGAAAGGCATTCAATGCGGTTTCCGGCGTACCGAAAACCATCTCGCTATTGTTAAAGATGCAGGTACCTGGGGAATCTTGGTCCAGTATGGACGAATTGTCCTCCCTTTTCAAGGATTTGTCCAGTGAGCACATAACGGGCTAGTCGATCGAGCAAGATAATGTGATCCAAATCACATCCCGCGCAATCTCGACCCTGTTCTCCTAAAGCCGGATCGTGGCGCTCAAGAGCGGTTCTTCCAATTCATGGGGCTCTGCCGCAAGCTTCCGACATGGTTTCCTCCCACGGGGAAATTATCTTATCGGCAGAGTCTTGGATTTCTTTAATAATTGGGTAAATCGCTCCGTCCCCGGCGCAGGCCCCGTTTTGGGGCCAGCCGCGATTCCGCTGGAGGCCGTATGCAGCCCATGCACACCATTCCCGCCCGCGGCGGGTTGAACTTCGACGAAACACCCTTTCTGGCCATCTGGGAGGTCACGCAGTCCTGCGACCTGGCTTGCAAGCATTGCCGCGCCGCCGCCCAGCCCATCGCCCACCCCGACGAGCTGACCAACGCTGAAGGCAAGGCGCTGATCGACCAGATCGCCGCCATGCATGTGCCCATCTTTGTGTTCACCGGCGGCGACCCGATGAAGCGCAAGGACGTATTCGAGCTTATCCGCTATGCGGCCGGCAAAGGCGTGCAGGTGGCGCTCACTCCCAGCGCCACGCCGCTGCTGACCCGCGATGCGATCTTCAAGCTGAAGGAGGCAGGCCTGGTGCGGCTGGGCATCTCGCTGGACGGCTCGACCCCGGAGATTCACGATGCCTTCCGCGGCTTTCCCGGTACCTGGGCGCGGACCATCCAGGCCATCGAGTGGGCCAATGAGGCGGGCATTCCCATCCAGGTGCACTCCACCATCAGCCGCCATAACGCGCACGATCTGGACAACCTGTGCGCGCTCTTCGAGCGGCTGGCCATCGTCATGTGGAACGTCTTCTTCCTGGTTCCCGTGGGCCGCGGACAGTTGGGCGACCTGCTCAGCGGCGAGGAGTTCGAACAGGTCTTCGGGAAGATCTACGAACTGAGCCGCCACGTGAACTTCCAAATCAAGACCACCGAGGCCATGCACTACCGGCGCTACCTCTTGCAGCACAATCTGGAAGAGCGCCGTATCGGGCATGGCCACGGCCATCCGGGCAGCTCCAAAAGTGGAGCCGCGCTGGGCTACGAAGCGGGAGCGCCCACGACCGACGCCCAGACCCGCACTGCCAGCTGGGCCACTCGCCGGGTGAACGACGGCAAGGGCTTTCTGTTTGTCTCGCATGTGGGCAACGTCTATCCGAGCGGATTCCTGCCCATTCATGCCGGCAACGTGAGAGAGACGCCCCTGAGCGAGATCTACCGCAACGCGCCTATCTTCAAGTCGTTGCGCGATACGAGCAAGCTCGAAGGCAAGTGCGGGGCCTGCGAGTACAAGGAGATCTGCGGCGGCTCCCGCGCCCGCGCCTACGCCGTCACCGGCGATCCGCTGGCGCAGGAGCCCTGCTGCATCTATCAGCCCAGGCACTGGGACGCGCAGTTGGAGAATGAGGCCGCTGCCTTCGCGAAGTCTTAGCTGACCGGCAAATCCATTTCCCTACCGGCGAAGAGAATTCGATCCCGTTCGCAACCGCTGTGCCGGCACAGTTTCCTCGCCGAACCTGTATCCTGATTTCGTCGCATTCTCTTATGCGTAGGGAAGGAATACGGATTGGCGCAGCAGATGGACTGGACGATCGAGGGCAGGCGGTTCGGCTTGGGATTCGGCGCGGGGCTTCTGCCGGGCCTGCGCAGGCACTGGCGTCTGGCCGGAGTCGCCGCCCTGCTGCTTGCCTCGGCCATCGGCGCGATCCAGCTGACGGCGTCCCACGGCAGCCGCCCGGCGGCCGTCGTCGTTCCGTATCCTCACGAGCTTGCCCAGGTCAGCTTCGCCGTGGCCGGCGACGTGATCCCGCATGTGCCGGTGCGCGCCGCGGCAGCCGCGGCCGGCGACGGCGCCCAGGGATGGGCCGCACTCTTCAGCGACGTGAGCGACGTCTTCGAGAAGGCGGACTTCGGCTTTGTCAATCTGGAGACCCCGGTCGCTCCCGCGCACTCCCGTGGTTCCAAACCCTTTATGTTCGACGCCCCGGTCGCCCTGCTGGAAGGGTTGAAGGCCAGCGGAATCAAGATAGTCTCGTTTGCCAACAACCACGTGATGGACCAGGGCTGGGCCGGATTCGCCGAGACTCGCGGACATCTGCGCGAGCAGGGGCTGCTCTTTGTGGGCTCAGGCGACACCGCCCAGCAGGCCTGGCAGCCTGTGGTTGTCGAGGCCAACGGCATCAAGGTCGGCTGGCTGGGCATGACGCGCTGGCTCAACGGCAACCGCAATCCCGACAAGGACGACCAGCCGCACGTGAACTTCTTCCCTTATCCCAACGAATCCGGCGGCGCGGCAGGCATGGACGAAGCCGGCGTTCTTGAAGCCGTCAAGAAGGCCCGCGCCCAGTGCGACCTGCTGGTGGTCTCCATCCATTGGGGCATCGAGTACGCTCCTGCGCCCCGGCCCGAAGACGTTGAGACCGCCCACAAGATGCTGGAAGCCGGCGCCTCGGTCATCGTCGGACATCACCCGCATGTGCTTGAGCCGGTTGAGACTTACACTACGCAAGACGGCCGCGATGCGGTCATTTTCTATTCGCTGGGGAACTTTCTTTCCAACCAGTCGCGCACCTATGTGGACGGCCTTATGCCCGACAAGAACGGCGACCCGCGCGATGAGATGATCGGCCTGTTTTCAGCGGTCCGCAAGGACTACGGTCCGGCCGGCGTGCGCGTCGAGCTTGGGCACGTGGGTATTCTGCCCGTCTGGGGCGAGAATAACCGCAACGAGTTGGCCAGCGGCCGCGCCAAGACCGCCGTCATCCGCCCCATCCTCATTGATCGCGAGATTCCTCGCCTGCAAGCCCGCCTGGATGAACTGAACAAGATTGCCGAGGCGAACAAGATTGCCGAACCAGACAAGCCGGGCAACTCAGCCGGTCCCGCTCCGCCCCTCACCGCCGATCAGCAGAAAGAGTTCATCGCGGTGACCAAACGCTTGAAGCTCCTCACCGACCGCCGCGCCCTGATCCTCGCCCGCGCCGGCGATGAGTACGTTACCGACCCACCTAAACTGCCGGCAAAGCCGTAAAGCGCTGGCTCGGCTCGCGTGGTCCGTTCGCACGGTTTTACGTGCTCCGATCCTTAGGCTCGGGGTGCTCTTGCGATTCCTTCTTGGAACGTCGAACCCATGCGAGATCAGGCCGCGACGAGCCTGCGCCGCGCCGTTCCAGCTCGGCCGATGGCCCGGTATAGCGGTAATACTCACGCTGGGCCGCGGTGATTTTCATGCCGATCTCGCCAACTGGTTTCACACCCATGGCACCTTCTGTCCGATTATGGGGCCGATCAAACGGCATTTCAATACCCGTGCGCTACCAGCCAGGCCGCGGTCAACTCGAAGGACGGCTTCTTCTGCGCCTGCATCTGCGCATGAGCCAGCTTCACCATCACATCGGCTTCAACATTCATGGGAGCGCCGACGGCAAGCGTGTGCAGGTTGGTCCGCCAATAGGTGAGCGGCAGAATCGCAATGGCGATCGTCTCGCCGTCGAACTCCGCAATGGTCAGGCTGATGCCCTCAATGGCCACCGACCCCTTGTGCACCATCCAGGGGCGCACATTCTCCGGCACGCGCACCTTGAGCGTCCAGTCGGTCGTCTTCCTGTCGAAGTGCTCGCTCGACTCCGGAATCACCGGGTCGAGGGCCGTCATCGTGCCCGTGCCGTCCACGTGCCCTTGCACGATGTGGCCGCCCAGCGGACTGCCGGCGGCGGTTGGCAGTTCCAGGTTCACCTTCGCGCCGGAAGCGAGCGATCCCAGAGAGGTGCGGTCCAGTGTCTCCTGCGCCAAGTCGGCATGAAAGAACCGAGGGTCCACATCCAGCGCCGTCAGGCAGACGCCGGAAACCCCCAGCGAGTCGCCCTCGCGCAGCCGCCCGGCCAGCCCCGGAGCCTCAACGGTGATCCGCCGCACTCCGCCCCTGCTCTCCAGGCTGACCAGCGTCCCGGTCTGTTCGATGATGCCGGTAAACATGGTTCTATTCTAAGGGGTCAGAGATCAGTTTCGCGCATCAGCGATAGCAGCCCCCCTATCGCTCATGAGGCTCAGCTGGCGGATAGTGATTCTGCTACTGGTACCTGACTAACCGATTCCCGGCATTGGACGAACCGCGCGGAATCCGGCGGCAGTACCGCGAAATTCGTTGAAGCCGAACTGCGACAATTCGGTCTTGATCCTCTTGCTTACTGGGGTGCCGAGGACCTCAATCACCGTATAGGGTGGATTTGCGGCGTGAGCTCCGTGATGCAAATCGATAGTTCCCAATTCATAGATGAGAGCGTCTTCTCGAGAATAGCCGTCCACGGGCCTAAAAACGGTAACTCCATCCAACTCAGAGTATTCGGGATGCTCAGTCCATATTCTCTGCGCTGCCGTGCGATTCGCCGGTGAATCAATTATCCAGACCGGCCCTCCCTGGACCAGTTCGGAAAGGCGAGAACCGAATTCACCATCTACGACAACAAAGACGCAATAATCGGCATTCGGCATGATAGCAACGATACATTCCCAGCAAAACAGTTGCCAACAGACCGAAGCGCTGTTCCCTATTCCCTATTCCCTGCTTCCATCCCCCACGGGTCCCTAAGCAGCGAGCACAGCCCCAGATCGTTCTCATAGCGCTCGACCTCGACCTCGGCCATGTGGATGGCATGCGCCATTCCGCGGAAGGCGGGGACGGCGTCGGAACCCATGATCTGCGGGGAGACGAAGAGGTGAATGCGGTCTACGAGGCCGCCGGCCAGCAGAGCCGTATTCAGCCGCGTTCCGGTCTCTGTCAGCAGCGTCAGAATGCCCTCTTCGCCCAGCATATCCAATACTTTTCCCAGCGGAACGCGCCCCGCTACCCACCCCGGCGACGAAGACCTGTCGCCGGGGATCCCGGCTTCGGCGGGCAGAACCTCGACGCGCACGCCGCGACTGCGCAGCTCGGCGATGCGGGCCTGATCGTTGGAGACGGTGAAGATCGCGAGATCCTGGTTGGCCGTCTTCACCATCTTGGAGTCGAGCGGCATGCGCAGGGCCGAGTCCAGCACCAGGCGCAGGAGCGGCCTGCGCCGCCGCAAACCGCTGCGGTCGGTGAGCAAGGGGTCGTCCGCAAGCACGGTATCCACGCCGGTCAGCGCGGCATCCGCCTGCCAGCGCAGCGGCTGCACGGCCTGCCGCGCGGCTTCGCAGGTGATCCAGTAAGGCGCGACGACATGATGCACTCCCGGCGGCGGCGCGATGCGGCCATCCAGCGTCATGGCCACCTTCATCAATACCAGCGGACGCCGGTGCTGGCTCCAGCGGGCAAAGCCCTCGTTCAGCCGCCGCGCTTCGGCCTGGCAGACGCCCAGCGCCACCTCGATGCCCGCGGCGCGCAGGCGGTCCATGCCGTGACCCCCCACGGCGGGGTTGGGATCGATGGTGGCGGCAACCACGCGCCCCAGGCCGGCTGCAATCAGCGCTTCGGTGCAGGGCCCGGTGCGGCCGGTGTAGTTGCAAGGCTCCAGGGTGACGTAGGCCGTGCCGCTGCGCAGGCGCTCGCCGGCGTGCTGAGCGGCAACCCTAAGGGCAACCACCTCCGCATGATCGACGAGGTCGTACTCGTGCCATCCCTCGCCGGCTACTTGTCCGGCGCGGTCCAGAATCACGCAGCCCACGGCCGGGTTTGGTGAGCTGACGGCAATCCCGCGGCGGGCCAGCTCCAAGGCTCGCTGCATCCACTGGCGGTCGAGTTCAGGTCGAAGGGTCATGGGAGGAGGAACACTCCAGTGTAAACGGGAGCAGCTTGGGGCACGAGGAACTTTCCGGGCGGGGCTGCGTATCAGACTACAGCGGGCGGGCCGGCGGAGAGGCGGAGGGGAGAGTTCGCATGGGCGAGGGAGCAAGTTTGGACGGAGTGGTGGCGCGGGCGCCGCAGCAGTGGGCTAGGCTGGCCGGATTCTTCTACCTGGTGAACACGGTCACCTCGCTCAGCTCTTTTTCGGGCAAGCTGAGCGGGGCGGTTCTGACCTGGAGCAACTGGACGGCGACTGCGGCCTATGTGACGGTGGTGATTTTGCTCTATCTTCTATTGCGGCCGGTCAGCCGCGGGCTCTCAGCTGTGGCGGCGATCTTCGGCCTCCTAGGCTGCGCCGACGAGGCGCTCTGGAAGTACAACCTCTTTCCGGTCCATGTGAATAGCCTCGTCTTCTTCGGGTTCTATTGCACGCTGCTGGGAGTACTGATTCTCCGGTCGGAGTTCATGCCGCGGTTCCTGGGTGGACTGCTGCTGCTGGCAGGGGCAGGCTGGCTGACGTTTGTGTCGGCGGATTTGTCGAAGATCTGCTCGCCATACAACTACATCGCAGGCGGGGTGGGAGAGATTCCGCTCATGCTATGGCTCCTGATTCCGGGCGTGAACGGGGCGCGGTGGCGAAGGCAGGCGGGGGAAGTGCGATGAGCGGAGGATCGGCCCCTGGTTCTATAGCGTGCTTCAAAACCAAGATTTGTAGCAGGGTGCGACTTCATCCTCGCGCCCACCCCACCGGAACCCCACCAGTGTATACGAAACCCTCGCCCTGCCCGGTGGCCTTGTGAATGGCATCGATATTGCCGTAGCGCCACGATGTGTGTGCAGGGCGGTCTCTTCTTTAGGAAAACGCCACTCCGCGGCCGCGGCCTCACCCTGTGCTGATTTGGAAAAGCCGAGGGCTGCCGCTGAACGGTTCATGGCCAACCGGCTTTCTTATGCGATCGAGGTTGCGCGGCGGGCGCTAATCTGCAAAACTGGCCCTGAAAGCGTAGAATGTCGCCGGTTATGGTTCTTCATTTTTTGATTCAAGGCCGTGTGCAGGGGGTGGGCTTCCGGTGGTATGTGCACCGGGAGGCCAGCGAACTGGACCTGCGCGGATGGGTGCGCAACACCGAGGACGGCGAGGTCGAGGTGGTGGCATCGGGTGAGCAGGCCGACCTGGCCGAGTTGCGGGCCAGCCTGCGCCGTGGGCCCCGCGGCAGCCGCGTCGACCGGCTGATCGAGCGCCGTTTGGACGAGAGCGAGGCTGAGGGCTTGAGTTCGTTTCAGATTGAAGGGGCCTGGTAGGGAAGGGAACGAGATTCAGGGGGCCGCTTCCGGCATCTGGAGGAGTCTCAAACCAAGAGTGACGTTTGACGAATCCCGCCCCAGCGGAGACAATAAGGGAGTCGCATCCCTCCGCATGTGGGCCTGTGGCGCAGTTTGGGAGCGCGCTTCCATGGCATGGAAGAGGTCGTCGGTTCGATCCCGACCAGGTCCACCATAGAATCGATAGTTTACAGAGATTTCATTTCGCCGCGGGGCTGTGCCTGGCGGCAAATCAGCGACCCCATCCATCTCCGCACCAAACGCCGTTGCCGCGTTCGTCCATACGGGTGCGTTGGCTTTCCGCGCAGGGCTCATTCCACGGTGAGATTCACCGTGATGGAGTGCGACAGGGAACCGGAGGTCGCGGCAATGGTCAAGGTCGAGGACTGCGGAGTGAGATGGACTCCACATCCGGCCAATCCCACTGCCAGGGCCGCGCTGGCCAAGGCAATCGCCGCCAGTCCGCACCAGCGATAAGCGCGCCGGCGCAGCCTGCCCGCAAAGGGCAACAGGATCAGACCCAGAGCGAAAGGTAGCGCGCTCCCTCGAAAGGGTCTATGCGGCGGCTGAACATCCGCCTTGCCCGGCGGCCCCACCTGAAGCGTCACATCGGCCGCCGCGGAGTTTGCCGCCACAGCGGGTGGCGTGAAGACCGCCGTCAATCCCAACGGAAGTCCGGTCGCGCTCAGGCTCACCGCTGCCGGCAGGGTGGCGCCGCCCACCGGCGTAATCACCAGCGGATAAGACGCCACCCCTCCGATGGGAATGGTCGCCGTGCCCGTGATCGCGCTGTCGCCCGTCAGAGCAAGAGTAAAGTCTTCGAGAATCTCCGGCAGCGCGTTGCTGGTCGCCACCGTATAGCTGCTGTCGCCGGAATACACCGCTGTGATCGAATGCGTCCCGAGGGTGAGCGCCGAGGTGGTAAACGTCGCCGATCCCGCCGAAACAGCGCCCGTTCCCAGCTGCGTAGTTCCATCGTAAAAAGCCACGGAGCCGGTCGGCGCAACTCCCAGGGAACCAATAGCGGCTGTGAAGGTGACCGGGTTCGACACAAACGCGGGATTCGGCGAAGCGGTCAGCGTCAAGACTGGATTGGCGGGAACCACCGTCAGCGCAACGGTTGCCGTCCCAGTGGTGTAATCGGTGGTATCTGTCGGAGTAAAGGTTGCCGTCAGCGTCTGCTGCCCGACGCCGAGCACCGTTCCCGCGGCCGGAGAGTAACTGAAGCTGCCCGGCAGGGGAGAAGCGGCGTCGAGCTGCGCGCCGCTCAACGGCGTTCCATAGACGATGGGCGCGGGCGTGGCCCAGTTGATGGCAGGCGGCTGCTGGAAGATGACGGTATCCGACGCCACCACATTGCTGGAGAAATTGGGGCTGGAGACCGTCACGGTGACCAAGCCCGTGGGGCTGCTTCCGGTTGTGTATGCCGGCACGCTGACGGTCAGGGTGACCGAATCGCTCGCGCTGGCATTGATGCTGGTGGTGCGCGTGCAGGTGAGGGTGCCCAGCGTGCAGATCCAGCCGCCGGTTGAATCCGTGAGAGCGGTCGCCGTAAGGCCCGGCGGCAGCGTAATGGCGAGAACGGCGGAACTGTAAATTGGCGCGGTCGAGCTGGTGTTGGTCACATCAATCGTAAGCTGATCGCCGGACTGGCCCTGGTTGACGACCAATGGGCTGGGATTGAAAGTAACGGAGAGTGTGGGCACAACCACCGGCGTGACAAAGGAGGATAGATCGAAGAGGGCATATTCGAGCATCTCTTCCTGCTGGCTCATCGAAGCGGTTGGACTTGGGCACTCGACGGGAAAGACCACGCCGGTATCAATGCCGACGTTTTCCACATGATACTCGTTGTACAACACGCGCCCGCATTGGTTGGCCGGGGGCGCGCCGACCGGCGCATTGAAGGTGATCTGCATGATCGCGTCATCGGAGTTCATGGCGGCCCAGGGCTGCGTGGGCGGAACGACGCTGGTGAAGTCGCGGCGCAGCGTGCTGAGCTCAACCTGCCCCGGTGTGTTGTCGTACGAAGCGCCTGCGTTCTGCAACCATTGCGCAAGCGCTGCCCCGTCGGTAAAGCTGGTGTCGATCGTGGCGACGCCTGGGTCGGGGGTGGGATAAGCCAGCGCGTGGTTCCAATCCACAACCGGCGGAAACGGCGAATCATAGGGCGTTCCGGGGTCCAGCCACGCATAACTGTAGTGGGTTGCAAAGACGCGGCCGCCGGCATTCGCGTAGTTCACCAGGTTGGTCGCGGCCGCGGCGGTCGTTTGTCCGCTGGGGGTTCCCTGGCAGGGAAACATCACCACGTCGTAGCTGTTCAGGAGCGAGGAATCCGTCGCAGTGCCCATAAGCGTTGTCTGCGAGGGAGTCGAAGAACCGATCACTGCTCCAGAACTCCCGCTGCCCTTGTAAAAATGGATGCGCCCTCCTGGATTGACGGTGCCGCTGTCGTCGGTAAACTCGGTGTCGGCAATGCCCATGTTGCGGAACACGCACTCCAACGCGTCCACGGCGCCGGTGGCGATGGCGATCAGCGGGATGTCGCCCTGCGTATGGTCGGCGGGCATGTGGAGTACAAGCCCGGTAAGCGGACCGGCGCCAATGTTCTCGCTGAACTGCCGCCGCCACTTGCCCGCCTGAATAACCAGCGTATAGGAGGCATTCTCCGGTATGCCGGTCAGCGTGAAGGTGCCGTCCACGGCGGTATAGGTGTAGCTGACCACGCCGGTGGGAGTGGAGGTCGTCAGGCACTGAACGCCCGCGGGAAGCGGCGCCACCGTTCCCGTCGTGGCGTAAACGAGCACATTGGGCAGGGGAAGAGCGCTGGCAGTCGTCCTGGGATCGTAGACTGTGCCGCTGATGGTCGTGGTTTGCGCGGACGCACGAGCGCACAGAACAAGCATCATCACCAGCAGCGCCGCGCTGGCAACTCTAAATCCTCTGGAGCGGTTGCAAGCCGCGGTAAGAATGGAGCGAACAGGACGGAGCGATCCGGCCATGGCGAGGAATACCCCCTTTTTCACAGACGCTCATTTACATCGTCAAGCGCAACGCCGCGCGCAAACGCCCCTCTCCGCTTCCCATTCCTGGCGGCTGCCCTACGCCGATCGGCAAACAATCGGAGATTCCCCCCGCAAATGCGCCCTTCGCCGGCAAAGAAACCTGCATGCGCTTCCGGGCGCCGACGGGCAACTCACGCTTCATGATACACATTTCAAAGAATCCATCATCAGGCGGACTCACTGTGCCGCCTGGGATTCAGCGGGACCCACTCACACCGGCCCCGCTCGAAAGCCGGCTCCGGATTCCAGCTTTCCACGGCGCAGCTATAGAACCGCCTTTTCCCCAATCGCTCGATGGACGCGAGCTTCCGAAAAGGGAATCAGCGCCTTCTCCGGCAATCGCTCTACTTCGTTCCTTCAGCCGCCGAGGCGATGTAGAGATCCACGTTGCTCTGGTCCACCAGCGAGGTGCCAGTATCCACAAAAGCCGGGTAGGGCGCAAAGGAGTCCGCGCTGTAGTCCCTGGTGAGATCCTTGGGCGGATCATGGTAGATCTCGTCCAGCTGCTTCAGCCCCACGTAGGCCATGGTGAAAGGTTTTTGAGCAATGGTGGCGTCGATGGCGCCGGACTTGATCGCGTCGAGAGTATCCTGGTCCACGTCAAAGGCCAGCACTTCGCGGCCGCCGCCGCCCCGCTTGACGGCGTCGGCCACCAGCTTGCCCGACGACGACTCCAGGCTGACAAAGGCATCGATCCTCTGGGAGCCGGTCAGGGCCATGGACTCCTGTGTCCAATCGAAGGCGTTGCGCGCGTCGCCCTTGATGTCCACCACGGCCGTAATGTGAATATCGGGCCGAGTGGCGAAGACCTCCTTGAAGCCTTTCAGCCGCTCATCGGCGTTGGGCTGGCCGCCCAGGGTAAAGAAGACCACGTTTCCCTTGCCGCCCAGCTTCTCGATGATGCGCTTGCCGCCCAGCCGTCCGGCCTCCTGGTTGTTGGTGCCGATAAAGAACAGCCGGCGGCTGCCGGCGGCATCGGAGTCGAATGTGATGACCGGTATTCCAGCGCTGATGGCGGCATTGATCTCCGGCTGCAGCAACGAGGCGTCAGCGACCGAGATCAGGATGCCCGCGGGCTTGACCGCAATGGCGCTGTGCAACGCAGCCAACTCGGCCTGGGCATCGTAGGTGTCCGGTCCCTCCACCCTGGCGGTCACCTTGTACTCCGCCGCGGCCCTGTTGAATCCCGCCGCCGCCGTCTGCCAGTAGGGCAGCTTCATGTTGGTGGCAATCAGGTAGAAGACCTCCTTGGTGGAGTGCCGGCCTTCGCACCCCGGCGTGAACGCCACTGCCAGCGCCAGCATGGCCAACGCTGTTCTCTTAATCGCTTTCATACTTGCCTCCCTATTGGGCCCGTAAGTCTCTCGGGTTCGGGGCGAGATAGCGTTCTCGCGCGCTCATCCAAGAAAACCGGCAGAATGGTACTCCCGCGCGACGGGCGCTGTCCAATCCTTGCCGCATGGGAAAGGTTATACCATTCTTCACTGGAGGCGATTAGTGATTCAGGGCACGCAAGCCGCTTGGCCCAAGCGACGGGGTTGCGTATTGCGGTATAACCGGATGTGAAGCGGAGGATGTGCATCGATGACCGATGAGAAGATTGGCCTGCCAGCCAAACTGCCTCCGGGGATTGGTGG
>Ga0326728_10012100_pt1 | contig 19360 bp, 14 predicted proteins | sample MB3enrmetagenome_FD_207602 | JGI IMG/M metagenome (GOLD analysis project Ga0326728, IMG submission 207602) | Lab enriched peat soil microbial communities from McLean, Ithaca, NY, United States - MB31MN | ecosystem: Environmental > Terrestrial > Soil > Wetlands > Peat | place: USA: New York... | reverse complement strand
CAGCGCGCTCCCTTAGGCTGCGGCTTCCACAGGAGAGATTAATTTTGCAGCGGCGCTCGTTTCGCTCGGCCGTTTTTCCGGGAAGGTTTTATGTGCTCTTTATGAACTTTTTATCCGATCTTTATGAGTTTTCGGTTGTGATGATGGGTTCACCACGAAGAAAAATGGCGGCCAAATGCCATTTGGTCAGATTGCACGGCCGTCATTCCGTGAAGCGAACCGGACTTCACACCGGAAAGGAATCAACCTTGAAAATCCTGAGAGCTCTACTGCGCAAGGCGGCTGCGGTTTCAACTTTCCCTTCCATGCTTGTCTTGAGTCTCGCGGTTGCTCAGGCTCCGCGCGCTTACGCGCAGACTCCGGCGCCGCCGGATGCTTCGACGAAAGTCGCAGCCCTGCACGAACCGGGGGCTGATGTAGCTCCGGGCCGAGCGGCGCCCGCGCTCGATCCACAAAGTTCGCTGGACATCGCAAAGGAGCTGGCCGCTATGAAGGCGCGCATCGAGCAGCTCGAAGCGGAACTTAAGGTCCGCGCAGCGGCCGAGGCATCTCCGGCGGCGGGAACTCCGGCAAGAATAGCTGAAGCCTTGCCGGCGGTAGCGCCGGCTGAGATAGCGGTGGCGCAAACGGCCAGCGACGCCTCAGCCGCCAAGCCAACAAAGAAGCCCAAAATCGATCCTTTTTCGGACTGGGACTGGACCTGGCTCAACGGCAACCCGCGCAACAAAGATGTCGCCTTTGATTCAAAGTTCTTCACCCCGGAGATCCGAGCCGATGTTACTTACAACTATGATTTCAACAAACCCGTCGATAACTCGATCGGTGGGTCGAGCGAAATGTTTCGCTCCAACGAAATCCAGTTGGAACAGCTCGGCATCGGCGGCGACTTCCACTACGATAATGTTCGCGCCCGGTTCATGACCCAGTTTGGCATGTATTCCACGACGACGGTGCGCAACGATCCCAGCTACGCCAAGGGGCAATGGAATATTAACGATGCGGACCGCTACTTGTCAGAAGCCTATGGTGGATATCACATTAATGCGTTGAACGGGATCAACATTGACGCGGGAATTTTCATGTCGTACGTCGGTCTCTTCAGCTATTACAATTTCGATAACTGGGCCTACCAACCTTCGTATGTTTCTTCTAACACGCCATGGTTTTTCGAGGGACTGCGAGTGCAGATTTTCCCCACCCCGCACTTGAAAATCGAGCCGTGGTTCATCAATGGCTGGCAATCGTACGCCTCGGCCAATTCGCGGAAGGGGCTGGGTGGACAGATCAAGTGGACGCCGCGACCGTGGATGAACATCATCTCCAATAATTACGGTCTCGGCCACGATGATTTGTATATACCGCACCGCGGCCGCATCCACACCGACGACAGCATCGAGATCAAGTATTTCGACAAACCGGGACAGACCCTGGACAAAATGGCTTTCTCCTTCACCGGCGACATGGGTTGCGAATTTGGCGGCGGCGTGAGCTGCTACGGCGATAAAGCGGGTGGACCCAAGCAGAGCTTTGTCGGCTTCATGCTTTATGACCGCACCTGGTTCAAGAAGGATACGCACGGATTGACCATCGGCGGCGGCAAGATCAACAATCCCGGACGCTATCTGGTCCTGCTTCCGCCCATCAATGGTGAAACTGCGCCGTCGGCGGCGATCAACGCACCCTACTTTACCGGAAATCCTGGCGATCCATTCAAGGCTTGGGATATGTCGGTCACGTACGATTACATGCCCCGGCAATGGCTAACTTTCCGCTGGGAGTACGACTATCGCCACGCCAATGTGCCGTATTGGACGGGTCGCGGCGGAATTACGCCGCCTGGTTCGGGGGGAGTGCCTTATACCAACAACGGATATCCCCAATTTTTTGCTTGCAACAACGGAAATTCGTCGATGCAGGAGACCCTCGCCGCCGCGCAAGGGCCCTTGGGCTGCGGAGGACAAGGCAGCACCGTATGGTTCCCCGACCTGCGCAAAGACGAATCGTTCGTCGACATCGATATCATGGTCAAGTTTTAGCGCTGGTGAGGCTCGGGGTTTTCCCGCCACACGCCCTCAATTTGGAGCACCCCCGCCGGAAAGAGGAGTAAGATAGCTAGTTGCCGAAGTCTTGAAGCGGAAAAGAGTGTGCTGGCCATGTTTGTTCCCCCATTTTGAATTCCCATTTCACGCCCACCCGAAGAGCCACGACATTCTATCTTGGCGGTTGTTGGACCCCAGCTTCTAAGTAACTAAGGTAATAGTTACTAACAACCCACCGAAAAACCTATCCATCAGGCAGAATCTACTTAAGTAGCTGCGGGAAAACGGTGGCTTGTTCGTATCCAGGTTATGTTTAGCCGCGCCGACGCCGTCTGCTCAGTCAATTTAGAGGTTGAAAGCCAACGTAGTAACCTGCCGGGGACCGTACAGTTACCCTTACCAAAGGGCCATGTACCTTCGTGTATCTACGGCTTACTATTATCTTACTTCGCGAACTAATTACCGGAGACAAGATGAAGTTACTCCTCTCGCTTCTTTTGCTGACCGTTGCCGTGCAGGCCCAGAGTTTCACGGTGAGCACTAGCTCTCCCCTTCCCGATGCTCCCAGCCAACGACGTTTCTGGACGGTCGAGAATAAGGTGAACGTCAGCATCCTGGCAGGACTGGTGGCCGCCGATGCCATCACCACTCAGCGCGGCTTGAACCAAGGTTTCCGCGAAGTCAATCCGCTCATGCGTCCCTTCGTGACGCGTGGTGCCGCCGGAGAGGCCGCCGGATCCGCTCTAGGTTTTGGCGCGGGAGTTGGAGTCGTATACCTGTTGCATCGCACCCACCACTACAAAGCGGAACGCATTGCCATGGGGCTCATAGTCGCCGGTGAAGGCGGGTTCGTCGCTAACAACATCATTGCGCTTCGCTGAGAAGAAAAAAGCGAATTGCGCTGCCAACCCAGACGCCGCTCTGGGCTGTGGGCCTGTGATTTCGTTGGCCAAGCGCGCACGGTATAATTTGAACCTGGAAGGCGGCACTTCCTTCGAGCATCTATCATCGATCATTCGGAAAATCCCCTGCCGCTTCTGAGAATTCTTATCCCGTAAGGAGTCTGCATGGCAATTCAGAAAACGGACAAAATCTGGCACAACGGCAAGTTCATCGCTTGGGACGACGCTACCCTCCACGTGATGTCTCACGTTGTGCACTACGGTTCTTCAGTGTTTGAAGGCATTCGCTGCTATGCGTTGCCGAGCGGCCCCGCGATTTTTCGCGCCACGGAACACATGCAGCGCCTTATCGACTCCGCCCGCATTTACCGCATCGATGTCCCCTTTACCCGCGACGAGATCGTGCGCGCCATGATCGAACTGGTGAAACAGAACGGCGTCTGGCCGTGCTACATCCGCCCCATCGTTCTCCGCGGCTACGGCGAAGCTGGCGTCAATCCTTTCAACTCCCCGACCGAAGTCTATATTGCAAATTATCCGTGGGGAAAATATTTGGGGACGGACGCTAGCGAGGGAGTAGAGGTTTGCGTTTCTTCGTGGACGCGGATTGCGCCCAACACTCTGCCGGCCATGGCCAAGGCGGGCGCGAACTATATGAACTCGCAGCTCATCAAGATGGAGGCCATCGTTAACGGTTACTCTGAAGGCATCGCACTGGACGTAAACGGCTACGTCAGCGAAGGCTCGGGAGAGAATCTGTTTGTCGCACGCAATGGCGCGCTGCACACGGCTCCGCTGGGCAACTCCGTGCTGCCCGGCATCACGCGAGACTCGGTGTTGCAGATCGCGCGCGACCTTGGCATCAAGATCGTGGAGCAGCAGATTCCGCGCGAGTTGCTCTACATTGCCGACGAAGTTTTCTTCACCGGCACCGCCGCCGAAATCACGCCCATTCGCTCGGTCGACAAGATCGCGGTGGGTACGGGCAAGATCGGCCCCATGACTAAGTCTCTGCAGGCAGAGTTTTATGGCATCGTTCGCGGCGAGAAGGCGGACCGGTATGGGTGGCTGATGCCAGTTCCGGTGGGAGCGAAGCAGCCGGTGGGCGTGTAACGTTGTTCATCGGGAGAATATCGTTATGGTGTAGGGGCGCTTCGACTTTGCTCAGGGCAGGCCCTTCGACTCCGCAGCCCGCCTCACAAGCGAGGCGGGCTGCTCCGCTCAGGGTGACAATTTAGAGGCGTCTGGAGGATGGGCGGCCAAGGGCCAAGAGGCCGCCGCTCGCAGGCCATGGTCCTGTTACTTCCGTCATCTCGTGCGGGGGGGCGGTTCGGGTCATGATAGGGACGGTAGTGGAGTCCTGCCTGCATGAATATCGACGATCTGCTCCGCATCGCCATGGAGCGCCGTGCTTCCGACTTGCATTTGAAGGTCGGGAACTATCCTCACCTTCGCATTGATGGCGATCTGGTGCCTTTGACCGACCAGGCGCGCGTGTCTGCTGAAGACATGCTGAACATGGCGTTCAGCATGATGTCGGCGCGGCAGAAGCAAAAATTCAAAGAGACCACGGAAATCGATATGGCGTACGGCGTTGCCGGGCTGGGACGCTTCCGTGTGAACGTGTTTCAGCAGCGCGGCAACGTGGGGTTGGTGCTGCGCGTGATTCCGACTAAGATTCGGGCGCTCGACGAACTGTTTTTGCCGAAAGTGGTGGAGCAGATCTGCGACATGCCCCGCGGGCTGGTGCTGGTGACCGGGGTGACGGGCTCGGGCAAGTCGACGACGCTGGCCGCCATGGTGGACCGCATCAACTCGACTCGCGCCGAGCACATCATTACGATCGAAGACCCGATCGAATTTCTGCACCGCGATAAAAAAGGTTACGTGAACCAGCGCGAGGTGGAAGTGGATACGCCGTCGTTCTCGGCGGCGCTGCGCGCTTCTCTGCGTCAGGATCCGGACGTGATTCTAGTGGGCGAAATGCGCGATCTGGAAACGATCGCGACGGCGCTGCACGCGGCCGAAACCGGGCACATGGTTTTCTCCACGCTGCACACGCTGGACGCGGTGGAAAGCATCAACCGCATCATCGCTATTTTTCCGCCGCCGGAGCAGAAACAGATCCGGCTGCAGTTGGCGGCAGTGTTGCGCGCCATCGTCAGCCAGCGCCTGGTGCGCCGGTCGGACGCCGAGGGCCGAGTGCCCGCGGTTGAAGTGATGGTAACGACGGCTTACATCCGGGAATGCATTCTGGTGCCGGAGAAGACGCGCGCCATCCGCGAAGCGATTTCCGCCGGTACGTCGCAGTACGGGATGCAGACCTTCGACCAGTCGCTCTGGGATCTATTCCAGGCGGGGTTGGTGAATTACGAGACCGCTCTGGAGAGCGCGTCGAATGCGGATGAGTTCAAACTGCGGATGCAAGGTATTGCGTCCACGGCGGACCTGTCGCGGCAGTCGATGCAGTCGGCGGGGTTTGGACGCTGAGATTTGAGCCGGGATTCCTGAGTTTGTCCTGCTGAACGTTGTTGCTTGTGAACTTTGTTCCTCCTGAAACTTGGGCGCGCTTCGGCGCGCCCTTTTTTTGGGCGGCAAAGAGCTTGCTGGAAAACTCGCGATGCGCGGCCGGAGCCGTGCTTGGGTGATGGTGATGGTGTTCGAGGCGCGGGCCGAGCTGCGCTCGGCTTGGACAGCCGAGGGCGGCTGTCCCTACGCAAATCTGGACAGCCGAGGGCGCCCGTCCCTCCAGTAACTTAGTTGGGCTTGCGGAACTTACTGTCGGCTAGATAGCGGAGCATGATGGCGTCAGTGGCGTTCTGGTACTGCTGCTCGATTTCGGCGGGGCGCACGGGTGCGTCCTGGCGCAGGGTCTCGCGGAATTTCTCACCCATCTCGGAATCGCTGGTGACGACCTGCATGTAGAACCAGAGGAAGTGGCGCATCTGATCGAGAGCGGACTTGAGGACCTGGATGGATTCCATCTCGGGGGGATCGGCGAGGGCTTCCATGAGTTCGGGGTCGGTGGGGGCCTGCATGGCGGCGCAATTGAGTTCGCGCTGGATGACGCGCAAGTCGTCAGTAACACGCAAAATGCGGAGATGAATGTCTTCCATGCTTTCCCGGTTCTCGCGATCCATATGGTCCTTTCCGTCCTGACCAAGCGTTTCCGATTAATGCGTCTTACTCAAGATCGCATCCCGGAGCACGGGGGGAAAGGTTCCCCGTGTGCATGAGCTTCGGTAATTGAAGTTACTTTAGGTCGAAAGCAGCACGGGGCGGGCGGTTTCAGGCGCTCTGGCGGGTCACTGGAGAAGACAGGTTGATTTGGGCGGCGCGGATTTCGGGAACACCGACGATGCGGGCGCCTTGCACGGGCAATTCCACAGCTTCGACCAGCGCGAGGATCAATTGGTCAAGAGTAACCAGACCGAGGCGCAAGGCAGCGGCTCGCGTGAACGGAAGCCACTCGCACACCTTGTAGAAGGGCAGCAGCGCGTAGGGCCAGCGGTGTCCCGGTCCGAGCACGTACCAGGGGCGGAGGATGGTGGAATTCAGATGGCGTTCCTGAATCATCCGTTCGCATTCGGCGCGTACCGCGATGTAGTCCTTCATCATCATGGGGGCGGGGTGGGCGACGCTGAGATAGATGAAATGATGCACGCCGAGTTCGGCGCAAGCGTCGATGGCTTCGCGGGCGGAGACGAGGTCAATGGCGCGAAACTCGGCGGCTTTGGCGGGGGAAGGGTGAGGGACACCGACTAAGTGGATGAAGGTGTCAGCGGGGCGAATGAGTTGGCGGTAACTGTTGGCGTCGAGCGCATTGCCGGAGACGACCTCGCATGCGGCGGGCAGCTTGGCTTTCGAGCCGGGGCGGACCAGCGCGCGAAGCCGATGTCCACGCTCGAGAAGGATGGGAATAAGGGCGGTGCCGATATAGCCGGTTCCTCCCGTGATGAAGACGCGCCGGGAGTCGGACGACTTGGGCAAGGATTTGACTTTCAGCAAGAGCCGGATATCGGAAATGGATGCAGCCACAGAGTTTGTACGCTCCACGGACGGGTTCAGATTTTGATGGTCGTAGTTATAGCGCCTGAAGAAGTTTAATCCAACGGAGGGGCCGGGTGTGGTACAAGGTGTGGTACAAACGGATTCGCGATGACATCGCCGCAAACTGGTCTGGTGCGGGCCATTGGCCGTTGGAGTCTGGCTGCACTGGCGGTGAACTCGATTATCGGGAGTGGCATTTTTGGGTTGCCAGCCACGGTGGCAGGGCTTCTCGGCAAACGCAGTGTAGTGGCCGTGTTGATTGCGGGGGCTGCGATGGGCGTGATTATGGCCTGTTCTGCCGAGGTCGCCTCGCAATTTTCCGAGGCGGGTGGACCTTACCTGTACGCGCGCGCGGCGTTCGGGCGGCTGACCGGGATCCTGGTCGGTTGGATGCTGTATCTGGCGCAGACGGCGGCTCCGGCAGCGAATGCGAATTTGTTTGTCATCTATCTGGCGGAATTCTGGCCGGCGGCGAAAGAACCGTGGCCGCGTTTTGTCATTCTGACGTTACTGGTGGGAGTGCTGGCGCTCATCAACGCTCGGGGCGCGCGGCAGGGCGCGGCGGTGAGCAACGTGTTCACGGTGGCGAAAATTCTGCCGTTGCTGATGGTGGTGTTGGCGGGAGCGGCGGTTACGATCATCCATCCGGCGCCGTGGGGTGCGGCGGGGCCGTTGCCGGCGAGTGTGTGGATGAAGGCGATGGTACTGCTGATCTTTGCCTACGGTGGATTTGAATCGGCGATGGCGCCGATGAGCGAAGCTAAGAATCCGGGCCGGGACGCGGCTTTCGCGCTGTTTGTGGCGCTGATCGCATGCACCGTAATTTATGCGCTGGTGCAATGGGTGGTGGTCGGAGTGCTGGGGCCCGGGGCGACAACGGATCGTCCGCTGGCTGAGGTAGCGCGCGTCACGATGGGCAATCGCGGAGCGGGGCTGGTTGCGCTCGGGGCGCTGGTTTCGGTGTACGGATATTTGAGCGCGAAGCTGCTGGGAATGCCACGTGTCACGTTCGCGCTCGCCAAAGGTGGCGATCTGCCAGAGGTATTTGCCGCGGTGAGTCCCAGATTTCACACGCCCTGGTTTTCGATTCTGTTCTATGCGGCGGCAGTGTGGGGGCTGGCGATGGCGGGAAGTTTTGCCTGGAATGTGACGCTATCGGTGGTTGCCCGGCTGTTCTACTACGGAGTAGTGTGCGCGGCGGTGATCGCTTTGCGGCGAAAACAGCCGCTGGCCGCCGGTTTTCGGCTGCCCGGGGGGCAGGTGCTGGCGGTGCTGGGAGTCGGGATTGCCGTGGCGCTGGCGACGCAGGTGGATTTGAGCAAGTCGCTGATACTGGCGGCGACGGTCGGGGCGGCTTTGTTGAATTGGTTGTGGGCGCGGAAGAAGCGAGTTTCAGAATAGAACGGGCTTATTGCTCAGGGACGCGGGCGGGGGCGCCCGCGCCACTCGGGTTCTTGGGACACCCTCCCGCTGTGCGTGGTTAGAATCCGAAGGCCAACTTTGCCAGCACATAGGCGACGCAGGTGGAGACTCCGACGCCGATGAAGCCGGGGATCATGAAGCTGTGGTTGAGCAGATATTTGCCCATGTGGGTTGTGCCGGTGCGATCCATGTTGATGGCGGCCAGGTCACTGGGGTAGAAGCAGAAGAAAAAATAAGCGTAGCTGGCGGGCAAGAGGCCGAGCATCAGTTTGGCGGGCAGGCCGAGTGCGATGCCGAAGGGCATCATCACGGTGAGAGTGGCGGCCTGGCTCTTGACGAAGGCCGAGACGCAGAACATGGCAATGCCGAAGGTCCAAGGTGCGGCCTGCACCATGATTTTCATCTTTTCGATCAGGAAGGGCTGGTTGGCGGTGATGAAGGTGTCGCTCATCCAGGCGATGCCGAAGATGGAGACGACGGCGGTCATGCCGGCGGCAAAGACACTGGCCTTGGCGATGTCGTACGCCTTGATGTTGGTGGCAAAAAGGATGAGGGCTCCGAAGCCGAGCATGACCATCTGCACGACGGTGGTCATGGGAATGGCTTTGCCGTTCACCAGCGGCAGGATGTTGGGCAGGTGGTATCCGGCGTTGACGAAGGTGTCGCGCATGGCGAGGATCACGATAAAGAGCACGCCGGAGAAGAAGATGGCCACGGAAGGCTTGGCGGTGCGCGGCAGTTGCTTGTCCAAGGTGGTGATGGTGACATCGAGTTGCGAGCGGAAGACGGGGTCCTTCATGCGCTCCTGAAATTCAGGGTCTTTATCGAGATCGAGGCCACGGTTCAGGCTCCAGAGAGCGGCGGCGAGCACGCCGATCACTCCGGCGGGCAGGGTGATCTTGACGATGTCAAAGATGGTGACCGGGGTGCCCATGCGGATGGAGTAGCCGAGAAAGGTGGTCACCGCGGCGGCGACCGGGCTGGCGGTGATGCCCATCTGGGCGGCGACGCTGGCGACGGCCATGGGCCGCTCGGGGCGGATGCGGGTCTTCCAGGCGACGTCGGCGATCACGGGAAAGAGCGCGTAGACGGCGTGTCCGGTGCCGACGCAAACGGTGAGGAAGAATGAGCACAAGGGAGCAAGGATGGTGACGCGGTTGGGATGCGCCCGCAATAGGCGCTCGGTGAGCTGCACCAGGTAATCCAAGCCGCCGGCAACCTGCAACGCGGCCGACGCGGTGACCACGGCGAGGATGATCAACATCACCTGAATCGGTGGCTCGGATGGCGGAACGCGAAAGACAAAGACGAGGACGGCGACCCCGAGTCCGCCGATGAGTCCCAGAGCGATACCACCGCGGCGGATGCCGAGAAGAATGGCCCCTAACACCAGGAAGAACTGAATGAAGAACATCAGCATGACTATCCCCTTTCAGTGCGCTGGTCCGGATCAGGCGTTGCCGTGGTACGGCTCGCCAAGAGCGGCTGGCAGATCTCCTCAAGGGCGCCTGACCGCTCGTCATGAGTTAAAGGACTACCCGGACGGGAGAGAGTATAAGCCCTCAGGTTAAATTCTTCCCCAGAAAAGGTTATACCCCGGCAAGATTGCAGGAAGAATATCGGTATTTCTTGAACGGGAAGGATAGTCGCGGACTAAACCGGTTAATCCCAATTCGAGTCAAGGGCGTCGCTTTTCGCGGGGCTGCCGTGCGACACTCTCTAGCGTAGCGCTTTCAGGAAACAGAATTCATGCGCATTGTTATTGCGGGCGGGGGGACGGGCGGGCACGTGATTCCGGCGCTGGCCATTGCTCAGCAGCTCAAGAAGCAATTTGGCGCCGAGGTTCTTTTTATCGGGACGGCTCGCGGTATTGAGACGCGGCTGGTGCCGCAGGCGGGGTTTGCCCTGGAGTTGATTCAGGTCGGGGCGCTGAAAAATGTCAGCCTGATGACGCGGGCGAAGACAATGTTTGATTTGCCGCGTGCGATTGCGGCTTCTTCGCGGATGCTCTCGGAGTTCGATCCCGAAGTAGTGATTGGGGTCGGGGGCTACGCTTCCGGGCCGGCGATGGTGGCCGCGATTCGGCGGCGTCTTCCTACGCTTGCTTTTGAACCAAACGTCGTTCCGGGATTTGCCAATCGGATGATCGCGCGCTGGGTTTCCGCGGCGGCGGTGCACTTTGAAGAGACTTGCAAGTATTTTCCCAACTGCCGGGTGACGGGCGTACCGGTGCGCTCGGCCTTTTTTTCCATTCCTCCGAAATCGATTCCTTCGAAGACCGGGGCCACGCCGACGCTGCTTGTTTTTGGAGGCAGTCAGGGTGCGCGGGCCATCAATCAGGCGATGATCGAGTCGCTGGCGGGATTGCGCGCCAGGATTCCTGGGATCCACATTATTCACCAGACGGGGCAGCGCGACCACGACCATGTGCTTGGCGCTTATGAGCGGTCGGGAATCTCGGGCGAAGTCCACAAGTTTATTGACGATATGCCGGGCACGTTCGGGCGCGCGGATTTGCTGGTCTGCCGTTCGGGCGCGAGCACGGTTGGGGAGATCACCGCAGCGGGCAAGCCGGCGATTTTTGTGCCGTTTCCGGCCGCTGCCGACGACCATCAGAATGTGAACGCGCGAGCGCTGGAACGAGTGGGCGCCGCGGTTGTGGTCGAAGAAAGTAATCTGGGCGCGGCGTATCTGGTCGACACGATTGCGGCGCTGATCGGCGACGTGGTGCGGCTGGAGAGCATGTCGGCGGCGGCGAAATCGCTGGCGCACCCGAAGGCCGTCGAAGATATCGCGGAGATGGTGAAACGGCTGGCCGACGGTGAGTAGGACGATTTTCACCGCCGAGACGTCGAGAAAGGCTTAACCACAGAGGTCACAGGGGGCACAGGGGAAAGCGGAAGATCGTTTATCATCAATTTTCATACATGAGCGTTCATTCATCAGCTTTATTCGGGGATTAGGTTCTCATGTTCGCCAAGATTCAACGCATTCATTTCGTGGGTATCGGGGGCATCGGCATGAGCGGGATTGCCGAGGTGTTGCTGAATCTCGGCTACCAGATTTCCGGCTCCGACCTGAGAAATTCGGCGGTCACCGAGCGGCTGGCCGCTCTGGGCGCGACCACTTTTGAGGGGCACGCTGCCGCCAACATTGCCGGCGCGGATGTTGTGGTCACCAGTTCCGCGATCCCGGTCGATAATCCCGAGGTTGCCGAAGCTCGGCGGTTGCATGTTCCGGTGATTCAGCGTGCCGAGATGCTGGCGGAACTCATGCGGCTGAAGTACGGCATCGCGATTGCCGGCATGCATGGAAAGACGACTACGACTTCGATGGTCGCAGCGGTACTGGCCGCGGGCGGACTCGATCCCACGGTTGTGGTCGGAGGGCGCGTGGACGCGCTGGGCTCGAACGCGCGGCTGGGCAAGTCGCAATACCTGGTTGCCGAGGCGGACGAAAGCGACCGGTCGTTTCTGAAGCTGTCGCCGATTCTCTCGGTGGTCACGAACATTGACCGCGAGCACATGGACTGCTACCGCGACATGCGCGACGTGCGGCGGACGTTTCTCGAATTTATGGAGCGCGTGCCGTTTTATGGTGTGGTCGTTGGATGCAATGACGACGCGGTGCTGCGGCGTTTGTTGGCGCACGTCCATCGGCGCGTGACGACATACGGAACGCGCCCCGGGTCGGATTTCCTGATTCGCATGGGGGCGTCGCCAGTTGGATCGTCGTTCGCTGGATCGTCGGTGGTGGCCGGAGAGCACGGCCCACTCGTCCGTTTCCAGGTTACGTACAAAGAGAAAGATCTGGGAGAGTTTACGTTGCACGTGCCGGGCTTGCACAACGTGCTGAACGCTACGGCGGCTATTGCGGTGGGCACTGCGCTCGACGTTCCGGCAGAGCAGATCCGGTCTGCGCTTGACGGTTTTCGCGGCGTGGACCGGCGCTTCCAGTGGAAGGGCAACGCCGGGGGCGTGAGCGTGATTGACGATTACGGGCACCATCCGACGGAAATACGGGCTACGCTGGCCGCCGCCCGGCAGTGCGGATTTCGGCGCGTGCATGTGATCTTCCAGCCGCACCGCTTCACTCGCACTCGCGATCTGATGGATGAGTTCGCGACCGCCTTCGCCGACGCCGACACGCTCTGCTTGCTCGACATTTATCCGGCGAGCGAGAAGCCTATCGAAGGCATCACGGCGGCGGCGCTTGTCAGCCGCATTGCCGGAGCCGGGAAGCTTGGCGTCGCTTACGCCTTTTCTTTTTCGGACGCCGTTGCCACCGTGGCTGCGCTCGCACAGCCCGGCGATATGGTGCTGACACTGGGCGCGGGCAGCGTCTCGCAACTGGCGGCGATGATTCTGCAGAAGCTGGAGACGAAGAGCCAAGCGCCGCGAACTACGAGCTAAGACACGAACCAACTTGGCACTGTCTCAATTCGCGAAAACCAGTTATAGTGATTTTGCTCAGCGGTTTTCTGTCGACAACTGAATCGAACGAGTGGCGCGGAAATCAAGTTTTGCCGCGGTTCAGGAAGAATTGTATCCGGTTCCCGGCGTTTCTCAGCACGAGGCTCCCGAGCGAGAGCCTTTCGATGACGCACGGCTTGTCGATCTTGAAGCGGAGCAGGAATCCCCATTTCTGCGCGGGCAGAAGCGCGTCTCGGTTCGGCGCGGATCACTTCCCCAAAAGACCGCCAACCGGTTGATGTGGGTGGGCGTGGCGCTCGTCGCTTTGGCGATTCTCGGAGCTGCCGGCTTAGGCCTCTACCGCTACGGGAAGCACTCGTGGCGTTTTCGCATCGATTCCAGCGATCAAATTGAAGTCACCGGCGCCCAGCACGTGGCGCATGCGCAGATCATGGAAGTGATGGGCGGAGATATTGGCCGCAACATCTTTTTCGTCCCGCTGACCCAGCGCAAACAGCAACTGGAGCAGATTCCATGGGTGGAATCGGCGAGCGTGATGCGCTTTGTGCCGAATCGCTTGCGCATCGAGATTCATGAACGCACGCCGGTTGCGTTTGCCCGCATCGGCGCGCACATTTCTTTGATCGACGCCGGGGGCACGCTGATGGAACTGGCTCCGGGCGGCAAACATAGGTATTCGTTCGCGGTGATCGCGGGCATGAATGCGGGTGAGCCGCTCTCCACGCGCGCGACGCGGATGAAGAACTACAACGAACTGGTTCGTGAACTCGATTCCGGCGGCGCCCATTATTCGCAGGAGTTGAGCGAAGTGGATCTCAGCGACTCCGAGGACGTGAAGGTGCTGGCCGCCGACGCAAATGGCGAAGTGCTGGTGCATCTTGGGTCGGGAAATTATCTGCAACGCTACAAAACCTATGTGACGCATGTGCAGCAGTGGCGGCAGCAGTTCGAGAAGCTCGAATCGGTGGACTTGCGCTACGACGGCCAGATCATCGTGAATCCCGATCTCGACGGGATGGCTCGGCAGCCGGCTTTGACGCCAGCGGCGGCCAAGGCGGCGATGGCCGCGGGAGTGAAAACCGCGGCGATCGTGAATTACGAGAAATATGTAACGAATCCGGTGGCGGCTCCGGCGAAGAAGGACGCGAAGCTCAAGGCGAAAGCTGGGACGAAGGCCGCAGTTCATCATGCTTCGGCTAAACAAGCTTCGGCTAAACAAGTTCGAGTTAAACAAGCTCCAATTAAGCAAGCCGCACTGAAGACGAAGGTAAACGAGGCGCCGGTCGCGGCCGCGAAAAATACCGCGGCGTCGCATCCGGCTGCGGCCTTGCCGGCTGCGCCCCCCACGCCCGTCGCCGTTACCACGGGCCAAAAGAGGCCGAGCGCTGGAATTCCCAAGGAGACTCCGCAGAACTAGCGAATATTATGCCGAGCGTTATTTATGCCGAATCATGAGCCCAATTTCATTACCGCCATTGACGTAGGCAGCGCCAAGACCGCAGTCCTGGTGGCCGAGCTGAGCGAGAACGGACTGCGTTATCGCGGGCACGGCATCAGCGAATCGCGCGGCTTGCGCAAGGGCGTGATTACCGAACTCGACAAGGCCGTCAGCAGCATTCAAAAAGCGGTGGAACATGCAGAAGACGTGGCGGGCATTCCGATCGAACATGCGCTGATCGGCATTGCGGGCGCGCACATCCGTGGGATGAACAGCCACGGCGGCATCAGCTTCGGCGCGCGGTCGCGCGAGATCGGCCGCGAGGAAATCCGCCAGGCCGTGGACAAGGCGCGCACCGTGCCTTTGCCCGGCGATCGCGAAATTCTGCATTTGCTGCCGCAGGAGTTCATTCTCGACGATCAGCCGGGGGTGCAGGATCCGACTGGCATGATGGCTACGCGGCTCGAAGTGCGCGTGCACATTGTGACGGCTTCTTCGAGCGCTACGCAGAATCTGGTGACCGCGGTGAATCGGGCTGGCGTCCACGTGGACGACACCATTTTTGAGCCGCTGGCTTGCGCGGATTCCGTGTTGCGATCCGACGAGCGCGAACTTGGCGTGTGCCTCGTCGATCTCGGCGCTGGCTCGTGCGATCTGATCGTTTTCCAGCAGGGTGCAGTCGCGCACACGGTCGTCATCCCGATCGGCGGCGACCACTTTACGAGCGATCTTTCGGTTGGTATGTGTACGGGGCTCGGGGACGCGGAGACGCTCAAGAAGAATTTTGGCAACGCGGTGCCGACGCTGATCCCTGAGGGCAACGAAGTCGAAGTGCCATCGGTCGGGGACCGGCCGTCGCGGATGATGCCGCAGCGCCTGGCGGGCGAGATTCTGGGGCCGCGCGCCCGCGAGCTTTTCGAGTTGCTGCGCGACAACCTGCGCCACGCCGGCGTTCTGGAGCACTGCATTGCCGGATTCGTGCTCAGCGGCGGAGCTTCGCGGCTTCCCGGCATCCTCGACGTGGCGGAATCGGTGCTGCGGAAAGCAGCGCGTCTGGCATGGCCAACGCCGATGGCGCGGATGCCGTCATTCATGGCCGAGCCGGAGTTTGCGACGGTGTTGGGCATGGTGTATTACGGCCACCGCGCCCGCTTGGCTCGCGGCTTGCAGGAGCCCGGCTTTGGCTCGCGCATGAAAGCGATGTTCGCGAGGAAGGGCGCATGAGATTCCCGTAGAGACGCGGCTTGCCGCGTCTCCTGGCCGCTGGGGGAGACGGGGCAAGCCCCATCTCTACAACAGATTTACGAGGTGAAGTATGAGTGAAGACAACGGACTCCGCATCTGCTTCAACGAAGAAGCGCGCAACGACGCTCGCATCAAGGTCATCGGGGTCGGCGGCGGCGGCAACAATGCGGTCAATCGCATGATTGACTCGGGGATGGAACACATCGAATTTATTGTGGCCAACACCGACTTGCAGGCTCTGCGGATGTCGCGCGCCGCTACCAAGATTCAACTGGGAGTAAAGCTGACGAACGGACTCGGCGCGGGCGCGAATCCCGAGATCGGCCGCAAAGCGGCGCTGGAAGATTCGGACAAAATCATCGAAGTCCTCGAAGGCGCGGATATGATCTTCGTCACCGCCGGACTTGGCGGCGGCACCGGCACGGGCGCGGCGCCAATTATCGCCTCGCTCGCCAGCGAAATGGGCGCACTCACCGTTGCCGTGGTCACCAAGCCTTTTGCCTTTGAAGGCAAACGCCGCATGCAGCAGGCGGAACGCGGTATCTCCGAACTCATGGAGTCGGTCGATACCACCATCGTGATCCCCAACGAAAAATTGCTGGCCGTCGCCGAGAACGCGGGCTTCTTCGAGTCCTTCCGCATCGCCGACGATATTCTCCGTCAAGGAGTGCAGGGCATCTCCGACATCATCACCATTCCGGGCATCATCAACCGCGATTTTGCCGACGTGAAGGCGATCATGGCGGGCATGGGCTATGCGGTGATGGGTACGGCGACCGCTTCCGGCGAGCATCGCACGGTGGAAGCCGCGCAGCGCGCCATCGCCTCGCCGCTGCTGGAGGCGGGCGCGATCGACGGAGCGCGCGGCATTCTCATCAACATCACGGGCTCGAATTCGCTGAAGCTGGCCGAAGTGCAGCAGGCTTGCACGATTATCCAGAACGCGGCGCACGAAGATGCCAACATCATTTTCGGCGCCGTGCTGGACGAGAAGATGAAGGACTCGGTCAAGATCACGGTGATTGCTACTGGGTTTCGAGAGGCTGAGATGCGTCGTCCGCGGCACCACGAAAACTATGATCCGGTCATACTTTCGCGGGAGGTTTCGAGAGAAAGTTCGCGCCAGCTTTCGTATCAGGTCTCGCGCGATCATTTCGACGAGCCTGAAACGGTGACTGAACCCGAACCCGTCTTCGTGCCGGAACCAGCCTTCGAGCCAGATCCCGCGCCAGTGGCGTTTCAGGAATCGCTTCCGGGTAACGCGCCGCATGCCGAGGTGATTTCGCTCGATGCGATGCGGTCCGCCGCTCCCAGCTACCAGGCGGAAGATCTCGACGTTCCGGCGTTTCTCCGGAAACGCAGCGAAGTGATGTAACGGAAGGGCACTCTCCAAAATTCGTTCCCGCAGATACGGGGCAAGCCGCGTATCTACGGGGGATCAGCCATCCTTCTTTAAGGGACTGGGCCTCAGAACTCGGCCTTCACGCCTCTTTCACTTTGCCAGGCCCTTGTCATACATCGCGCCGTAGTCCAGATATTGACGCACAGGATCCTGCGGGTAATTGATTTCGACTTTCTCGATTTCGCCATTCTTGCCAAAGCCGGCAGCCAGGTGAGCGTTCACGCCGGCAAAATATGTCGGCAGGTTGAGTTTCCGGTAACGCGCGAGCACCTGGTCGCGCAGCGCCGGATCGAAGTGCACGCCGTATTTGTCGACCAGCGCCTTGATCGCGTCGTAGTCCCCTTCCGCCTTGATGCGCATAAGTTCAGCCAGCAGCATGCCAACGCCCTGGCGCATCTTTTGATAGTCAGCAACGCGAACGTAGGTCCTGCCGTTGCGCGTGAACTGTTCGATCGAGCCGGGGACCTTGTCCGCGATGTAGTGCGCGATCAACTGGCGGTCGCGCTCGTGGTCTTCTTCAATCGTGTCGCCATGCGGAATGCGGCGCAGTTGATTCAGGGCGACCAAGGCCGCGTTATCGTACATGGCTTTGGCCACTTCTTCCTGGTTCGAGATCAGGCCCAGTTCTTTCAGCTTGGGGTCCCACACGTTCCACAGCGCCATCAAGTCGGCGCGGCCTTCCTCGAGCGTGGAAAAATATTCCTTCAGGAAGGGTTGGGCTCCGCCGCTGACGCGTTCGCTCAGCTTGCCGGAGCCGTGGCCGATGACTTCATGTAATGCCGTCATCAGATCTCTAGCTTCCGTGCCATACTTCGCGTTGCGCTCGATCTCAGCCGGGCCGGCGGCGAACTCTGCGATGGCGGTCTTGCCGGTGGCTTCGTCCAGGGCGCGGCTGCTGCCGGTGAAGAGAAAATTCTTCGAGCCGTATTTGTCATGGATTTCGTCTTCGTTCGGCAGATTGTCGCCGATCGTGCCCACGTTGAAATCGCCGCTTTCGATCAGGGTTTCCACCGCTTTGACTACCGGAAGTTTGAACGACTCGCGCTTGTACTTCGCGTCCCAGGGAGCCTTCTCTTCAAAATAGGCGGCATTCTCCGCCAGTTTTTTCATGGCGGTGGTGACGGGCTTATCGGTGATGGTGACAAAGCTCTGCGAGCTTCCTTTCGCGCTGCGCGCGTCGCGATAGACCTCAATGAAGCCGTTGTCAAAATCCACCGTGGCATCGTTCTGCACCCACGCGGTGCCGAACGCCACCCATTCCGCGTATTCGCCGGTCTCATAGAAGCGGATGAGATGGCCGATCGCTTCGGCTTGCGCGGGTTCGGCGTAGCCGCGCGCTTTCTCGAAACATTCGACGGCCTTCCTCAGGAACGTGGCATACAGTCCGGGAGCGACTTTGCCGTCGGGCGTGCCGGCGCGGTAGACGAGTTCGGTGAGTTTGCCGTCCGCGGCTTTGACCACCCGCGAGTTCAGCGGATACTTTTCTTGAAATCCCTTCAGATCGTTCAGACTCACGCCGGGATAAAAAGTATTCGAACTGGCCTGGATCGTGTCTTTTCCTCCGACGGGACTCTTGGCGGTCGTCATCGGCTCAAACGCGGGATCGAAAAGCGAAGCTCGCAACGACTCCAGTTCCCGCGTCAGATCGGCTGGTTTCTTCAGCGGCGGAAGATCGGCGTACTCCGCCTGGAAGGCTCCGTTTCGCTGCGCGATCAGGGCAGCATCTTTCAGTTCGTCAAACGTAAACGAGGGCAGAAATTTCTGGGACGTCAGATCGTTGTGATTGCCGCGGTTGGCCCAGAAAAGTTTGGCGAATTCGGCGATCTTCGCCATCGCCGCCGGGTCGATTCCTTTCGGGCGCGCCATGATTTCCTCGAGCAAACGTTTCTGTTGCAGGCCGTAGGCGGACAACTGATCGTAAATAATCGGGTCGATAGCGATCGAAGCCTGGGTCAGCCAGTACGCCAAGGCCTGCTGCCGGGGCGAAAGCGCCTGGAAGCTGGGAGCGCGCAGTTGAATGAATGCCGTGTCGCCGACGCGCTCGACGAGAACGTTGGTGGCGTTGTCCTGCTGGCACAGTGCCGGGATGGCGGAAGCGAACATGATGAGCAAGAAAAAGAACGCGGAATTAATCGGTTTCAAGAGATGGCCTCCATGCGATTCGGTCCGAACCGGACCAAACTCCGCAGGCTACCACAAACTGGGCAGGCGGGCTGGAAGGGACGCCTGGGAAAGCGCCTGTTTACTCCGAAGGTATTACTCGTGTTTATCGCGGGGGCCCCCCCTCCCCCCTATTTTTCAACCCCATTAGAATCAGATGGTTGCGGGCAGAATATTCGCGAATAAGGACTTACGTGGAAAATATTCCGGAATAAGGACTTAGATTGTCAAAGAGCGCTGAAAATGGGTTTGGGGCAGTTTCGAGGGCC
>Ga0326728_10012099_pt1 | contig 19361 bp, 16 predicted proteins | sample MB3enrmetagenome_FD_207602 | JGI IMG/M metagenome (GOLD analysis project Ga0326728, IMG submission 207602) | Lab enriched peat soil microbial communities from McLean, Ithaca, NY, United States - MB31MN | ecosystem: Environmental > Terrestrial > Soil > Wetlands > Peat | place: USA: New York... | reverse complement strand
TGGACACTTTCCCTGGAGCGACCAATACCCCAATGGCATGGAGGATCTAAAGGGGGTGGTGCGCAAGATCAGCGACGCCGGAATGATTCCGGGAGTTCACATGCATTACAATAAGTCCCACAAGAAAGATGCCTATGTAACGCCCAAGCCGGACCCCCGTCTGAACCTGACTCGCTCGTTTACGTTGACCGCGCCCATCGATGCAACGGCCACCTCCATCCCCGTAGCCGAGAACCCCCGGCGCTGCACCTTGGACGACGAGCGACGCCTCTTGAGGATTCAGAACGAAATCATTTCATATGAAAAGTATAGTACCGTGTTGCCTTATCAATTCACCGGATGCCAACGGGGCGCGCTCGGGACGCACGCCGAAGCCCACGAGGAGGCATCACGCGTGGGACTGCTCGATGTGGATACGTGGCCCATCTGGATTCGCTTCAACCAAACCACGGACATCCAACAGGAAGTGGCGGCGCGCTGGAAAAAAATCTACCGCGATGCCGGGTTTAAGTTTGTCTTTTTCGACGGCGCGGAAGATGTGCCTCCTCCTTACTGGTTCAACACTTCGTGGGCGCAGTGGCTGGTCTATAAGGAACTCGATCCCGCGCCCCTGTTTTCCGAGGGCGCCGTCCGGTCGCACTTCAGTTGGCACATCATGAGCCGGACCAATACCTTCAATGTTTTCAGACCGGAGGTCATGAAATCGGCGACACGGCAGTTTCCCGCAGAAGAGGCGGCGCGCGCGGCGCTGGACTTCAGCCGCATCGATTTCGGCTGGATCGGTTATTGGGCGCCCGACAAGAAGACCATCGGCACCCAGCCGGACATGCTCGAGTTTACGGCCAGCCGCGCTGCCGCTTGGGATTGTCCGTGGTCCCTGAATGGTGAACTGGACCAATTCGCGGCGCATCCGCGGACGGCCGATAATCTGGCGGTCCTGAAACGTTGGGAAGATGCGCGCCTCCAGAATTGGCTTACCGAAGCCCAAAGGCGATCTCTCCGCAACTTGGACCAAGAGCACATCCTGCTCCTCAACGAGGCGGGCAACTTCGAACTGGCGCCCTACGCTCAGGTGGAAAAGTTCGCGGGAGGCAATCCCGCTGGCCGGGCATTCCTATTCGAGCGCGACAGAAAAGTGTACGCAGTGTACTGGCACACCTTCGGCCAAGCTTCGCTGGAAGTTGCGTTGCCGTCGGCGAAGGTGCGCCTGATGAAAGAAATCGGGAGGCCGCAACCCATAAACCCCCGGGGCAACAGCCTCAGACTGCCCCTCGCAGATCGGTTATTCCTGGAGTGCAGCGGCCTGTCTTCGAGCGAGGTGATCGCGGCGCTCGAGAATGCTAGGATCATCTCCTGAGTGTGAAGTCGGGTCCCGGCCTTCTCCTGAGCGTGAAGTCGGGTTCCAGCCTTATCCTGAGGGTGAAGTCGGGTCCCGGCCCTCTCCTTAGGGGAGAGGGTGGCCCGCGTGCGGCGTTTTCACCAGCCGGCGCGGGTCGGGTGAGGGGTCATTTCCGGCATGGGTCGCACACATCGAAGGCAACTTACGCGTCAGCCACGACCGACTTTTTGACTCCCGCGCTTTCCGCTTGACAAGCCAACCGAGGCATGCTAGCCTATGTTAGTTGTCGAAAAAGTCCACCTCCAGGCGGGCGCGGGACAGGGGTTGGAAATTGACCCAACGGCAAAGGAAGATCGGCAGGATATGGGGAAAAGAGGTACTAGGTCAGTTTGGAGCCGTAGCGGCAAGTTTATTCGTCAACTGACGGACCATGTGGCGGCGCCACGATCTGATCAGGACAAGTCCGGCACCGCGCCACATGGCGCCATCCCGATCAGATCGGGACAGGTTCCGCCGCCGCAACATGAGAAAAAGATGTTTTTTCGACAGAACGAACTTAGCTATCTATTGCAAATACAGGACTTAACTTTTTTGAAGTGCGAAAAACGAACTGGTTTTTGAGTGCAAAAAGGGGCAAACGAACTCAAAAAAGTGGTCAAGAACCCACCTATTGTGCGGTATTGACCCCGAAACGGCACGGCCTCCTTGCTCTGCAGTGCGACCACGGTTCGGTACCAACCCCTGGAGCTGAAAATGAAGACAAGTGGTAGCTTACTGATCGGATCGGGACGGGTACCTCTGCCCGCTACATCAGAAAAAGATACTAAAAAAGAGGGAACGAACTAAGTCATCTATGGCAAACACAGGACTTATGATTTCCTGAGTGCTCAAAACGAACTGGTTTCTGAGTGCAAAAAATGCAAAACGAACTCAAAATAGAGGCTAAAAACTCACAAATTGTGCGCAATTGAAGCCGATCGAGAGGTCAAAATGGATATTCTCGGCAAGATGCCTCGTGCACTGCGTTCCAAGATCGACCGCCGCGTGATGCTCCAGGCGATGGCGGGTGCCACCGCGCTGGGCGCGGGAGTTCGAGTTATGATTGCCGCCAGGGGCTGGGCAGGGGGCTCGGCCCCCGAACGGGCGCGGGGGAGCCTGTCGCTCGCCCATCGCATCCCGGAGGAGCACTGGAGGGCGGACGAGCGCTTCGCACTTCTGCTCAAGGTTTTAACCACTTATCGCAGCGCGGTAGACGAGGTGGTCCTTGACGAGGGATCGAGTTTCTGGACATCACTGGCAGAAGTCGAGCGCAGCAACGAGATGCTGAAACGGCGTATTGCGCAACTGAAAGAGGCCGGCTGGCCCACCGGGATTAACTTCGGCCTGACGATGGGCCACGGGGATAGCGACGAAGCGTCGCTCCCGCCACTGCCCTTTCAGCCGACCGTGGGGCACGATGGCGCTGTCTCGAACTCGTGCCCCTGCCCCAACAGCCCGGAATACCGCGCCTACATCACTAAGAAGTATGCATTGATGGCGCGCACCAATCCCGACTTCATCTGGATGGACGACGATCTACGCGCCAGCCATCACGGTCCCGTTTATCCCTGCTTCTGCCCCATTTGTTTGAGGATGTTCGGCCACGGAACGAGCCGCGCGGAGCTCGTCCAACAGCTCAACGCACCGGAGAACGGGGACCTGCGGCGGTCCTGGACGGAATTCCGCGCCGCCTCGATCGAAGGGGTGTGCGCCGACGTTCACCGGGCCATCGTCGAGGCCAATCCCTCGGTCGAAATCGGTCTCATGACCATCGGCTACAGCCACAGCACTTACGGCGGTTACGCCATCAACCGCTGGATGAAGGCGCTGGGCGCGCGTCGCGGGCGGCCGGGCCACGGCTACTACACCGACGAGGCGCCGCGCACTCAGATGTTAGACAAAAGTTTCGACGTGGGCCGCCAAGTACGCGATTATCCGCCCCAGGCCGATATTATCCAGTACGAACTGGAGGACTATCCCCACATCCCTCTAGACAAGGCCGCCCGCACGGTGATCAACGAATGCACCGCCGCCTTGATGATGGGTTGCACGGGGATTGCCTTCACCCTGTTCCCGTTCACTGAGGTGAGTTTCGAGGATTATGACCGCGTGCTGGGCGCCGTGGGTTCAGAGCGACCGGCCTGGGAAGCGCTGCTCGAAGGCCGGACGAGCCTGCCGCTGGTCGGTTTCTGGCCGGCGGACAATCGCATGCTCATGGCCAACCGGCAGGTTGACGCGACGGGTTGGTTCTGGGAACACGGCGTGTACGAGATCCAGCAGCCGAACGAAACGGCGGAGATGGGCTTGCCATTGACCACCGATCCAAAATCGGCTTGCGGCGTTTTGCTCGCGGGAAAGGTCGCGGAAGCTTTTGCGACAGAAGAGCTGCGAGGCTTCTTAGCCAAAGGCGTGCTGATGGATGGCTTCGCGCTCGGCGTGCTTTGGGCGCGAGGGCTGGGCGAGCTAACGGGAGTGAAGCCTGGGGAGCGCATTCCGGCCGGGATCACGGAGCGTTTGACAAATCATCCCTTGAACGGACGCTACGCCGGCGACCGCCGCGACATCCTGGCCGGCCCCGCCGATGGCGTGTGCAGCCTGGCGCCGGCGGCCGAAGGTGTGGGAGACTTGGCGCACTTGGTGCGCGGGAACGGCAGCGACGCGGGAATGTGTTTTTCGACCTATCAGAACTCGCTAGGCGGGCGCGTGGCGGTGAGTACCTTCGGTCCCTGGCACCGCCAAGGACGCAGCGCCACCCGGCACCGGCTGCTGGCCGTGGCCGACTGGCTGACGGATAGACGCTTGCCGGTTCTGATCGAGCAGACGGTGCACTTGGCGCCTTTGATGCGAGTGAGCCCGGACGGGAAGCGGTTTGCCTTGCTTCTGGTCAATACGGGGCTGGACCCGACCGGTCCGCTCACGTTGCGTTTGCGCGCCCAAGCCCGGCAGGTCTCGCTCATTAATCAGGGAAAGGCTACGCCCTTGCTCAGCGAGCGTGAAGGCAACGCTATGGTGGTGCGGCTTGCATCGGTTCCCGCTTGGCAGACCGCGATCCTGCTTGGGAGCTAGTGTGGTGTCTCACTTTACTGATTACGGGCTACGCACGGCCACGAGTCCCTGCCCCCCTCCTCAAAGAGGAGTGGAGTTGGTAGACTTCCACTCTTTGGTAACTGATCTTTACCCCTATCTTCGGCTGGACTCGGGGAGCCGAAACCGGAAATACAGCCCTCTCCCTTGGGGAGAGGGTGGCGAGCGGAGCGAGCCAGGTGAGGGGTTACTTCGTCATGTTCACCCATCCCGCGCCTCGTCAACGTGCAACCGACCCCTCACCCGTCCCGCTCCGGCTGGTGAAAGCGCCGGCAGCGGGACACCCTCTCCCCAAGGGAGAGGGCAAAGGCCCAATGAAGAGATTGATTATCAATGCGGATGACTTCGGCTTGACGGAAGGGATCAACCACGCCATCATTGAAGCGCATTCTTGCGGCTTGATCAGCAGCACAAGCCTGTTGGCAAACGGTGAAGCCTTCGAATCCGCGCTGGCCTTGTCGCGCCAGGCCCCGCGCTTGGGAGTTGGGGTCCACTTGAATCTTACGGAAGGCAAACCTGCGGCTCCCGCGTCCAGCATTCCCAGCCTTGTCAATGGCCAGGGGTGCTTCGCGAGAAGACCCGCGAGCCTGTGGCGAGCGATGACCTTGGGACGAGTGAGTGCGGCCGAGATCGAGAAAGAGCTGTGTGCCCAGATCGAAAAAGTCCTGGCCGCAGGCATTGTGGCGACTCATCTGGATAGTCATAAGCACGTGCACGCTCTGCCGGCGCTTGGAAGGATGGCCCTCAGGCTTGCCCGGCAATATGGTATCCCGGCAATTCGATGTGTGGCTGAGGGCTGGTCTGCGTTGAGTTGCTTGCTGAGGCGTTTTCCCCGCGCGAAGACGGCTATCTTCCGGCAGCGCCTTAACAGTTTTGCCCTCGCGGCTGTTTCCCGTGGATGGAGCCGCCCACTCCGGCAAGCGGGTGTTGCGCATGTTCAGCATTTTTATGGCATCACCCCTACCGGGTTCCTGGATGAGGAGATCCTGCGCGAAATCCTCTGCCATCTCCCCGACGGGACAAGCGAATTGATGTGTCACCCTGGGTTTGTAGATCAGGCGCTGAGGCAAACGCCCACGCGTCTGTTCGAGCAGCGAGAGATCGAATACCGAGCCTTGACCCGGCCGGAAATTAAGCTTTTGGCCCAAGACCTTGGCATCGAACTTATTAATTATGGCGACCTTGCAAATGATTTCCATTGTCGTGCCTCTGTACAATGAGCAGGAGACCGTTCGACCGCTCTACGCGCGGCTCACCGAAGTCCTCGACCGCTTGAGGCAGCCTTACGAGCTCGTCTTTGTGGATGACGGCAGCCGGGATCAGACGCCCGAAATCCTGGACGAGATCTACGAGGCGGATAGCCGCGTGTGCGTGGTTCGGCTGCGGAGGAATTTCGGCCAAGCCGCAGCTCTCCAGGCCGGATTTGACGCTGTCCAAGGCGACATCATCATCTCCATGGACGGGGACCTGCAACACGACCCGGAAGACATCCCGGAGTTCCTTGCCCATATGGCGAAAGGGTACGACATCGTCAGCGGGTGGCGGGTGGAACGGAAGGACCCGTGGCTCACGCGCCGCCTGCCCAGCCGCGTGGCCAACTGGTTGATGGCGAAACTTTCCGGCATGCCGCTGCACGACTTCGGCACCACATTCAAAGCCTACCGGCGTGAGGTCCTGCAGAATGTTCACCTCTACGGCGAACTGCACCGCTTTATTCCGGTCCTGGCAAGCTGGTCCGGGGCGACCATCACGGAAATCCCGATCAAGAATACGCTTCGTGAAAAGGGCAAGTCGCACTACGGCCTTTCCCGGACCATTCGAGTTCTGCTCGACCTGATCGGCATCAAGTTTTTGCTCGGCTATTCCACCCGGCCCTTGCACTTTTTCGGACTTTGGAGCCTGCTCGGCGTGGGCGCCGGCGCCGGCATCGGGATCTTCCTGCTGTACGAAAAACTTGTCCTCGGAATGGCGATCATGCTCGAACACGGACCTCTTCTATTCGTCGCCATGCTTCTGTTCCTGACCGGCGTTCAGTTTCTTTCCGTGGGCCTCATCGGAGAGATGCTCTCACGCACCTATTACGAATCCCAAAAGAAGCCCATTTATACGCTACGGGAAATCAAGCGCCGCCCGCCTGAATCCATACTGAAAGGGGAAATGCTCTAGGGCGCTAAATTGGTGACATCCAAGTTTTGTCGGACCCCCTCACCCCCAGCCCCTCTCCCCCAAGGGGGAGAGGGGCTGGGGGTGAGGGGGTCGAAGCAATTGTAAGAAGCCACCTGTACGACCGACGCTTTCCTATGGTTACAGCTACAATAATAGGCTACTGCTCGCTCGCGATCGCTGCCTTTCCCTTCATCTATTATCTGCTCGTCCTTTACAGTTCCTGGCGGTTCTTCCGCCGCGCAGTCGCCCCGGCCAGCCCCGGGCAGGGCAGTTTCACCCCTCCCGTCAGCAACCTCAAGCCGATTCGCGGCCTCGATCCCGAGGCTTACGAAAACTTCGCAAGCTTTTGCCGCCAGGACTATCCCGATTACGAACTGATTTTTTGCGTGGGAGAGAAAGATGCTCCGGTGGTTCCCGTGCTCGAGAAGCTGGTCCGGGATTTTCCGCAGCGGCGCATCCGCATTCTTTTTGGCACCGCCAGCCACGCTCCCAATGACAAGGTGAACAAACTTGCGCGCCTGGTGAGCGAGGCCCGGTACGAAACCCTGGTGATCAGCGACAGCGACGTGCGCGTGCGGCCCGACTACCTGCGCAGCTTGGTGGCGCCCCTCGCCGACCCCAAGGTGGGAGCGGTCACCTGCTTCTATGTGCCCATCGAAGCGAAGACACCGGCGCAAAGCCTGCAAACGATTGGCATGGTTTCCGATTTCTATGCCGGGATTCTGGCTGCTTGGCTACTGGACGGAGTGAAGTTCGCGCTTGGACCGACAATCGCCACCACCCGCGCGCAACTCGAGGGCTTTGGTGGTTATCGCGTGCTCGAGAACGGGCCGGCAGACGATCTTCTGGTGGGCCGCCTGATCGCCGAACGAGGTTACGAAGTTCGCCTCCTGCCGTACACCATCCTGACCGTGCCGGACTACGGGTCGATGCTAGACCTGCTTCACAAGCGCATGCGCTGGCTCGTGGTTATGCGCCACATGCGCCCGTGGGGACATCTGGGTCTTCTGTTCACGCAAGGCTTGCCCTGGTCCCTGGCCGCCATCGCGATTCATCCCACCGCTGGTGTGGCTTTCGGCTATCTCGGGGCCTATCTTGGACTGCGGTGGGCCATGACGTGGCTCGTCGGCGTCAGAGGACTGCGGGATCAGACACTGCGGGGGAAGATGTGGCTGCTCCCAGTGTGGGATGCGATGGCGTTTTTTCTCTGGTTGGTCAGCTTCGCGCGAAGCGGCTTCCGCTGGCGCGGCGGCGAATATTACCTCCGCCAAGGCCGGCTCGTGCCGGGCAACGCCAATACGAAGGGGGAATGAAAGATCGTGCTTCGCCGGGTGAGATCGGCATGCGCGCCTCACCCGCGAAGCTCAAGCGCCACCCGCATAGAAATAGCTGCCCCAAGGGCCTCCGCTATTCATGAAGGTTTTAATATCGTACTTCTTGGGGTCCTCCGCAGAGCCCGAACCGTTTTGATTCTCCAGCGTATTTTTCCCGGCGGGCTGGATGAGCAGATTTTTCTGGAAGCAGGCGTGGGTCCAACCAGCCTCGCCCTTGCGACCGCTCCCCATTTGGGTGGTGGATTGGTTCGGATCGGACAAGGCCGAGTAAACCTCTCCCCAAAAGCCGACCCACTCGGCCACCGCGCCCAGGGTACTGAACAAACTCGCCCCCGGCGCCCCGAAGAAGAGCCACGATGGGTAGTAACCGATCCACTGTCCAGCGCCCCCGCCTTGGACCCAGAACCACCAGTTGTTTTCGTCGTAGTCGAGCAGGTATCTAATGGAGAAGCCCATCTGCGCTCCGCCCTGAGTGCTATAAGGGCTCATGCCAATCCCCGGATAGATACTGCTACTCACTTGCACCCAGCCATCAACGTCCGAGTTGTAGCCGCCGAGATTATCGCCGTCCTTGGTGTAGCCATTGGTCGTGTAGTAGGTGAACAAGTGCGGGAGCCAGTCGCCGTTGAGACTGTAGTCAACCGTCCAGCCGGCTTCGAGCGATTGCAATTGCGGCTTGTCGTAGTTCTGAAGGCCACATTGCATAATCGAGTGATCCTCCGAGGTCTGAAGGTAAGGATCCCAGACATCGAGCCATGTCGAGCAACCCGAAACGTTGATGCTCTGCCCGCTCGTCCCGTGAAAGTATCCGAAGGGATTCGGGTCAGCCGGACTCTTGGTACGCTTATCATTCACGAGCAAGCCGCCACGCTTGGAGAGGTACTGCTGCAGCGAAGTGGTGGCGTGCATGGCCGCAAGGTTTTTCCGCGGTACGGGGACGGTGCCCGCAGGTCCCCGTTCGACCTTAGGGTCATCCAGCTCAAATGCGATAGGACGGATCTTGTCGTCGGCAGCAATCGAGTACGGCGGTGGGGGGGTGGCGATTTTGCCGCCCGGAACCTGGCTCTCAATGGGTATCCAGTCCAGCGTTTGCCCAGAGGGTGTTTGGGTAGTCCGGACCGGCTTGAGCCGGCTCTGGCGAGCCTCGAACCATTGCGCGATCTCCGGAGTAAGCGGCGGCAGTTCAGCGCTTGTCGCCGGCTTCTTCCCGTCCGGCCCGGGATTTGGATTCAGAAACATCGAGTTATCCTCCTGTTCTATTTTGCGATTGTAGCGCAGAGTGGGAGGGAGGTCACGGACAAAATGACCGCCTTAAGTTCGGGATTGTTTTATGCGCCAGACGCGCCGACTCACCCGACATTCAACCGGGGGCAGGGGATCAGTTGGAATGGGATCTATTTTGAAAGGCCTGTCATTCCCCCGAGAGCGGGAATCCCGTCATTTGTGGACCGACCTAGACCCCGCTTTCGCGGGGGGTGATGCGCGTCACCAATTGATTTTGTAGCGGCGAGTTTAACTCGCCAATTGGCGGCGTCCCGATCAGATCGGGACAGGTTCCGCCGCCTCTAGATCAGACTGTACCACTACGAGCTTTGCGGTAGTGATATATAGTTGCGTTGCTGCGAAGATTTATGATTTATAGGCGGTCGTTATCCTTTGCATGATGACCGTGATGGTCGCCATGTACATACCGACCGCAGGAACGATCTTCCAACCGTCTTTGGCAAGTTCATTGATTTCCAATTCAACTTCCTTCGCTATCCCGTGCACAACTTTGTATTCCAGCATAGGTCAGTGCTCCTGTGCTCCTAGTTCGTTTGACACGAATCCAGAACAGTGGCAGAATCGTACTATAAATAAGAAAGCCCTCCTGCCAGGGAGGGCTCCGCAGAACTCTTGAGGCGCAATCCAAGTATACCATGAGGTGTGTCCAATGAAACGTGCTCTCCTCACATTTTTTCTGCTGTTGCTGTCTTCCCTGAGTTTTCCTCAAGAAGTTAAGCTACCCAGTAACATCTACGCAACGGAATTTCCGCCAGAGTCAATCCCTTCCGGAACGTGTAGGGAATCGTATTCGGGCTACTTAGAAATTTCTGAGGATGGCAAGATAAAAAATAGAGACTTCACTTCCCAACAGATCGGTGACTACGTGAAAAAGCGCCTTAGCGAGGGTTATAGCCTGTCGCTGTATCCCCAAGCCAGCGGGCGCTTGTTTGTCTTTGAAACCTGCGAGTCCCAAAAAGCTAAGGTCGCTCGGTGACCTTCACTTTTGAAGGTGGATTGAATGTTTTTAGATTTTCGATTGGAACTATAGGTACATGGAAATCCTCGTCGTAAGCTTTGCCGAAATCGGGGGTGCTTACAGCCACCTCAGATAACCGGTAATTACCATTTGCTACGTTCGTCGGGATTACAATATCGCAGTCCCACATTTTGGGATCGGCTGACTTTTGACAATTCGCACCAAATTGGGAGACTGCGCCCGGTTGGTCCGAAGCGGCAGATACAGGCGAACTCAAGTGCACTACCACAATTGTAATTTTATCGATATCTCCGTCTAGTACTGTTACAGTGTAGTGAAGGTGGTCATTCGGATGACGCTTCACCGAAAGTTGTGCTTCCTGTCCGCAGATCGGCAGGACGGTTATAGCTATTCCAAACAGCCACATTCCTAAGGTTTTCATGTTCCTCATATTACACTTCTCCCTTGGGGCACACTACCGCCCTCGATTTTTAACTTTTTGCTTGACAGAGTGGAAGGGCTGAGACTAGGATTGAACTTGCGAGGGTTCGTTCCTAGGTTTACCGCTTTTCCCTATCAAACGACATAGACGGGGCGACTGGATGGTCGCCTTCTACGCCGCGTCTATGATTCCACGATAGCCCCGTGTTCGTCAAGAAAAATCCGCAATATATAGTGCTTTTTTGATCTTGTCAGCTACATATAGGGCTCACAAAATTTCCGAGATTCTCCATACATGATCTGTAATTCCCGCTTCCATCGCGGGCGTAACGCGCAAAGTCTGGTGCACGCGCACGAAGTTGTACCACGCGAAGTACAGCGCCAGCATTGCGTAGAGCTTGCTCCACTTTTTCGAGAACGCATTGGTCAGCCGCGTTAGTCTCCGCATTTGCATTCGCATAGTCAAGTTCTGGCGTTCGACATGTGACGTGCTCACCTTGGCGATATCGGGGTTTCCAAAGACCGGAGACTTTTTACATCCGATACACTCAGCAGGAGAATAGCGCGTCTCGCTCTCAGTATTAGCGGTGTACAGTTTCACCAACTGCGCGAAGTCCACGCCGTGCGCTCCTAAGCTCAAAACGATCGCGTCCCGATAAGCTGCGAATCCGTCTGTCGTCACCTGAAAATTACCCTGAGTCGCCGCAGCCAGCTTTTCTGTGAAAGCTACTGTGTCCCTCTCTGTGCGCCGTCCCAGGTGCCAAGCAAGAACCAATTTGCTGTTGCGCTCAATTGCAACGAATGTATAGGCGTCTCCGAGCGTGACTTGATCTTTGCCCTGCGCGGCCTTCGTCTTTTCCTTCATTCCAACGTAGCCCCACATCTCGTCGCATTGCACATCCTTAACCCGTAGCCCGTGAATGCGCTCGCTCATCAACCGCTCGCACCGTTCGCCTGCCAGAGAGAGAAGATTCAGGATCGTTCGAGGATGAACGTCAGTAATACGCGAAGTAGTGCGAACCGAGCAACCCTCCACCAAGTGCTGCAAAACAGCGAGGCCCTTTTCTTCGGAAAGAATCATGTTGCCAAACAGCCGAGTGTGCGGCTCAGTGAATGTCTTTTTACATAGGCTACAACGGTAACGTTGCAGACCATTTCGGTGCATCCCGAATTTCTTGACTGGCTTGTTGCATGTGGGGCAATTCATTTGATTCCCTCTCTCTGACAACGCCAGTATATCATATTGTTCAAGCATGTCAAGTATTTTTTTGTTGATTTTATTAGATTTTTATAAGTATCACTTTTTGTCTTGACCGATGGGAATCCCAAGCCTAAAATTCTCCGTGTTAGCGTGCAAGCGCATTCGACTGAAAGGACGGTGGACTTGTGAAAAAACCAACAAAGGATAGAAAGAGCCCGCTGGCCAAACAAGCCGAGAAGTTTTTTTCGTTTAATAATGACGCGGTCGGTTTCCCTCCACTTGGGAATTTTGTGGAATATTCTAACGGTCCCGTGATCGTACATACGTTTACCACGTATTCGGTGTGCGAAGAACCGATTCCCGATCCCCGTAAATATAAAGCTGGATAAATGCCCGACTGGAAAGACGTTTTCTTAGAAATCCAGAGAACGATAGCCCAGCACTCAGGAGAGGCACAGTTCCATACACAAGCAGCGCAGGGTGCCTTAGACGCCGTGCGCCGCAAGTATCTTCAGGCTATTCGAGATAATACAGGGAGAAATGTAATCGCTTATTACTCCGGTTTCTTATCGAAGCCTGAAGCAATGTCCGAAATAAACGACGAAGACAAGAACGGCTTTATGATGGCCGTCCATAGTATCGGCCACGAGCGGAGACGCGGCCTCGATTTAATTCTGCACACCCAAGGCGGAAACATAGCGGCAACCGAGTCTCTCGTTGACTATCTCCACAAAATATTCGGCAACGACATCAGGGCGATTGTCCCTCAGATCGCCATGTCAGCGGGGACGATGATCGCATGTTCATGCAAAAAAATAATCATGACGCGCCATGCTAATCTTGGTCCAATTGATCCGCATCTGAGAGGTCTTCCAGCCTATGGGGTCAAGAGTGAATTTAAGCGAGCATGTCGAGAAGTCAGTAACGATGCGAGCAAGATTCCGATTTGGCAGTCGATCATCGGCAGATACGGCCCGACGTTCTTGAGTCAATGCGAAAACGCCATCGCTTGGTCTAAGGACTTCGTAGAACATCAGTTACAACAAGTTATGTTTGAAGGTGATCCACAAGCTTCTACTAAGGCCAAGAGGATCGTGAGGCGATTGACGGATTATAGAGGAAACAAAACCCATCAAAGGCACATACATTTTGAGGAATTGAAAGCGATGGGTCTCAACGTTTCATTAGCCGAAGACGATCAAAACTTTCAGGACGTAATTCTTACCGTCCACCATTGTTTCATGCACAGCCTGATGAACACCAGCGCTTTCAAGATCATAGAGAATCACAAAGGTTCAGCGTTTATGAAACATCAAGTGGTGCAGCAGATAGCTATGCAACAGATAAGACAGGCGACTTAGGTTTGTTTCCCAGACCATCTTGCCGACGCTGCCAGCTTCGCAATTTCCCGTTTCCTCTTTGCGCTTAGTTTTTCAGCTCGCACTTTTCCGCCCTTCAACCCACCCTTGCGACCCGCTGCTTGCGCCTGAGGGTCTTTCACCTTGGGATCATACCCTGCCATACAGGCGGGGTCGGCTTTGGACAGGAACTCGTCAAACATCCGCTTTGCGGTCTTGATCGGGTCAGCCATGCAGAAAGTCTAGCACGGCCTTTGACGGACGCAAGAGAATCTTGAGGGTCAGCAACGCACCAATATCACACTACCAGCTTTGCACGCTGCTTGACTTCCTGCGATGCCTCGGGTTATGTTTCTAGATTGGCCCTGAGGCCAGAAATCTAACAGGGAGTATGGCCGTTTGAAACGGACCTTTCAACCTAATCGTAGGCGCCGAGCCAAGACACATGGATTCCGCGTGCGCATGAGGACCCCGGGAGGCCGCAACGTGATCAAGCGTCGGCGTCTAAAGGGCCGTCATCGCCTGACTCCATAAGAGCTCATTTGGCATCTCAGGCTTTTCCCAAGAGTTTCCGGCTGCTCCGCCGAGTCGAGTTTCGGCGAGTCTATGACGAAGGGCATCGCCGGAGCGCCCCACTATGCACGGTCTTTATTCGACCCAATGGGTTACTGCAATCTCGTTTTGGGGTCACCACACCAGCGCGCCTGGGGAATGCCGTTTTGCGCAACCGGCTGAAGCGCCGCCTGCGGGAGGTGTTTCGACTGCACCGCGCACACCTGCCAGGCGGCTGGGATATACTGGTGAATCCCCGCGAGTCGGTGGCGAAGGTCCCATTTCGAACCCTGGAAGGGGAAGTCTTGAGGCTATTCCCCAGCCAGCCTCCCCCCCGAGTTTGCGAGGAGTTGCGCGCCAAGTGAAGTTCATTACACTAGGTCTAATTAGATTCTACCAGGCTTGCCTTTCTCCGCTCATACCGTCTTCTTGCCGTTTCTACCCGTCCTGTTCAGCTTACGCGTATGAAGCGGTTGAGAGGTGGGGCGTCTGGCAGGGAATGGGTTTGACGCTTGGCCGGCTCATGCGCTGCCGGCCGTTCGGTGGGCATGGCATCGACCCCGTGCCTTGACTGCGCATTTGCAGTGACCGGGTCCAGCATGTTCGTTTCGCAGGGGCGGTTCCCGAACCGCCCCACGGTTCGGACGGCGAGGCCCGGAAGCTGAGATTTGAGGATGTTCCGTGGACCAAGAAAAGCGGGTGCTGGCGGCATTCGCGCTCTCCTTTTTGGCGCTCTTGCTCTGGCGTGTATTCTTTGTTAAGGAACCACCCCCTACGCCATCGTCCAAGTCCATTCCAGCGGCCCAGGCCCAACCGGGCGCTGAGAAGACAACCCCCGCTGCCGTAGTTCCCTCGCTGCCTCCAACCATGCCGGTTATTGCAGGCAGCAAGCCGGAAGACATCGTGGTTGAAAGCGACCTTTACAAGGTAACCTTCTCCACGCGCGGGGCCGTCGCGCAGAATTGGATACTCAAGAATTATCGTGACGCCAAAGAAGCGCCCCTGGATGTCATTGATGATGAGGCGTGCGGAAAGCTCGGCTTCCCCATGAGCCTGAGCCTGGCGGATGGCGAGTTGGGGAATAACTTGAACTCCGCGCTCTATGTTGCCACGCCCTCCGGCGGGCCGCTGAAGCCGCCCGTCAAGGTCGAGTTCACCTTCAGCGATGGCAAGGTGCAAGCGCACAAGGTTTTCACTTTCGGGACGGGTTATGACATCCGCGCCGAGGTTAGCGTCGTCGAGGGAGGCCACTACCTGCCCATCCAGGTCGCCTGGCCGGGTGGGTTTGGAGACCACTCCCTGTCCCCCGCAATTATCAATACCCTCACGCAAGGTGTTTACGGTTCCATCGGTGATTTGACCACGGTGGCGCAACGGAAACTTTCTGCGGACCGCTCGGTTCCCGCCCCCATCCAGCTCGCGGGACTCGAGGACCGCTACTTCGCAGGAATCTTCTTGCCCGACTCTCCGGATGAGACCTTCCGGCTTGGCCGTCAGACGTGGACTCCCACGGATTGGACGGGGAAAGATTCCGATAAGCCCAGCCCGATCTTCGCGCAGTTGGGGCAAGCACAGCCGAAGCCTCTGGCCTTTCGGCTGTTCGTGGGGCCAAAGAACCTTGACGTGCTGCGCGCCGAAAAGCCCCCGCTGGATTCGCTGGTGGATTTCGGATATTTCGCTTTCATCGCCAAACCTCTTTTCCTCGGGCTGCGCTTCATCTATGAGCACTGGGTACACAACTATGGCTGGGCGATTGTGATCCTGACCGTGTTCATCAACTTTGCCATGTTCCCGCTGAAATTGAAAAGCATCCGGTCGGCGCAGGAAATGCAGCGCATTGCCCCGCTGCAAAAAAGCATTCAGGAGAAATACAAGAATCTCAAGTTCAATGACCCCAAAAAGGCGCGCATGAACGAGGAGATGATGAAGCTCTACAAGGAGCACGGCGTCAATCCCTTGGGCGGCTGCTTGCCGATGGCTCTTCAACTTCCCTTTCTTTACGGCTTTTACCGGGTGCTTGATCTGCCTATCGAACTGCGTCACGCCCCCTGGATATTTTGGATCAAGGACCTTGCGGCGCCGGATAAATTCCATCCCTTTGGGATTCCGCTTCCTATTCTCCCCACGGTTATGGTCATCACCTTGATCATCATGCAGAAGATGACTCCGATGGCCAGCGTTGATCCCTCCCAGCAACGCATGATGATGATCATGCCGCTCGTTATGGGCATCATGTTTTATAATTTTGCCAGCGGCCTGGTTCTCTATTTTCTGACAGCCAATATCGTGGGGATTGTGCAGCAAGTTCTGATCAACAAATTGATGCCCATCCCCCAGACCCTCCCGGCCCCCGCAACACGCCCGAGGTGAAAGGCCGGTTTTCGATGGATTCGCAGAATGCCGCACAGGTTCCAGTCCACGGGCTGGAGAAATACCTTGCACCGATTGAGTCTCTTCTGAGCCAGATCATCCAGCAGGGCGGCTTTGCCCTCTCCTTTGCAATCCGCCCCTTGCGTCAGGAATCATCTGACCTCGATTCGCTGGAGTACGTCGTGGATTTTGCGGGCGCCGACGCCGACCTCCTCTTGGAGCGGAATGGCGCCCTCCTGGATGCCCTCGAGCACGTGGTCCTGAAGGCGGCTCGCCTGCGGGAAGAGCACCTGGGCAAAATCAGCTTCGACTGCGAAGACTGGCGGCGGCTGCGCACCGAAGAACTAAGACTCACCGCGCAGGTCGCCGCCGAGCGCGTAGCGGAGAGCGGCGATCCCTTCACCTTAAGCCCCATGTCTCCACGCGAGAGGCGCATCATTCATCTGGCGCTTCGAGACCGGCCGAACCTCCGCACCGTGAGCGAAGGCGTGGGCGCCGAGCGCAGAGTTGTGATTCTGCCGGTCGGACCTTCCCGCTGATCGAGTGGTCGGGAGATCGGGTGATCAGAAAGCAAACCTGCGACGTGCAGTTCTTTGTTCACCTGATCCCCCGATCAGCTGATCTCCCGATCTCTGACAATGGACATGACCCGCGACGATACCATCGTAGCCGTTGCCACGCCGCCCGGTCGCGGCGGCTTGGGGGTCGTGCGCCTCTCAGGAAGCCGGGCGGTCGAAATCACCACCAGCCTCATCCGTTTCACCAAGTTGCCGCTCGAAACCCAGCGGGCCACCCTGGGCGAGTTTTGTGATCCGCAGGGGGGCAAGGTTCTGGACCAGGTTGTGGTGACGTGTTTCCGGCGTCCTAACTCCTACACGGCGGAAGACGTCGTCGAAATTTCCTGCCATGGCGCTCCGGTAATCCATCGCTACCTGGTGGAATGCTGCCATAGCCTCGGAGCGCGCGCGGCCGAGCCGGGGGAGTTCACCCTACGCGGCTTTTTGAACGGGCGCATCGACCTGACGCAGGCGGAAGCGGTGCGCGACCTTATCGAGTCGCGCACCCTCTACCAGGCGCGCGTGGCTGCACAACAACTCGAAGGCGCGGTCTCCGCTCGCCTCAAGCCCCATAAACAGGTTTTGCTCGAACTCATCGCGAGGCTCGAGGCCGGCATCGACTTCGCCGAAGATGATGTGGCAGTAATGGAGCGGCAGGAGATACTCGTTCGCATTGACGGAATCCGCGCCGACCTCGATAAGTTGGTGCAAGGCTACGAATACGGAAGAGTGGTTCGCGAGGGATTGAGCCTGGCCATTGTGGGGCGTCCGAATGTCGGCAAGTCGAGTTTGTTTAACCGCCTCCTCAATGAACAGCGCGCCATCGTGACTTCGACTCCCGGGACCACGCGCGATCTGGTGGCCGAAACCGCCAGCATTGGAGGCATACCGCTGCGCTTCGTGGATACGGCGGGCATCCGCCACACGGAGGATGAGGTGGAAAAGATCGGCGTCGAGAAATCCCTTCAGGCCATCGCCGATTCCGACCTGCGGCTCCTGGTGATTGACGCTTCGGAAGGGTGGACCGACGAGGATTCGAATTTGTTAAACAAAGTGCGTCCGCTGGGTGCGCTGCTCGTAGCCTGCAACAAAACTGACCTTCCGCGCAAAATATCCAACGCGGACCTTGAGGTGGCACCGGTTGTCTGGACCTCAGCCTTGACCGGAGAAGGCATACCGCAACTTAGGGAGAAAATCCTGGAGATCGCCGCACCCGCGCGCGACCTGGGCGCCGAGGGCGAGCTCATCACCAGCTTGCGTCATCAGCAGCTTCTCAAGGATTCCTGCCTGGCGCTCGGCAAGGCGCGTCAAGCGGCCGAGCAAAACGTCCCTCACGAGATGCTTCTGCTCGATCTCTATGAAGCCCTACGCCCGCTCGATCAAATCACCGGCGCGACGTACGTGGACGATGTGCTGGACATCATCTTCTCGACGTTTTGCGTAGGGAAATGAGTCCGACCTTTAGGTTGGCAAGTCCTGGCCCTGCAGTTGGGGGGCCAGCGCTTCGAGTCAAACTAGGACATTGCTAAGGCTTGGACCCACGGTTGCGCCGGTACGTCAGGTGGAGTAAGCTCGATGATATGAGCACTATTGAAGAGATCGAGAACGCCGTTCTCAGGCTTTCCCCGGAGGAGCTCGCCGCATTTCGGGGGTGGTTCGCCCAGTTGGACGCTGCCGCCTGGGATCGTCAGATCGAGGGAGATATCGCTGCAGGTCGTCTCGATGCGCTGGCCGACGAAGCCCTTAACGATCTGCGGGAGGGCCGCTGCACCGACCGGTGAGACACCGAGCCAACCCAAGGTTCTGGCGTTGCTATGGTCTTCTTCCCGAAGAAGTCCAGCGGCTGGCAGATGGATCCTTCCGACTACTCCTGCAAGACCCACGGCATCCAGCCTTACACTTCAAAAGAATTGGGCGTTTCTGGTCAGTCCGGGTCGGCATGCACTACCGGGCGCTTGCCGTACAGCACGAAGCAGACATCGTGTGGTTCTGGATCGGGCCGCACGGCGAGTATGACCGGTTAGTTGGTCAGGGATAGCAAACACAATGCGGAAACGATCCCGCACGGCCCAACCGTCACACCAAATCGGACCACGCCGAAGGTTGCCCTTACCTGATGGTATTGAACCGCTTCCCGATCTCGGCCCAATTCACCACGTTCCACCAAGCGGTGATGTATTCGGCGCGGCGGTTCTGGTACTTGAGGTAGTAGGCGTGCTCCCACACGTCGAGACCCAGGACGGGATATTTACCTTCCATCACGGGGCTGTCCTGGTTGGCGGTGGAGTAGATGTCGAGCTTCCCACCCTGCGCCGTCAGCCACGCCCATCCTGAACCGAAGCGAGTGAGGGCGGCGGCGGTGAATTTCTCTTTGAACTGGTCGAAGCTGCCGAAGGTGCTCTGGAGGGCCTGCGCCAACTGGCCGGTGGGCTGCCCGCCGGCTTGGGGCGCCATAATCTGCCAGAACATGGAGTGGTTAATGTGCCCACCACCATTGTTCCGTACGGCGGTCCGGATGTTTTCCGGCACGGCGCCGCAATTGTTAGCCAGCAGTTCCTCGACAGTCTTCCCGGTCAGGTTCGGCGCCGACTCGAGCGCCTTATTCAAATTGGTTACGTAAGTTCCATGGTGCTTGCCTTGGTGAATCTCCATGGTCGTCTTATCGATATACGGTTCCA
>Ga0326728_10012098_pt1 | contig 19362 bp, 12 predicted proteins | sample MB3enrmetagenome_FD_207602 | JGI IMG/M metagenome (GOLD analysis project Ga0326728, IMG submission 207602) | Lab enriched peat soil microbial communities from McLean, Ithaca, NY, United States - MB31MN | ecosystem: Environmental > Terrestrial > Soil > Wetlands > Peat | place: USA: New York... | reverse complement strand
CGAGATCTACCGGCCTGCCTGGAAAGCCTGACGGGCGTCGTCTCAGAGGTTTTTGTTATTGACTGCGGAAGCACGGATGGAACATTAGAGATTGCCAAGCGCCACGGCGCCCAGGTTTTGATACATCCCTTCCTCAACTATGCGGCCCAATTCAACTGGGCTTTGGACAATATTCCATCCGGCGCGGAATGGATCCTGCGCATCGATGCCGACGAGCGCTTGAGCGAGCAGTTGCGCCAAGAGTTGCGTCTTCCCGGCTCGGCGAGCGAGGTGACGGGACTGCTGGTCCCCCGCCGCATTCATTTCCTGGGCAGGCCGATCCGCCACGGAGACAGCTACCCGGTGTGGCTGCTTAGGCTATGGAGAAGAGGGTCGGGCAGGTGCGAGGACAGATGGATGGATGAGCACATCGCCCTCTCGCATGGTCGGGTGTTGAAACTTCATGGCGACCTCATTCACGAAATTCCGAAGAGCCTTTCCGACTGGACTCAGAAACACGACTGGTATGCGACGCGGGAATGTAAAGATATTCTTGCGGGCGCGGGTCGAGGCGCAGGCGCTCCGGCAGGCCGTCAGGTGAAGCTGAGAAGGTTACTCAAGAAGCGCGTCTACCTGAAGCTGCCGGCTTTCTATCGCGCCTTTTTCTATTGGTTCTACCGCTATTTTCTCAGACTCGGCTTCTTGGACGGCAAGGAGGGGTTGATCTACCACTTCTTGCAAGGTTTTTGGTACCGGTTCCTCGTGGACGCAAAACTGTATGAGTTCGGGAAGAGGCCCCAAAACAGGGAAAAAGCTGCGGCTGAACTGCTGGCGCCGGAGAATGCGCCATCGAGTACTGCCGGAGCGCGCCGTTAGCACCTTTCTATAGATACCTTAGGAGGCAATATCAATACGGATAATCTCCTGTTTTGAAAGTGGCTGCATCGAGGGCGCTGGGAGCGCGGCAGCTTTGCGGCCGCACTCCATGGGGATCCGGACGATCATGCAACCTCCGCTCTCTGCTCCCGGCGCAACGCTTCAGCGACAATGCGAATTCTGATCTTAAACGAGTACTTCTACCCTGACGTCTCTGCCACGGCGCAGTACAGCGTTGAACTGGCGCGAGCGCTGGTGCGCGCGGGTCACGAGGTCACAGCCGTGGCCGGCCGGCGCGATTACGTCTCGCCCGAAAGGCAACTGCCGCGAAAGGAAATTTGGGAGGGGATTCAGATTCTCCGAGTCTCCAGTGCGCGCGTGGGAAAAACCCGCCGGTGGGAGCGAGCCGCCCATTTTGCCAGCTATCTGCTGGCTTGCACGTGGCGGCTGCTGTGGATGAGGTCCTACGACGAGGTGCTGGCCTTGACCACGCCTCCGCTGGTATCCGTACTGGCGGCGCTCTTCACGCGTCTCAAGGGAGGCAGGTTGACGCTTTGGATAATGGACCTGAACCCTGATGAGGCTGTGGCGGCCGGCTGGCTCAAGCCCCGCGGCTTGGCCCATTGGTTCCTCGAGCACCTTCTGAGGTACTCCCTGCATCGAGCCGAAACCGTGGTGGCGCTTGACCGCTTCATGCGACAGCGGGTCCTGGCCAAAGGCGTGCACCCCGAAAAGGTGGCTGTCCTGCCCCCCTGGTCGCTTGACGAGGCCGTCGCCTACGATCCCGAGGGCCGCAGCGATTTCCGGCGCAAGCACAGGCTGGAGGGCAAGTTCGTGGTGATGTATTCCGGCAACCTCAGTCCCTGCCACCCGCTGGACACGCTGCTCGAGTCCGCGGAAAGGCTACAGGGCAAACAGGGAAAAGGCGCTCCCGTGGTGTTCTGCTTCGTTGGTGGCGGGAGCGAACTGGCAAAGGTAACGAACTTTGTCCGCACGAAGAACCTCACCAACGTTGTGTGCCTGCCCTATCAACCGATCGAGAGGCTGGGGGCCTCCCTTTCGGCAGCCGACCTGCACGTGGTAGTCATGGGGAGTCCCTTTGTAGGTATGATTCACCCCTGCAAAATCTACAACATCCTCAAGCTGGGTGTGCCGTTCCTTTACATCGGTCCCGCGAACAGCCACGTCACGGATATCCTGCCTCGCGGAGCTGCAGGCGATTGGGCGCACCTGTTTTCTCACGGTGACGCGGAAGGCGTAGCAGCGTGCATCGAGCGCTGTTCTGAGGCGGGTGCTCGCCGGGCTGAGGAGGAAATGTGCCTGGCGCGCGAGTTTTCGTCTGCAAAGCTCATTCCCCGCTTTTTGGCCCTGTTTCAAACGGCAGCAGGACGCTTTGCGAACCACCGCGCTGTCGCGCCCCGTTCGGTGAGGGACATGTGACAAAACTCTGATGGCCGGACATGAAGCGGCCGGTACGGAGATGATCGAATGCAGCCGAGTTTGGGCGGCGAAGAGCCTATGACAAACTTCGAAACACCGCCGCTGGAGCACGTATGAGAACTTACCTTGCACTTCTGTTGCTTGCCGCTCTATTAAGCTTTGTGTGCACAATTCAAATGCGGAGGCTGGGCCACCGGCTGCGGGCCTATGGAAAAGCGCACGGCGATCGCCCGCGGGTGGAGATCCCGCGCCTGGGGGGTATTCCGATCTTCCTCGCCGCGCTGGCGGCTTGGGGTGTCTTGCTCCTGGTGCCGAACGAAGTGCGAGTAACCTTCCTCGCGCAGTGGCACACTCTGTTGACCTTACTGGTTCCCGGGACGCTGGTGCTGATTATGGGCGCGTACGATGACATAGTGGGTGCAGCTCCCTGGCAAAAACTGGCAGTGGAATGCGTCGCAGCAGGGATGGCGTGGTGGTGGGGCTTCCGCATTCTCAACCTGCCAATTCTTTGGTATCGCTTCCAGAACCCCGTGTTGAGCTTCCTGCTCACGGTCTTCTGGATTGTCGCTGTGACCAACGCCCTTAACCTGATTGACGGGCTGGACGGGCTGGCCGCCGGCATCGCCTTCTTCGTCACCATCTCCGTCTTCGTGGTGTCGTTGCTGCAAGGCAATCATTTCGTTTGTATCCTGGCGATCACTCTGGCGGGAGCCTTGCTCGGGTTCTTGCGGTTTAATTTTGCCCCTGCCACGATTTACCTGGGCGATTGCGGCAGCCTGTTTTTGGGTTTCTTTTTGGGCACCCTGGCCGTTCATAGTTCGCAGAAGAGCTCGACGCTATTGGCTTTGGTGGTCCCGTTTGTGGCCTTCGGACTTCCCCTGATGGACACGTCACTTGCCGTGCTGCGCCGTTTTCTCAGCAGGCAGCCCTTGTTTGGCGCCGATCAGGATCACATCCACCACCGCCTCGTGCAGCAAAACCTGTCGCCGCGTGTCGCAGTCTTACTGCTGTATGCGGTGGCAGCGTTGTTTTCACTCGGATCACTCCTTATCGTTCATACGACGGGGAGCGTGACAGCGCTCGTCGCTGTGTTAGCCGGCGCCTCAGGGTGGTTTCTGACCAGCCGAGTTCAATACGAGGAATTATCGGAGCTGAACTTATACGTGGCGCGGGCCTTTCAGTCGCAGCGGCTCGTGCTGGCCAACCAAATCCTGATCCGCAAAGCATCGAAGCGGGTGGAAACGGCGCCAACTTTGGAGGCGGGCTGGCAGGCTGTGCTCGGCACTCTCGAGGCTCTCGACTTCGACACGGTCTCCTGTCAACTTCCAAAATGGCCGACCGGCCGCGCGCCGTCTCTCCCCGAGTGGTCGCGCTCCGGCGGGGAGAGCGCCGAGGATCGCTGGCATGTTTCCATTCCTCTTCGTGCCGGCGAAAAGGCGGTGGGGCAGTTGCTGCTTTATCGCGACCTCGCCAAGGGCCGCCTCCTGTTCCAATTCTCCTCGCTGCTGGATACGCTGATACCGCCCTTGGAGAGGCAACTCAAGAGCTGCCTTGATGCGCAGGAGTTGGAGACGGCCGGGGTAGGCGATCCGGTGCCAAGTGGGATTTTGCCATCCGGTTTTCCGGCCAGCGCAAAAGAAGGGTGAGGCAGTCTCTGAGCTGAGCGCCCCTCGCCGTTGAGTTGAAAGACGTGAAGCTCATTCAACGCTGGATGGCGGCGTAAAGCCGCCGCTACGCCATTCTTCTTGCCATGACTCGTCTCAATGCCGTCAACAAGGCCGATGGTCGGCAGCGCGTCTCGATGGCGGAGATTGCGGCCCGGGCCCGCCGCGCTTACGGCGTTTGTATCGCCGGGGGTTCCGTCGCGCCGTGGTGGACCGGCGTCGTGGTGACTGCTGGCTCAACCAACCAGGCTGAGCGCTACGGAAGTGAGATTCAGCGCCGCCGGGAGCGCGGCGCCCTGCCCACCGCGGTGCCGTTCCTGGTAGTTCCCGATCCGGAAGGCGCGCGGCTGGGCAGTGGAGGAGCGACGCTGAATGCGTTGCGCGCCCTGGCGGCCGGGTTTCGCAATTCATCCCTACCCAGCTTGCAGGAATGGTGGGAGGGGCAGCGCGTGCTGATCATCCATTCGGGCGGTGAAGCGCGGCGCCTGCCGCAATACTCGCTGAGCGGCAAGCTCTTCAGCGTGCTCCCTGTGAAGACCGCCTGGGGCGAGACCAGCACCGTCTTCGACGAACTGCTGGCTCTTTCGACGCTCTGGGTGGAGAGGCTTCCGGCCGGGCTGCTCGTGACCTCCGGTGATGTGATTTTGACCTTTGACGCCGCGGCGCTCAATTGGGCTCGCCCCGGGGTGTGCGGTGTTGCCATGCGGCAGCCGGTGAGCGTGGCCAGCCGGCACGGAGTTTACGTGATCGGAGACGCCGGACGAGTTTACTCCTTCCTTCAAAAACCCACGGCTGCCGACATCCGCGCCGCCGGCGGCATGCTGCCGGACGATCGGGCGGCCCTTGACATCGGCTTGCTCCGCTTCGATGCCAAGAGCTGCGCTGCCCTTTGCGAGCTGGTTGGCCTCCCGGGCGACAAGGGCCCAAGAAGCGCCGCCCGGACAGCGGCGGCGGAAGGGAATCTGCCCTTCCTCGATCTTTACCAGCACATCACTCAGGGCCTGACGGGCCAGTGGGTTCCCAAGGCCGATGCCTCTGCACTCGAGCGGCGGTTGGCGGAGTTTCTTGAGAGGCAGCCATTCTGGTGCGACCTCGTCGATGGCGAGTTTGTTCACATCGGCACCACCAAGCTCTTCCGCCAGATTATGACGGGGGAAGCTGGCTTTCTCCCATACGCCGAAGCGCCGGAACGGCTCAGCGCGCCAAGCTTCGAAGCATCACCTTCGGCAGGCGTAATCATCGATAGCGTCTTCAGCGGAGGAGGGGAGATCAAGCGGGGCGCGGTGGCAATCGAATGCGAACTGAGCGTGCCCGTGCAGGCGGCTCCCGGGTCAATCCTGCACGGCTTGGTTGGAATCTCCGCGCCGGTGGAAGTCCCCGAGGAAACGGTGGCGCACCAGGTGCCGGTGGTGTTGCCCGAGGGGCGGCGAGGAGTCGTGATCCGCGTGTATGGGGTAAGTGATGATCCGAAGGCCCACGCGCCCGACGCCACCTGGCTCGGACGGCCGCTTCTGGAAGCGCTGGCCGCGCTGGGCTTGACGGCCGAAGAAGTCTGGCCCGGCCTCGATCCCGCCTCCCGCTCATTGTGGAACGCCGGCCTCTTCCCGGTAGGAACACCTGACCAGGCGTGGGCCTGCGCTTGCTGGATGATGGGTCTCGGCGAGGGCTTCTCGGCCGAGCAGTGGAGGCAGGCGGAGCGGCTGTCGCTCGCTTCGAGCGCCCGGTGGGTTGATAACCCGGCAGTCGCTGATCTGCGCCTGCGCCGGCTGTACGGGAACTGGCAGACGGCGGCAATTTCACTCGCGCAAGCAGGCAGCGATTTGCGTCCCCTCCTCGCTCACGCGCCCGGGCTTCGCGTGCTGGGCAACACGGGGCAGGCGCTTTACTCGCAAGGAACAACGGTTGAAGCGGCGGCGCCAACGCAAGCCGCCAGTTTACACGTCCAGGCGAGCCTATTCCTTCAGCAGGCGGGGTTGGAGGAAGAGGCCCGACGCGCCACGGATGCAGCCTTCAAGTGCGTGGAGCGCGCGGTTGAGGAGGGAGTGAGGGCGAAAGGACAGACGCTCACCGCCCGGCCCTGGGCGCGCCAAGCGGTTACCGTCCGGGCGCCCGCGCGCGTGGACATGGGCGGCGGCTGGTCGGACACGCCTCCGTTTTGCCTGGATTGGGGAGGCACAGTCCTCAATGTGGCCGTCACGTTGAACGGAGAATACCCCATTGGCACTTCGATTCGGCGCCTCGCAGAACCCCTTTTGCGCTGCGTCTCCGAAGACAGCCTGGAACAGGCTGAGTACCGCGCGGCGGAAGACCTTCAGTCTACACCCCTGGCCACGGGGACGTTCAATATCCATCGGACGGCATTGCGCATGCTGGGCATTGGCGCCCCCGGCCAATCCCTGGCAGCGGCTCTCGAAGCCCTGGGAGGCGGAATCGAGATTCGCACGGCGGTGAATCTGCCGCTCGGTTCGGGGCTCGGCACCAGCAGCATTCTGAGCGCGACAGTGATTCGCGCCCTGGCGGAGATGGGTGGAATCACGTTGTCCCATACGGAGCTGCTCGACCAGGTCATGCAACTCGAACAGCGCATGACCACCGGCGGAGGCTGGCAGGACCAAGTGGGCGGCGTATACCCCGGAGTGAAGCTGGGGATGTCGGGGCCCGGCCTGTGCCAGCGAATCCGGGTCGAGCCGCTGGGTTGGAGCAGGGAAAGGGAGGCCGAGTTCAAGCAGCGGTTTATTCTCTACTACACCGGAATCCAGCGCCTGGCCAAGAACCTGCTGGCGCAGATCGTGCGCAGTTACCTGGCTCGGGAGGTTTCGACGATCCAGGTCCTGCACAGCATCAAGACGCTCGCCACGGAGATGGCTTATGCGATGCGCGAGGGTGAATGGGACTACCTGGGCGGGTTGCTTGACCGGCATTGGCGCCTGAACCAGGTGCTTGATCCCAACACGACGAATGCCCCGATCAACGCGCTCTTGCGCGAGACGCAGCCCTGGTTGGCCGGAGCCAAGCTGGCGGGCGCGGGCGGGGGCGGGTTCCTCATGCTGCTGGCCAAGAGTCCCGAAGCGGCGCGCCTGCTGCGTGCCAGGCTCGAACGCGGCGATTTGCCGGGAGAGTTGCACGAGTACGCTATTGCCCCGCAAGGGCTGCACGCTGCTGTTGAGTAGGAGCGCCTGGCGTCCTGCTGCGCGGGCTGGGTTCTTCAAGGGACTGGTGAATGGCAAACTAGCCTAGTACAGGCAGGCGCCGTCAACTCTTGCCGTTCGAGCGGACAGCCGCGGCGCCATCTTTCGCGGTGTCCCGCACAGGGCTCAACTGCTCGAAGACCTCGAGCAGTTTCTCGGCGCCCTCCCGCCAGGAAAACCGCGCGGCGCGCGCCGGGCCGCGGCGCGCCAGCGTGTCTCGCAGGCTTTGATCCGAGAGCACCTGAAGGAGCTTGTCGGCAATATCGCCGGGATCTTCGCCGTCAAAGAAAACCGCCGCATCCCCACAGATATCCGTCATGGGGCGGCGCTGGCTGCACAGGATGGGCGCGCCGCAGGCGAGGGCTTCGATGAGCACATTGCTGCACGACTCGAGCCGGGACGGGAAGACGAAGCACTCGGCGTTTCCAATGAGCAAGGGCATCTGTTCGTAGGGAACATAACCGACAAACTTTACCTGCTCGGCGCAGCCTTCACGCTCCAGAAATCTCCTCACGCTCCCCACATACCCAGAATCCCACACCCCTCCCGCAACGACCAAAGGCATGGTCACCTTCCCTTGCTTGGCCAACGAAGCATAAGCCTTCGCCAGATTCCCCAGATTTCCATACCCCGCTAAGCGCGTTACGCACAGGATGTAAGGCCGCTCCAGGCCGAGGCCCTCGTCCAAATCTGCTGCCGCCCCGGGTGTGAGGGGGCGGAAGCCCTCCGTCACGCCGTGGTAGGCCATCACGATCTTGTCGTCCGGGATGTGCAAGCACTCGACGAGGAACTCTCTCTCCCAGTCGGAGACCGCGATGATCCTCCAGCTTTTTCGCAGCGACAGACTCGTCAGAAGACGCAGCAGCCAAAGCCGCGTCCGCAATCGAAGCGAGTTGGGAAACTTCCCCGCGAAGAAAGGCTCGATATTGTGCACCACGACGACGCTGGGAATCGGCGACAGGAAAAGAGTCAGGTTGTGGGCCGTGTAAACGACGTCCACCCCCTTCGCCCACAGAAGCCAGGGAAGAAACAACTGCTCCCAAAGCAGGCGTCTGACACTGGAGGTAGGCACCCTACCACTCCTGTGGATGCGGAAATTCGGCTGGTCCAGGTCCAAATCGAAAATGTTCTCGGGCGGAAGAAAGACCTCGTACTCGTTGGACCGATCGAGTTGGGCCAGTTGCGGAAGGAGGTTCCAGAGGCAGGTGCGATTGCCGTAACAGGTAGCGGCGAGCCCGAGGATGGCGATTCTCATGTGCCGCTCCACAGGCGACAGGAGGAGGCGACGGGGTTGGGCGCACTCAAGCCGGGCGCTCGGCGTGGAGCCGAAATGGAGGCGCTTCCATGGGATGTTTGCGACATATCCAAGCAGCCCTCAACTGCTCAAAGTTATACCCATTGTAATGCATTTCGCGGATTTTGGGGTTCTCCAAAAGGAGCACGGGAGTTTACTCCAGCGGCCACACGGGCAATGCCGCGGAGGTTTGCCCGCCGGATTTTCGCGCGCCGCCACAGACCGAGCGTGCGACAGCACCCGAGCGTGCAGGGTTACTCGTCTCCGCTCGAGAGAAGGAACGCCAACGGGCCGTAGAGGCTGCCGATGAGGAAAGGAAGCCGCGGAATCCTGACCCGGCTAGATAGGGGCGGCGCCGGCTCCTTGCGCCGCACCACCCGCGAAGCGACGTAGCGAAAAATGGCGGTGCGAAGCGAGGGCTCTTGCAGAAAGTATTTCGTAAGGATAGCAGTGTGCGCGCAGCCCGAATGGAACGCCCAGCGCCGAACCGCACGCCATTCGGTAGGATGGCGATGGAAAATCCGGGCCTCCGGCTCGACCACGATTTCGCCTCCCCCGCGCAGCAGCCGGAGCAAAAACTCCGCCTCCCCGCCGCCGCCGATTCGTCTGCCCCGCGCGAAGCGCACGTCGAAGCCGCCGACCCGCTCGAAGGCTTCGCGGCGGATCGCCATATTTGACCGGGTGCCTGACATCGCCGCGCGGAGGGGGAAGGGGTCCTCATCTCGAGCAGCGCTGAGCACGAGCCGGGATTTCGGCAAGGGGGCAAGGTACAGGCGGTCAAAGAACTGACTGACCGCGTCGTCCACAACTTCGGCCCAAATGCTGCCCACGACCGCATCAACCTGAGGCTCAGCAAACGGGGCCAGCAATCGAGGCATCCAATTGCGGTCTGCATGTGCGTCGTCATCGATGAAAGCCACGAATTTGCCTCTGGAGGCATGGATGCCGGTGTTGCCCGCATTGCCCGCGCCCGAGCGGCTTTCCAAAGCGACTCTTGCTTCGTGACGCCGAGCGATCTCTTGTACGGCGGTGTGGTGCGGGCCATTATCGACAACGACGACTTCCACCCCTGCGGCCTGGAAAGGCCGCAGAGAAGCAAGGCATCGATCGAGGGCCTGGAAGCGATCGACCGTGCAGACGATAACGCTTGTCTTTTTGAGCAGCTCGCCCGGCATTTCCAATTTCTCTTCCGTCATCGCCTGCCTGCCCGGGAAAATCCCGCTGTCGGGGCGGCCCTTGTGGCTACCAAAGTCGCGCCCTGCTCGTCATTCCCGCGAAAGCGGGAATCCATCGGGGTGACAATGGGCCCCCGCTTTCGCGGGGGCGACGAAGCTGATTTTCATTGCCTGGGGTGGGCCAAAGGCCCATGCAAACTCCTCGGAATGACAGGCCAAAGGGTTTTTCATCAACCTGCTAGCCTCCCGTCAACAGTTCGTCATAAAGCTTCCCGAAGCTTTCCGTCATTTGCGCCAGGCTGAACTGATCCCGCACGCGCGCCTGCGCGGCCGCTGCCATTTCCTGCCTGCGCTCCGGGTCGTTCAGCAGCAGACCGACGCGGGACGCCAGGGCCTCAACATCCCGTGGTGGCACGAGCCAACCTGTTTTCCCGTCCTCAATGAGTTCGGGGACGCCCCCGACGGCGGAAGCGACGACCGGCAAGCCCGCGGCCATCGCCTCGAGAGCGGCGATGGGAAAACCTTCTTCGAGAGAAGGCAGCACAAAGACATCCCAATGTTCCATGACCGAACGGAGATCGTCGACCCATCCCAGGAATTTGACGCGGCTCGCGAGGCCGAGTCGTTCAACCCTCTGCTCTAACTCTCTCGCCTGCGGCCCCGACCCGGCCATCTCGACGCGAAGAGTTGGGAATTCGCGTTCGAGGATGACCGCTGCACCCAGCAGGTACTCGATTCCTTTCAGGCCGATCAGCCGCCCGGCAGTTCCGAGAACCATACCCGAGGGGGAAGTCAAGCGAGGAGCAAAGGCGCTGCCGGGGACGGCCGCGCCCGCGTAAATCACTCGCGCCGGACGACCCACCACCCGGCTTGCCACGGCGTGGGAGACGGCGACCACAACGTCCGCGCCCCGGGCGGAGAAATAAACCGGAGTGAGGCCGCGAGGCTCCAGGATGCGGCCGTGGACATGCGCCACGATTTTCGCTCCGGTGGCGTTGCGCGCCAGCCAGCGCACTGACCTTTCCCCGAAGTGGATGTGAACGATGTCAATACGCATCCCGCGCAGGCGCCGCCAGAACTTCCAGGCCCCCGCAGGGTCTCGGGCGCCTCGCCACCAGTCGAGGGCGCCGGCCGGCGCGCCCGCCTGCTCGAGCTTAGCGACCCATGGCCCTTCTCCAGCCAGAAACAAGGCGTGCAGGCGGTACCGCTCGGGATCGAGGCCCCGCGCCAAATCGCGTACAATGCGGGCCATGCTCGAACCTTCAGGCCGCGCCGTGCCCAGAATGTGTAGAACCTCGCAGGGCATCATATTTGCCGGTGGCCGGTTTCACCTAGCAGACTATGCTAGCGGAAGTCTACCGGATGTCGCGGGGGTTGGCAAATTACTGCGGTTTCAGGAAACGCACCCATGGTTGCCGCTCATCCTACCCTCATATACAATAAGTCAACGGAGGTCTCAACCACGCGGAGATGGGTGCGCCAGGATTGCTGCCCAAGGAAACCGTCGGGCTTGTGGATGACTCAGGTAGTAATAGGCCGAGGGAGAGTGCGTGGCGAGTGGGCTTGAGTAGCCGTGTGCGCAGGGTCTATCTTTGCTTGCTGTTCGGGTTGCTCCTGCTGGGCGGGGCCACGTTTATCCTCAAATGCTTCCACGACGTTCCTTACCCGTTTGCATGGGATGACGACGATGGGGCGGTGTGGTGGGAAATAGCCCACGTTACCAACTTGCGCGCTCTCTACCACCCCATCCAGGAATATCCGTATTTCGTGACTCCCTACCCGCCCGTTTACCATGCGGTCACGTGGTTGGCTGCCCGAGTCACCGGCAACATCCAGGTGGCGGGACGGCTGGTTTGCATCTTTTCCGCGCTGGGCATGAGCTTGGTTTTCGGACTCCTCGTCTTCCAGGCTTCCCCGCGTCGAATACCTGCGCGCATCCGGGCAAGTGGTGCGGCCCTCGCAGCTTTGTTGTGTTTCCGCCTGGACTCGTTGAGCTCCTATATGCCAGGCATAGGTGTGGACCCCTCAGCCGTTTTTCTGTCCTTTTTGGGCGTCTGGTTATTCGTGCGCTTCGCACCGAGAGCGGGCTGGACTCATGTGGCCTTCACGATTTTTGTGTTGGCCGTATTCACCAAGGAAACGGCGGTGGCTGCGCCAATGGCCTGCCTGATCGCCTCCGCCCTTATCGATGCGAAAAAGGCTATCCGGCTTTTAGCGTTCTACCTGACGTTGGCCTTGGTGATTCTCGCTTATCTTTCCTGGCAGACTCGGGGCGAGATACTTCGCCATCTTTTCGTGTACAACGCACAACAACCCTTTTCGATCACCCATCTGATTCTGGGCATGCAAGAGAACCTTGTTCGGATGCTTCCTCTTGTGGCTCTCGCCTGCCTGGCCTTCCTGCCGTTCGTACATCATGTCCTCTTCGCCAAGCGGCACGAGTTTGTTTTGTGGCTGCGCGCGGGCGTGCGCTCAAGCCCCTATCGCCGCGCCCTGTTTGTCCTGGGTTTGGAGTTGGTCACCGCGCTGTTGATTTCAGTCTCTTATGGGAAAGTGGGCGGGGGCTACCATTATTTTCTGGAGTGGAACCTTGCCTGCTGTCCATTGGTCGGTTTGCTGATGGTGCGGGCGATTGATAGCTGGCGGCCCTCGTCTCGTTACACCCTCGGGGGAGCGGCGTTGTTCCTTCTGCTTTTCCTTGCAGCTCTCACCGGCTTCCCCGAATCGCTCTACCGCCTTGACAGTGTTTTTCGCCTCACGCCCGGTGTAAGGAGGATTCAAGACGCACAGTATTCGAGTGCCGCAGCGGCCCTGAAGATTGTCGAGGAAACGCCTGGCCCGGTGCTCTGCCAAAACATGGTCCTGGTCATGAAAGCCCACAAGGAAATCCCCATTGAACCGGGAATCCAGTGTTTCCTGAGCAAAACGGGTGTTTGGGACCAGTCTGGGTTTGTGGGAATGATTTCCTCGCAGAAGTTTGGGGTCATCATCATGAGGACCCTGAATAACAGCTACTGGACGGACGAAATCGTCGCAGCGATCAAGGAGTACTACGTTCCATCCGAGCAAATCGGCGACGAGACGATCGAAGATTCCCATTACACCGTGTACAGGCCGAAGCCTAACCTTAGTGCGCGCTGAACGGGGCGCCCGAATTTGTTATCTTGATTAGCTTCTTGAGGAGGACTGAAAGCGACGTGACGAGCGCAACTTTCAGACGTGGGCTCCGATTGAGGGTATGCAGGCCCGCGCTTGCGAATCTCGGGGTGCTTTCGGGATGATGCCTATTGCCGTTCATCCGACAAGGCTCAGTTGTATCTCTCCCAGACTTCCTCAGAATTGTCAAAGACCTTGATCATCCGATAATGGCGACGCATATAGTCTCGCAATGGGGCGAGATGATTGTCCGCAGGAGCCTCCCACGGCTCGATGGATTCGGCCCAGGAAGGCGACCATAGGACGTATCGAGCCTGATGCCGTTCCAGACCTTCAATTGCTTCGTCAACCTGCTCCGGAGGGGTGTAGCCGCAGTTCGTCAAGAGGGGCAGGGGTGTGGGGTTGCGAAGATCCAAGTAATAGTAGAGCCACGGAGCCCCCATTTCGTACAGATACTCTGATACGTGAACGTGTCCCAAGATCCAGGAATATTGCTCCTGGCTGATGGGATCCTCGACGGCGAGCAAGCCACGCGGTGTACTAAATACCTCTCGCGAAACAGACTGGACCCTGGCCACTGCGTGCGGCAAGAGGAGCAGAATCCCCGCGGTGGCAGCGGCCACAGCCGCGCGGCAGAGCTTGCGCGGAGAGTCGAGGAACCAAACCAGGAGCAGGATTCCGGGAAGTGAGCAGGAGGCGGTCCGAATCGAGGCCGGGGCAGGCGCCACGCTCAGGACCATGAGGAAACACGCAATCGCCAGCAGCATCGGGCGTTCCCAGTTCTCTTTTGGCTTGTGTCCCGACCGCCGCCAATAGTAGCCAAAGAACAGAAGGGGGATGAAAGGCACAATCACATCAATCAGCAGCCAAGCCGCGATGCGGAATAATATACTGAAATGCCAGGCAAAGCGCGGCAAGTCATTGGTGATCACCCAGAAGGAATTCTCGTCCACCTGCTTGTGATGATACTTGAGACCGAAGACGACCGTGCACCAGAGAAACCGGGCCAGGCCCGCCTTCCAGACAAAGCGCGCATTCACACCTACGATGGTTGGCAGGAAACCGGAAAGCAGCCAGCCCTGTTTCTTGAGTAACTCTCGCCATCCACCTTCCTGACGCCTGGATTCCCACCACAAAAAGACTCCCAAGGCCAGGACGATAGCTAACCCGCGCGCTTGTGTGAAGCAAGCCGTCAAACCACAAAAGAAACCCGCAACCGCGATCCTTGCGGGGGTTCGGCGGTCTATCAGCACGGCAATCGCCGCCATTGCCGTCAACAGGCTGTACCAATGGTGAGTGGCGTCGAGCAGGTTTCTGTAGACACCGACGAGGAAGAGTGTGCTGGGGAAGAGGGCAAGGCTGGGCCGCATCACCTTCTTTGCGACCACTACGCCAAGCCAGGCCAATGCGAGGCCCAGGAGCAGCAACGCCAGATTGGGTATCCAGGAGCGAAGCCCGAAGATTTTGAATAGAGTGAAATCGACAAGGGCGGTGCCCGGCGTGGAGAACTGGAAAAAGTCCCGGTACATCACCTCGCCATTCCACATTCTCTGCGCGTCGCCAAGAAGGACCAATCCGTCTCCGTTGTAAAGGATGGGGGTGAAGGGTGGAATGAAAAGGAAGCCGTAAAGGTATAACGTCGCGGCCAACAGGAAGAGGAGAGTTCGGCGATCGAAAAGCCGGGTGGCCTTGATGATGCCCTCCTGCTCGGCACAAGACGCGCCATTCACGCTCGAGGGGCGCGCAATGTTTGACCTCAACGCAGCGAACATCGTCCCGACTTTCTCTGCCTTCTGCATTTTTTCCTTATCTTACCTTGAAGATGCCGTTTGAGGACGCAATCGGACCAACTGTTATTTGCACGGGCCTGGTGAGAAGCAGGCTGCCTTTCAATTGGCCAGCGGGGTTGGAAATTCAAAACGCGCCCATGAGACATCCCCCCGGGAGCATAACTCAATGCCGCCGGAGGCTCAGTGTACTCCCTTTCTCCGCCACGTGCCCGCCAACTGTCTATTAGTCGCGGCCTGGATCGGCGGCCTGAGTTGATTGAATCCGGAAGGCTTCGTCTGTACAATTCACCTGGGCTCGATTTTCGGAAAGCGGTAAAAACGATGCCTAATCCCAGGTGTGCCCTCGAAGTCTTATTGCCCGTTCATAATGAGGCGAAAAGTATCGAAAGCACAATCCGGGAAATCAACGATGTCTTGTCGCTTCGTGTAGCGCCGCGATTAATCGTCTGTGAGGATGGAAGCGTGGATGAAACGAAGCAGGTGCTGCTCGAACTCAGCCGGGTTTTCCCCATGAAGCTCATCATGAGCGCAAAGGCTACTCCCGGGCGGTGATTGATGGGATGAGGGCTCTCGACGCGGACTACCTTTTGTGCCTGGATTCCGATGGCCAGTGCGACCCAAAGGACTTCGAAAAGTTCTGGGATGTGCGCGACCAACAGGATGTGGCCATCGGCAGGCGCATCAAGCGCGTCGACAACCTGCTGCGAAGAGGATTGTCGCGTGGATTCTATTTCGTCTATCAGCTCTTTTGTCGAGTGCCGGTTCACGACCCGAGTTGCCCTTTCGTGCTCGCCCATCGGCGGGTAATAGAAAGCCTGGCGCCGGAATTGGGCGAGATGAACCAAGGTTTCTGGTGGGAGTTTACGGCGCGCGTTCACCGGCGCGGTTTTTCGCTTCGGGAGATACCTATAAACCATCGCGGCCGCGCGGCGGGAAAGACACAGGTTTACCGGCTTGACCGTCTGTTCGCCATTGCCCACTCTCACCTCGCGGCCTTGTTAAAGATTTGGCGGCAGACAAGAGTGAAGTCTTGATGGAGCGGGTGGCTCTGTTAGTAGGCTATGATTAGCAAAGGGAAGGACAGCCTGGAGATGAGTTCGGGCAGAGGCGCCTTGCGGCTCGCCCCCTGGGTTACGACGGTTTTTCTCTTGCTTATTCTTGGCTTTGCCTCTGCGGTCTCATTTCTGCTGATTCGGGAGGGTAGGGGGTGGGTTTTAGTCCTCGCGACGGCCTTCGGCGCCCTGCTGTTGATTTTGGCGCGCCTGGAAACTGAATACTTCCAGCACTCCTTGCCGCAGTGGACCCCGTTGACGGGCCGCCTGGCGTCACTTGGCGTCGTTTCGTTCGCAGTTTTCGCAGTTTGTTATCCCACGCTTAACAGCTATTTTAGCGGGGATGAGTTCGCCTATATCCACTTGTTTTATAGGCCGTCGTTCAGCCTGTTTCTGCGGCTTTTCCATGGCGACCTGTCACAAGGTGTGTGGGGCTATAACGCGCAGGAGTTGCGTCCCTTCTATGGCCTTTCCTACATGCTCAGTTATTCCCTTTGGGGCCTTCACCCTTTGGGCTACCACCTCAGCGGGGCTCTGGTGCACGTCCTCAACGCCTGGATGGTCCTGCTGATTGCGCGGCGGATGGAGCCCGGCCAGTCAGGGAGGGCGGGCTTTGCCGCACTGTTGTTTGCCACACTGGCGACCAACTCCTGGAACGTTTCATGGGCCAACGGTTATTTGACCGAAGGGATTCCCACACTCTTCTATCTCTCCGCATTTGTGGGTTTTGTCAGCTATCGCAGGACAGGTCTGGCGCGATACCTGGCCTTGGCTGTCGCAGCCTTCGCGGCTTGCTTGTTAAGCAAGGAAACTGCTGTCACCTTGCCGGCCATGTTAATCTCCTATGACCTATTCTGTTGGCTTGTGGGTGAGCGCCGAAACCCGGCATGTGGCGGGCCATCGAGCAGGCAGCGATGGCTGGCTATGGTGCCGACTCACGCACCCTTCGTGTTGCTGATCCTAGGCTACTTTGAGCTGCGCCACCTGGCTTTAGCAAGCTACCTCCGAGAGCAAACCTGGGGAAGCCACCTCCATGAGGCGGTGACCACCCCCTCGGGATTCTGGCTGCATTTCACGCATGCTGCGGTGCGTCTCTGGGATCTCCAGGCTTTCAATCTCCAGCACCTGCTCTTGCCCTATCCTGCCGTCGCTTCGGCAATAGTGTTGGGAGCGCTCGGGGCTTGGACAGCGGCAATTCTACGGCACATGTCGGCGTGCCGGCTCTCCGTTGCGCTCATTGTTTATTTTGGGCTGGTGTGGTACGTGGTTTCCAACGCGCCTTTGACGGTGATTTATCTCGATCCCCACCACCTTTACATTCCTTCCGCGGGACTCTGCGTGGCCGCTGCCTTCCTGGCCATCCCTGCCGGCACAGAACACTGCCCGCGCATCGGGTACGTTGGGTGGCTAGGAGGGGCGCTCGTGGTTCTCATTTTCGCGTGCCAGCTTCGGAGCGACAACGCTCAATGGGCGCGCAAAGCGGAAGTGTCCGGGCGAGGCACGGCACAATTGGCCCAAGCCCTGATGGCGATGCCGAAACAGTCTCTCGTTATCGTGTGGTTTCCGCCAGACACCCCACCCATGTCCATGTGGGACGAAAATTTGCCCTATGCCCTGCAGCCGCCATTCCAGACCGCGGATCTCTATTCTCCGTCGCGCATCATTGAGCTTCCTGGAACGTTCTGCTGTCCTCTTCCGCAATGGTGGGAGAAAACCCGTGGCGTGCTGACAGCCGGGCTGGCCGGCACGCAGGAGGGGACCATCGATATCGAACTATTCGCTTGGGACGAACGAAGCACGGCATTCGAGGTCAGGCAACGCGCTGCGCCAAAGAGACTTCTGCGAGCCTGTGTTACCAAGTCATTGGGAGGGCCCCTGGAGACAGCGGAAATGGTCGAGGAACCAAAGGCCAATATGCTCGTGAACGGGCTGGCGAGATTGGTGCTGGACGGGACCTAACAAAGGCCCGCAGCGCTGAAGACTTTAAGAATTCGCCCCGCGTGCAGGCGGAGAGGGGTTGGTTCCAGTTGAAGGAATTGAATACATTCCAGGCGGAAGGGCAGGCCGGCAGTTCTTCGCGGAAAGGGGAGAAGTTAGCCATCGCCAGCCGCAGGTTAGAACGACATAGAATATGAGTGGGAGGAAAGGCACCAAGAAGCGTCGATTATCTCCAAACTCCGCGAGCGCCGCAAAAACCGAACACCACAAGGCAAGGGCAAATACGAGATGATCTGATTTACTAAAAACCTGCAGGCGCAACAGCGCGAGAGGGAGGGACAGCAGAGCCAAAACGAGAAAAAGAGCCACGCCTTGGCGAATCAAGAACTCTATCATTGGACTGATGAAACCCGTCAGCTTCATGCGGAGTTCCGGGGGCCAAGTGAGGTCGCCGGCGCTGAACGCTCCCCAGAACTGCATCCAGCCGTCCTCTGCCTGGCGGAGGCATAGAAGGGGATGATGGACTTGAAGGTAAACGGCGAGGTGGGCAAGTTCCCGGGACACCTGAGCCTGCGATTTCCCGGTTCGCCTTTGGATTTCTGGCAGGGATTCGTTGAATAAGTCTTCTTGCACATCGTGAAAGTGCGGGCGATTCTTCACCCACACATCCCTGAGAACTCCAAACTTCTCCGGGGCCAGTTCAACGTAGGGAGTAACTGGGTCCATCAGTTGTTGACCCGCGCGAGTGGTGGGCGTGAAGAAACCGCTGTTGAAATAGTTGAAGGCGCACCACCCCAAAACGAGGGTGACGACAGGAACGGCAAACAGGAGAGATTTCTTGCCCACCTGGCCCCTTAAGATGTTGGAAGGCGGCCAGAGGGGAACCAAAAAGAAGTAGTAAACCGGAATCAAACACAACATCAACGGGCGATTCAAGCCAGCGAAGGCTACTGTCAATCCGACGACCAGCGGATACCACGCCTTGTATTCACCAGATCCCTCGCCGCGAGTGATTAGCCAAAACGAGACAACAAGCAGAAAGCTCGCAAGTGCCTCGGTTGCGATCGCCCGCTCCCATAAAAGGACATCCCGAATAAGACTGCAAGCAAGAGCTATCAGCAGTGCGGAAGCACCATGACGTGTCAAGCGGAAGGCTAGATCAAACACCATAAAGCTCGCTGCGAGGCCAAGAATGGACTGCACAGCCCACACAGCCCAAGGATTCAGCCCGCAAAGGGCAACCAATAGAGGGTATACAGGGACCCGATCACCCAAGGCACGGAAATCGAGACGGAGAATGTTTCGAGCTGCGTCTACGTATGAGGGGTCTACTAGAAGCGGGGTTAACCTTGTCATCAACAGCAACCTGACCAGGACGCCTACACCAAGCAGCACTAAGCCTGACATGAAGTATCCGTCGTGTTGCTCAGGCACTGAATGTTCTGCTGACAAGGCCGTCACCTCTGCGGGCTTGGCGCCGACGCAAAATGATGCACGCACCCGCCCACCCAGCGACATCATTATAACTTCAACTGCTCTAAGTAACGAGAGCGGTGCAACGTTCGTTGGTGTCAGTCCACAGATCGGATACTACTCACTCAAAGCCTGAGGGTGGGCCCCCGGGGCCAGGTAATCCCCGCCGAACCGCAAAACAACGATCATGAGGTCGACGTCTCCTAGCGTCCCGTCCCAGAAATAAGTGAACTAAGCGGAGCCGGAATGCCGTTCGTCCAAGCAACCCGATAGCGACTTTAGAGCCCCGTCAGGGGCGGCAGAATTTAGCCCACGGCGCGAGCCGTGGGTGTCGGGC
>Ga0326728_10012097_pt1 | contig 19362 bp, 12 predicted proteins | sample MB3enrmetagenome_FD_207602 | JGI IMG/M metagenome (GOLD analysis project Ga0326728, IMG submission 207602) | Lab enriched peat soil microbial communities from McLean, Ithaca, NY, United States - MB31MN | ecosystem: Environmental > Terrestrial > Soil > Wetlands > Peat | place: USA: New York... | reverse complement strand
GGATTGGCGCACCAGATCGGCGAAGCGAGGAATCAGCTCCAGCGGCAGGTTGTCCACCGAGTAGTATCCCAGGTCCTCGAACGCCTTCAGCGCCGATAGTTTGCCGGAACCGGACATGCCGGTCAGTATTACCAGCTCGCCGCCTTCCATGTGGCTGGCCGGCTGGTACGCAGGTTTTCCCGTCTTGGGTACGCGCTTCGCGGTCATGCTGAAATCCTAGCACTCCGCCATTGTTAAAACAGCGCTCACGGTTGACTCAGGCTACGTCGGACAGCGACCTCTTAGTAGGGGAGATGGTCACCAGCGGCGTAGCGGACACGTTCGCCGCAAAGAATTCGTGGCGTGCCCTGCCCATGCTCTTGGCACGGTACATGGCGGCATCTGCATCCCGCAGAATGTCTTCGATGTGACTGTATGCGGTTGAGCCAAGCACAATGCCCATGCTGGCCGAGACGCGGACCTCACCGCCGCCAATGTCCGCCGGCTGCTGCAAATCGTTCTGGATGCGTCGCGTAAGGGAATCGATGTCTTCGATACGTCCGGCCTCGTCGAGCACAAGCGCAAATTCGTCGCCGCCAAAGCGCGCCACCGTGTCCTGCGGACGCAAACAGGAACGCAGCCGCGCGGCCACCGTGAGCAAAAGCCTGTCACCCGCCGCATGGCCCCAGGTATCGTTGATCTGCTTGAAGCGGTCGAGATCGAGGAATACTACGGCGAAGCTTCGGTCCGGCCTGCGCCGCAGCCGCGCCATGGTCTGGGTCAGCCGATCCAGAAACAGCACCCGGTTAGCGAGCCCGGTCAAGGGATCGTGCAACGCCGTATGCTGCAGCTTGGCATGCAGACGCTTTTCCCGGCGAATATCGCGATAGGTCGCCAGGTGGCCGCTTCGGCCTTCCCCAAGCATCACCCGCGTGACCGTCAGGGACACATCCAGCGATTCGCCCATGCTGGTATGGCGCACTGTTTCTATCGACGCACGGCCCTCCGCCTCAACCGTATGCATCAACATCTCGGTCTCATGCATACGGCCATCGGGGACAATCAGATCGAGCAGTGTTCTTCCCAGGCAATCCTCGATGGGGTATGCAAAGATGCGTACAAACTCACGATTGGCTCGCAGGACGCGGTCTTCCTGAACAATCACCATGGCCTCGGACGCGGTGTCGAATATCTCCTGCAAAAATGTGCATTTTTGCTCGATACAGTCTCCGGCAACTCTCTCCGCGCCGTCTTCCAGAGGTTCCATCAGCAGCACCAGCCGGGCCCCGTCGCCGGCGGCCTCGCAGGCCTGGACAAGCCCCGAAACCCTCCTGGCGGCGCCTGTTTGGGGAGAGAACAGGCAGTCGAAGCGCTGACGGCGCGCACCGTTGGCACAAGGATAGGCGCCAAGCAATACTTCGTGCGTTTTCACCCTCTCGCGGCTGCCGATTGCCTGCCGCGCCAGCTCGTTGGCCGCCACAATCTCTACTCCATGCTCGAGGAAAGCCATCAAAGGCAGAGATTCCAGCCACTGATGCAGGCTGTCACTCGAGCCGGATTGATCGGAAGATATCGCTGGCAAACTCTCAGTCGTGGGAAACGGCAGGCTCGAGCAAGCCGCGCGCACGGTCTCGACTGGCCCATTCAACTCGCTAGCGGCACTCATGCTCGGTCTCCTGTATGCCCTATCGGCAACACAGCAGAACCGTTTAGATAGGCTGGGTAAAACCGTGGAACCTTGCTCTTCGGCGGCAGTATAAGGCCTCCGCCCTGTATCTAAGGACTCAGCTTCCGGGGATTGATCCACATGCCTTCTGTTTGTCGCGGTCGATCAGCCTTCATCTGCTGTCGCGACAGCCCCCAGGACCTCGCCGTCTGCCGCACTCTCTCCGGTTCGCGGATGCCGCTTGATTGTGGATATCCTCTGCTTTTGCCGGATGGCCATTTGCTCCAGCTTGGCCAGCGCATCGCGCAACGCAGTTGTCATCTCCGCCGACTCGCAGTTAGAGACCATGCTTTGACTGCCCACGCTCACTGTAACATCGGCTATCTTGCGGTGCTTATCGATGGTCAGGATGACCTTTGCGCTGGCCCCCTCGCCAACTATCTTCTTGACCCGTTTCAACCCTGCTTCGGCCAGGTCCTTGTACTTTTGCGTAACCGCCATCTGTCTTCCCGTATACTCGATCACCATCCGCTCACCTCGTCCGAGTTCCAATCACCATGGTTGGATGCCTCTCACACCATACAGGTCTCGCCGTTTATTACTCTGGGTCCGGCTCGCTGCAACCGTCTCGCCTCCTTTCTGCTGGCCGGATGGTTCTGCCTCCGGCTCAGCGTACGCGCCTCTGATGGGTACTGGGAATTTGCATGTCTTCGCGGTATTTGGCCACCGTCCTGCGCGTGACCCGGATGCCCTGCCGCTTAAGCTCCGCCGCGATCTGGTCGTCGGTCAGCGGTTTTCGCGGGTCTTCGTCTTCAATCAGCTTCTTCACCCTGCGCTTAAGCAGCACCAAAGGCAGGTCGCCGCCCTCCGGCCCATTGACTCCCTCGGTGAAAAAGTAGCGCAGCTCGTAGACGCCCTGCGGCGTATGCACATACTTGCTGGCCACGGCCCTGCTCACGGTGGAAGGATGGACACCGATCTCCTCGGCCACCTCCTTGATCATCATCGGCTTCAGTCCCTGCTCGCCGCGTTCCAGAAATTCCGCCTGACGGCGTACGATCACCTCGCAGGTGCGCAAGATCGTGTTCTTCCGCTGCTCGATGTTGCGCAGCAGCTGAATGGCAGACCGATAACGCTCCTTGACGTACTCGCGCACCTCTTTCTCAGTCGTCTTCTCGCGCAGCATCCTGCGGTATGCGCGGCTCAGGCGGAGCGTCGGCATGTCCTCCTCGTTCATCACCACCACATACTCGCCGTCTCGCTTGATGAACGCAACGTCCGGCTCGATCAGCCTGGTCTCGCTTACGTTGTAGCGCTGGCCGGGACGGGGATCGAGGGTACGGATGAAATCGACTGCCCCCTGCACCTCCTCCGCGCTTTTGCCGCAACTGCGCGTCAACTCGCGCATGTCCTTCTTTTGCAGCAGCGCCAGGTGATGGGCAACAATGTGCTCTGCAATCTCGAAGACGTCGCCTCCACTCCCGCCGTGCGGCAGACCCTCGCGTTTCTGTTCCTTGTGCTGCGAGTCCTCATGTGCCGACTCCTTGCGGAAGGCCGCGCCATTCGGCACACCCAACCCATGAGGAGGGGAGGCATGTGCTGTCTCCCTTTCGCCCTTCTCCGTATCGGCATCATCCTCCGCAATCTGCTGCGGCAGATCGTCGCGGCGCTCTGCCGATGACTCCTGCGCGCGCCCCATCACCATCTCCGCCTCATGGCGTTGAGCGGCAATCTGGATCAGCAGACACTCGCGCAGATCGCGCGCTCCCACACCCAGCGGGTCGAGATTATTGACTATGGTGCGCGCTTCCAAAACCGTGGCCAGTGCAGCGTCGTGCAGGCCTGCCGCACCGTTGCTATCCGGTCCCGGAGCGAACGCCGCTGCGTCCTGCTCCGCATTCATCGCCGAGTGGTGTGCCTCCCAGGCGGGCCGTGCTTTCGCCCCTCGCTCGAACGGGATCGGCTCTACCCGCGCTGGCACGCGCGCCTCGATCAGCTCCCGCACCAGTTCCTCGTCGCTCGCCGTCAGGTATCCGTCCTCATTCAGATTGCCCACTACCATATCCGCGGCCAATCGAACTCCTTCGGACAGATTCATCGAGCCCAACTGCCATTCCAGATGGTCGCTCAAAGTACTGGGTTGCGACAGAAAGTTCTCGAACGAGGGCAGGTCGTACTCCTCAAAGCTGGAAGCAGTGCGGAATCCAGGGTCCAGATAATCCTGAAAATAGCTGCCAAAGTCGATCTCGTCGAAAGGGTCCTTCTCGACCCGCTCGTGCTCGCTCGCGATCTCCTCTGCGGAGCGCTCTCGTTCGGCCTCGCGTCCTGCCATCTCCTCGATCGTGGCCCCGGACTCCTCAACCTCCTCCAGGATTGGATTTGCCACCATCTCGGCGTTGATCATCTCCTTCAGCTCCAGCTTGTTCAGAGCCAGCACACTGACCATCTGCACCAGCCCAGGCGTCAGCACCTGGCGTTGCGAGATTCGGAGATTTAGCTTCGGCTGCAGCAATCCTTCGACCTCATCGTGCTTCTCTGCTTCGCGCTCTTGGCGCGATGGTCATGGATCGGCGTAGTCTTGCCGATGTTTCGCCGATCTGTGAACTTGGCCACAGTCTACACGCCGCGCGGCATTCATGCAGCATGGTGAATCCACACCGGCAATATCGCGTATCTCCTGCCGCTCCTGTACCTTGTGACGCAGAGACGGTTGGCAATCCAGTTTTAGATGCAATCGCCTGGTTGCGGCGCCCGCGTTCCCCGCGCAAAGCCGCACTATTCCATGGAAAACTTCTCGCCCAAGTAGATGCGCCTTACCTCGGGATCGCGGCCAAGCTCTCCCGGTGTTCCCGAACGAAAGATTTTACCCTCGTTGATGATGTACGCGCGGTCGGTCACCGATAGGGTCTCGCGCACATTGTGGTCGGTTACCAGCACCCCGATCCCATTTTTTTTCAGCGCAAAAATGATTTCCTGCAACTCCAGCACCGCGATTGGATCGATGCCGGAGAACGGCTCGTCGAGCAGAATAAATGCCGGCTCGATGGCCAGGCAGCGCGCAATCTCCACCCTGCGGCGCTCTCCCCCGCTCAGTGCATAGCCCATGGTCTTACGCACATGGCCCAGGCTGAACTGTTCGATCAGCTTCTCCGTCCGAGTGCGGCGTTTCTCCCGGCTCAACTGCTGCGCCTCCAGCACGGCCATAATGTTGTCCTCCACCGTGAGCTTGCGAAAGATGGAAGGCTCTTGCGGCAGATAGCTGATGCCGTACTCCCTGGCTCGCAGGTACATGGGCAGCCGTGTGATGTCGTCGCCGTCGGCCACAATGCGGCCCGCGTCCGGCCGCACCAACCCCACGATGATATAGAAGCAGGTTGTCTTGCCCGCGCCGTTCGGCCCCAGCAGCCCCACCACTTCGCCCTGCCCGATCTGCATGCTCACGCCGCGCACCACCTGCCGTCCGGCGTAGGCCTTTCCAATCTCTTCCGTCTCAAGCGTCCGCATCGTGCTCCCTACTTCCCCTTCCCCATCGTCGCATCTTTGCTTGCGTGTGTCTCCGTCCGCACACGACGGCCCTGCGCTGCAGAGGTCGCTCCCGGCTCCGTATTGGAGACCACAACACTATCATCGCCAGCGTGGAACAGGAGCGCCGCGCCAGTAATGGTCCCGCGCTCCGCGTCCACCATCTTTGGCTGCAGTCTGTCATCTCCGGTCAGCACAAAGAGCTGATCGCTTGCCGTGTACTGCAAACGCTCGCCCGTAGCGTGGCGTCCCGGCTGATCGATCTCGATCTGGCCGGTCGCCACCATGCGCTCCACTCTCCCCGCAATCGAGGGGACCTCTTCGACCACGGATGAGGGGCCCTGCCCAGCACCCTGCTGCATATAGACCGTAGCCTGGTTGGCGCGCACCGTCCCATCGAGTGTGACAGCCTGTACGCCCCCGCTAAACTCCGCCTGGTGCAGGCTCGCCGAGTAGACTAGTCCGCCGCTTGCAATGCGCATCGCCCTCGACGATTGCGTCCCCGTACCCGGCTTACCTGCAACCGCCTTCGTCCCGTTTGTCTTCTCCGCGCCGGAGGCATCGCTCGCAGCGCTCACCAACACAGTATGCACCTGGGCTGTCTGCTGCGCGGTTGCTCCTCCCGCAGAAGTCTCTCCACGCGCAGTCAGTCGCTGCTGCTCACGATCAAGCTCAATCACCGGCGCCTGCACCTGCGAACCGCCCTGCCAGAGCCGCACCGGATTACCGGCAAACGTAGCAACTCCGGTGGCATGATCGAACTCAGCCCGGTCGGCGACGATGTGGGTTGGTTCACCAGGAGTGGTTTGTGTATTGCTAGCAATCGCCGAAGCATCCTGCGCATAATCCACCTTGACCGTGCCCGATGCCTGCGCGTCGCCCGTCTTGCGGTCGAACACAACCTGACCAGCCCACAGCGAACTTCCCACTTGGCTCATCTGCACGCCGCCGGTCAACGTCACGCGGTCCAAATCGCCGTCGTAGGCTGCCCGCTGCGCACTCGCCCGCTCTACATTCTCCTGCCCCATTCCTGAATTTGCACCGGCTTTGGCCCCAGTCTTCGCCGAAGCGCGGCGGACCATCGTGACGTGTCCCTGCTGCACCGCGCTGAGCAGTATCCCCGTTGTGCTTCCCAAGGCGGAAAGCGATGTTTGCCGGCCTGCAACTCCACTGGATGGAGGCTGGGCCCGGAACTTCGCGTCCAGCGTATCTCCCGAACTGGTCTGCTCGGTCCCATCCGCCGTCACCTGATGCAGACGCGAATGGCCACGTCCTGCAAGTGTATCCAGTTGCGGCGGCTGCCTGTCGTCGCCGGCCCCAACCATGTGGGCCGTCAAGACATCGGCTGATAACTCCACTATGCCAATGTCCTTCGAACTCGCCAAAGTGCCTTGATTCTCCACCGTGAAGCGCGCGCTGCCCGTAGCCACCACATTCCGCAGTTGCGGATTGCCGCCGCCCACCGGTACCAGCGAAGCCTCCACCTTGGCTGCAGTCAGATCGCGCGAACTCCACGGCTCTCGTGCAGCCACAGTCGCCCGCGTCCGCTCGCTCATGCGGACCGCGCCGGTAAATACAGCGTTGTTCGCCTGTCCCTGCGCGTCGAAGACAATCGACGCTTCCTCCGCCTGCCCGCTGCGTTGCAGAAGAGGCAGGCCGGACGAGTACTGCACGCCTCCCGTCAGTACAGCCGATTGCGGCTGGCTCATTGCATTCAGCACCACGTCCGCCTGCTGCGCGACCACCCTGGAGCCCTTCACTTCTCTCGTCACATTTCCCTGGGCCTCCACCCGCGCCAGCGTCCCATCGGGCCGGGTATGCAACGTCGCCCGTTGCGCCTCCACTGTCTGCCCCAGGGACGAGTACCGCGCACCCGTCAAAAAGATCTCCTGATGGCGTTTGTCGAGCTGTGCCGTCGCCGCCGTCACATCCACCGGACGCTCGCCCGTCATGCCGCTCATGCTCACCGACGAGTGCATCGTCAGCACGCCTGTGTCACTATTGTAGTCGGCGCCAGTCGCGTGCCCCGTCATTGCACCCGACTGGAAATCGATGCGCTCGTTGGTCGCCGCTACGCCTAGTTGATTCAGATACACCAAGTTGCTGGTGATCACATGCAACACCTTCGCATTGGCAACACCGGCCGCGGCCTTCCCGGCATTCTGCTGCGCCGCCTGCAGGTCCAGGTTCACCAGGCCAATGGCGCGCACCACTCCCGCCTTCTGGTCGTACTCAAAATCGTCACCGTAGATCCGGTCGTTACGATCGCCATTCTTCCCATAGAGATCGATCGACACATCGTGCAGTGCAATCTTGCCGTCGGCGTGTTCCAGCTCCCTGGCCGCGTGAATGCAGTACACCGTCCTCGACTCCACCGTGTCGCACAGGGTCACTCCGGTTTGGTCGATCTTGACATTAGCAGCCAATTTTTCCGGCAGATACGCCCGCAAGCGATGCTTCAGGTAGCGAGCGGACCCCAGGAACGCGACAATCACTAGCACCAGGAAGCCCGCGCTCCCCAGCAACCATATCCTCAGTCTCTCGACACGATTGCGCATCCATCCACCACCTCCATCTTCTCATCCGCGCCGCTCTAGCCCCCATAAAAATCCGTCAGCACAAGCATCTTTCGCGGAATATGTCCGTGAAAAATGCTCTAGAATGATCCTCCATGGCCGACCGCCTCTACCTCAGCCTGTGGTATCCCAACTTCCGCCTCGAGGCCCTGCCGGACGCGCTGCTCGGCGTCTTGCGCCAGTTCGCCCAGGTGGGCGCTAAACGTGTCTCCGCCGCCTCGGCGTATCCCATCAACTTCACGGAATCGCCCACCTACCAGCGTATCTACGTCCTGGACGAACATGCCTCTGCGATCGACCCGTTTGCACCCATCGATCCCACAACCGAGTCCGCCGATATCCTGCTGGAAGCGGCTGTTGCCGAAGCCACCGAACAACTGCACGACGACATGGCCTACGAGTTCGAGATGCGATGGCAGCTGTGGACCCCCGAGGGCCAACCGCCCGCCTATGGCAGCGTTGGCGTCGCCTTCAACCGCGACGCAGACGAGGACGACGCCGACTCCGATGGTCCCTCCCTCGACCTCTCCGATTCATCCTGGAGGATGCGCTCCCATACTGTCCGCATCCTCGGCTTCGGTCCCAGCTTCGACGTCGCCGGATATGAGCAAAATGGCCAACTCTTGGTCGACTTCGGCATCGACACACCCTGGGTCCCGGACCATCCGCTGTCCAATCCCTCGCCGCAAACCCCCGAAGAGGAGGCGCTCGACGAGACCGCGCAGATCCACATCCAGCAGAACGTGGAAAAGCTCCTTGCCTTTACCCTCCTGGTGGAGAAGAACTGCGGCATCAGCAGCCGCCTGCTGTGGACGGAGTCGGGCAAACCACTCGCCGAAAAACTCATTGCGCGCCTGCAGCGCGTCCACTAATATACGCGGATTGGCGCTGCGGTCGTGCAAATGTACTTCTATTGCTCGTCCCGCGCATCGGATGAGCCGCCTTCGACAGCGGCCGGTGCGCCAGGCAAGATACGATAGGAAGCATGAATACAAAGCTTGTCTTTGCGGATGTGGATGGGTTTCCTACAGCCATGCTTGCGGTCTTTGCGGTTGACCAGGCAACAGGTAAGAATGCGGAACCGCGTCCTCTGCTGCTGACATCATCCATCGATCTGGCCGATGCGGCTGGACGCGCGCTGGGGCCGGGTGAATTCAAGGCCGGGTTGGGCGAGACGGCGCTGATCCATACGACTGAAGAGATGAAGTCAGCCGGACTGCTAGCGGAGCGGTTGCTGATCGTCGGGCTGGGCAAGGCGAAGGACTTCTCGCTGGACAAGCTGCGCAAGGGCGCTGGAACGGCGGTGCGTACGGCCAAGGCACGCTCGGTGCGCGAGTTGGCGATCGCCTTTCCGGAGGCTGGAACTCAGGCGGGCGAGTCGATCGAGCAGCTCTCTTCAACTCTTACGGCACGGGCCATGGTGGAGGGCGCGGGGCTGGCCGAACTGGACTGGGACACTTATCGGAGTGATCGTAAAGACCCTAATATAAATGATTTATCTATAATTATAGAAGTAAAAGATGAAGCAACTGAGAAGGACATCCGAGCAGGCTTCGCAGAGGGCCTGATCCTTGCCGCCGCACAGAACTTTACCCGGTCACTGGTCAATGAGCCGGGCAATGTTCTTACCCCAACAGAACTGGGCGCGCGCGCCAAAGCGATGTGCGACGAGGCTGGGCTAGGCTGCGAAGTCTTCTCGTCCCAGAAGATTCAGGAACTGAAGATGGAGGCGTTCTGGGCGGTGGCCAAGGGATCAGAGCAGCCACCTGCGCTCATCGTGATGACCTACGAGCCGGCGGGAGGCGTGCCCGACGGCGCGCCGGTGCTGGGTCTCGTCGGCAAGGGGATCACCTTCGACACCGGAGGAATCTCCATCAAGCCGTCCGACGGGATGGAGAAGATGAAGTACGACATGGCGGGAGCGGCGGCGATGATCGGCGCAATGCACGCCATCGCACGCCTCAAGCCCGCGGTCAAGGTGGTCGCGGTGGTCTGCTCGGCGGAGAACATGCCGGATGGGCGGGCCATGAAGCCTGGCGATGTGGTGAAGGCGATGAGTGGCACCACCATCGAGATTGTCAACACCGACGCGGAGGGCAGGCTGGTGCTTGCCGATGGGCTGCACTACGCCAAGACCCTGGGCTGCACCCACCTGATCGACGCGGCCACGCTGACCGGCGCCTGTGTGGTTGCGCTGGGCGTGCTGAACGCCGGACTCTTCTCCAACGACGAGCCGTGCTGCGCGAAGTTCGTCAACGCACTGGCCGTCTCCGGAGAGAACTTCTGGCGGCTTCCCTGCACCGACGACTATCGCGAACGCATCACCAGCGAGATCGCCGACATTATGAACACCGGCAAGAACCGCTGGGGCGGAGCCATCTCAGCCGCCATGTTCCTGAAGGAGTTCGCCGGCGATACCCCGTGGGTGCATCTGGACATTGCGGGATGCGCGTGGAACGAGGAGAAGAAGCCGTGGATCGCCTATGGGCCGTCGGGTGTGGCCGTGCGCTCCATTGTGGAGTGGGTGCGCAGTTACTCGGCCTAGACAAGTTACATCACCGGCGGAGCTTCGATGCCAAGGTAGCCCAGTGCGCGCACCATCTCTCGGCGCGCGACCGCCGCCGTCGCCATCAGAAGCGCGCGGCGCGTAGGGTCCATCTCTGTAAGAATGTGGTAGCGGTGGTAGAAGTTATTGAACTGCTGCGCCAGTTGGAAGGCATAGCGCGCTAGGTGCGCCGGCTCGGCCGTGGCGATGGCCTGTTCGATCAGTGCTGTCAGCCGCCCGGCCAGCAGCCACGTCTCCCACAAGCTGGTGCCGTCTTCGCCCGCCAACCTGGATAGATCCAGCCCGGCGACTGCGGCCAGCGCAGCCTCCTCGGTAGTCCCGGCCTTGCGAAAGATATTTGCCGCGCGCACGATGGCGTACTGAATGTACGGCCCGGTCTCGCCTTCGAAGCTGAGCGCGTCCTTGAAGTCGAAGGCAATCACCGTGTTGCGCGCAAAGCGCAGCATGAAGTAGCGCAGCGCGCCCACCGCAATCTGGGTGGCAATCCGTGCTCGCTCCTCCGCGCCGATCTCCGGATGCCGCGCGTCCACCTCGGCCTGCGCCGCGGCGATCAGCTTGTCCAACAGATCGTCCGCCTTGACGCCGTGGCCCTTGCGTCCGCTCACCTCGACGAACGGCCGCGCCCGGTCCCCTTGCGACAGATCGTAGCCAAGCTCCTCGGCGCAGCGCGGCGTCATGGCCACCATCTCGTAGCTGAAGTGGGTGTAGTGGTCCGCCGCATCGTTAAAGCCCATCCCGCGCAAGGCCGCAACGACGTTGTTCTGCGGATCGTTCTGCCGCGAGTCGATCACATTGTAGATTGCGTCCGCCCGCCCGAAGGTCGGCGCCGCAGGGTCGCTGACCGCAGACGTCGAAATCCAGCAGGTGTGCGTCGGATACTCATAAAACGGCGCGTAGCCGAAGTCCTTGCCCGGCAGCAACCCGAACTTCCACAGGTGGTACGCAATGTCCTTGCCCACGTAAGTCACCGTCCCGTTCGACCGCACAATGACCTTGGCGTCCTCATCGGGGCCTTCGCCATCCGGCTCTGCGCTTGCGTTCTTCTCTCCCGCTGTCGCTGAATCTCCAACCGCTGCGGTTCGATCTCCCGCCCGGCGCATTACGTAACAACCCTTGTTTTTTCCTACAGTCTCCAGATACAGCACGCCGCGCCCCAGCATCAGCGTGCGCGCCGCATCCCAAAAGTGCAGGCTGAGGATCTCGCTCTCCCTCGGCAGAAAGTCGTACTCGATGCCCAGCCTCTGCATCGTCTCCAGATGCCGCTGCAACACGGCTGTCGAGATAAGCTCCGCAATCGCCGCCGTCTCGTTGCCGCCAGCCTCTAGCGCATGCAGCGTGTCCAGGCGAATCTGCTTGCGCCGGGCAAGTTCGCTGGGCGCAGGCGGCTTCGCATCATCGGAACCCGTCCCGCCGTACCACTGGCTCACGCGTGCATACAGGTCCCAGCAGTAGAAATCGATGCGTTCTCCGCTCTCCGTCAGTGAACCCAGCAGCGTGCGTGTCGACTCCAGTGTTCTGCCCTCCAGATGCACCAGGCCCACCACCACGTCGGCAACCTGTACGCCGGTGTTGTCGATGTAGTTCTGCACGCCCACCTGGTAGCCGCGTTTGTAGCCATCGGGACGCAGCAGCCGCTGAAAGGTGTCGCCCAGGATCGCATTGCGCAGGTGTCCAATGTGCGCTGCCTTGTTGGGATTGATGCTGGTGTGCTCGACCAGGCGAAATCCATCGCCGCCAATCTCCGCGTGCTGGTCGCGTGCAATGGCGCGTACCGCTGCCTCGCGGTCCAGCCGAATGTTGAGGTATCCCGCGCCCGCAACCTCGACCGTAGCCACACCCGGCAGCGCCGTAGGGTCGCTCGCAATCAGTGCGTTCAACTCCGCTGCCAGCTCCGTGGCAATCGCGCGCGGGGCCTTGCGCAGGCGCTTGGCCAGCTCGAACGCCACCGGCAACGCCATATCGCCGAGAGTAATGTTCGGCGGCTGCTCCACCGCCAACTGCACAGTGCACGCCGTCTCGCGACCGTCCCGCGGCGCAAGCGCGCTGCCGTACCTGGTGAGCAGCATGGCCTGTATGCGTGCCTGAAGCGCGATCTGAATTGTGCGAACCATGCGTGGGATGTTGTTCCGGTCGATGAGAGTTGTGCGCTGTCTTCAGTGTAATCGTCACGGTGCGTGACGGATGCGATCTGCCTCATCGCCTGAAGGAAAACTTCTTGTGCGCGAAGTAGCTGTACAACGCGATGATGATGGAGTTCACCACCCCCGCCAAAAACGGCGCGGAGGGACGCAGGGGTGCGATGTGCAGAAAGATGCTGGTGGCGATCGGCAGGATGACGAGCTCCGCCGGGGTGCTGACCCCATAGACCGCGAAGCAGCGCAGCCACTCCTTCAAATAGTTGCCGTGGGTGCGGAAGACGAAGTGTTTGTAGCAAAGAAAGGCAACCGTAATGCAAATCGGCTTGGAGGTAATGGATGCAAAGTCCGCGATCAGCGGCTTGCCGCAACGCGGAAATAGGTGACTGTAAATAACGACGCAGAGAGAATAAAAGCCAAGTGAGAAGAGGGTGTTGGACACGCCCACCATGAGGAAGCGAATCACCTCGCCGGCAGGCAATGCCCGGCGAATGGCCGCAAATGGGCCGTGCGCCCTAGGGTTGGGCGGCGCGCCGTCCGGCAGACCGGAGGCAGATGGGGGAGCGGTTGAAGACATGCAGCTCCGATTGTATCTTTGCCGGCGTAAAAATCCGCAGGCGCATTTCATGAGCTACGTCTTGGCCATCCCGTGGCTGACGGCGGCGAAGCTCTGGTCCAGCAAGCGCAGGGCCTCATCCACATCGCTCTTGGCAATGTTCATGGCCGGCGAGAGGCGAAGCACACTGTTGTACATTCCTCCCTTGCCGATCAGCAGGCCGCGCTCGCGGGTCGCTTCCAGCATCGCGTTGACCAGCGCCGGCGCAGGCTCCTTCGTCCGCGGATCGACCACCAGCTCCATCGCCTGCATCAGGCCAAGTCCGCGCACATCGCCGATAATGGGATACTTCTTCTGCAAATCCTCCAATCCCTCGCGCAGGTAGCTGCCTACTACATCGCAGTTGCGGATCAGCTCGTCCTCTTCGATCAGGTCGATCACCGCCGATGCCGTGACGCAGGCCAGCGGATTGCCGCCAAAGGTGGAGATGGTCGGCCCTCGATACGCGTCCGCAATCTCCGCCGTCGCCACGGTCAACCCAATCGGGAAGCCGTTGCCTAGGCTCTTGGCCGCGGTAATAATGTCCGGCTCAACCTCCCAGTGCTCGATGCCGAACCAACCTTTGCCGGTGCGTCCCCAGCCTGTCTGCACCTCGTCGGCGATAAAGTCGCCGCCGTACTTCTTGACGATGGAAAACGCCATCTTGAAGTACTCTTTGGGCGGCGTAATACCACCCCCTACGCCCTGGATCGGCTCGGCGATCATGCCTGCAATCGCACCCGTAGTCGAGGACTGAATGACCGCCTCAATATCGTTGGCGCAGGCGACCTCGCAGGAGGGGTAGGTCTTGCCCAGCGGACAGCGGTAGCAGTATGGGTTCATCGCATGCACGATGCCTATCTGGTACGAAGCCCTGCGCCACGCCGCTATCCCGGTCAGCGAGCGCGCCACTGCACTCCGCCCTGAGTATCCGTGGCGCAATGCAAGAATCTCCAGATTGCCTGTGTGCATCCGCGCCGATTCAATGGCCGTCTCATTGGCCTCGGATCCAGAGCTGGTAAAGAAGCTCTTCTCCAATTTGCCTGGAGTAATGCGCGAGATCGTCTCCGCCAGCTCCACCATGGTCTGGTGCGGGAAGAGCGTGGAGGTATGGCCCAGTTTTTCCATCTGCGCCTTCTGCGCGCCGGTGATGCGCGGATTGCAGTGGCCCACGCCAACGGTGACAATGCCGCCAAAGAAATCGAGATAGCGCTTGCCCTCCACATCCCACATGTGGTGCATCTCGCCGCGCTCCAGCGGCAACGGATCGGCGTAGTAATTCGCTACAGCCGGATAGATAAACTGCTTCTTCTTGGCGACAATCTGCTTACGATCCATGACAATGTTCTCCCTCACCAACTTGACGCGGCCGGATCAACAACCACTATACCCTGCTATGTTTAGCATTGTTGATAAGAAGATTGGGACCGCCCGGCTTGATCCCAGAGGATGGAGTGGTTGGCGTTGACGACACTGGTAGAAGAGGTTGAATCGCAAGCCGCGTCGCAACAGATCAAGCTGCCGGAACGCGACCGGCATGGCCGCGATCGCGCCTTCTCTATGCTGCTGGCCAGTTCGCTGACGCTCTTCGCTGTGACCGTCGATGGTTACCACCCATACGCTGAGGACGGCGGTTTATATTTAGCTGGCGTGATGCGTTTGCTGGACCCCTCCCTCTATCCTCACTCCACAGCCTTCGTGCTGGAGCCCATGCGCCACTCGCTCTTCGCGCCCACCGTCGCCGGCGCTGTGCGTCTGAGTCACCTGCCCTTGCCCGTCGTTCTGCTTGCGCTTTATCTGGCCAGTATCTGGGTAACTCTCTATGCCGCATGGATGCTGGCCTCTCGCTGCTGGACGACGCGCGCCTCGCGTGCCGGAGTGGTGACCATGCTGGCTTGCTGGCTGTCGCTGCCCATCGCCGGAACAGCTCTGCTCTTCATGGACCCATATGCAACCGCGCGCAGCTTTTCCACTCCGGCCATGGTGCTGGCGCTGGCCGGCGTGCTTGAGACGACTGCGGGCCGCGGTCCGTTCAACTGGCAAGAGAGAAAGAAACGGCGCGGCCTTTTATTCTGCATCGCAAGTCTCGCACTCGCTGCCGCAATGCATCCTTTGATGGCGGCTTACGCCCTCGAAGCAACCCTAATGCTGCTCGCCGCGCGTTTACCAAATCGTACGTCGCGGATGTATGCAACAGCAGCCCTCGCAGCAGCCGCGCTGGTACTTGCAGCCTGCCTGCAGGCCATGGCAAAGCCGGAGCCGGCGGACTATATCCGCGTCGCCATGACGCGAACCTACTGGTTTCCAACCCAATGGCACTGGTACGAATTGGCCGGTCTGGCAGCACCACTTGTACTCCTCACGCTCTTCGCTTGGCCGAAGCCTAGCCAACCCGCTCCGGGTGCCCCATCCATTCCGCGCTCTTTGCGGAATGGGTGGGAATTAGCGTCACAATACATGGACCGGATCGGCGAGGAGGCCAACGATGCGCGACAGGCGCTTGCGCGCATGGCAATCGCAATAGGCGCAACCTCCTGCATCATCGCTCTCCTATTTGCCCACACCACAGCCGCCACCCACTGGATTGCGCGCCTGCAGCCATTGCGTGCCTTTCAGATCGTCTACCTGGTCATGATCCTCATGCTCGGTGCGCAGCTCGGAGAACGCATCCTGAGCCGCAGCGTGTGGCGATGGGCCGCTGCCATGTTTCTGCTCGGTGGCATCACGTTCTGCGCAGCGCGAACTGCATACCCCAACTCGAACCACCTGGAGCTTCCTGGGAGCGCTCCCCATAACCCGTGGGTGCAGGCCTTCCTCTGGATTCGCGCGAACACACCGAAGGACGCCCTCTTCGCTCTCGACGCCGACTATATTAACACCCCCGGCGAAGACGCCCAGTGCTTCCGCGCCATCTCGCAGCGAAGCGCGCTGGCGGACTACTCCAAGGACGGCGGCGAGGCGTCCATAGCACCAGAGTTGACCGCAGAGTGGGTGAGCGGTCAGGCGGCGCAGAACGATCTCAGTGCGCCAGTCACCAGCGATTCTGAGCGGATATCTGCGCTCCGTCTCATGGGTGTCTCCTGGGTAGTAGTTCAGGCGGGCGCCTCCACCCGTTTCGACTGCCCTTACATCAACTCAGCAGTCAGAGTCTGCAAGCTGCGCTGAGACTCAGTCGACCGCCAATCGCCCGATGCTTAGTGCCAGAGCTGAGCCACCCAGCAGATCAATAGACATCGAGAATGCATCCCTTCTCTTCGGGTCGCGTTTGTCGCATATGCGACAATAATGTACTGAGCCGTCCACTTTACGACAAAGATACCATTGTTTGTCACGTTCAATACAGAGTGGGCTACCGTGCGAGGTTATATATAAAGAAAATATAAAGACTTACTGGATTCTTTAGATTTGGCATGAAGATTGCATAAAACAACAGGCAACTGCTGGATTATATGGATGTTGGCCAAAGAACCACATCCCTGGTTCCGCAGCGGACTTGCGTCAATGCGCAGCATAGGCGGATCGACGTTGGCATGGAAGTTGGAGCACGTAAACGTTGGACCGATTCGAGGAGGAAAGAACAGGCGTCACAGGAAGTTGCATGGTTCCCACAGACGCAAAACGGGATGCGGTCCTTTGATTACTTCCCCTTCAGGTTTCAGATTCAGAGCAATACTCGATTCCTCGTCGAGAGTGACTGGAGCCTGACCGACCCCTGCATCGAGAATTCGATCGCGGATGAAAGAGAGACTGCCATTATTATTCCGACAAATTCACGACGCCTTCTTCGCCACGCTGTTATTCTGGCCTCGCTGGCAACCTTCACCGTCGCCTCGTATGCCGCTGCGGACGTCTCCAGCTCCACCGCTCCGGCAGATACGCAGGTTGCACAGGCGGCCACACCTGCCCCGCCACCGGCGGCTGCCCCAGCGGCTGCGCCCGCTCCTGCGCCTGCGCCCGTCTGGAGCGTCGGGTCGGTAGACCTAAGCGGCTACATCGACGGCTACATCAGTTATAACGCCAACCGGCCGGGCAGTAGCGAGCTTCCCACTGGGCAAGAAAACCAGTACTACAACTTTGACGATAAGACCGACCAGTTCAATCTGGAGGCGGCCAAACTCACCCTCAATCACGATCCCGATCCGGTCGGTGCGCATCTCGATCTTATCTTCGGACGCACTAACACGCTGATTCACAGCGCGACGGACAGCACCACCAACAACTATATCGAGCAGGCCTACATCACGATGAAGCCGCCCAAGGCCAAGGGCTTCGAGATGGACTTCGGCCAGTTCACCACATCGGCGGGCCAGGAAGTCATCGAGACCATGAGCAACTGGAGCTACTCCCACGGCCTGCTCTTCTCCTACGCCATCCCCTACTATCACTTCGGCCTGCGTACCTCAGCGCCATTCACCAAGGTCTGGACCGTGGGCGCGCAGCTGGTCAACGGCTGGAACAATGTGAACGACAACAATGGCGGCGTTACCGTCGGCCTCACCAGCTCTCTGGTCAAGCCCAAGTACACCTGGAATCTGAACTACTACGTCGGGCCGGAGAATACGGACACGCAGAAGGGATACCGCAACCTCATCGACACCACCCTCCTGCTCACCCCCAACGCCAAGTTCAACTGGTACGTCAACTACGACTACGGCCAGAACCGCACAGTGGCCGGAGCCTTTGGGCCTGGCAGCAAAGAAGATTCGGCCCACTGGCAAGGCATTGCGACCTCGGCCCGCGGTCAGGTCACCGCCAATGCAGCCCTGATTGGCCGCTACGAGTACTTCTACGACGACCAGGGCTTTCAAACCGGGACCAAGCAGACTCTCAACGAATTCACCGGGACCTACGAGTACAAGTGGCCGGTCGGTCTCTTGATGCGTGCCGAGTACCGCCGCGACTGGTCGGACCATGCCGTCTTCCCCAAGGGCTCGGAGACGATAGCCACTCCGGAGACCGTGAAGGCACAATCCACCGCGACCATTGGGCTCATCGCATTCTTCGGGCCCAAGCGCTAAAGGAATGAGAGCGGCACTCTATTTCGCCGTAGTCATGGCGGTTGTGACCGGCTCGGTTTTAGTTATAAGCGCAATTGTTGATTGGTTTCGCCGGAAGTAGACGCTGCTTGAACTGAGGGGATATTAACCCGCTAGATCGAATGGCCCTTCACTTGCTCCAAGAGTTACTGCATAAAGATTGTGAAAGAACCGGTTTGTACCACTCGCACGTTGCTTGGGTCATTCAGGCAACCTCTGGAGAGGCTTCAGGGCAAATGTTTTGAAGCCTCTGCTTTTTCAACTAACCCAATTCAAGCTCTTACCAGACTTCAACTTGTTTTCAGCTCCATTTCACCTCACTCCGGATTCCAGAACTGCCGTACCCACCCATTCGCGGCAGAACCAACTTCTTCAACCCGGCGGCTAACGCTGGATATGTCGACCAAGAGGAGAGCACATGGCAGAAACTACGACAGGCGAGATGAAACAAACGCTGGGCCTTACCGGACTCACAAGCAATGCGATGGCGTTGATCGCTCCGGGAGCTTTTCTCTGGCTTACCTTTGCCATTCAGGCCGCAACGGGCACTACCGGGTCCGCCATGTGGGCCGGCGTCATTGCAGCGCTGCTGCTTTGCCTGGCCACGGCGGTCTGTTACGCCGAGATGGCAAAGCTCTACCCCGGCACGGGCAGTTCCTACTACTTTGCCGAGCAGTCCTTCCTGAACCACGACAAAGCGTGGAAGTACGCCCGCATCTCCAAGTTCATCGTCGGCTGGGCCTCCCACCTCTACTACTGGATCTATCCCGGCGTGATGGTTGGGGTCATGGGGATATTTACCGGCTTCATCGTCGGCACCCTCTATCCCAACTTCATGAGTTCGTCCAACCCCGGCATCTTCTTCATGATGGTGTGCGCAATCTTCTATGCCTTTGCCATCGCCTACATCGCCCACCGCGGCGTCAACAGCTCAACCGGCGTCAACCTTGCCATTAATGGCATCCAGATCTTTGCGCTGCTGGTCTTTGCCGTTCTAGCGTTGCAGTATCGTGCCAATCACCCGGCCGGTTCGGTCGCCTTTCAGTTCGACTCCACCAGCGGCGAGGCGTACACCTACCAGTTCCAGACCTCGATGGTCAATGGGACTTCCACCATCACGCGCGACGCCAACCAGGTGCCGCTGCCTCTCAAGGACGCGGCCGGTAACATCGTACCGTTCCGCATCGATTACAACGCAACCGATTCCTCCGGCAACTTCCAGGCACATCCGAGTGCGGCTTCGGTCATCAGCCCCCACCACTTCAGCTGGATGTTTATTCAGGCCAC
>Ga0326728_10012096_pt1 | contig 19370 bp, 12 predicted proteins | sample MB3enrmetagenome_FD_207602 | JGI IMG/M metagenome (GOLD analysis project Ga0326728, IMG submission 207602) | Lab enriched peat soil microbial communities from McLean, Ithaca, NY, United States - MB31MN | ecosystem: Environmental > Terrestrial > Soil > Wetlands > Peat | place: USA: New York... | reverse complement strand
GACGGGCGAAGAGGAATTCCAGGGCAAGTGCGGTCGGGCAGCCAGAGGAAGGACGGGCAGGCCGGCATCGGGAACCTCGCCTTCCACGATTACGGCCTCCAATCCCGCCGTCCGCGCGCTCGCCACCGCCGCGGTCCGGTTGGCTTGGCCTTCCACCAGGCCCACAAAAGAAAGCCCGGCGGTCTTGCCTTGGGCCAGCAGAGGCGCGAGAGCTTTCTGCTGCTCCGCATCGGCTGGAAGCCCCGCGGCCCAGTTCACAACCAGGCAGTTCACGGGCGTGCCGCGCAAAATCTCCAGCACGGATGGTTCGAGCCAGCGCTGGAGGACCTCCTTGGACTTGGCGGTGAAGCCCTTCTCCTTCTCGCGTTGGCCGATGTCCAGCGGACCGGCCAACCAACGCATGGGAATCCACGCGGTCAAGGCGGCCACTTCAGTTGCCCCTCCCCGCGGGTGGGGCGGCGGGTGAGCCTTCGGGCGGGCCACCCGGTGCCCCGCCGCGCCGTCCCCTGCGCGGGCCGGGACCGCCGAAACCGTCCCATCCGCGGGGCCGCTTGTCGCGCAAGGTCTTGAAGTCGAAAGCGACTTCCTGGATGGGTTTGCCGACCACCTCAATCTGGCTCAGATCGCAGGTCCCGACGCCGAGTTGCTCGGCCAGCCGGAGCTTGTTATCGCACCGCTCAAACGGCGGCGTGCCCTTTTCCCCCATGGGGTTGTACTTCATGCAAGCCATGGTCACGGCGGAGGTGTTCACCACGTTCGTGCCGGCAACGATCCAGTTGGGTTTGACGAACGTGAGGCTTGGATTGGGCGTCTGGCCGCCGGACATGCTGGTCACGCCGTCGGTGATCGCCAGGTGTACGGGTCTGGCCGCCACCAGGTCCGCGATGGCGCGGGGCACGCGATACCCGTCGTCGCGCGGGCTTTTCGGATCCTTCTCGGCGGGAGCTCCAAAAGCGGGCTGACCGGCGCCCATATGGATGATGCGGATGCGGTCGATGCCGGCGACCAGGTCGTTGTCCTCCCACTTCCCCGCAAAATTTCCGTAGGCCAGCAGCGGTGTCAATCCGAACTGGTTCTTCATGACGGTGCTGACGCCCGTGGTCCCGTGGTCCTTGCACTTGGCGATACTGACGAAAACGTCGCAATCCACGTAAGAGTGATTCAAGTCGTACGCGGGGAATAGAAGGCCGCCGCCAGGCACGGTGAGCCGGGACAGTTTCTTGGCCGAGCCCAAGTAGTTGGTGTTCTCGAACTCCACAATCGGCGCGGAACTGATGAAATCCCGGACATTCCAATTCGCCTCGAGGAAATACTCCTCGAAAGGAGTTGTCCATGGGATAGGGGCGCACTCCACCAGCCTCACGCGCCGCACGCCGGCTTTAGTCATGAGGCTCATCACGGCGCAGATGAGATTGGGATGAGGCCAATGCGATTCTCCCAGAGGATAGTAGCCCAGCCGCACCGTCGCGCCGCCATTGAAATTGAGCTTGATCGCGACCGTCTTCCCCTTGACCAGCCTTCCCAAGCCGCCCAGCTTGTCGAACATGTCGTCCAACGCCGGGAGCAATTCCGAAGGCTCGTAGCTGGTGCATTTTCCGACGGCGACCGGCGCAACCGGGGCCGATGCGTAGGCGCGAACGGGACGGTCCAGGAACATTCCAGCCGCTGCCGCGCCGAGGCCGCACAAGGCTCTCCTTCTAGTGATGCTGCTCTCCATTGAACCCTCCAATGTCAGAATGGCGCTGAAAATCCCGCGGGAGTTACTGCCCAGAATCTCTGTTTTTTTCGACCCCCCCCCGACGCCTGAAGCTCCGCACCTGAGATTCTTCACTATAACACTATCAACGAAGGCGTTAGCGACCGGCTTCGAATACCCCGCCGGGCCGGATTCAGGTGGCGGGCGGGTCCGGATGGTATGACGCCGCCAAAGAGGATCTGACGTATTCTATTGTAAGGTTCAAATGAAACGGATATTGTGTTTCCTTGCTCTCATTGTGCTCATGAGCGCCGGTTTGCCGGCGCAGCGTCCGTGGCAGCAGATCACGGTTCCATCGTTACGCGAGGCCGCCGCCAACTTCAAAGCTCCGCCGCATGAGTACGGCGCCATCCAACCGTTTATGGGTTGGAACGGTCCAGACGCCAAAAAGAGGATGGCCAGAATCGTCGAGGATCTCGACCGGCTCTCGGCCAATGGCGTCTTCGTGGTGAACATGTCGCCGGGACGTGGCGAGCCGGCGTACCTCTCGCCGGAGCACATCGACCAGGTGAAGTTCGTGGTTCAGGAAGCGAAGAAGCGGGGGATGAAGCTGTGGATTCAAGATGAATACGATTACCCCAGCGGGTTTGCCGGCGGCAAGGTCAGCGAGCAGTACCCCGAGCTGACGATGCAGGCGCTGGACGCGGACATACGGATCAACGTGATGCCGGGCCAGACGCTGAAAATGCCGACGCCGCCGGACACTTTGGGAGCACTGGCTGTGTTCGCGCAAACCGGAGCCACTCAGATTGTGCCGATCGGCCCGAACGGAATCGATTGGAGGGCCCCGGCTCCTCCGCCCGGCGCGGGTGGCTACCCGAAGCCGTGGGAACTGATCCTGGTCCGGCACGTCTTTCGCAGTTCACCTACCCGCATGTCGGCCCGGGCCGACGGCACACGCGCCAAAGACAGCCAATATTCGCTGATCGACTATCTGAATCCCGATGCCACTCGCGCTTTCCTGAAGATCACGCACGAAACGTATAAGCAGGCGGTTGGGGAAGAGTTCGGCAAGACCATCCTGGGTTTTTTCGGGGACGAACCCGACTATACCTGCTTCATGCCGTGGACGCCCAAACTGCTGGACGAGTTCCGCCAACAGAAGGGCTACGACCTCCAGCCTTACCTGCCGCTTTTATTCGCTCCGAAGATGACCAGCGAAGCGTGGCGCGCGAAGGCGGACTACTGGGACGTCTGGAGTGGGATGTTCCGCGAGACCTTCTTTGGGGTGCAGGCGGAGTGGTGCGCGAGGAACAATGTGGAGTATTTGGTCCACCTGAACCACGAGGAGAATGCGCTGCGGCTGGACTTGCCCGAGGACCATATCCGGAACGAAGGCGACTACTTGAGAGACATGCGCTACGTCGAGGTGCCGGGCATCGACAACCTGAGCCAGCTTGTGCCGGCCAGGGTCCACGTGCCTGACGGCACCTGGAATGAGAACAATAACTTCCCCAAGCTGGCCTCTTCGGCGGCGCACCTCTTCGGGAGGCCCAAGGTCTGGACCGAGTCGGCCGGCGGAATGGGCATCGATGGCAAGTTCCAGTTGGATTTTCAGGTGGTCAGGGGAGTGAATGCGCTGCAGGTCGGCCTTCCTGGGGTGCGCGGACCCGACGAGGCGACCGTCGTGCCGCCACAAGCGCCCATGCTGGAGTGGTACACCGACCGGGCGGGCTATTTGATGGCCATCGGGCGCCCGGCGGCGCAGGTAGGTCTTTACTATCCCTCCAACAGCATGTGGATGGGGGATGAAGAATCCGACCGCAGCATGACCAAGCTGGGCTGGCAGTTGTTCGAACACCAGGTGGATTGGGATTACTTCGACGAGCAGTCGCTGAGCTCGGTGGCCACCATCGAGGACGGCGGTTTCAAGAACCTCAGCGGACAGGTTTACAGGGCCATCGTATTTCCGTCGACGACAGTCATCACGCGCACGGGCCTGGAACGCTTGCAAGCCTTCGTCAAAGCGGGCGGCAAGGTGATATTCGTGGGCAAGGCGCCCACGCTGGTGGTGGATAAGACGTTCCGCGATGCCAAGGACGCGCCCAACTTGAGTTTCGCCACTCTCATCGAGTCCTCGGGCGACATTACCGCGCGCGTTATAGCGGCGTTGCCCAAACCGGATGTGAAACTGGACGCCGAGTTCCCCCGACTGACCTACAACCACCGGAGCTGGCGCGACGCCGAAGCGTATTTCTTCTTTAACGAGAGCAATCAGGTGGAATCCCGCGTGGCAACTATCGCCGGCCACGGTCAAGCGCAAACCTGGGACCTGGCCACGGGCGAGATTCATCCGCTCCCGGCCGCCACTGCCGAGGGCGATATGGTGCGCATCCCGCTGACGCTGGGACCCTACGAAGCGAAAGTTATCGTGGTAGGGCCTCTTCCCAGCGGCGCCGGCGCTCCGGAACCCTCTTTCGCGTCTGGCAATACGCTCGCGGAACTGGACGGAGACTGGACCTTGGACCTGAACGGCAAACAGGTGATCACGCCGCTGAAATCGTGGGAGGATCTGGGCACGCGAGGCTTCGCCGGCCCGGTCACCTATCGCAAACGGTTTACGGCATCCGCCGCACCGGCGGACAGGCGGATCTTCCTGGAAATTGCCGTTGTGAACGACTACGCGCACGTGAAACTGAACGGGAAGGAGTTGGAGGCCCACGCCTGGCAGCCCTACCGTTGGGAAGTGACCAATGCTGTGAAGGCGGGATCCAACGATCTCGAAGTGGAAGTACGCACGACCGCGGCCGGCCGCGGGGGCCCTGGCGCTCCGGGCGGAGCTGGTCCGGGCCGCCGCGCTGCCCCGACGCCAGTTTCGGGTTTGCTCGGGCCGGTTCGACTAATGGCGCGCTGAACGGTCGGTTTGACGCCAGGAAGTTTCGCAATGAGAGAACTCACGATGCGGTTGAGCGCTCTGTGCCTCGCGATGGGTGTCGCCATCGCCCAAACGCCCGCCCAAGACAAGTACCAATATCCGTTTCAAAACCCCAACCTCTCGATGGAGGAAAGAGTCACCAACATCATCTCCTTGTTGACGCCCGAGGAGAAGGTCGATGTTCTGGGCGCCAATTACTACCTGGGTGCACGCAACGGTCCTCCTCCCTCTTTAACTCGCCTGGGCATTCGCGGCTATAACCAGGGGGAAGGTCTGCATGGACTGGCTCGAGGCAGAGCCGACAGCCCCAATGCCATCCCGACCACCACTTTCATTCAAGCGATCGGGCTCGGCGAGACTTGGGACCCGGCCATCCTCCAGAAGGCCGCCGCTGTCGAGGGTTACGAAGCGCGGTGGCTCAATCAGACGGAGAGATACAAGCGCGGCGGTTCCGTGTCGCTGATCATCCGCGCGCCGAACGCCGACCTCGGCCGGGACATCCGCTGGGGCAGAACGGAAGAGTGCTATGGCGAGGATGCCTACCTCAACGGCACGCTGACAGCCGCGTTCGTTCGCGGGCTGCAGGGCAACGATCCCAAGTACTGGCAGACCGCAGCCTTGTTGAAGCACTTCCTGGCTAACAGCAATGAGAACGGCCGGATGAGATCGTCCTCCGACTTTGACGAGCGGCTCTTGCGCGAATATTACTCCGTGCCCTTCCGCATGGGTTTCGAAGCGGGAGCGCGCTCTTACATGGCCGCTTACAACGGCATGAACGGAATCCCCATGACCGCCCAGCCGATCGTGAGGGATATCACGATCAAGGAGTGGGGGGTCAACCATATTATCACCACGGACGCCGGTTCTCTCGACGCCATGGTGAGAGCCCACAAATACTTTCCGGACCTACCCACGGCCGCGGCGGGCGCAATTAAGGTGGGCATCAATCAATTCCTCGACGGCATTTATAAAGGCGCCGTCACGCAGGCTACTGAGAAGAACCTGATCACCATGGCCGAGATAGAGGGGGCCATAAGAGGTAGTTTCCGGGTGATGATCAAGCTCGGTATGCTCGATCCACCCGAGATGGTGCCCTACACCAAGATCAAAGACGGGCCGGCGCCCTGGACGAGGGATGAGAACAAGCGGCTCGCGCGCCAGGTGACGCGGGAGGCGATTGTGCTCCTGAAAAACCAGGGCGGCTTGCTGCCGCTGGACAAGTCCAAACTGAAGTCCATCGCGGTGGTGGGCCAGCGCTCCAACGACGTCGCATGGGACTGGTACAGCGGCGCGTTCCCTTATAAGATTACTCCACTCGAGGGAATCAAAAATAAGGTCGGTCCGGGCATTAAGATAAACTTCGCTCTCGACAACGATAACCATGCGGCGGTGGAAGCGGCCAAGGCGTCCGATGTCGCCATCGTCGTGATCGGCAATCACCCGACCTGCGATGCCGGCTGGGCCAAGTGCGAACCACTCAGCGACGGGAAGGAAAGCATCGACCGCCGGGCTATCGACCTGCAGCCCGCGCAGGAACAGTTGCTCGAGGATGTCTTCCAGGCTAATCCGCGCACCATCGTGGTAATCAAAGCCAGTTTCCCGTTCGCCATTAATTGGGCGCAGGAGCATGTGCCCGCCATCGTTCACATGGCCCACAACAGCCAGGAAGAGGGCAATGCGCTGGCCGATGTTCTGTTCGGCGATTACAACCCCGCCGGGCGCCTGGTTCAGACCTGGGTGAAGTCGATGGACGATTTGCCGCCCATGATGGATTACAATATCCGCCATAACCGGACTTACATGTATTTTAGCGGTCAGCCGCTCTATCCGTTCGGTTATGGGCTGAGTTACACCACGTTCGCTTACTCGAACCTCCGCACAAGCGTTTCACATCTGGCCAGGGACGGCCAGGTCACGGTGAGCGTCAACGTCCGCAACACGGGCAAGCGGGACGGCCAGGAAGTCGTGCAGTTATACGTGGCGCATGTAGGCTCCCGGGTCGAACGGCCCATCAAGGAGCTGAAAGGCTTTGAGCGCGTCGCCCTGAAGGCGGGCGAAACGAAGACCGTGCAGATTCCGCTTCGGGCGAAGGACCTGGCATACTGGGACACGCAGAAGAAAACGTGGGTGGTCGAAGACGACAAAGTCAGCCTGATGGTGGGCGCTTCTTCGGCCGACGTCAAACTGCAGCAGACCATCGGTGTGGGATTGTAGCCGCGGAAGGGCAAGAAGAGAAGCGGATGACAAATGAAATGTCAGCTTGCGGGTGCGAGACTGAAGTATGGCCAAACAGGAAACCGTGCCGCTACGCAAACATCTCGACAATCTGCTGCGCATGAAGGGCGCGCACATCGGTTTCGACGACGCTGTATCCGATTTTCCCGCGCGCCTCTGTGGCGCCAAGCCCGCCGGCGCGCCCCATTCCGCATGGGAACTGCTCGAGCACATGCGCCTGGCGCAGGAAGACATTCTCGATTTCAGCCGCAATTCCGAATATCGCGAGAGGAAGTTTCCCGACGGCTACTGGCCGCCCTCCGCCGCGCCGCCTGACGAGGAAGCCTGGGAGAAGAGCGTCCAGCAGTTTCAACGGGACTTGAAGGAGATGCGGGAACTCATCGCCGACACGAATCGCGATCTGCTGGCGAAGATCCCTCACGGCCAGGGCCAGACACTGCTGCGCGAGGCCCTGCTGGTGGCCGATCATACGTCCTATCACCTGGGGCAGCTTGTGTTTCTGCGAAAGATGCTGGAGGGCGGATAGAGGCTCATTACTCCACCGTGAACACCTGGCGCGCTTCGCAGGTCTGGTTACCGATGGCATCCTTGACCTGGATTTGCAGAGTGTATTCGCCTCGCTTGGTGCCTTGAAGGCTCAGCCCCATGGAGGCCGCCACATAGCGCTTGGGATAGAACGATTCGCTCTGCTCCAAAGCCGGCTCGGGTTGCGACCAGAGCACTCTACCGCCGGCGCCCAGGATGGAAGTCGTGTAGCTCACGTCGATGCGGTTGCCCGGCCCGTAGCGGAATCCAATGATGTCGAAGCGCGCCCACAGGCCGTCGCCCGAGCGGTAGGCCGCCGTTTCGAGCGTCTGGGTGCCCTCTTCGTCGCGGTAAAAGCGGAAGTTTCGAATCACCAGCGTGTCACTGGGAGCGACTTCCCGCGCGCGTATGTGGAAAGGCACGTCCAGCCCGGTTGAGGTTTTGGCCACCAGGTCTTCCACCTTCACGACGATCTTGTAAGTGCCCGAGGCAATCAGCGGAGGAACGAGTATCTCGGTGGCGATCCTAGGCAGCCATTCCTTATCCTGCGGAGTAACTTCGTCGCTGGCTTCGTTCTTGTAGATCTCGGTTAGTGGAACCCCTTTGGCGTCGAACGGCTGCACCGAGTATGCCAGGTGGATTTTGGAGTCCGCCGTCTTGGCGTAGTTGGCGACGCGGCAGGTGAAGAAAATCGTCTGCCCGGAGACATACTCGAAGCCCGCGGGGTCCGGCGCGCCGCCATCCATCTGGCTGAGCATCGGCTGCACGACTTCGAGCGCGGGGGCGCCGCCCACAAGCGCGGGCAGCAGGGCCGCGAGGAGAATCGATCGCATTTCCATCACCAGTACGATTCTACGCTTCGAGGAGGCCGCGGAGGTATCGCCCCGTATAAGACTGCTCCACCCGCGCCACCGCTTCGGGAGTTCCAGAGGCCACGATGTAGCCGCCCGCGGCGCCGCCCTCCGGACCCAGGTCGATGACCCAATCGGCCGCGCGGATCACGTCCAGGTTGTGCTCGATCACGATCAGGCTACCGCCATTCTCGATGAGCCGCTGGAAGGCGGCCAGCAGCTTCGCGATATCGTCGAAGTGCAGCCCGGTGGTGGGTTCGTCGAAGATGAACAGCGCGCCCTCGCAGCTTTCGAGCGCCAGATGCGCCGCCAGCTTGACGCGCTGCGCCTCGCCTCCGGAGAGCGTGGTAGCCGATTGGCCCAGCCGCAGGTAACCCAGGCCCACGTCGTCCAGCACCTTGAGACGGTGCACCAGCCGCGGGGTGGCGCTGAAGAACGCCATGGCCTCGCGCACGGTGAGCTGCAAAACCTCGTGGATATTCAACCCGTTGTAGCGGACCTCGAGGATGCCGCTCTTGTAGCGAGTGCCCTTGCACTCCTCGCATACCAGCTCCACGTCGGCCAGGAACTGCATCTCCACCGTCACCGTTCCATCGCCCTGGCAGACTTCGCAGCGTCCGCCTGGAACGTTGAACGAGAAGTGGCCCGGTCCATAGCCGCGGCGTTCGGCCTCGCGCGTGGAGGCGAACAGGCCTCGAATGATATCGAACGCCTTGATGTAAGTGATGGGATTCGAGCGCGGCGTCCGGCCGATGGGCGATTGGTCGATCATCACGGTGGTGAGAATCTGCTGGGCGCCTTCCACACGCCGGCAGGAGAGCCGCGGAACTTCATCTTCGAGCGCCTGGGCCGCGCCGGCGATCTCGCCGCCACGCTCCGCCTCGCGCGCCTTGTGCATGGCCTCGAGCGATCGGAAGATCACGTCGTCGACCAAAGTGGATTTGCCCGAGCCGGAAACGCCGGTGATTGCCACCATCATCCCCAAGGGAATCGCAACGTCGAGGTCCTTGAGGTTGTGCACGCGGGCGCCCAGGAAGCGCAGCATGCGCTTGGGGCTCACGCGCCGGCGCTCGCGCGGGGCCGCCACGCGCAGCTCGCCTCGCAGGTAACGCGCGGTCAGCGAGCCGTTGCCGTCCGCCACGAGATTATCGAGCGTGCCTTCGTAAACGATGGCGCCGCCGTGCTCGCCGGCGCCCGGGCCGAGATCGACGATGCGATCAGCCGAACGCATCACCTCCGGATCATGCTCCACCACCACGATGGTATTGCCCAGATCGCGCAGCTCCGCGAGGATGCGGATCAGCCGGCCGGTATCGCGGCTGTGCAGCCCGATGGAAGGCTCGTCGAGCACGTAGCAGGCGCCCACCAGCCGCGACCCCAGGCAGGTGGCGAGTTGGATGCGCTGCGCCTCACCGCCCGAGAGCGTGGCCGAGAGACGGTCCAGCGTCAGGTAGTCCAGCCCCACGTCGTTGAGGAACTTCAGGCGCTGCCGGATCTCCATCAGGATTTTGTCGGCGATAGCGGCCTCTTCGGCGCTCAGCTCCAGGCCGTCGAAGAACTGCTGGGCCTCGGCGATGTTCAGGCGCACCACTTCGGCCAGGTTCCGGCCGCCCACGCGGACGTAGAGCGCCTCCTTGCGCAGCCGCGCGCCACGGCACTCCGGGCACAGCGCGTAGCCGCGATAGCGGCTCAGGAACACGCGCACGTGCAGTTTGTATTTCTTGGTCTCGAGGTGGTCGAAGAAGCGGCGGATGAATTCGTGGACGGCCTCCTGCTCCTCCGCCGTGAGATCGCAGAAGGGCACCGTGAAGCGCACGCGGCCCTTGGCGGACTTGCGGAAGTTGCCCAGCCAGGAGCGGAACTTGGGCTTGGTCCACGGCTCGACGGCGCCCTCGTCGAGCGAGAGCGAGCGGTCCGGGATCACGCGGTCCATATCGAAATCGATGGTGTTGCCGAAGCCTTGGCAGCGCGGGCAGGCGCCGATCGGCGAGTTGAAGCTGAACAGAATCGGCTCAGGCTGGCCGAACTCCATGCCGCAGGTCTTGCACTGGAACTTCTCGTTGAAGCGCAGCCTGCCGCCGCCGGCCGCGTTCTCGAAGATCGCTTCGCCGCCCTCGCGGTAGCAGATCTCGGTGCTGTCGATCAGGCGCTGGTGCAAGCCGGGTGCGATCGCGATGCGGTCCACCAGCACCATCACAGGCTTCGAGAAATCGATATCGAGGAGGGATTCGGGCGTGGAGAATTCGAATATCCGTCCCGCCTGAAACAGCCGGTTGAAGCCCTTCTTGCGGAGCTCGAACAGGTGGTCGCGGAGGGCCTCGGTGGTGGCGTGTTCGCCGCATGGAAACAGGACGTACCAGCGGGACCCCTCGGGCCCGGCCAGCATCCGCGCGGCAACCTCGTCCACCGTGTCCCGGCGCACGCGCGTTCCGCATTGGGGACAGAAGGTCCGGCCCACGCGGGCCCACAGCAGGCGCAGAAAATCGTAGCACTCGGTGGAAGTGGCGACCGTCGAGCGCGGGTTCCGGCTGGTGTTCTTCTGGCGGATGGCCACCGCCGGCGCGATGCCATCGATATCCTCCACCTCGGGCTTTTCCATGCGCTCGAGGAACTGCCGCGCGTAAGCCGAAAGCGATTCCACGTAGCGCCGCTGCCCCTCGGCGTAGATGGTGTCGAAGGCCAGCGAGGACTTCCCCGAGCCGGAGACGCCCGTGATCACGGTCAACTGGTTGTGGGGAATATCGAGCGAGATGTTCTTAAGATTGTGGACCCGCGCGCCGCGAATCCGGATGGCGTCTTGCACGAAGCTCTTTCTAGTATACCGCCGGGGCCGCGGCGGCCCGGGCTGCGGAAGCGGAAACGGTACAATGTCTGGCCATGGACAAGCAACATTACTATTTCAAGCTGATTCCGCCGCGGCCGACGTTTCACCAGGATACGACCGATGAAGAGAAGGCCCTGATGGAACAGCACAGCGTTTATTTCCGGGAACAGTTCGACGGCGGTAAACTGCTGCTCTATGGTCCGGTTCTGGCGCCCGATGGAGTCTTCGGTCTGGGTGTCCTCGAGGTCGCGGACGAAGCCGAAGCCCGCCAGTTCGGAGAAGGCGACCCCTCCGTCCGCGCCGGCCTGAACCGCTTCGATATCTACCCCATGCGGGTGGCGGCTTCGCGCGCCAAGAGTTGACCGCGCAGCCCGCTACCGCCCCGGTTCCGGAAGCTGGTTCCGAAGGCGGCCGCGCGGATTGGGGTGCGCGGCTGCGTCTCCCAAATAGCTGGCCGCTTCGCGCACCTGCCGGCCGTCCGGCTCGTCGAGCACCAGTTCGACATCCACCCGCTGGGCCTGCCGTGCGTAGATGAAAATGCCCGCTTGCAGATAGGAGCCGTCCAGTTTGAACTCCTGCGGGACGGGGCTGCCGTCGCGGATCTGCAGGATCCCCCTAATGGCGTCCTTTACGGAGGGGGAGTTGCGATCCCACCGGATGTGCAGCTCGCCGTTGGCCTCGGTGGCACTGAGCCCCAGGGAGGGCGCGGCCTCGGCGGGAAGCAGCGGGCGAATGAGCGCCTGGAACCCCGGCATCCACAGGGCGTGCGTCTCAAAAGCGGCCGTGACGACGGCCATCAGCAGGGCAGCCGGAAAGACATACCGCCTGCCCGGCCAGGGACGCTCAGCCCGCTCCGGCGCGGCCGGCTCCTGGTCGGGGATTGCGTCGAGATAAGGCAACTCCAACTGCTCGGAGTCCCGCCAGTCGATGGGCGGCACCGGGGGTGCGGGCGGAACCTCCGGCTCCGCGCGGGCGGTCGGGACCGGCACCGGCGCGTCCGGCTGCCGTAATGGCTCGAGCTTCGGCATCGGCACCGGCGGCTCCGGTTCCACTGGCTCGACCGCCGGCGGCTCGAGCGGCCTTCTCGCGGGGCCTACGGGCGGGCGGACCATCGGCAGCGGCGTCAGCTCGAACTCCTGGCGTGTGGCCGCGCCGTGAATGGTTCTATCCGCTTCCCGGAAAAAGAAACCACAGCGCATCGGGCGGAACGTATGCGGCTTGAGCACCAGCGCTACCTGCCAGGGCTCGGTGAAGAAGCGTTTGTGAATAGCGATATCCGCATCCGAAAGAAAAATTTCGCTGCGCGTGTGGGAGTGGTACCATCCCACGGGCCGCATTCCCGCGGGATGCCGCGCCGCCACCAGTTCCGCCAAGCGGGCATAGTCGCCTTCGGAGAGCGTAAACGAGGGGCCCAGGGCGTGTTCGCATTCGAGGGGCGCGTGGTCCAGCACGCCCAGCCGGTCATGCTCCCATTTCCCCAACAGGATTCCGCCGATCTCGGCGCCTCCCTTGGGCAGGGAGAAGAAGGCTTCCGTAACGGCCAGGCGGATGTCGTCGAGAACGCGCCGCGAGTATTCGATGGCGAAAGGGCACTCCGCGACGCTCCAGACCCCCACAGCGCTTTCGACGTCGCCTTCCATGCCCGCCGCCGGCGTCAGGCCATGACCGGTTCGGGCGCTACGCCCGGCAGAACATCCATTTGGGCCGCCGTCCACCGGGAAGGCCAACGGACGGGAATGAGCTGATGCGGCGCGATTTCCGAAGCCAATGCGAACTCCTTGCGGGCCTGCCGGGCCCCCGCTGTATCGAACGCCATTCTAGCACCGGCTTCCGTCCGAGCGCCTGCGCGACCGGCGTGAGGCAGAGGTGTCACGGCTGCGGATGGAAAGCTACGATTTCGCGAACACGAAGTAGACCGTTTTAGTCCCGGCCACGCGCTTTCCACTCCGGGAGCGCGCTGGAGCGAATCGCCACAGGTGCGCGGCCCGCTCGGCCCTGGCGGCCAGGTACTGGTGGAGGCTGTCTCCGTCGCTCTCCGCAACGGCGCGGGTCACTTTCCCCGAGGCGCTGACCGTCACCTCCACGGGGATCACCACACGGCCGTGGATGCGGGCGAGAATGCCGGACGGTAGCCCCGGTTGGACCTCGTGCAGCACCGTGGGAGGGGAGAGGGGCGAAGCCGGCTCCTCGCGTTCTGCAATACCCTTCCGGGCGACGGCTGCCAGTTCCGGCGGATGGGCGGGCGGTTTGGCCTGGGCGGGAGCCGCGGCCGGCGGAGGAGCCGCCAGGCTCAATACGTGTAGCGAATCTCCCGAATCGGCCAGCGCCCCATCGAAGAGTTCGAGGCGAAAAGAAACATCGGTGTGGCGCGGCTGGTATGAGAACCGACCGGCGCGGACCGCGGGCGCGTCGAGGGCAACTCTTTGGCGCACCGGCCCATCCGTCACCACGAGCACGCCCCTCGAAGCGTGCAGCACGGCCGGGGCCGAGCGGTCCCAATTCAACTCGAGGCCCGAAGGCGTCTGGACTGCATCGAGCCGGAGCTCGGTCCAGCGAGGAGCACGCGCCAGTTTCCAAAGCTCGTAGACAAACGCCCCGCCCCCGCCCAGGAGGACGCAGGCCACCAGCAGCAGCCAAAGTGGCGATCTTCCGCGCCGCGGCCGTTCAGGCTCTTCGTCTTCCTCGCCGTACCGGCGCGCGGCGGCCAGCGATGGCAGCGCTTCGGACGAGTTCTGCGTCACAAACGCCGGGATCGCGGCCGGGTCCGGGAGCGCGTGGCGATCGCCGCCCGGATCGTCCATGGGTGCGAGGGAAGACGGAGCGTCCGGCTCGGCCTGCATCTGTTCTGGGTCCAGACGAAACGGCGGATAGGGCGGCTCGTCCGGCAGTTCCTCGCGGCTCCAGAACAGAAAGGCCGCCGTACACTCGCCGGTGGTCTCCGGCTGGATCAGCAGGAATGCGTAACGCGGGTCTCGAAAGAAGGTCCGAATCAGGTCCTCATCGGCCGCATCGACGACCGGTTCGCGGCCCCAGAAGCTGCGATAGAGGCCTACCACGTGGTTCGGCCCGTCGGATTTCCGGAGCGTCTCCCCCAGGCGCGACCGATCGTCGTCCGAGAGTACGAAAGCCGGGCCGTAGCGGTGTTCGCACGGGATCTCTTCGCACCCCGCAACATGCACGACACGCGGATTGTAAGGGTCGATCTCTCCCCAGAGGATCCCACCCACCTCGGCGCCCCGGCGCAGCAGCGACGGGGATTCCTGGATCGCGCTCGCCCGCAATTCCTCCACGACGCCGCGCTCCAGCAAGACAGTGCGGGAACGGTCCGGCGCATCCCATCGGCAGGGCATCGGATGAAAGCCAGCAATTGCCGCGCCATCGGGGCTTTCCATGTGTGAGGATCGGGTCAAACGTCACAGCAGCGAAGCGACTTCAGCTATTCAGCTCCGACGTCAGCGCCGCGAGGGTACGCAGGTCTGCCTCAGGCCCGCAAAATGACACGCGTAATGTGAAGCTGCTAACGTTCAGTTTCCGGAGGGACCGGACGCGCGCGCAGCCAGGCCGAGCATCCCCCAGTCGCTCAGCGAGGTTGTCCGTCCCCGGCCGTTCGGCACTTTGGCTTCGTGGATCTCGAATGCAGCTACACCCTTGTTTTTGACCGTCACCAGCGCATGCCCGAATAGCCAGCCTCTTTCGTACTCCGCACTCTCACGCAGGTGGCCGCCGGAGCTGAGCATCGACACGTAAGTCACACCCTCGAGCTCGAGCCGCAGCATCTCGTGGATGTGCCCCGCGATTACGTACTGCACGCCGTACTTCCGGGCAAGCTGGTGTAAGGCGAAGTCAGGGTTCCGCAGGGCCACCGGGATCAACCAGGAGGGTCTGTGCATCACGACGAACCGCAGCGGTTGGGCCGCATGCGCCTTCAGGTCGGATTCGAGAAAGGCCAGTTCGCCGGCCGGAAGTTCGTCGGATCGGCTGTTATCCAGTATGGTGAAGTGCGCCGGCCCATAGTCGATCCCGTAGTGCAGGGGATGCGCCGCGTGCTCCCGATAGAGCTGCTCCGATGCCGCCGACCAGATGTCGTGGTTTCCCGGCGCGAGATACAGCGGGATCTTGCGGTAGGGATCTAAGATCCTCTCCACCTCCCGCCATTCCGTGGCGGCTTGCGCGTCGTCGCCTCCCTGGATGGTATCTCCAACTCCGATGACGAACGCCGGATGCTCCGCCGCCATTTCGTTCCAGACCTGCTCGTACACTCCCGCGAGCGGTTCCCCGGTCCGGTCCCCCACTATCGCGAACCGGAACTCGTCCGCGGGCGCGCATACCAGCCAACCGGCCAGCAGTGCCGCCGCCACAAGTATGGCTATTCGACGCATCGGAGTCATTTTCGCAGATCCGCGCCGGCAGTTATCATAGCAGGCATGATCCGGCTGCTTATCCTCGGTATACTGCTCTCCGGGGGCCTGGTGGCAGATTCCGATTTCGATCCGGCCCAGGCGGCGCGATTCGCCAGGCTGGCGCTTGACTGCATTCACAAGGAGTATCCCAATAAAATCGCCCACTCACTGAATTCGGATGCCGATGTGAAGCCGCCGCGCGAGCTGACGCCGGCCTTTTACGGCTGCTACGACTGGCATTCTTCGGTGCACGGGCATTGGCTTCTGGTCCGCCTGGCGCGCCTCTTTCCGGAAGCGCCCTTCACGCCCGAAGCGCGCCTGGCTTTGGCGCAGAGTTTCACCCCGGCGAAAATCGCGGAAGAGGTGAAATATATTAACGCGGAGGGGCGTATCGGTTTCGAGCGGCCTTACGGCCTGGCTTGGCTGCTGCAACTCGCCGCCGAGCTGAGAGAGTGGGACGATCCACAGGCGCGCCAGTGGTCCGCGACACTGCGACCGCTCGAAGAGGCCGCGACCGCGCGCGTCGCTTCCTGGCTGCCCAAGCTCGATCATCCTATCCGCACGGGAGAGCATAACAACACGGCGTTTGGAATCGGGCTGATGCTCGATTATGCGCGCGTTACCGGCCACGTGGAATTCGCCAAACTGGTCGCATCGCGGGCGCGGGATTATTACCTGCGCGACCGCATGTGCCCGCTTTCGTACGAGCCATCCGGCGAGGACTTCCTTTCCCCGTGCCTGGCTGAAGCGGACGCCATGCGCCGCGTCCTGCCCCAGGACGAGTTCCAACGATGGTTCACGGCTTTTCTGCCCGCCGTGGATCTGGAGCCAACGCGCGTTACCGACGTGACGGACGGTAAACTTTACCACCTCGCCGGCCTGAATTTGAGCCGCGCGTGGATGCTGGAGGGCATCGTCTCGAAACTTCCCGCGGGCGACGCGCGCCGCCGGGCGTTCACGGCGCTCGCCGGCAGGCTCCGGCAAGCGGGCCTCGAGAGTATCAAGAGCGAGCACTACGAGGGCGGCCACTGGTTGGGGAGCTTCGCGGTTTACCTGGTGAGCGGCCGCGGTCTGCCGATATGACTCCCGGCGCCGTCGGTCACCATGAATTCTGATTCGGCCAAATGCCTCCCTCATGCGTCTCGATAAGAGGAGAGTACCGACACGCCGAGCCATTCTAAAATCGAAAGCCGCGCCGCCAGAACCATCCGGGAGATCTTCGAATCCGGGCGGCCGCTGACCTATATCCGCTCTTCCGAAGAACGGCGCGTCGCCGGGTTGTTGCGGGAGGTCGCCGGGAGTCTGCCCGGCGGCGCCCCGGTGAGCGTGTGGGAATGGAGCCTTACGGAGGGGATGCGCCGGAACGGCGGGGCGCCCGAGGCGGGCTCCGCGTCGCCCCGCGCCGTGCTGGACTTCATCTCGGCATATCCCCACCCCGCCATCTTCCACCTCAAGGATTTCCATGAGCCGCTGCGTGAATCCGCGGAGATCCGGCGCCGTCTGCGGGATATTTACGCGGAATGCCTCGACCAGCGCAAATTCGTCGTGATTTCATCTCCGGTGCACTACATCCCGGAGGAGATCGAGCGGAGCGTCCTGTTCTTGGATCTCCGAACGCCCGACGTGATCGAGCTGGCGGAGTTCCTGCGCGAAGAGGAACAACGGCTCTTCCCGGATGGCCAGGGTGCCGGAGAAGAGTTACGCAACCAGCTTGCGCGGGCTCTCGTGGGCCTCACCTCGGACGAAGCCCGCTACGCCTTACGCCGCGCGCTGGCCAAGAGCCGGAAGCTGGGGCCGGAATCCATCCCCGCGCTGCTCGAAGAGAAGCGCCTCCTGGTCAATCGCACGGGCGTGATCGAGTTCATCTCGGAGCCGGCCAGCCTGGGCGACGTGGGGGGGCTTGAAGGCCTCAAGAGATGGCTGATCGAGCGCCGCAAGCTGTTCGAAATGCGCGACAGCCTGAGCGCCGAAATCGTGCCTAAAGGGCTGCTCATGATGGGCATCCCCGGTTGCGGAAAGAGCCTGTGCGTGAAGGCCATCGCCGCCAACTTCCAGCTCCCGCTGTATCGCGTGGACATGGTGGAGATCTTCTCCGGCCGGCACGGGAAGCCCGAGGGCGCCTTCGTGGCGGCTTGCAAGATGATGGAGGACATGGCGCCCGCGGTGCTCTGGTTCGACGAGATCGAGATGGGGCTCACTTCCGCCGACTCGGGCGGGGAGCAGGGGCGCATTTTTGCTTTCTTCCTCACCTGGATGCAGGAGAAGACCCGAGGGCTGTTCGTGGCCGCCACCGCCAACCGCATCGACCTTCTGCCCGCCGAGATGATCCGCAAGGGGCGCTTCGACGAAGTGTTTTTCGTGGACCTGCCGATTGAAGAGGAGCGCTGCGAGGTTTTCCGGATTCATCTGAGCCGCCGGGGCGTGGATGTTTCGGGCGTCAACCTGGAACAACTGACGGGCCTGACCAACGGCTGGACGGGAGCGGAAATCGAGCAGTGCGTGGTCTCGGCGATGACGCAGGCGCGCCTGGCGGACCGGGCGGTGACCGAGCAGGATCTCATCAAGACCGCCGTGAAAATCGTTCCCCTGTCGCGCACGATGAAGGAGCAGATCACGCACATACGAAGCTGGGCCTTCGAGCGCGCGGTGCGAGCGACGCCGCACCCAACCGGCCGGTAGGCGAAGGCGGCGGAAACCTCCGGTCAGTATTAATTGGCTCCCACGTTGTATCCAGTGCCGCTCGGTATGGTATTCCCGTAATAATCTACTGTTCCGACGTTGATACCGAACAAAGCGGGAAGCGATAGGCCCTTGCCGATCATGGGAGAAGTGCTCAGCAACCGGTAGGCGGTCAATGTGGAGAGCGCGTCGGGGTTGTCGATAGAGCCGCCGGTGCCTGGAGCCGTGAGTCTCGGGTCCAAATTAAAGCCCACGGCGCCGCCGGAAAGGATCTCCTGGCCCGTGCCCGAGCGCCAGGCGGCGAGGCTGGCGTAGCTCCCGCCATTCCACCGTAGCGTCAGCGCGGCGCCGCTGGACCAGTAGTCGTTGCCCTGGAACTCCAAGCCGCTCTGCCCGGGGGCCACATCGATGACAGGCACCCCGCCGGTGGTTACAAGGATGTTATTCCAGACATTCACTCCCGTGGTCGCCGATTGGAAAAGGATCGCTCGCGTCGAAGCCGGCGCGGGCGCTACAAAAACAGTGTTGTTATAGATAGTCTCCGATTGGATGCCGCTTCCGCCGTTCCATAGATCGATAGCGCCGATGCCGTTCTTTCGGCCATCGTTCTGGCTGATGTTATAGCGGATCGTGTTATTGTTATGCGGCCGCGCTCCGGAGTACTGCGCGAGGAGATAGCCCGCGCCATCGTTGTCGTGGGAGTAATTGTACTGCATCACCGAGCTGGTGACGCCGCCATCGAGATCGAAGCCATCGCCATCGGTGACGGAATTGGTGTGATTGTGGTGCGACTCGTTGTACTGGATGGTAACGTTGTTCGAGTCATAGGCCCAGATGCCCACCGGGCCCCCGTTGGCGGTGTTGTTCGCCCCGTTGTTGTAGGCGAGCGAACGTTCGATGACTACTCCATTGGCGCTCCCGATCACGATGCCGCTGCCGGAAGAGCCGGACGTGCCGGCAAGCCCGGCGTTATTGTAAGCCTGGCAGTGCCCCACGTAGATGTTGGCGTGCGGATAGCCCACCGAGGACATACTCGTCTCCGCGTACGTCTCGATGCCCGCGGTGCCGTTGTCGTGAACCGTTGTGTTGGTGATGCTGACGTTGGTGTAACCGGTCATCCCGGCCCAACTGCCGATCACGATCCCGCCTTCTCCAAAGCCGCCAATGTCCGCGCTGTCGATGCGGATGGTGTCGAACTTCACGGGGCCGGCTTGATCGGCATAGA